>OOBB01000063.1_pt1 | contig 66796 bp, 60 predicted proteins | sample 1671661 | NCBI WGS metagenome assembly OOBB01 (sample SAMN06348179, study PRJEB24527) | human gut metagenome | biome: human gut; feature: ankylosing spondylitis patient; material: feces | host: Homo sapiens | place: China | collected 2015-10
ATTAACCCGCCCCCCAATTAACCCGCCCCCCAATTAGGCAGACAAGTTGCAGTTTATCTATTGCTTATTAATGTGCAAATTCGTTTCCACTCAACTTCGAAATTAGGGGTGAAGAAGTTGGTGTGCATACGTTCTGCTAACTCTTGTAGGGTAAAGAAGCGGCCTCCGTCTAATTCGTCAGAGGGGGTGGGAGGGGTGTCGGTAGTAGTGGTATATACATATACCAATTCGCGTTCGACCTCCGACTGGTGAATGTACTTGAGTAAGAAGTGGGGGTGGAATTGAGTTAGACCGATCTCTTCACGTACTTCACGCTGTAAGGCATTTTCAGTACTTTCGCCATAGTCGATGTGACCGCCAACGGCTGTGTCCCACTTGTTGGGCTGAATGCGTTTCCAAGCTGGGCGGTGCTGAAGATAAAGTTCGCCTTGTTCGTTAAATACGTGTAGATGGACTACGGGGTGGAGTAGCATGCTCTTCCCGTCGTGACATTCGCCTCGTGAGGCCGAACCTATGACGCGGCCTTCGTCGTCAACAATGGGCAATAGCTCTGCATTATTATCTTGCATCATTTCTATATGATTAAAAAGTGGGCTTAATAGACTGTTATGTTGTTGTCTATTAAGCCCATTATTAGTTTATGTTTTAGGGAATAAGTAGTGAACTATCACCGTAACTCAAGAAGCGGAAGTCGTGACTGAGGGCGTAGTCGTAAACGCGGTGCCAATTATCACCAATAAGTGCTGAAACGAGCAACAGTAGAGTGGACTTCGGTTGGTGAAAATTCGTAACCATAGCCTTTACTACGTGGTATTGGTAACTGGGCGCAATGATTATCTGCGTAGAGGCATGCAGTACGGGCAATTCGTTACGGTCCATCCAATCGAGAATAGTCTGTAGAGCTTCCTTGGTCGAAAGTTCTATCTCAGGCGAAGCGGCATAGTCGTAGGGCATCCATTGGGGAACGTGTAAGTCGTCGGCATGAATTGTGGGATTGTGGTGAATGAGTACACCTATATAATATAGACTTTCGAGTGTGCGCACTGAGGTAGTGCCAACAGCAACGCAATGGCCGTTATGTGCCAAAAGACGTTCAATGCTTTCGCGCTTTACGGCAATCCATTCAGCGTGCATGGGGTGTCCGCCTATTTCTTCGCTCTTAACGGGTTTGAAAGTACCTGCTCCTACGTGGAGGGTTATTTCGTTGCGTTCAATGCCTTTGTTGTCCAAGGCTTTGAGTACGCGCTCCGTAAAGTGAAGTCCAGCAGTGGGTGCAGCTACCGAACCCTTTATTTTACTATATACCGTTTGGTACGTTTTTAAGTCGCTCGCCTCTGTTTCACGATTTAAGTAGGGGGGAATAGGAAGTTCACCAATCGCTTCGAGCACTTCAGAGAAGGCTATCGTATCGTCTCCCCAATCAAACTCTACTTCGTGGCCAGTACCGCTAATGCCAATGCGCTCGGCCGTAAGCGTAATTTGCTTCTCGCCTACTTGAATGATGCGTTCAAGTTTACCTTCTTTCCACTTTTTTAGGTTGCCAATAAGGCAAGTCCACGTAACGCGGCGAGTCGTACTGAAGTTTACCTGGTAGTCGTGGGGCGTGTGGGGTTCAAGACAAAATACTTCAATGAGTGCCCCCGTTGACTTATGAAAGTGAAGGCGCGCTTGAATGACCTTTGTGTTGTTAAACACCATGAGTTCGCCTGCTGGCAAGTGGTTAGGCAAGTTGTAAAACGTATCTTCGCTTATCTCACCGCTTTTATAGAGTAAAAGTTTTGACTCATCGCGTATGGCTTTAGGATATTTGGCAATGCGCTCGTCGGGCAAGGGGTAGTCGTAGTCGGCTATATGAATGTGTTTCGGATCTTGCATGTAAGTAGGTATTCAAAATTAGTTTACTCAAGTTTCGGATTCAGCCCGTCCTTGCTAAATCCGAAACTTCAATTATTTTTTATTGCTTGCAAAGTTACGCTTTTATTTGGGAAGTAATTACAATTCTATATAATTAGGAATATCCTTCAGAAAGTCAACACGCATGTTGTCATAATCAACGTGACAGCAGTAGTGATTGATGCCGTTGCTCACAATTAGATAATCTGCTCGCAGTACACTATTATAAGAATATATCTGTTGGAATACGGATTGCGTAATATGAATATGAGGAGCCTTGTATTCGATTATCATGCGTGGCATTCCTCCTGCGGCTTTGTATAATACACTGTCGCAGCGACGAGCCACGCCATTTACGTCAATAGTAACTTCGTTAGCCAACAGGGCAGTGGGGTAGCCTTTATGTTCAACAAGAAAGTGGGTGAAATGTTGGCGCACCCACTCTTCAGGAGTGAGACGTAAGTAGCGGTGGCGTAAGAAGTCGTAAATGGTAGTTTGGCCTTCACGCTCGGCTACTTTTATGTTGAATGGAGGGAGGTTAAGTTGCTGCATGGAATTTTAAACAATAAGTTTAAAGGGTTGTTTGTTGTGGGTGTTGGTGACTTTATGCGTATATTTGCATCAATTATATATAGCTGTACTCTGATAATCTGTTTTTTAGTTTGGAGGTTATGAGGCTATAAAGTAACGTCGCGTTGATAATCAACTAAACTAACTTTATAACCTTAAAACGTAAAACTGGTTATTTAAGTAGGTGTTCAAAATTAGTTGATATGAATTGGTGCAGTATTTCGTTCGCTTTCGCGCACTTTTTCTCGCCATGGCAAAACGAAAGCAAGCTTTCTTTTGCTCATTTGGCTTAACGAAAAAGTTCAGAAACATAGGTTGAAGAGGGAGCGTAGCGGGCTACGTGACCGATGAAACCTATGTTTCTGGGCGAAAGAATGCGCCAAGGCATATCGACTAATTCTGAACATGATTATATAAACTAATTTTGAATACCTACTTATAGAAAAGTCTTATACAAAAATACAAAATAATATTATGACAACAAAGGAAGAAATCATTGACGATTGGTTGGTGCGATATACTAAGATGCCACTTGATAAGTTTGGTGATCATATTCTATTGACCAACTTCAATAACTACGTTGACATATTTTGTAAGCAGTGTGGGGTTGACCCTGTGGGCTTTGATGCCAATATGCGTGCTGCTACGGCAGATAACATAACCATGATTAATTTTGGTATGGGTAGCCCTAATGCAGCGCTTATCATGGACCTCTTGGGAGCCATTAAGCCGAAGGCTTGTTTGTTCTTAGGAAAGTGTGGAGGCATCTCGGAGAAGACGCATTTGGGCGATTATATTCTCCCCTTAGCTGGCATTCGTGGCGAAGGTACGTCGAATGACTATTTTCCACCCGAAGTGCCTGCACTGCCTGCCTTTATGTTGCAGCGTGCTGTGTCAACAGCTTTGCGCGACAATAGTCACGACTATTGGACGGGAACGGTTTATACGACCAACCGCCGTGTGTGGGAGCACGATGAGCGATTTAAGAACTATTTGCGTGAGACGCGTGCTATGGCCGTCGATATGGAGACGGCTACGCTCTTCTCATGTGGATTTTACAACCACATTCCAACGGGAGCGCTCTTGCTCGTGTCGGACAATCCCATGGAGGCAGATGGTGTGAAGACGGAAGAGAGCGATAATCAGGTGACGCGCAACTTTGCCGAAACGCATGTGCGCATTGGCATAGAAAGTATGAAACTTATCATTGGTGAACGCAAGACGGTGCGTCACTTAAAGTATGATTGGTAATGGTAGGGTATACTTCAAACTATAAAAGAAAGTCTGCGGGTATAACCTATGAACAAATCATACGTGATGTGCAGGCTGGCAACATTAAGCCCGTTTATTACTTAATGGGTGATGAAAGTTATTACATCGATCGTCTGGCAGACTTTATCGTAAATGCGGTGCTAAAGCCTGAAGAACAAGATTTTAACCTCATGACTTTCTTTGGGGCTGAGGCTGACATTGATGCTATTATTGCAGCAGCTCGCTCATACCCTATGGCAGCACAACATTTGGTGATTGTAGTAAAGGAAGCGCAAGGATTGAAAAATCTTAGCCGATTAGAGTATTATTTTCGTCAAATTCAACCTAGTACGGTGCTTATATTTTGTCATAAAAACGGAACAATTGACCGTCGGCAAAAGGTGGCAACGCTGATAAATAAAGAGGGTGTGCTTTTTGAATCGAAAAAGCTCTATGATAATCAGCTCGCACCATTCGTTCAGAATTATTTGCGGCGAAAGCACTTTGCTGCAGGGCCAGGAGCAGCCGAAATGGTGGCTGATTTTATCGGTTCGGATTTAAATCGCATCGCTTCTGAACTGGACAAACTGATTCTTGCCTTGCCAAAGGGGGAGCAAACTATTACGGTTGATTGGGTGAAAGAGCATATCGGCATTTCTAAAAATTTCAATAACTTCGAATTGGTCGATGCGCTTGCTAACAAAGACGTATTGAAGGCAAATAGAATTGCGAAATATTTTGACGCGAATGCAAAAGACAATCCTATTCAAGCAACCTTGAGTTTGCTGTTCAAACAATTTAGTCAAGTAATGCTTGCCTTTTACGCTCCTGAAAAAAATGAGCCTGGAATTGCTGCTTGGTTGGGCATGACTGAATGGCAAGTAAGGAAGAATATCTTACCTATGATGAGTAACTATTCAGCGATGAAGGTGATGTACATTTTAGGCGAAATTCGTCGCACCGATGCTCGATCTAAAGGTTCTGAAGGCTCGCATACGACGAATGGAGATTTGTTAAAGGAACTGATTTATTTTATACTTCATTAATCATTCTATTTCATCTTTCTTTAGGTGAAGACTTATACGACAAGCACTGCACAATGAGGCAGTGCTTGTCGTTTTTTTATGTCGTGGTAGAGGTGGAGTGGGGGAGAAGGACTATAAAAGTAGACGACTATCTGTTGCATTTTGTGTGTCGTTGTTAGCCATAGTTGGTGAGGAGAGAAGGGTAGAGGTTGTTACGTAATTAACATTGTGTAGGGCGAGAGGTGAATTTGGCCGTTTTTGTTCAAATTTTCTAATAGGAGCTTTTCCTATTTGATTCGTCTGTCCGTCTCATTTATCGGAACTGCTATTCAGGAATGCTCTGCTGCGACTTCTGATGCTCCATTTAGCTTGGTGTAAACAATGGAAAAAGGCACTTATTTTTTCTCGTTTTGATGTTCTGAATAGTCTTACTGTGCTGCGAATGTATGGAGAAAATGTAAATTCGTGTGTTAAATGGCCTTCAAAAAGTCCATTTATGCTGTTTGTATAATATTAAATATATTATTTGCTATGTATGTGTAGCAAAAAGTGGGTAAGTTTTTTCTAGGTGATGCTTTTGATATATTGTTCAAAAATGTATCTAAGTGGTTGATTATCAATGACTAATGTTGTCTTTATGTTGTCTGTGGTTGCGATAGAATGAAGAACTTGTCCATTTGCCAAGTTTGTCCGATTTGGCGTAAATGATGAAAGAGTAGATACCTTAAAATTTACATGAAGGATTTGTTTGCATTTAACTCCATAAATATAAAAAGTAAAATATTGAAATGTAATTGCGCAAACAAAACAAAATAGTTGCGTTTTGTTTATTACCCAGTGACTTTATGATATTAAATATTTATCTTTATAAATATGATATGCTAAACTGATTTTGTAAATTAATATTTATGTAATCTGTTCGTCTAAGCGTAATTAGTTGAAAACCACGTAAATAATACTTATATTAACGTAATAGTTACTTATATAAACAAGTATAGATGTATGTATAGTAAAAATAAGGGGATAATGGAATGTAAAATTTATATAACCCGTTGAAAGCCAATGAAAATGTCGTTGTTTAAGAAAGTGTGTGTTTAATTTTGTAGATAGGTTATATGGCAAGATGTAATTTAAAAATATAAATTGTAAATCAGCTATGAATATTTTGAATTTAAATAAATAAATCCATGTTTTTAAAAGGTAAACTACAAAATAATTTGCAAATGTGTTGCCTTACTCCCCCATTCTGTTTATCTTTGTAAACGCTAAGCAAATAGTTACAAAAAGCGGTTTTGGTTTTTATGTCCGATTTTTGTGTGCTAAAAATGCAGCTTTGATTGTCCTTGTTCTGTTGGATTGAGGATTGATCAGGGGAATAGATGAGGACTTAAATGTTAGTTGACATAAGGGCGCTGTGAGTGTGATGCAATCAAATAGCGGCAATCATTATATTGTCCTATTTTACAGTGTATTTTGTTCTCGTTAGTCTCATTGAAGCACACCTTTTGCTTGGTCTGTGCATTCACCTCTATATAATATAATAAGGAAAGTATATGATAGATAGAATTAGAACCATTATGGAATATACCAAACTCTCGCAGCAGGACTTTGCTGCACGTTTGGGTATTTCGCCAGCTTCACTCTCAAGCATACTAACAGGACGTACCAATCCTACTAACAAACACATCATGGGCATACATCAAGGATTTCCTGAAATAAATGTTAATTGGCTGATGTTCGGTGAAGGTGATATGTTGACGGGTGAACACGCTGTGTCCCCCTCAAATGAGCCAGGTGAAAACGATGGAGAAACTGGGCAACAGGCAGCCACATTACAGCCGATAGACCCAGATGCAGCGAACGAGAATGGAGCATTGTTTGCAGGAGAACAGTCGGCAGCTTATCCTCCGTCAAGTGTTGAACATCGTGCTATGGCTTATGGCGCACGACGTGATCAGCGTGCTACTGTTAGAGGTAATGGTAGCGTCGTTATGAATGCGATAAATGTTGACAAAGATGAACGTCGTATTAAGGAGATACGAGTGTTTTATAGTAATGGTACGTATGAGTCATTCGTACCGTCAAATAAGTAATTAAACAAAACAAGGAGGGGGAATATGTCATCTTTAGATGTGCTGCATTTACGCAAACAGGGGAAGTGGCAAGAGGCATTAGACCTTGCCTTGTACAATATAAATGCGTGCGACACGGAGTATTCGCGTATGGCATTGTTTTGGGTCGTTTATGATATTTGTCGCATGGCGCGTAAAGTGGAGGGCGCAAAAGATATTATTCTACGATGCCTAATCATAATGCGAGTCTTGCAGCGTAATATGATTGATGTAAATGGCGTTGGGCGTGATAATTATCAGCGTTTGTTGTTTCGTTATATGATCAACGAGTCGCGAGTGGATTTAGCTTGTAAAGCGTCCATACAAAGTCCTGTACGTGCCTATCGTTTTTTAAAGAATATGAATATTATTCCACAGCAGATACACCCAGCATTTCATGACAGTTATGGCTGGGTGATATGTCGTTATTTGCAGCGTCAAGGCTTAAAGGTTAGTGCAAGGCGTGTTAAGACACTTTTGTGGGAGTATTTTCAGCTTCATACAAGTCGTCCTTCGAAGTTGCACTCTATGATATTAGATGTAGTAGTAGATTTTGTGCTTCTTCGTCCTAACGATCCTTTTGATTTCAATCATTTTTTTGCTCTGTGGGGACCATCTAATCTGAGGTGGCAGGACAACTATGGCTTTACTACCGTAGAACGCTCTCACAGCCCCTTATTTCCACGATTGTTGAAAGTGTTAGAGTACTATACTGATGAGGTTGGTTTAGCTTCTATAATCGACGATTTTCCCATTTGGCGGTGGAAGAAAGGTTTAGAGCAGATAGGGTGGTAGCCTTATAGCCTTGTAGCGTGCTCAGTTTTAACTTTACAATAGTCCGTTAAATTTTCAAGAGTAGCCGAGTCTTTCGTAGAATATTTCAACCTTGGATCAAAGGTGAATAACCACCGCTCCCTCCTAACCTTCTTTAGGAAAGGTTAGGAGGGAGCGGTTTTTATCATTTGTGTTATTTATCAATTATCAATGGCGCTTGTTTACTCTTTTTTGCGTGTTGGGCAGCAAACCAGCAATGATGCCTAATAAAGGTAAAACTGCACTTATTTTAAAGATAAAATCAATGCTTGTAATGTCGGCCAGCCAGCCAAAGAAAGCTGAACCTAATCCACCCAAGCCAAACATTAGGCCAAAAAATACTCCTGATATGAGGCCCACTTTATCGGGCATAAGGTCGGTGGCATAAACTACAATAGATGAAAAGGCGGAGGCTATGATGAGTCCAGCCATAAAAACCATAACAATAGCTCCTGTGAGTGTGGATACGAATGGCAAGGCTAAGGCAAAAGGGGCTGCGCCTAAAATTGAAAACCAAATGACATATTTACGGCTAAAGCGATCGCCAAATAGGCCACCTATAACGGTGCCAATGGCAAAGGCGGCTAAGAAGGCAAACAAACAGAGTTGAGCCGTCTGTACACTGGTGTTGAATTTATTGATCAGAAAGAATGTAAAGTAATTGGTAATACAAGCAGTATAAAAATATTTTGAAAAGATAAGCATTACGAGAATGAATAACGCCCAATGTATGCGACGCTTTGACAAACCAGCAGGAGGAGTTGGGCTGGCTTTATGATGACTTATGGCATAGTTGAGTTTGGCGCGATACCAATTGCCAACATGAATGAGCAACGCTGAGGCTAATATGGCTGCTATGGCAAACCACGAAATGGCTGGTTGACCATAGGGTAGAATAATGAGGGCTGCCAACAGTGGTCCAATGGCGGCTCCACCATTGCCTCCTACTTGAAATATGCTTTGTGCTAAACTCTTTTTGCCGCCAGAGGCTAATTGTGCTACGCGTGAGGCCTCGGGGTGGAACACTGCCGAACCAAAACCAATCAGGCTGACCGAAAGCATGATATAACCAAAGCTATTGGCAAATGCCAACGACAAAAGGCCAATAAGCGTTAGACAGAAGCCTAATGAAAGGGCATAGGGGCGTGGGTGTTTGTCGGCATAAAGTCCTGTGAAAGGTTGTAGTATTGACGATGCCATTTGAAAAACAAAGGTGATCAGTCCTATTTGCGCAAACGTAAAGCCAAATTTGTCTTTTATTATTGGGTAAATGGCAGGAACGATAGATTGTATCATATCATTTAAAAAGTGCGATATGCTGATAATTACTAATATGCCAAATATGGTTCCTTCCATGGCTTTGTTATGTCCTTTGCATGATGATGTAGAGGTTGTATTGCAGAGTTTCATGCGTTTTATAAAATGTTTATTGATGCAAAGGTACAAACATTTAGGGAATTGGTAATATAAGAAGAAAAAGCCCTTGCTGTGACTCTCGTCATTAGCAAGGGCTAAAAGTATTATTTTATAGAAAAACCAGGATTGTCTATCTGTTATTGTTTCTGCAGTTCTTCTTCGTGTTCCTCGATCAGCTTCTTCTGTAAGTCGCCAGGAACGAGTTCGTAGCTGGCAAACTTCATGATGAATGAAGCACGACCGCCTGTGAGCGAACTGAGTGAAGTAGCGTAGTTCGACATCTCCTTCAGAGGCACTTTGGCTTGCAACTTCTCGTAACCATTTTCGCTGCTCATGCCCACGATGAGGCCACGGCGTCCTTGAAGGTCGCTCATCACGTCGCCCATCTTATCGCCAGGCACGAATACTTCAACGTCGTAGATAGGTTCCAAAATCTTTGGACCTGCTTCCTTAAAGGCTTGGCTAAAGGCGTTGCGACCTGCTAGCATGAATGAGAGTTCGTTAGAGTCAACGGGGTGCATCTTGCCGTCATATACGACTACGCGTACATCGCGTGCATAGCTACCTGTGAGCGGTCCTTGTTCCATACGACTCATGATGCCTTTCAGAATAGCAGGCATAAAGCGAGCGTCAATAGCACCACCAACGACAGAGTTGATAAATACGAGTTTGCCGCCCCATTCCAAAGGAATCTCTTCTTTACCCTTTATTGTAACGCGAATCTCTTGTCCGCCAAACTTATAAACGGTTGGGTCGGGCATGCCGTCGCTATAAGGTTCAATAACCAAGTGTACTTCGCCAAATTGTCCTGCGCCACCGCTTTGTTTTTTGTGACGATAGTCAGCGCGAGCAGGTTTGGTGATGGTCTCGCGATAAGGAATGCGGGGCTCGTAGAATTCTACGGGAATCTTGTCAAGATTTTCAAGTCGCCATTTTAGGGTGCGAAGGTGGAACTCGCCTTGTCCGTGAACCAAAATTTGACGCAATTCCTTGCTCTGCTCAACCTCCCACGTTGGGTCCTCTTGGCGCATGCGGTTGAGGGCAGCCATCATCTTTTCGGTGTCAGCCTCGTTAGCAGCCTTAATAGCGCGCGTATATTTGGGGTTAGGATATTTGATGAAGTTGAAACGGTTCTCGCAGTCCTTAGCGTTCAATGTGTTACCTGTGCGCACGTCCTTTAGCTTGACGGTACAACCAATGTCGCCAGCTTGCAACTCCTCAACCTTTTCGCGGTTGGCACCTGAGCATACAAAGAGTTGTGCCATGCGTTCTTTCGAACCGCGGTCGGCATTCGTAAGGTCGTCACCCTCATGTACGGTGCCGCTCATTACCTTGAAGTATTGCACCTCGCCAATGTGAGGTTCAACTCCCGTCTTAAAGAAGTAGATAGAGGTAGGACCGGCAGGGTCGGGTTTAACCTCTTCACCGCGTGTATTGTGTACGGCTGGCATTTCGTCTACAAAAGGCACTACATTGCCCAAGAATTCCATGAGGCGGCCAACGCCCATGTTCTTTGAAGCGCAAACACAGAATACGGGGAAGATGCTGCGCGTAATCATACCTTTGCGAATGCCTTCACGCATTTCGTCTTCAGTAAGGTGTTCTGTCTCGAAGAACTTTTCCATCAGTCCTTCATCGTTTTCTGCAGCAGCTTCTACCAATGCTTTGTGCATAGCTTCGGCTTTATCTTTCTCTTCAGCTGGAATGTCTTCGAGTGTCGGTTCGCCACCATCAGGCCCCCAGGTGAGCTTTTTCATTAAGATGACATCAATCAGTGCGTTAAAGTCAGCGCCTGTCTTAACAGGATACTGTACGGGCACTACCTTCTGACCATAGATAGTCTGTAAGTCTTCAACGACAACGTCGTAGTCGCAACCGTCAGCGTCAAGTTGGTTGACTAAGAAGATAACGGGTTTGTGTAGCTTCTCCGTGTAGCGGAAGTGGTTTTGCGTACCCACCTCAGGACCAAATTGGCCATTGATAAGCAACATAGCCGTGTCAGTAACGTTGAGTGCGGTAAGTGCAGCACCCACGAAGTCATCCGAACCCGGACAGTCAATGATGTTCAACTTCTTGCCTTTCCATTCCGTATGGAAAACAGTAGAGAAAACGGAATAACCATAGTCCTGCTCAACGGGAAAATAGTCCGACACCGTATTTTTAGCCGTTATACGTCCACGACGCTTAATCTGACCACTTTCAAAAAGCAAGGCTTCAGTGAGCGTGGTCTTACCTGAGCCGTCATTGCCAAGGAGCGCAATGTTTTTAATCTCGTGCGAATTGTAGACTTTCATGGTTCTTATTACTTGATTTAGGTGAAACTTCAGCACCCGTTTAGCTCATGGTGTATACCTATTTTATATAGGTGTGTAGCTATCAGTGTGGGTGCGTTAACGAAGTGTTTCCTCGTTTTTCGGCCGAAAATTACGCTTTATTTCTGAATGTACCAAGTTTAGTATGTATGTTGTAAAGCAGAGTTTTCAAAAAGTAAGCAATAATAAAGGCTATGTTAATGATATTTTAATTTATCGGCCTAATTGGGGGGCGGGTTTGTAACCCGCGGCAGCAGCATGCTTTGAACATCTACTTATAGTCGCTTAGCGCGAGAACATACATAACATACACTTTATTAACTCTTTTCGAACATACTTATTTACATACTATTCAATTTATCGGCCACTTGGGGGAACGCGTCCTAACCTGGGGGCGACGCGTCCCCCCCAATTAGGCCGATAAATTGCTGTTTATCGCACAAAATCTCTATACGTTTTCAAAACCTTTGTTTTATCTTTCATGTTTTATCTTTTGTTATAAAGTAATTGAATATCAGTCATTTCGAAAAATGAAACATACGACTTTTATGTTTCATTTTTCTAAAGTATTGATAATCAATAAGTTGAAATATAAAAATGAAACATGAAAGCAAAAAACATCGTAGGTAAAATATACGTAAGCCAAATGCCTATTTGGGCCGTTCTGAAACATTTCGTAGAGGCTTTCAAGCTGTAATTTATCGCACAAAATCTCTATACGTTTTCAAAACCATTGTTTTATCTTTTATGTTTCTTTTTATTTATAAATAATTGAGTATCAATCATTTTATAAAGTGAAACATATAGCTTGAATGTTTTACTTTCATATTTCATTTCTCTAAACACAATGGGAGTGCGAAATCGCTTCCATTGTGTTTTTATTTTTCTCCCTCAGTCTTGAGGAATTTATTTCTTTTCCTCTCGTTTTAATTCGTTATCAATGCGAAAGAGCGTGTAAACTTCTATAAACACGGCGATGAGCAGTGCAATCTTCCATTCTCCCCCACGGAAGGGGCGTAACTGAAGGTGTTCCATAATCATCATCGCTGCGGTAACGATAAAGAGCAGTGCTCCTATCACTTGCTGACGGCGCAGTCGGCGTATAATCAGGTTGCGCCCCTCGTAGCGGTCGAGCATTTGAGCAGGTGTAAAGAGCAAGGCACCTATGGCAAAGATGTAAGGCGCGATGTTGGGTAGAAACAAGGGGAGTATGGCACCGACTACGAGCAGAATGCCACCTATATATAATGCGTATTGTTTCATCATGGGGTAGGAGTGTTATTGTCTTTGTTCTCGTTTTCGATTACGTAAACGTCCTCGTTGGCCGTCTTCATATAGAGGTTGACGCGAGCCACACGTTCTACGGCCTCGGGGTTGTGTTCAAGGTCGTTCAACTCGCGAGAGTCGGCGTTGTATAAGTCCTCGTAGTTCTTAATTTCCTCGCGCAGTTGTTCGTTTTGCCTATGAATTTCATAACGATGCCAGAAGCTATTTGGATCGACAAAACCCACTACAATGACAAAAAAGAGTATGGTCCACAAGTACTTCTTGTGAAGCAATTTTATGCAGAAGCTCTTTACTTTCGACATAGGGAATGATTTTTTATCTATTTTGTTGTTTGCAAATTTAGATATAAAACCGTGGTTTTCTTCGCCTGTGGAAGAAAAAATAACTATTGGGTGTTATTTTATTTGCAAGTTGACTTATAGACACAAAAAAAAAGGGCTTCCGCCCTTTCTCATCTTTTTAAGTGGTGCGAGGCACATTATTTGCCACGCCCACTGGCTCATGTGAGCCATCCATCTAACAGTTACCTTTCTACAAATCTTTTTTACCTATTCTTTGTTTACCTAAATCTAATCTTTTTTACCTTGCGCTCCTTCACAGGAGGGCTGATGGACTAATACTTTTTTGTAAACTCAAACGTGATGTACGTTTGTTCTTGTTTACGTGTGCAAAGGTACGGGCTTTGTGTACAGTGTGCAAGTAATCACCTGAAATTTTGCTATTCTTTAGCATTGTTTGTAAGTTAACTGCTTATTTTGCTATCTGATATAGCTAAAAATGAGCGTTTTGTACAAGCTGCTATAAAAAAACGCCCCAATCGCCTTGAAACTATTTATTGGAGCGATTGGGGGCGCATTGAATTATTTACTTGTACGCTTCATATAGCGAATGCCTTCAGCAAGATGGCGCATTAGGGGTAGAAAGTGGCAATATCCCTTCTTGGTGCTATTCATCGCAAAGCAGAGGCACGACCACCAAGCACGATTGCCATGCTTGTAGTAGTCGATTGCGCCATGACTGCGTTGCACGCCAGCGTCAACGTATACCAATGATTTCTTGAGCATGGTACTTGTTTCGACTATCTTTTCGGGGTAGTAGTGTATATTCAATCCCATGCGCAAGGCATCTTCCAACCACACCTCCTCTTCTCCGCAGGTGAGGAATTGAGTGCCTAAGCCAAAGCGTTCGTCAAATCGAATGCGCCCTTGCACGCTTTTGCGTCGGCAGGCCATTTCAAGTGCCGAAATGGTATATTGTGCGGGCATGGCCAACACTTTAAAGTCGTTAGTGGGGTAGTCTTTGAGTGGCTTCCCCGTGTAAGTTGTAGCACAGAAGAAGGCTACGTCAAGGTCGGCATTGCCTTCAAAGTGTTTCAACACCGTTTGAGGCGTTTCGGGCAGGAGGTGCGCATCGTCATCGGCATACATTACAATGTCTGATGTAGCCTTGTCGAGTGCCAAGTTGCGGTTAGCCGAAAGTCCTTTACTCTTGTAGGTGTAAATTGAAACGTCAGAGCGAGAGCCTAATACTCTGGGTATGAGATCAAGATAGCGTTCGTCGGTATATTGGTACGATACAATATAATGAACGCCTTCTTGTGGTGGCAGTAGTACGTCTTGTACGCGTACGACACCTTTATTGAGTGAGCAAATGAGAATGTCGAGTGTCATGTTAGAGAAAAGGTTTTTTTGTGTGTAAGTGTTTTTTATCCTATCACTTCGTTCATCGTGATGTCATGTGCTTCAGTGGGGATAGCCTCCAATAATTGGTGAGGCAAGCAAATACCTATTTTATAAGTCGACATGATGTTGGGCTGTGATAGGAAGCGGTCGTAAAAGCCTTTGCCTCGTCCTAAGCGATGGCCTTCTTTGTCGAAAGCCATGCCAGGAACGATGATAAGGTCTATTTCGTCCAACTTATCGAAAGTCAATCCTGTGGGTTCGCTGATGCCAAAGGCTCCAGTTTTCATCTCCTCTTCGGAGGTAAAAAGGCGGAGCATGATGTCATCTCCCTTAACCACGGGGAGTACAATGCGCTTAGTCTTAGCCCATTTCCTAATGAAAGCGTGCGTGTTCACCTCGTCAGGTAATGAGGAAAAAAGCATTACCGTCTGTGTCGCTTTAAAGCGAGGGTGGTTAGCCAGTCGTGATAAGACGAAGGCAGACTGTGCCTCTCTTTCGGCTTCCGATAAGCACTTGTTGCGTTGCTTTATGACCAAGCGAACGTCCACTTTCGATAGCATAGGGCCAAGATGTTGTTATAGTCCGCGTTTGTATTGCCAATATAAGGTAGATAAGGAATTGTGTTACTTTGTAAGGCAAAGGGAAGCGTCAGACCACTGCGTTTGGTAAGCCATGTGCATAGGGTAGTGGGTTGTACGGTCCATTGCCAGTCCCATGTCGTTGGGGGGGCGGGTTTGTAACTCGCGGTTAGTGCAAATGGGGTATATTCCTTTGTGGTTAATGCATAATAATTGTTGTGCATTTTCGTAAAGAGCATAGCCTGTTGCTTTCCAACTGTTGGTACAGACTTGTTAGCTGCGAGTAAGGCGATGGCTTGCATTACGGCCTTGTCCGTTTGGTTGGTATATTCAGTCGCTTCGCTATCGTCGAGTAGGTCGCCAATAATGGCCGAAGTAATGTAAGTGGTGAGCAGCTTGTGTGAGCGTTGAATCATCAGGTTGCGACGCTTTAGCCCTGCCTTTTCAGCATACGAAGCAAAGCCTTCAATTAAATTCTTCTTCTTCACAACGGTCGTCACCTCCTTCATATTGTTACACTGACTGAGTTCGGTGCGATATTTGTCGACGAAGTCGTAGGCATATTGGAAGAGCAATCCGCCCAAATAAGCTTCTTTGAAGTACGATGTCATGCCCAATGTGTCGCGTGCGACAAAGATGTCGGGCACAATGCCACCACCACCGTAAACAGTGCGTCCTATGCGTGTCTTAAACTTTTCGCCCGATGTACGAATGCTATCAGCTGAGAAGTATTCACCATGTTCAGCGCGAAGTAGAAGATCAGCCTCGTAATCCTCCTCGTCGCCCGGTTTATAGGGCTTTTGCACGCAACGACCAGAGGGCGTATAGTAGCGAGCCGTCGTGAGGCGCAGCATAGAACCATCGGGAAACTCAATGGGCACCTGTACCAAACCCTTGCCGAAAGAGCGGCGGCCGATGATGGTACCACGGTCGTTGTCTTGAATAGCACCAGCAAAGATTTCACTGGCTGAGGCAGAAGTCTCGTCCACCAATACGACTAAGGGAAGGCTCTGATAAGCACCACGTCCGTCAGTGCGATATTCCTTTCGGGGCGACTTTCGTCCCTCGGTATAGACGATGAGAGAGTTCTTGGGCAAGAATTCATTCACCATTTGTACTGCCGTTTCCATGTAGCCGCCGGGGTTGCCACGGAGGTCGAGTATCAACTTGCTAAAGCCCATTGTCTGCAGTTTGGTAAGTGCAGCAATAAATTCGGCATACGTAGTGTCGCCAAAACTGGAAACGCGAATGTAGCCTATCGTCGGGCTAGCCATGTAAGCAGCGTCAACCGTTTTAACGGGCACATCGCCGCGTGTAATGCTAAAGCTCAATAGCTTCTTCTGACCTGCGCGTTTGATTCCTAAACGTGCTATCGAACCTTTGGGGCCTTTAAGGCGTTTCATCGTCCCGTCGTTGCTAATCGTATCGCCTACGTAAGGCTTGCCGTCAATATTGATGATGCGGTCGCCAGCTTGAATGCCGACACTCTCCGAAGGGCCACCCTTTACTACCTTCACAACGCGAATGGTATCTTTGTAAAGTGTAAATTGTACGCCAATGCCTGAGAAGCTACCCTTTAAGTCTTGCATCGACTCTTCCACCTTTGCTGCAGAGATGTAGGTAGAGTGGGGGTCCAGCTCTTTGAGTATTTGTGGCATGGCTTTTTCTACCAGGTCGGGAATGTTGATAGTGTCAACGTATTGGTCGTCGATGAGGTGGAATAGATCAATAATCTTGTTGCTTGAATTATTGATAATGCTCAGTCGATTGCCAGAGAAGTGGTTGGCAAAGAAACTGCCTAACATAATGCCCACCACAACTCCTATTGACACCAATAGTGGAACAAATCTGTTTTTATTATGTTTAATCATTTTATCCTTTACATGAATTGCTAAGGTGACGAGTTAACAAGTTGACGGGTTAACTTGTCAACTAAAGAAACTAGTCAACGTCCTCAATGTGTTCTACTTGAATGCCCGCTTCGGCTAATAAGTCAATGCCGTCGGTCAGTCGGTATGCACGTGCATAGACTACACGCTTGATTCCGGCCTGAATGATGAGTTTTGCACATTCAATGCAGGGCGCATCCGTTACGTAAAGCGTAGCGCCGTCAGAGTTATTACCCGAACGTGCTATCTTGGTAATGGCATTCGCTTCGGCGTGTAGCACGTAGGGTAGGGTAAGTCCGTTGCTGCCTTCGCAAATGTTGGTAAAGCCTGAGGGCGTGCCATTATAGCCGTCGCTGATAATCATTTTATCTTTAACGATGAGTGCCCCCACCTGTCGGCGTGTGCAATATGAATTTTCTGCCCAAATGCGTGCCATGCGCAAGTAGCGACGGTCGAGGAGTTCGGCTTTGGTCATATATATATTATATTAATTATTTTTTTGTTGCAGTTAGGTAGTTAGGGTAAGCCTTTTGTCTGCGATATATTTTGTTACATACACCGCGGGCCAAAGGCCTACCCCCAATCGCTGCTTTTATAGACATTTTTTTTAATTAGTGCATCAGTCAAATATTCTCGCATTCTCACATTTGCACATTCTCACATTTGCACATTTGCACATTCTCACATTTGCACATTTGCACATTTACCGAATGCCGTCACGTTTGAGCAGTGCATCGATTGTAGGCTCTTGGCCACGGAAGCGCTTGTAGAGCGTCATGGGATTGTCAGTGCCACCTTGTGAGAGAACGTTCTGTCGGAAACTTTCTGCTACCTCTTGATTGAAAATGCCTTTTTCTTTGAACAATGAGAAAGCATCAGCATCGAGCACTTCGGCCCACTTGTAGCTATAGTACCCTGCGGCGTACCCGCCAGACATGATGTGGCCAAACTGTACCGTCATGCATGAGGTTGGTACAGGGCGGAGCAATTGTACACGTTTCCAAGCCTCGTCTTCGAATGCTTTAACGTCTCCCGTGAATGGGTCGCACAGCGTATAGAAAGCCATGTCGAGCAGTCCGAACGAAACCTGTCGCATACAAGCGTAAGCGGCTTGATAATTACGACACTTGCGAATGCGTTCAATGTAGCTTTCAGGCAAAGGTTCGCCCGTTTGGTAGTGTTGGGCAAATGTACCCAAAAAATCTGGTTCTGTTGCATAGTTCTCCATAAATTGTGAGGGGAGTTCAACAAAATCCCAAAATACGTTTGTTCCACTCAGTGCCGCATAATGAGTCATGGCAAAGATGCCATGCAAAGCGTGACCAAATTCGTGTAAGAACGTTTCGACTTCGCCCAGTGTCAAGAGTGCGGGCGTATCAGCTGTAGGTTTCGTAAAGTTTGTAGTGACGCTTACTACGGGGCGCAGCGAATTAGCAGCCGTTACGGCTGTGGTGGTAGGAGCGTCGCAGTGCTCCTCGCGATAGTTCGTCATCCACGCTCCGCCCTTTTTGCTCTCACGTGGGAAGAAGTCGAGCAGTAGAATAGCCAAGTAGCTGCCGTCCTTGTCGTATACGTCATAAGCTACCACGTCTTTGTGGTAAACGGGCAACTGTGTGTTCTCTTTAAACGTGATGCCGTAAAGTTTTGTGGCCAAGCCTAATACCCCCTTCTTCACCCTTGAAAGTTCAAAGTAAGGGCGCAGCATATCGGGGTCGTAGTCGTACAACTCCTGCTTCAACTTCTGGCTATAGTAAGAGAAGTCCCAAGGCTGCATCACGAAGTCAGTCCCTTCAGCGGCTTGTGCTCTAAGTTCCACCTCTTTCACCTCTTCTTTCGCCTTAGGCAAGTAGCTATCGATTAAGTTGTTGAGCAGTTGGTATACGTTTTCAGCCTTCATCGCCATGCGGCGTCTCAATGCATAGTCAGCAAAGTTGGTGTAGCCCAATAGTTGTGCTACTTCGCGACGTAGGTTGACAATGCGGCTCACGATGCCGAAGTTGTTGAACTCATTATCCTTTGTACATCGGCTATTGTAGGCACGATACATCTTCTCGCGCAACTCACGCTTATTGGCATACATCATAAATGGGCCGTAGCTCGGTGCGTGAAGTGTAAATACCCAACCCTCCTTGCCACGTGTTTCGGCCTCATGGTGTGCTGCTTGGCGATGAATGTCGGGAATGCCTTGTAAGTCGGCTTCGTCAGTCAGATGTAGTTCAAAAGCATTCGTCTCTTTGAGCAAGTTTTGCGAAAATTTTAGTGTGCATTCAGAGAGTTCGCGTGTGATATCGCGAAACTTTGCTTTCTTCTCTTCGCTCAGTGTAGCTCCCGAACGTTCGAAACCCTCGTACGTCTTGTTCAGCAGCATGAGGTCTTCCCCTTGTAACGAGTCTCGCTCATGGTCGTACACCTGCTTAACGCGCTCAAATAGTTGAGGATTGAGCATGATGTTGTTACCGTGTTCCGACAAGGGGGCAGCCATGTCGTTCGCCAATTCGTCCAACTCATCGTCCGTCTCGGCGCTCAGTAGATTATACATAACAGCAGTGGCGCGTTCTAATGACTCTCCACTATTCGATAATGCAACAATCGTATTCTGAAAGTTAGGTGTTTCGGGGTTGTTGATAATCTGATCTATCTCAGTCGTCTCCTCCTCCATACCTTTTAGTATCAGAGGGCGAAGTTGTTGTGCGGCAGAAAGTTCTGTCTTGTCAAACGTGAATTGCTCAGGTTGAGCTACATATCTTGTCCACTCAGCGTCGGTGAGTAGTTGTGAAGCAATGAAGTTATTCATATAATAATGGTAGTGTGTATGTTATTTGAAGAGTGTAAAGTTTTATGGCAAAACGAACTATCGGTCGTTTAGCTTTTTTCTTTGACATCATCTGCTCAAGTTTAGCTATCTAGGCGAGCTTGATTTTTTCGTTTTGCACGATAAAACATTCAATATCTTAAACATCATATTTATTAATGTTTTACGCTCTTAATGGTAGAAAAAATGCCCATGTGAATTTTCTCTATCTCGTTGAACAGCAATGTAATCGAAGATTCTTGTCAAAGTGGTATAGCATCATGACTTTATCGAAAGAAACTCCTTGCTTGATCGGAAAAGAAAGCATAGGATACGAATAAGCAGACAAGCGATAATATCCGATATGTGAAAGATAATGCTCTGCTTTTTCTCTATCGAATATTACCAGCCCTCGTGATTGAAGTAACTGCACCAAATCACTTGGTGATGAGTACATTTTCGTAAATGGATTTTTTGTAGCCATACGTCTATAAAAAAAACGACCCGCACATTTGAGCATCGTTGAGAGGCTTGGCGGGTTCTCGTACTGCAAAGGTATGAATAAGCATTGAAAATACAAATTATTTTAAATGAAAAAATGGATAGCAGAGTCAATTTTAAGGAGTCGCCACAAAAGAAAGAAAAAGGGTTGGGGCGATAAAAGAACAGAGAATAGTGACAAAATAAACTTCATCATCTTTGTTACTTATCTGTAAGAGTTGAGAGGATTATTATAAAAAGAGGAATATCTATTCTTGCTTCAAAAGAATATATTGCTGTTTCGCCACGCATTTTGGCAGTTTCGCATAAGGAGACGTTGTGTATAAAAACGAATGATTGTACTTTTGCAGCATAATAACAATTTTTCGGGCAACTTGTCTTTGTATATAATTAATCATAACACTATATGAAAAAGGTTTTATTATCATTATTTGCATTATGCTATTTTTCGGCAGTAATGGCACAACAGAAGACACGTAACCTGTCTGTAGAATTACTTGGTGCCCAAAATATTGTGGGCGTCAACTACGACAGTAGATTTGATGGAAACTCTGGTTTAGGCTACCGCGTAGGCATTGGCTATGGCTATGGAGACAATTCAGGCTTGTTCGACCAAAAAATCAATGGCGTTGGTGTCCCATTGGAGCTAAACTATCTGCTCGGAAAGAAGAATAGCAAATTGGAGCTGGGTTTCGGTGCGAGTCTTGGTGTATATCAAGTAAAGGAAACAATAGGATACGTAGGGGGGTATCCAGGTGGGGAGAATACAGACGAAACTTCCCCTAAATTTGATTTTTACACTTCATCAAGAACTCTATTCGGTTATTTCTTCTTCGGCGATATCGGCTACCGCTATCAGCGTCCCAACGGATTTATGTTTCGTGTTGGCGTATCACCGTCCTTCAATTTCGGAGACAAGTATGGGCTCAATAAGGCAGCCTTCTTTCCATATATCGGCTTAGGTTGGTCGTTCTAAGCAGATTTCAAGTGCTATCCATAACCTTTGCATCTCTATACGCGAGTTCGGGATAAGAAACGCAAAAATAAATAGGGTAAACGAACTTTTTTGCTCGTTTACCTTATTTATTTTTGCGTTTCTTATCCCGAACTCGTGTTATTGGGCTTAAAACCGCGCAGAGATTTTTCTGGATTTTGAACACCCTACTTTTCGGGTGTTGGCAGAAATCAAACTTTTTGCTTGCAAGATATTTTACAAAGAAACTCGTTGCACGTTCCTACTCAGGGACGAGCAACGAGTTTTGTTTATAATCGGAGCTTTGGTCAGCTCCCTTCAAATGGAGTGTTGGAGTTTGAAAAATTATTTCATCACCTTCCTCGTGGTGCCATCGTTGAAGCGCACAATGTTGAGGCCCTTGGTGGGGGAGGTCAGGCGTCTGCCGCTCGTATCATAGCGTTCCATCTCGCGGTGTTCAGCGGCAGCGTGTACTCCGTTTATGCCCGTTGGGGAGAACTCCACGATGTGGTTGAAGGCATTCCACTCCTCCCCACGCTTGTAATTGTCCATGGATCCCTTGGGTATGTAGAGCGTGCATTGGGATTGTGTATATTCCTCGAAGGGCTTTCCTTTGATGCCTATGCCCTGTGGGTTGAGGGCGTATATGGATTTCAAAGAGTTGCATCTATAGTATTTGCAAATTGCTTTATATCAACAATTTACAATCTAAACGGTAGAAAGCTGCTGACGTGGATTCTGGAGGACATGTAAAAGAGTAAATTTAACGTTTTTTTAATCTTTCTAAACCACAAAAGCAAAGTGTTTGTGCGATATCATAAGTGATTTTGGTGAATAGTTCCATAAAAAACACAAGTAATTGTCATATGCAACCTACAATAGGGCTTAAAAATGAATTATTTTCAATTTTTGACGTTATAAATTATTAATTTTATAAATTATTGATGTGTATATGTATTATTTTTGGTATTTTTGTACCATTAAAACCATATATAATGGAAGAAAATAAAGATTTAAATCGGATTAAGGTGATGTTGGCAGAGAAGAAGCGGACCAAATAAATGGCTCGCAGAGCAGCTTGGTGTCAATGCCGCCACGGTTAGCAAGTGGTGTACCAATTCTTCCCAGCCGTCTTTGGACATGTTGAGCAAGATTGCCGAAGCTTTAAAGGTGGATTATACAGAACTTGTAAGAATTAAGCGTATTCATGGCGAAGAAGAATAACAGCAAATATGACTCTGGGGTCAACAATTCCATTAGGTGACCGACTTGGTGAGGAACGCCTTGCTATCCGTATAGAAAAGGAAATGATGGAGCGTGGTTACTCGGCTGCACAGTTCTCTCAGGTATGCCTGTTGTTGGGTTGCGGTTTGGAGAAATATCTACAAGAGCGATTCTTCCAGCAACTCAGTGACCACCTGAACCTCTTCATGTATCTGCCAAGGACTCCGTTCATCTGGCACCTCAGTAGTGGGTCCCATCATGCCATAGAGCTTTATGTCAGCATCTATAAATGGAACCGTGATGCTTTGTATCGTGTCCGCTCAATCTATGTCGCCAATCGTGAGGCTGCCCTTCGTGACCGTCTCAGCTCCATTGATACCAGCAACACTGAGGAACGCATGGAGGCACAGGAACTTCGTGCCACACTGACTGAGTTGCAGGAGTTCTGTCAGAAAGTGGATGACCTGCTTGCCAGCGGCTATGACCCGAAACTCGATGATGGTGTTGGCAAGAATATTGCACCACTACAGAAGCGCAAGATGCTCAGCTACGAAGTTCTCAATGCCGGACAGCTGAAGAAATATTTGAATGCAGACTGGTAAAATTTAGAGTGATTATGATAGTAAACGAGAAATATACTTTTAGGAAGCAAATACTCATATGTGAACAGATCCTTAACATGTTAGATAAGGATTCATTGAGGTTTGTTGGTCATACCTATGGTTCAAACTCCAGATGGGATATTGGACTAAAGAGCATGTTCATATATCAGATGCTTTCTGGTTTCCAAGTTCCTGAACTGATGTTTGATGGAAGCGAGAAGAACTGGTATATTATAACCGGGGAGCGTCAACTGAAGTGTATTTACGAATATATTACTGGCTCTCTTACTTTGAGCGAAGAAGCACTTGGGGAGTTTAAGAAATATAAACGATTTGAAGAACTTCCTCTAATGCTGAAAAGAAAGCTCCTTAATACGGAATTTTTCGTTACTGTTCTCAACCCGGGAGTTACGCAGAGTGATAGATATCGTATCTATGAGATGGGAAGTGTTACAGAGGGAAGTAGCGATTTATGGGCAGTAGCCAAATTTGTTTTTCCCAATGGGTATAACAATCTTGAAAGGATTGTTGACGATATAATTCTATCATATCCGAACATAAAGCAGAATCGAAGACAAATAGTACGTCTCCCGTTGTTATGGAAAATTAGAAATGATGCAGATTATTATACATCTAAAATCTCTGTCTCTGGTAGTACAAAAATTGATTCCATACTTATACCTCAGTTAGAAGACTATTGTTCTGTAGGGATTGATGAGCATGCAATGATAGAAAGACTTTCGTTCTTGCAGTATGAGGCATGTAAAAAGGTCTTCTCATGGAAAAGTCAGTCGCTCAAGACAGTCATAATCCTTTTAATCATGAATGGTGTTGTAAAAGTTGACAATAATGATTCACTTGATATACTTATCAAGAAATCAAAGAGACTTTGGGGAAAAAGGCCATATAAATTGTATAGTTCTTCATACAATTTATTATCAGAACAAATCAAATATATGTCAAACAAATTAAACAAATAGAATATGTTATCGTATCTCACATTAAAGAACTTCAAATGCTTTGAGGAACAAAGCTTTGCATTAGGGAACCTGACAATAGTATCAGGTGCCAATGGCGCAGGTAAATCAACGCTTATCCAAGCATTGATGCTACTGCGACAGAGTGATCTGGACAAACGTACGCTGTTGAGTGAAAAAGTACAGTTGCGTGGTAGTCTTGTTTATCTAAAAAGTGCTGATGCAATAAGGTATTTTGAGAGTGAGGATACGGATATTACTATCTCTATAGAAGACGACACTATCGATGACGCACTTGATGTTACCATAGTTGATGCCGTCAAGGATGAAGATACTTGTAAAACTAAAGTGTCTGATAATTTATCTGAATTCGAAAGTAATTGTGCTCTTTTCTCAAAAGACTTGGTTTACTTAGCTCCTGATAGAGTCAGACCAGGAGAAGTGCATAATAGCAACATCTCTTCTGATGCAGCAGATGGAAGAATTGGTGGCAAATATGGAATAATGGCAGCCTCTCGACTTTATCAAGCATTAAGTGAAGATGAAAAAATTCAAATATCAGAATTTGACAAATCTGGTGACATGAGGGTTTATTCTAATGTTTCTGCATGGATGAGCTATATCATGGATTTTAATCAAGCTATTAAAGTAACAGAACAAGACAAAGAGCATGTAAAGATGACATATTCCGTAAACGTTAATGGTATCAACACAGAAGTCTCTCCCTTTAATATGCCTTTCGGTAATAGTTCTGTTCTTCCAATTGTTGTCGCCTTGATGACTGCTCCAAAGAATTCTCTTGTTGTAATCGAAAATCCAGAAGCCCATATACATCCAAAGGCTCAGACAAGAATAGGAGAATTGCTATCTATAGCCGCAGAGAATGGTATTCAGATTATCATTGAGACACACAGCGATCATTTGCTCAACGGAGTAAGAATCGCGGTTAAGAACCAGCAGATAGATGAGAATAATGTAGAAGTCCATTTTGTATATGCAGACAAAGAGAACCCATTGCTTCACCATACTAAACATATACAAATCCATGATGATGGTTCAATGGAAGATTGGCCTGTCGGTTTCTTTGACGAATGGGAGGAATCTTTGAGGACATTAACGAAGGGAGAATAACTATGGCGCTCTTGTATTTGAATGATTGGTCAATGAAGGGTACTGGAACCCTGACATCCCAATGGCCGAAAGTGGAAAGATGGTATGAATTGATGACGCATCTTTCCAACACCTATGGTATTGCCAAAATAGGTGTTCCTCATGATTTCAAGAAGAGAGAACTATGTGGTTATGTCCTTTCCAATTGTTACATCCCAGACAATACCCAATTGTCTGCGGACAAGAGGCAACTTTTGTTAGCAATATTGGATTCACACATACAAAATGCAGGTTATGATGACTCCACAACCAAAGTAACAAATGGAGCAAATGAAGAATCTTCATGCATAGGAAAAGCGTATGAACTGGGTGCAAGTGTCGTCAGTTTTACATTCGATGGGAATAATGAAAATGCAACAATTTCTGGCACAATAAAGATAAATGGGAAGAGTGAGCAAACATGTAAGGTTCACAACCTATATGACCAAAGTAATGTTAGCATAGATTATTTGGTGCCATGTAGTGAAAGTAGACAACATAAAGCGACAGAAGAACCTATGTGGAACCATGAAATGATGGAAGCGTATTGCAAGAAAATCGGACATGCTGCAGATAGAAAATCTGGAACAACAGGAGAAAAGATCTCTTATCTCCGTCAGCATGGTAAGATTTTAGCTGAAATGAATGGCTGGATCGTTGATGAAAATAAAACGAAACTTAATCAAGATGATAGTCATCAGAGGCTGATTTTTCGTTCCATCCATTTCAAAGAAGACAATTGCTATCTAAGCATTGATTTTGAAAAGGAAGATTTCCATTTTGAGTTACTAAACCATCGGGGAAAGCATCTGAGAGAAATCAATTGGCACGGAGATACAACAGGAGAAGCTGACTCCAACCATGATATTCGGTTAAAGAGATAATTCTATGATAGGAATTTGGTTTAAAGAAGACATAGAGCGTATATTGGCAGAGCATCGCTACGTAGTGGTTACAGATGCCAATGGTGAGGGTGGCTTCCTGCTGAAATATCTTCCAGAAGACATCAGGCAGATCTCCATCAGCAATGAGTACAGCGAGATAGAGGCAAAATATCTTGCTGAGTCTGAGTATGCGGAGAGCCAATACTATTCTATGCCAAGAAAAAGGCTGCACAACTGACCTTTTTGCAAGAATACGTTCAAACTGGAGGGTTGTTGGTATTGGATGATATGGAGGTGTACATTAAGCAGAAGTTGTTTGATGCTACAGACAAAAATACACATCTGACTAAAGACCAACTGTTACTTGCCGCAAAACTAAGCGAAGGAAAAAACAAGAACTGGTGGCAGTCGGTGGCCGATGGCATTACAGAACCACTGCGTTTGGAGGACTGGCTGCTTGACTTCCTTCATGCACTAGCCGCAACCCGTCAGAAGATGGATGAAACGGTTTGGAATGTGTTCAGAAGTGAAGTGTATCGCCTTATCGATAAACCTCAAATGGAACAGTCTGCCGAAGCATTGGCTCAAGAGGTCGTAAATGTCATCTTGCAGTCATTGGCAGATAACTCGATTGAGGGGCTTCTGCTGGAAGTCTATTACCAATGGGCAGACAGTACGGAGAAAATCGATACATTGCGCAAGTATGCTGATAGCTATGCACTTCCCACAGACATTAATCCACTGAAGGCACATCCTAACCATCCATTTGCAGCACTTGACCGTCAGTTGATACTGATGCTTAGCAATGCAATGAAGATGCATCAGAACACGACTGAGTTGACAAAAATCCTTAAACAGCGAGCACAAGACAGAAAAGCAAAAGCATTCAAGCCTCAGTGGTTGCAGAGTGTTTGGCTTCTTTGCACATTTAAGGTTGAAGGACTTGGCCCTATTTCCACCTATCAAGATATCGCAACATATTACAGGCAACATTTTGCTGCCCTCGATACTGCTATGCGTCGTATCTATACGGATTGGCTAAACGATCCTGCTACCTTGCGTCCGCTACAAGAACACTATACCATCTTAAACAATGAACTGTTGACGTGCTGGTTCGAGATAAAAGACAATTATATCTCAACGCAGAAGGATATTGTAACCAATGCTCTTTCTGGTGATAAACGTACTGCGGTAATAGTCTGTGATGGACTGCGCATTGAAATTGCAGAAGCTGTTGTCAAAGACATTGCCGACAAGAATGTGAAGATTGATAGGAAAACGGCTCTGTCGGTTCTACCCTCTGTGACCGAAAACGGCATGAGTGCCTTGTATGGATGCAGTGAGCCTACGATGAATGCTCAGACCAGATTCAATACTTTGAAGTCGATTTATGATGATGTGGTCATTATGCCACTGAATATGTTGAATGACGGCGTTATTGCTCAGCGTCTCGTGCTAAACTATGGAGATATTGACGAAGTAGGTGAGAAAAAACAGATGGGTGCATTAAAGGATATTACGAACTACGAGCCAGAACTGAGAGAGAAGATTGCCCATCTGTTCCGACTCGGATATAATAAGATAGTGCTTACTACTGATCATGGTTTTGTTCTTACAGGTATATTGGACGAAGCAGATAAAGAACCCCGTCCAGAAGGGAACGTCCAGAAAATCGAAGAACGCTATGTGTTAACAGAAGAGCCTCTGAATGCCGCGAATCTGATAGAAAAGGCTGGTCGTTATTTCAATAGTAACTATCAGTACTATGCCAAGACAGACAAACCGTTTAAGACAACAGGCAGGTATGGTTATTCGCATGGTGGTTTCACGCCGCAGGAATGTATTATTCCTGCCTATGAGTTGAATATTGAGACTAACAACATGGCACTGGGAGTGATGATTTCCAACAAGAAGGAACTGAAATCCGTGACGGGAAACTTTTTCACGGTGAAATTACTTGCCGAGGGCTGTGAGTCAGATTTATTCCGCAATGAGCGCAAGGTCAAACTTCTGTTGTATGCAGGGAACAAAATGGTATCTGGCAATCAGATTTACTCAATGAAGCCAAGTGAAACAATCCATGCAGAGTTTGAGATGACACTAGGCATTGACAAAGTTGTTCTCGTGGATAAAGAAACCTCGGTTCAGATAGATAGTTGTAGTATCATAAAATCGGCATCAAGAGACCTTGATGACCTTTTGTAACGATTAACGTGTAATAAATATGATAGAGCTTGATTCTAAATTGTTAGACCAGTTCAAGGGGTATGTAGTCCGTAAAGATGTGGTGCGTTCTGTTAAAGGTGGTGCCAACGTACCTGTCTTTGTTTTGGAGTATCTTCTTGCTAATTCGTGCAGTACGGATGACGAGGAAAAGATTCAAGAAGGTATAGAGAATGTGAAACGTGTGTTGCGTGATCACTATGTGAATCCAGACGAAGCGACTCTTGTTCAGGTAAAGATACGAGAACAGGGAACCTATAAAATCATTGATAAGATAAGTGTTCGCCTTGACTTCTCAAAAGATAAGTATTGGGCAGAGTTATCAAATCTGGCTATTCGAGACGCCAATATATCTGAAGAGATTATCAGCCAACATGAGAAGATGATGACTGGCGGAATATGGGCAATCATTGACATGGATTATGATTCAACCCAGATGATTGGGAAAAAGATATTCCCCTTTGTGGTCAGCAAGGTACGCCCCATCCAGCTTTCCAGTTTTGAGGAGGAAAGGATTGCTAAAGCCCGTAGTTTGTTCAATAATGAGGAATGGCTTGACGTACTTCTTCGTAGTGGAGGTTATGAACCTGAATCAGAAGGGATGACAGACTGAATGAAGATGTTGTTGCTGTCACGATTCATTCCATTGGTTGAGTCGAATTTCAATATGGCGGAACTTGGCCCACGTTCTTCGGGCAAATCCTTTGTTTTTAAGGAACTTTCACCATACTCTATGCTTGTTAGTGGTGGTCAGGGAACGGCTGCATCCCTTTTTGTCAATAACTCTAGTGGTCAAATCGGAGCAGTCGGTAGATGGGATGCTATTTGCTTTGACGAGTCAACGGACGAATTGTTCAAAGATAAGGAGGTGGTTCCTCTGATGAAGGATTATATGGAAAGCGGTAGTTTCTCCAGAGCAGGAAAGGCTGGAGAAAAAGCAGCCAATGCGTCCATCATCTTGAATGGCAATATCAATCAGCCTGTCGAAACGGTTTTACAGACATCACATTTATTCTCTCCTTTCTCGGATAAGATATGTAACGACACCGCTTTTTTGGATCGTATTGGTTTCTTCCTACCAGGATGGGAGGTTATGAAGTTTGCTCCCTCAAACTTCACTAATCATTTCGGCTTTAGCACCGATTTCTTCAGTGAGTTCCTTCATTCTCAGCGGAAAATGACCTATACAGATGCCATCGACAAGTATTTCACACTTGGCGCACAGATGAAGCAGCGGGATACGAAGCCTGTACGTAAGACGGTTTCTGGACTGATTAAGTTGATGCTCCAGATGGAAACTTCACAAAAGAGGATGTACGCAAGTATCTGGTATGGGCAATAGAAATGCGTCGGCGCGTGAAAGAGCAATTGAAACGCATTGGCGGCATGGAGTTTTGGGACACGAATTTCTCATATATAGACAAGGAAACACAGGAAGAGTATTTTGTTTCTGTCCCAGAAGAACGCGGAACGAATCTGATAGAGGATGCTCCGCTTCAGCCTGGCACCTGTTACACAGCTACGAGCGACGGTGACAAGGTGTCTCTCGTAAAGATAGAGGTCATTACTATGCCAGGCAACGGCAAGCTTACGATGACGGGTAGTAGTTCAACAGAAGCCAAGGAGGATATAAAGAACACATATAACTATATCCGTGCGAATGAAAGGGCTATTCTGTCCCAACAACATTCTTTGATGCATCTTGATGTAACTGTTCAAGTGACCGTCTTGTTGGGGGTAAGCGTTCATAAGGGAATCGGTGGCGCAGTCTTTGCGGCTATCGTCTCTTCTGTGTTCGGGCGTAACTTGAAATCAGGTCTTGGTGTCATCGGTAATATCAGTATTGGAGGCGCTATTGAACGTGCTTTGAATTTCAATGACCATGTATCAATGCTCTCTGAGAACGGTGCAAAAAATGTATTGGTTCCAATGGATAATCTTGCAGAAATGGCTACCCTTCCAGCAACTATCCTTGGCAAGACGGATATCCCTTTCTATGCAAATACTCAGATGTTGATACAGAAGATGATATAATTTCGATAAAATAAATGGTATTAAGATCTTCCATGTAGATAATGGATGTAAATTCTAAGCCTCGTTAAGGGTGAGTAAAATAAGATATTACAAATTATTCTCTCTATTGTGAGAGCAACTAAAAAAACAAAAAGCGAATAAATGTCAAAACAGGAAAACGTTAAGCCAGTTGAGACCGATAATGAGGAAGAACTTCAAACCGCAAGACAGGAAATCTTTTCTTATTATCGTCGTCTGAGAAGTAACCTTTTCTCAGACACAATAATTGAGTATGAGACAAAGCTAACAAAAGAGGTTTTTGATTTGAAACTTCAGCAACTTTCTCAAGACAAGAAACAGTCTGAATTCGAAAACTTTATTCTTGTTGCAGCATCACGTCTTATAACACCAAACATTAAACCGCAGACTGGGCCTGATGGTGGCGGTGATGGCAAGGTAGATGGTGAGACTTATCCTGTTGACAAAGCAATATCAGATAAATGGTGGGTTTCAGATGGCTGTACTGGTGACCAGCGTTGGGCAATTGCAATCAGTGTACAAAAAGCCTGGCAATCCAAGGTAGAAGGCGACATAAAGAAGGTAGTAGAAACGGGAAGAGGTTATACAAAACTACTGTTTTTCACCAACCAAAAGATAAAGTCAAGTACTCGTCTATCCAAGGAGGATGAGTTGACAAGGAAGTATGGTATCGCGGTTAGTATCTTTGATGGTTCTTGGTGTTTGTTCGCCGTTTTTGAGCAAGGATGCATGGATGTTGCTGTTGAAAAGTTGAACTTTTCAGATGAGTATCGAAAGAAAACTGTAATTGTTGGTCCAAATGACAAACGGCGAGGGGAAGAACTTCAAACATTAGAAAATGGCTTCTTAACCCGTGAAATAGCCCAATTCGATACAGATTATGTGGATGATTTGATAGATGCATGTTTGTTAAGTCGCGGACTGGAGCGCCCCCGTCAGGAAACTGAAGGTCGCTTTAATCGTGCATTGAGAGAAGCAAAAGTTCATGGTTCATCAATCCAGACTTTCAATATTATATATTGCCATGCATGGACATCATTCTTTTGGTTTTATGATGTAGAAAGCACCTATGATGATTATTTAAATCTTAAAGAATATACAGACAAGCATCCTTCTATACATACAATAGAAAACTTGACCAATATTCTTACCAATTTAGAAAATGCAGCAGGGGTTGGACTGTTTGCCCCCGAACGTTTCTTGTCAGAGGTTGAGTATATAGAATCGTTCAGGCAACGAAAAGATTTGTCTCCAACCTCTCAGCTCTTTCTTGACATATATTTCTCGGAACACCGCATAATACAACATATTAGGCAGGAAAACGATCCGTCCGAAGAAATAATAATGCTTACGGATTTAATTGAAGAGAGTGCCAATCATCCAGAAATTGGCTTTAATGCCCAATCTCAGATAGTTGACATACTTGGTCGTATGATTACCAATAATTCTGCCTTTGAGAATCTGGTAGACAAGTTGGCAGATATTACAGCAACCAGAGAATCGGAGGTACAGGGCGCCATGATTCATTATCGTCGTGCTCAGTCGTTGATGGAGAAGAAAAGCTATTTGCCAGCTATTAAGCATTTAGGACATTGTGTACGTTCGTTTGTAAAGGATGGCTATGAGTCTGAGTATGTCAAGTCTTGTGGTTTTATGGGGGTTGCGCTTTACTATCAGGAACTGCCATATAGTGCGGAGGCCTATTATATAAAGGCTGCATCGGTACTTGTTAGAGAGTTTTATTCTAAAGGAACTATCAACCACCTGCTTATTACAATATTGTCAAAGTTGTGTGAGATAGAACTGATGCTTGGCCGCCTTGTCATGTATCTAAATTGGCGGGAACTACTTTATGTAATTGCCCACAATGGCGAGGAATACATGACAAAGGAGTTCATAGAAAGAGATCTTCTTGAAGATGGTGGTTGGGCCTGCCATTTGGCTACTGCTGACATAAGTAATCCCCAAATAGCTATTTTGCCAGCCATATTCTCAAGGTGCGATATGCCTCTATCTGCTAACTATCTCAAGTTTGCTCTGGGTTATCCGGAAGAAGTAGATGACCAGTTGAAAGAAACAGTAGGTGATAATTGGCACGACAATCTATTGAAGCAACCTATTCATGAGCAATTCATCTGTAATCTTAACATAGCTGATGAAGGTAGTGAAAAATTAAGCACAATAGTTCATAATTGCAAGTTTACTGTGCATTATAAAAACTCCGTTCAGAACCAACTTGTTGCTGAAACGTTTTTGGCGTCTGTGGAAACTCTCTTGGCAACTTTCGCGGATATAGATCTTGTCATATTGACTCCTGAAATAAAAGTGATCGTGGAAGAGACTGAAGATGCGCCATCGATGAGACAAGGCTCATCAAATGCAGAATACATATTTCAGGTTAATCATGCCTTGCTTTCAGACAAAGAATACTGGGAATGTTTTTCTTACTTCATGGCATACTTTTTTGTGCAGGACTCCGTATTTCAGGAGGATGTAGAAGAGCTTATCAAAGATCGCCATGAGAAAGAAAAAATAATGGATCGTGTTTCGTCTCTGATGTTATTGTATCAGTCAGTTTACTCTGTACTGGGTGACAAATTCAAGTATTCTATCAGACAATGGCAGAAAGCTGATGACAAAATTTATCCATGCCTTATTGCATGTACAGAAAGAGTTAAGATTAAAAACAGGAAACACATATCATCTCAGCAAAATATGTCTGTTTACACAATCTCATCTAATATGCAGTGGTGGGAGGGGGCTAAATGGTCAGGCGTGGGATTTATTTTTGATAAGTGGTTACGAGAACCGCCAATATTAGCTTTACTTTTTAGAAACGTACAGGATGGAAAGAATATTGTTAAGGAGTGGAAAGAGCGACAGACAGAGGGAAAACTTGGCATAGAAATACAGATAATAAAAGGCATCAACAAAAATCACCCTACCTGGTATCGGGTGTGTTTGGCACCTGAGATACCATATGCAGATATTAAGGAAGGAAGATATATGGTAGTCATGTGTCGTAAACATACAATGACTCCTAGTAATACATCCTATATTGATAATTTTGAGAAAATGCTTCCTCGCTTTGGAAGATGTCGTTTGATGGCATTGGCTATGGATGATAACAATCAGATAGTTGGGCCCTACAACTTTGATGAAGCTATAGAAGTGAAGTCTGTAACAATAACAGATGCTTGGAGGGTTTCTATTCATGATAATACTCGCAATGCTTTAGAGTGGGATGACGAACCAATAATTCCGAATAATGAGTCGAAAACAGCACCTGTCTTAGAATTACTAAATAATCTACGAGAAGTACATAATAAAAGGCTATAGTTTCATTCAGCAGAAAGCCAAAGAGCAGCATAAACTGCTCTTTGGCTTTTATTTTCCATAATTCTGCGCTATTAACGCGAGTTCGAGATAATATTCTAAAAAGTAAAGAGCAGAAAACCATCCAACCTACAAAGGGTGGCCATAAAATGGTCACCTGTCAAAATTATGTAAGTTTATTTTATTGCCAAATTACAAGTTGCCCGTCAGATGGGGGAATCTCATAGTCAAAGTTGACATGAGGCTTCGTTGAGAAGAAACAATACGCTCCCATTGCAGCCAAAATATTCATAATGAAACCCTCATGGCAATTTAATAAAGTCGCCCAAGTGAATGAAAAGGGTTGCCATCCCTGTATATTTGCAGAAGAATAGTTCATCTTCTAATTTATGCAGTTATGTCAGTAGTTCAGTTCACTCAGGTTCTGTTGCGAGGCTGCGGCATGGACATCCACAAGAAAGTGGTGGTTGCGACAGTACAAGGCGAGGGCATCTGTAAGGAAACTCGTAGCTTTGACACTTTTACGAGATCTTTGACACAATTGAGAGAATGGTTGGTATCATTGGGTATCACTCACGTGGCCATGGAAAGCACAGGCGTATATTGGAAACCGATATACAATGTGTTTGAAGGCTTCATACCACACATTTGGATTGTTAATGCTCGTCACATAAAGAATGTTCCAGGGCACAAGACAGACAAGAATGATAGTGAGTGGATATGCCAGTTACTGATGGCAGGATTGCTCAAGCCCAGTTTTATTCCTCCCAAAGCGCAACGCGAACTGCGTGACCTTACACGCTATCGTCGCAAACTGATACAATTTGTATCGGCCAATAAGAACCGTATCATTCGTATTCTTGAAGATGGCAACATTAAATTATCAAGCGTTTTGAGGGATACAAGCGGTGCGACGGCAGTCAAACTGATAGATATGCTATGTGATGGCAAACAGATTACGTTATCCGACATAGAAAGCGTTTGCCATGGCCGTTGCCAGCATACAAAAGAAGAAATGTTGGAAGCATGTACTGGTTGTTTAGATGAACATAAGGTTTACATGCTGGGCAAGATCCGCGAATGCAATGCTTCGTTGAAAGAATATATACTAGACTTTGACAAACGTATAAAGGACGTTTCATCCTCTTATCATGACGCAATTGAACGCATGTGCGAAATACCGGGCATACAAAACTGCGTATGTGAGGATCTTGTTGCAGAGATAGGTCTTGACATGTCCAATTTTCCAACATCCGCACATCTGTGTTCTTGGGCAGGAATGTGTCCAGGGAACAACGAGAGTGCAGGTAAGAAGAAAAGCGGCAGGACAAATCACGGTGACAAGCAAGTAAAAGAAACTTTGGTGGAGGCTGCATGGGCAGCTTCAAGAGCTAAAGGAACATTCTTTATGGAGCGTTTCAACCGCTTAGCTCCACGCAAGGGGAGTAAGAAAGCATTGATAGTAGGACATTCCTTACTCAAATGCATTCATTATGTGCTTTCAACAGGTGGACGTTACAAAGAATTGGGTGACAACTATGTACCCAATAAGAAAGAGCAGAAGCGTAAGGAGTATTTGAAGAAAGAACTTCAGAAACTTGGATATAGTGTGAAGCTCTCAAAAGAAGATTAGCCTACTTCATATAAAACTGGGGACTGAGTTAATCACAGGCCGATTTTTACTGGAACAACCCGAGTCCGATAATGAAACTGGTCCCAACTGCTGAGTGGCAAAGTTTGTGACGAAAGAGCACGTGTATGAAAATTCAAAATCTTACTCAGCAGTATAAAACATAAAATTGCCCAAGTAGCAACCGCGCACTTGCCTACCAGTGAGTGCTCTCTCTCTTTGTGTCTTAATCTCAAAACAAACAAATAATTGTATAAAACTTATGCCGTGAGATTACAAACGGCACATTTAATTTTCGTATGAAAGAATGTCCTTTCCTTGCATATTCACCGTCAGTATGTTCTGAAGTTAAAGCCTATCCTATTCAGTTCGGAGTACGTGTTTCTTTGTTATAGGATGTCTTATATGAAAACCGCTCTAAAAGTTGTGAAGGAATTCCTTTCCTTATGATTTTTGGTACTTCATATCCGTCTTTTTGATTGTCACGAATTGCGCTATATAGAGAACGACTGGATATCGCCTCCGAGTTCATGTCGATATGATTCCAACTACATGTGGCTGCAACAACTACAGCCAGTAGCAAAGCGCTTTTTAACTTATTGATTACCATAAATGTTTTGTTTGCTCAAGTGAAACTTTCTTTTCATTATATATCCATCTCTGTGTTTTTTGATGAAGCAGACAATGGTATAGGCATATTATGATATATGTCAACAGCAAGGCTATCCATACGACAACCTTATTGACTGGTCTTATGACCATGTTTATGTATTTTAAGACTTTTTTCATCAGAACAGAGAGTATATGAATGGAGCCACCGTAGAATCTGCGAATAACACTAATAATGAAACTATCAAGAGGATAAATGCCAATGGCGCTAACCACCATTTTCTCTCTGCTATTATATATGCCAAAATTTCTTTTATCAAACTCATTTTTTTACGATATAATTATTTATTACTAAAATGTCTATGCCTGATGCCTTGAATGTTTTGATAGCATCTATTGGTGTACAGACGATAGGTTCTCCCATAACATTAAAACTCGTGTTCAGTAATATCGGGATGCCAGAATATTTTTCAAATGCTTTAAGCAACCTATATAGTTGTATATTTGATGTTTCGGTTACTGTTTGAATTCTTGCAGTGTTGTCAACATGAGTAACTGCAGGAATCAATGCCGTATTCATACCAACCTGGGTAGTTGACATCATAAATGGAGAGTTAGAATCTTCAAAGAATCGAGATGCATCATCTTGTGTTACTACAGGTGCGAAGGGTCTAAAAGTTTCCCTGTATTTAACTTTTGCATTTATACGATCTTTCATTGAAGGGTCTCGTGGGTCTGCCAAAATACTTCTATTACCTAAGGCGCGAGGACCAAATTCCATTCTTCCTTGAAACCAACCAATTATATTCCCGTGGGACAATGAAACTGCAATTTTATCGTATAAATTATCTCCTTGGAGAAAACTGAATTCAAGTTTTTCATCCTTTAGTGTCTTTTCCACCTCTTCATTCCTAAAGCAGCATCCTTGATATGGGGAGACATTTGGCATACACCTCTTACCAGACGCAAGGGCATAAAAAGCCAACGCCGCACCGATTGCTCCTCCGTCATCACCAGGGGCAAAAGGTATGAATACACCGGAAAACAAACCGCTTGCTTTGATTTTACCCATTGCGGCACAATTCAGCGCACACCCTCCAGATATGCAAATATTGTTGCATTTGGTCAAAGCTTTTATATGAGCAGCCAATTTCAAGAAGATTCCCTCTGTCACATATTGTATAGCTGCGGCAAGATTCATGTGCTCAGTCTTTATTGGCGCATCAGTTTCTCTTTTAGCAATACCGAATAAATTTGCCCACACGTGGTCAACTACCATTCTGAGACCAACCATGAAAGTGAAATATTTCTGGTTTATAATGATGCTTCCATCATCTCCTATGCTTACGAGTTTAGTCTTGATGATGTTGATAAACCGTTGTGTTTGTTCTGCACAAAGGTCTCCATAGGGAGCCAATCCCATCACCTTATATTCATCGGAATTCACTTGGAATCCTAAATAATAAGTAAATGCAGAATAAAGCAATCCTACAGAATTTGGAAAACTCTGTTGTTTGATACATTCAATCTTGCAATCAATGGCTTTGAATAGTGATGTGGTGGCATTTTCACCCACAGCATCAACAACTAAAATGGCTGCATTTTCAAATGGCGATGTGAAATATGCCATTGCAGCGTGCGACAAATGATGCTCAACGAAACGTATGTCCCATTTGATTCTATGATGGCACAATTCATTCAGAGATTTCGTTATCGTTGATTTCATGTCCAAGCGTTCCTTTAACCATATCGGCATTGCCTTTACAAAAGTTTTGAACCCATTGGGCGCATGAAATATATGAGTAGTTAAGATACGTTCGAACTTTCTTAATGGCTTCTCATAAAATACTACATAGTCAATATCTGTATATGTGATACCGCTATATTCGACACAAAAAGCAATTGCTCTCTTAGGAAACGATTTATCATGTTTAGTACGGCTCAATCGTTCTTCACATATGGCCGCAGTTACTTTGCCGTTAACGATCAATGCTGCGGCAGAATCATGATAATATGCTGAAATACCTAATACAACCATGTTAAAATTTTAGATAGAAGAAATTAAACGTATAATGAAGTGGGCATAATACTAATACAGCCAACATGATGGACAGAATCGACACTTCGCAAATTACATAGCATCGCAAGTTCTCGTTTCCAAGCATCAGCCGTTTTACTATCGGTCTTTCTATTGCGTATAATAACAAAAATGCAGAGATACCATATATCAATGTTTTTTTGTCGATAGCTGCCAACGAACAAAGTTGGGCAGTAAAGTCTGCAATTTGTTCCAAATCCGTTAGACGAAAAAGTTGCCATAAGAACATTGTTGTCAAAACAACAAATAATCTGTACGACCATTTCAGTGGTGCCTTTCCTGAATATTTGAGGTAAATTCGTTCCAAGCAAACTAATGTGCCATGACAAATTCCCCACAACACAAACGGTAAGGTTATGCCATGCCAAAGACCACTAACAACAAATGTTAAGACAATGTTCAAATATGTGTTAGCCGCAGAGCATCTACTTCCCCCAAGTGGTATATAGACATATTTGCTTAGCCATTGAGACAATGTGATGTTCCAACGATGCCATAAATCTCGGAATGTCAATGCGCCATATGGATTGTCAAAATTGTATGGCAACCTGACTCCTACAAAGAGTCCAAGACCGACAGCGATTAGAGAATATGCATAGAAATCAAGATAAAATCGAATGCCCCATATCATTGTTTGCATCAACAAATTTAAGCCTATTCCTGTCATGTCATTGTTCAAAACCAAGTCAGCAACAATAAATTTTAGGAAACTTGCATATATAAGAAGTTTTGCGCCTTGATACAATTGGTGCTTAGACATTGCGTTCTTGTTAAGTTGTGTTATAAAGTCTTTAACACGTACAATTGGACCAGCCAGCATCTTTGGAAAGAAAAACAGATAAAGTAGAATGTCTATCACATCATATCTTTGACTTGTTTTGTATTGGTCTATAACGAAGGATAAGCCGCAGAAAGCAAATACAGAATACCCTAATATTATATTTTCCCTAATTGTGGCAGACTTAAAAAATAAAAATCCGGCAATGAGGCTGACGATAGTCACAAATGCAAGAGCCTTTCTGATGGGTGCGTTATTTATGTGGGTTGAACAGACAACAAAGATTGCCAAAAGAAGAAAGTATACAACATCCCATTGCGTGAAATATGCATAACACGCAAGACTTAGTAAAAGTAGTGTAAACTTTCTTATCATAACTCTATCTTCTTGTAAAAAATACCGTCATTAAAGCCAAATGTTCCTGCATAGAACAAATCAGAATCTGATTTTCCAAATGCAGGATCCCATTCGTTCCCTTTTGTTTTTGTCAACTGTCTTACCTTTTTGGTCTTCAAACAATAGGAGAACAAGTCCCAATTACCCTCTTTATTTCCAGCAAATACAATGTAGCGTCCTGAAGGAGATAGTGCAATATCCCATATATCAAATGGTAACGAAAGTATCTCAGAAATCGCTCCTGTTGCCAAGTCAAAGGATTTAATTTTGAAAAACTTCTCTTTTTGAATGTATAAGACTTTTTTGTCATCATTTGTGAATATCGGTCTCCAACATTCTCTTTTTGATGGTATTGTCTTTATTATGCAGTTCTTTTCAAGACTATAGATGGCGATGTTGGCAGGATTTGCTTTATTCCGGTTCCATATAGGCAATGCTAACATTGTCCCTTGATGATTGAACATGGGAATGGCAGCATACTGCTTGTTTCCATTTACCCTATGCTCTGTTTTCAAGACAATATCTCGCACGGTCACATCAGTCTCGCTGCTTTCTTGATTACCTTCTGTATATGCCAAATATCTACCATCTTGTGAGATGATGGGATGTATAAGCTCTTCATAGCTCTTCACCATTATTTGCCGGTTAGTTCCGTCTAAGCATTGGTTGCATATAAGGTAACCACCATCTATATCTTGACTTTGGTAAAGAAGATTATCTCCATGAAACGAAGGATATCTGTCATGGCTATTTTTCACACTGAGTAAATTCGTTGCACTTAAATAGTTTTGTAAGCGTTTTGTGAGTTCTGTAGCTATTATGGTATGCCCACTTATACTTAAATGCTCATCTTGATTGAAAAACGGGAAATCTTCTGATCTACAGAAGCCTTTTGTCAAATCATAATGAATCAAGTTCAATTCGTTTGAGACGTTCTCAAAAAGACGATTAGGGGCAGTCATGTCCAATTGTGCAGATGTGATACTATATTTATCCATCACCTCCTTCAACAGCGTAGGTGAAACTTGTTCTTTGGATGGTATAAGAAATAGTACCAACTTTGCTCCGATACTTTCTACCTCCTTTTTCCACGCATTGATGCAAGTTTTGAATGCTTTCATGTCAGCAATCTTGACTTCAGATTTTTCCTTGAATAGAATGTTGTAGTCAATGTTTTCTTTCTTTGATGGGAAGAACGGTTCTGTCCATCTGCCCAAAGGAAGAGAATCTGTTGAAACTATGTTATAAGCAAAATATCTGTATAAATCAGACTTCTCCATCAAATAGTCTTGAAAGGTAGCAAAACGTTCTTTGATATTGAAAAAATCGTTGAACGCCCCAATCTGTAGAAAGACGACCTTAGGTTTTAATGTTTTGCCTTTATCCTTGAAATAGTTCAGTTCGTCATACAATCCTGCGCCACTTATTCCTGCATTTACAATAATCTTGTCTGGAAAGTTTCTGAACAGTTGGGTTGTATATAAATCGTTGTAATTAACTTGTGCTCCTTGGGTAAAAGAGTCACCAATGAACAGCCAATCGCAGGTTTTGACTGAATCGTAGGGATTTGACAAATTGTCTATGCGATATCCTTGACAATTAGTTTTGTAACTACTTACATATTCATTGGTTCTGAATTCTTTGTCAAGAAAAGGTTTGTTGAAATAGTATTTACCATGAAGTTCATATAAATTGGGGATATCCTTGTCTGAAAGAAACTCTCTAAACAATAGTTCTGAATGAAATGCTATGCTCGACAAAGCACACAAATTGAAAGCCCACACTTTTACACGTAGGCTTTCTGATGTTGACACCATAAATGATATTGCTATCACAATCATGGTAATTATTACAGTAATGCCCCAACTCTTTGTCAAAAGAAGGAGCATTAAAGGATTCCACATGAGCAGTGCCAACAATATACAATTTGTTTGTTTACTTTGCATTATCATTACGATGTTGATATTAGCTACACTAACGCATTGTTATTTTAATTTTGAAAAAATATTCTCCAATTGTACCATATCCGAAACGAGTACTTCTCGTGGCTTTGCACCGCGTGTCGGTCCAATAATTCCTACATGTTCCAATTGATCCATTAGTCGTGCAGCACGAATATATTTAATGGAAAAATTGCGTTGTATCAATGATGTAGAACCTTGTTGGTGTATTACAAGAAGTTCGGCAGCTTGGCGAAATAGAGGATCTCTATCTTCATCAATATTGTTGTCATTGTTCGTCAAGGATATTGCCTTATGAACTTCATTCACTATATTATTGTGCACTTTAAGCGGAAGACTTATGTCATCAAAAGAAATAGCTATATCATTGTTTAAGTCTACATGTGAAGATTGATACTTAGGATGAATTTCGTTAGCATGCTGAATAGCCATAGCTACATTGTTATCGAACGAATCCTTGTCCATAGCACACAATGCAATTGAATCTGCCCTATTCTTAAACTCCAATACATTCGGATAACTAAGAATGTCGGATACAACATCTAATCTATAGGGGTTAACGCATAAAAACTTTTCTCGTTCAAATTCTACCCATAGTAATGGAGATTGTTTGTTTCTTTCGTACAAAAAAAGACGTAAATACTGAACATTGGGAGATACATTGAACAAGTGAGCTGCAAGGAAATATGTTAAACTGACCGCACTGATTGTCTTCTCTGTAATCGTTTCTCTTACCAATTTATTCTTGATAGAAATCTTTCCAGATGCCAAAATGACGGCCTTAGAAATGGGAACAGAAATTCCATCTTCCACTATTACAGAGGTTTCTAATATATGCGTTGTTTGATTATATGCAAACGAAAGGCTCAGATTGTATGGAACTGAAACTTTTCCACACAAATTCAAAAGTTCTTGCTTTACAGAGGTTTCATTTCCCTCGATGTATTCTTTTGCTCTGTTGTACAACGTCTTATACTCAACATAGAATTTTGCATTTACTCTTTCCTCACGTGCATCCTCTATCTTATTGAAAAAGTCACACGCTTCTTGCCAGGCATGTTGACGAATTTCTATCATTTCATTGACATGCTTTTTCACAAACATCTTTTCATCAACATGACCATTGGTGTTTGTCATGTCAAAGTTAATGTTCTTTGCCTCTTCTATAAGGTCTTTCTCAATGTCGTCTTTTGTGGGTTTACTAAAAGTGAAGCGACCTCTTTCGTATTTTTGAGGAGCCAAAGTCATCAAGTCTTTTTTGAGTTTAACGGCAGACTCTACTAAAGGCATATTCTCATGAAGAGATGTGTATGCACGCGTCTCTTCCTCATAAGCATGAAACATATTTTCAGTAACCTCCTTGTATGCACTTTTGTACTCGTTTGTTCTTCGAGCAGCAGTTTCTGTGATATAAGTGGTATTGAGCAAATAATCTCCATAAGGAGTTAACTCAATTGTTCCATATCCGTTATTTGGAAAAAAGGTTTCCTCGCAACTCTGAATCTGTTGAGGAACCCTTGCTGTTATATGTAGTTCATTTTTCATATTTTTGACTTTTATATATTGATAACGGATAGTAAATTCATGATGAACCAACTATCGAACCCTTGGAATATTTGGCGCTTGGCATTGGCCCCATCTTTTTGCAACTCCATGCCATCTGAATATGGTGTAACACCTATAAGTTTTTTGTATGGCACCTTGGATGATTTCTGTGGAGAGTAGAAAATAATGTTCTTGTTTGTGAGCACTAATGTACCGACACCTACACTCTCCATCGAAGAATGTTCTATGGGATGCCCCTTAGAGCTACCTGTTCTGTAATAAACGCCTTTGCAGACTCTATAACTCCAACCACTGCTTCTTCCCACCCATTCTTTGGTAATTTTTTCTTGATACATTGTAACATTGGGATACTGCCAAATAATGTATTCACCTGAAGACAACATGATAGGAATGGTAAAGTTACTTTGCGAAGGAATCTGGCCATTCTGAATTTTTCGTAGAATTGAAGCCTGCTGCATCTTTTCAATGTCTGAGCCTTTATAACTTGCAGGTAAATTGTTCACAGGCAGTTGTAAAGCCTTTGAGAAGTCATCAAGATGTGCTTGTTCACTATCTGTAATCAAACCATTGGAGAGGTATTTGTGCGCAGCCTTATCCAGGGCTTTGAGCCCTGCTGATTCTTTTTGATCACTTGATATAGGCAATAGTCTTGTAACAATTTGTGTACGCTTTTCTACTTTAGCCATGGGTTCATTTTCAGCAAAATAGCTCATAAGCGTAGCTTGATAAAAGCGTCTGCCGAGCACAGCCAAAGCTCCCGTTTTGTTAAGAGCGGTACGAGGAATTCCTATATTGTTAAGGAATGAATCCACTATTTGTAAATGCTGCTTCGTGATAGGAAGTTTCACAACATCGGCATAATGCTTTATGGCTTGGCTACAACAGGTCTCGATGTCTTCTTGACTCAAGAAGTTATTAGTTTGCAAAGTTTTAATTTGTGAAAGCACACAACTCATGTCTTCCGCACCATTGAAGTACGAATTAAGGCAAGCAAGTAATGTTGCAATTCCTTGCTTATGTTTCTCTTCACACTCTTTGTGAACGTGTGAGAATAAACCTGCACTTAGGCCGCAATATTTACATTTTCCCATTTTATAGCGTATGTAGATTCAAAAACTCTTTACTTGATGTGGCGAATAGTCCACAACAATCATCTTTCACAGAGCACCCATTGCATAGTTCAGGGTAATAGTTCTTCCAATCGGATATACTTTTTTTGGCAAAGGAATGCAAATCATTGGGTAACAAACATAATGGAATATTATAGATGGCAACTTCGTGATGCCAATCATCTAAGAAATGAACTGCATCACTTAATTGTGACATATATTCACATGGTTCTACCCATATTTTTTCACTTCGCTTTTCAGCCAAACCAGTTCGCTCCATGCCCATAAAAGCTGTCCATGCCACAAATGACAAGTTCTTGTGTATATATTCAGCCATGGGTAAAAAACGATTATAGTTAAGGCTGTTCATGACGATACGGAGTTCAACACTTCCACCCTGCATAGCTATATTGTATAATCCCAATATGGTTTCATTGTATGCTCCTTTTGCTCCTGCTATCATGTCATGGTCGCCCTCATAATCAGAATGAAATGGAATGCCGAGAATCAGTTTGTTTTCTCCAGCCTCAACAATACGCTTTGTATAATTGATGTTTTTAAAATTTTTTCCATTTGAAAGAATATGAATATCAGTATCGGGTAATTCTTGTCTGATAAGAAGTATCAAATCTATCAATCTTTCTCCTAACAAAGTTGGTTCGCCTCCAGTAATTCCTATAACGGGAAGATCCTTTGGAGCGTTTTTAACACGTTCTATATTTTGTTCAAAATACAAATCAATGTCGTTTACTCTTTTAGGAGGTTGGCAGCACATGACACAACGATTGTTACATTGCTCTGTTACGAACAAAGTATTATCATTAGATTTTATGTCTATATCACGTTGTTTCATATTATCCAAGTCTTAAATATTTGAGTAACCTCTTCCTTTCTGTCTATGAGCAGTGAAATGAGATATTCAATAATCGCTTTGTTCTTTTTGCACAATAACGATGTCGGACGGTAACCATATAAATTCCCTTGTGTGGAATGGTTTCTCACAGGATCTGCACCACAATAGGCACGAACACCACAGTCTGAACATCCAGCCAATAATTCATTTGACCAAGACTTTGACCAAGAACGGACTTTCTTACTATACAACAAGTCTTCGTAACGCTCCTTTACACTGCCAATTCTGAAAGTATAGTCGCCTTCTTCTGCCAACATGCGAGATTCATCAGAAGCGTACAAATATCCGTCATAATCATAGACCAAAACAGAATTTATAATACCTGCTGGTGACTGTAAATCAACGAACCCTGTGCACCAAGGAGTAAGTATCTTACGAAGAATAATAGCTGCGAACTCTTCTATCATAAGAAATCCCTGCTTGTTGAGTTCCAAAATATGCTCAAAAGCCTGTTTGTAGAACTCAATAAACCTATCAGTGTAAAGTTCCCAATCAGAATTTTCACTTGCAAGTCCGTATGGGTTAAGAGCACGAAGAAAAATGCTATGGAAACCAAGTTTTACATATTCATCAACTATTTCCTTAGGATAATCCAAAGCAAGTTCAGATGTTGTCATCAAAGCGGCAACCTGATCTTCTCCGAGATATGCCCTTGCTTTTGTAATTCCTTTTGTTACTTTTTCATAACTATCTTGTTTTCCGCGATTTTTGTTATGCAACCATGACGGACCATCAAGTGAGGTGGATATAAGCACATGGTATGTTTTGCATATATCAAGAACCTCTTCTGTAAGATTTATGCTGTTTGTACACAGGACATAGCGCATATGTCTATGCTCTGTTTCGTTTTTTCTTTCAGCAAGTTCTATACCATAGCGCAAAAGTTTTGGTTCAAGGGAAGGTTCGCCTCCTTGGAACTCCATAGTCAACCATTGAGAACGTGACTTGAACATCAAATCTACAGAATACTTCATGGTTTCAAATGACATAGACTTGTGTGCACAATGCTCGTCTTGACTTGATGCCTGACAATAAACACAGTTTTGATTGCACCGCAATGTCAAAACAAAAATATGCAAAGCAGTCCCATCATCCATGAAACGCTTCTTTTCAGCCAATCTTTCTGCATATACATCTATCAATGCAGGAATAGTCCTCTCTGTTAAGAAAAAATTTGCAACCAATGACTTGTATAAATCGCTCTTGGTGTCTATTTTATGTTCAACAACAGCTTGGACGGTACCATCAGGTACAGCCAACATATCTCCCAATTCGTTTACCAAAACTTCTTTGGACGATATCCTACTGAATGTAAAGGGCAATAATTTATACTTCATCATTACTATCTATATCATCGAAATCTGCAAACGCTTTGGCATAAAGAATTGTTCTTATGTCATGCGTTTCGTCTTCAATTACTTGTCTTAACTTATAATCGTTTAATGTGTTAAATACCTGTGCTTCAATATCGCATTGTTCTTGCTTTTCTTCAAGAGGTATAACATTGAGCCGTTCTATATTACCATAAAGGTTACGACTAATAGCATAGTCTTTTGAGAGACTATATATCGCTTTTGATACACAAGCATCAGAATATATATTCCTATCTATCTTTAATTCCATATTTTGGCTATTTTGCTACCGCTTTTAGTTTTGATATTGTAGTTTCATCTACTTTCCCATCAGGAGTTAAACCGTTATACGCTTGGAACAATTTGACAGCCGTTTCTATGTCTTTTGTGAACACAGCCTTACTACCATTGTATTTCAGTTTTGAAGGGTCTGGTGGAAAACCGGCATTACGCAATAAAGCGATTAACTCATTAACATCGTTTCCGGCCAATTCTGCGGCCTCATTATACCCAAGAATTCTTATACCTAAAACAAGAGTAGTCTTACTTTCATCCCAATTTTCAAGAGTTGTAGCAAGTGATGACGTCATAACTCCATCCTGTGCCTTGCCAGCATCTTTTTGAAAACGTTTTACCGCTGAAATTACACGAGCATTATAAATAGGATAATCATTTTGCATGGTAATCCATGAACTGCTCATGTATTTCTTTGATACGAGCAAAGATGTTAGTTTAGAGACATCATTACCATATAGTCCAGACTTCAACGTTCTGTCTCCCAAATCGTAAGTTTTGTACGTTTTTGGAGCTGGCTTTGGCGCAGAATAGGTTGTGCCGTATGAGCTTGAACTATGAGAAGAATGGCTACTATGTCTCGAATTTCCACCACCATAACCAGAATAGTGAGAAGCATGTGAGTAGTGACCACCGCCACCACCACCGCCAGAACGGTGTGACATATGTGAACGGTGTCCTGCAATTAGTTTTGTATCACCATTTTTCTTTATCTGTAAAACACTCCTTATAATTTTATTTTTAAGAGCACTTACTGCACTTTCCTTGTCATCTCCATTAAGACCCTCAAAAAGTGGTTTTGCAGAATTATCCGCAGCCTGTGCATCAGAGTTGTAGATTGATGCTACTGCACCAATCAGAATGTTACGAATTATCTTTTTAGCCTTATTTTTCATTTTTCTTTATTCTTAATGAAGTTCAACCAATAATCATTAGGATTTATCTTCAGCAATTCATTCAACTTTTGTTTTGCCGTGCCGCTCAATTTTCCATGATTGCTTGATATATCAGAGATGAGATTGTCAAGTCCTTCATTTATAGCTTTGTCCAAAGTTGATTTTGCAGAATTGTATTGATCTAAAAACTGTTGGTTTTCAGAGATGACTTTCTGAGGCAAAGATGAAAGCAATGTACTCGCATCTATGAGTTTGCCTTCTTCTATCATCTTGACACTTAACTGCGTAGCATCATTTACACTCGAACTTATATGTTCGTCAGCAACACCTTGATAATGACCTGTTCTGAATGATGCGGTATAGTTGCTCTTTGCATCGCTAAAGAGTTGCAATGCCTTACCGTATTCTCCAGCAGTTGCTTGTTGCTCACCCAAGGCTATTGTGTGTTCAAATTGCTCAATAGCGCTTGATGAAGTCATATAGCTTATTCCTGTACCTGACGCTCCAATAACTACCGCTGCAGGTATACCTATTTTCGCAAACAGTTGGAGTGCAACGCTCTTGTTGTCAATATGATATTTTGCAAGATATTTGTTCTTCTCTTTTTTGCACCAATTATCATAGGTCTTCCCCATGTTGTAATAGTTGAGTTTTATATCATCTTCTACAGAAGACAATTCCTTCTCACCATTATCGTCATAGTGTCCAGAACGCTTTATACCAAACTTCTTCGGTACAATTATAAGTGATGCAAGCAATTTTTTATATTGACATCTCAATTCATCAAGCGCTTTTGCAACAGCCTCAGTTTTTTGCTTCTTGAAATATTCAAGTTTTTCTGTCCGCTTGTTTGTACACCAGTCTAAATTTACCGTAGAGTTTGTCTCTTTGATGATTACAGCAATCTTGGCTTCTACTGCATAGAGTTTGTTTAAGGCTTCTGTGCTATAATAGCCCGGTGCATCTTTATAAATATTTTGTGGTAAAGTAGCCAATCTATCCAACAAGTCAAGATATTCCTTTTGAAGTGAAGCTAACTGGTTTGCCAAGTTGTCCAAGATGTCACCATCCCCCTTTGTATAAGGGTCATACCCCTTAGTCATTGGTTCGTTGATTGTTGTAATACAACCAAGTGCAAACAGTATGCAATCAAATGCATAACTAATCAAATCTTCTTTGTAGTTTGAAACGCTTGCAAAAGTTTTAGTAAAATCTACGCTTTTACTGATGGCATTTTGGGAGTCTTTAGAATATATGTCAAATAATTTCTTGCCATATCCAGCTTTCAGAAAATCTTTTAATACCATCTTCATGGCAGGGTAGTCCTGATAGCCGTTGAGGTCAGCCAATAAATTGGCCAACCTCACTTCGGTCACGATGCTCTCACCAAACTGCGCAACCAACTTTTTTATAGCTTCATGTAAAGTCATTCTTTTTCAGCAGTATTGTTGTCCTTATCTTTCATGTCGGTCATGTTCTTCTCTTCAGCCTCAATGGTCTCATCGGCTTCTAATCCAGTCACAGTATCTTCTTCGGAGTTTTCATAACATGCTTCATTAGTATTATCGGTAGGAGTGTCTTTTACATTTGTTTTTGCCTCATTCGTAGGGGCGTCGATGTGCAATTCGCGTCAGTTAATTCCGACTCTACAAGATATGATTCTTCCCAACCAATCTCGTCATTATAAGGTGTATACGATTCTCCATCTATTTCCTCAGAAATTTTATTCCACTTATTTGCAAGTGAGTGCTTTAATTCAAAAGCTTTTGATAAATCTTGCTTTGCATATTGAAAATCTATCATTAGCCTCTGATTTCTGAGGTCACATTTGCCAAGACGCGTAATTTCCTCCTTATATTTAAGAATGCGTTTGTTTGTTTCAAATAGTTGGTTCTCTATATTCCGCTTTTGCCACCCAACGAGATGTTTCTCTTTTTTTCGAAGAGATTCTTCGTCGTAGATGCAGGCTATAGACATATCGTCCTTGCTGCCAATTTTACTTAATTGCGGTAAGGTCTCTTGAATATTGGCTACAGCAGTTTCAAGCCCCTCTTTGTTTATAAGTTTGAGAATTTGAACATAGAAATTTACCATATTCTCGGTTTCCCCAAAGGAATCGTCAATTCCATCAGAGCCAAGAAATACGGCTACGGGATTATTTCCGTCACCACTATAGCAGTACCGGAATTCTTCTATGGCTGATGAGTCACAAAGTGACGTCGTCTTATTTAAGAAACATTTTTCGTCCCAGGGGATGGGCTCAAACCAAGTTCCATTATCATCAAAAGCAATACATTTGCCGTCGCCAATATGAAAGGCAAACCAGAAATGTGCTGTGTATACGTAGCACATCAATGTGCAACCGTACGTTTTCTCAATGTCAATGCCTTTTTCAAAATCAGAGAGATAATCTGCTTTTATCGAAGACTTTTCTTTTTCTGATAAAGGAGTGCTTTGTGAATGTTGTGTGATTTTTTCTCTCCAACAATAGATAATTGAAGAGAACAGTTGACGAAGTGCCTTGTCAACATTCGTGTCTTTTGTATAGATATTTGAACTTGCTTCGGAAGACAGCGCTTCCTTTTGAGTAAAAGGTTTATTCTTGAACAAGTTCACATCTATTTCAGACACAAAGGCTTGAACACATTCTTTGGTTGCATCTACAGCAAAACGAGAACCAACATCACTTCTAAAATAGCGTGCCCCACCATGTCCATCACATACGATTGCAATGGACATAGTGTCGCTTGTAGAACTGTAAGACGAATCTTGGCACACCTTATTTGATAAGATGTGGCTTTCGCCTTGACATGAGTGATGTAAATCTTTCATCTAATTTCAAAATATCTTGTTTAATCCCAATCATCATAATTGTTAGAAGCTGCTGGCTCTGGAGCCGCAGCTTCAGAATGTGCGCCATCAATGTCTTTAACATTTTCTGTAACATCCTTGATCACTTGCTCTTGCTTGCTCGTTTCGCCAGCGGTAGAACTCTTACTTCCAATCTGTGAGGAGGTTACCGCTACTACACGAATAACCTGTTTAAGCGCATCAATGTTGTGAACAGTGAAGACGGCCTCTATTGAACCAGTGAAGTCTTTTAGTACGTCTTTGTCCGCATCATCACCTATAGCTATGGCTATTTTGATTGCAGCCTTGAACCAATTGTTACTCTTCAGCTTGTTTAGTCCACTTTGGAAGTCATCTGTTGGACCTCCATCTGACAAAAGAATAATAGCTGGTGCGAATGAACCACTTGCAGCCTGCATAAATCCATTTCTAGAAAGTTTGTTGTTGAGTTCCACACAGGCTGCGCCAAGAGAGGTCAAGCCGTTGGCTTGAACATCCTGCCACTTGAAATCGGATGCCAATTTTGGCTCGTCGTATAGCCAATTTGTTCCATTAGAGAATTCAAGGGCTGTCACCTTAATCTCTGCGTCAGGATTTGAAGCCGAAATCTCATCAAGCATTGGCAATACATTTACTACAGCGTCGTTTACGGCACCGATTTTGTTACCCATCATACTTCCTGATGTATCAATAAGGAAGAAAAGGGTCATGGTTCTACGTGGCACGCTGACCACATCATCTAAAAGTGACATATTATTCAAATTTTAATTGTTCGACATAACTTTAATCTCTGCCTTGTATGGCACAGTGTGAACACGGAATGTTATTTTTAATCCTTCTTTCACAGGAAGTATTTCATTCGGAGCAACGGTCTTGATTTTTCCACTTGGTGTCTCTACAGTCCATGTTTCAGTAGAAACATTTTTGATAAGCATAAAACCGTTACTATCAGTTGTAACTACACCATCTGGAGTATTGTCCTCATCAATGTATATAGATGTCTTATTTATCAGAGGAAGTGAACGATTCTTGATAACAAGTCGCTTTGACAAATCAACGTCTTTACCACAATTCATGCACTTGTCTGTTGTATTAGAGATATTTACAAAAGTTTCTTCTGCACAGTGGTGACACACAACAAGACTATCTCTAATCGTAGAAATGATTTTCTTCCAGTTTTGCTCAATCATACGAGAACTTGGATTCTGCAACTTTTCTTTGCTGAATTCTTCAATGAATGTATCACGAAGAATTTGGGGAAACGCAGGCCATCTTCTTATGACATTTTGATGTATACCTCTTACTGGCAAGTTAGACTTATCTGTTGGGTCGTAGATAAATAGTGCCTCACTACCATAAAATCTTTTCTCGAATGATTCGGTCATACATGGACAAGCAACAACTTTTGCACCTTCGAAAGGATGATTTGCATAGAATAGCATAAACAAAATAACAGAGAGGGAGAACCTATCGCTATATTTGTCAGGTATACCGCCTGCAACGATTTCTGGTGCCATATATCTTGCCTTACCCATAATACCAGATTTCTCACCTTGAGGCATTACGTTGTCATTGTCACAAATAAGGACATCACCTGTTTGTGGGTCAATGAAAAAGTTGCCATCGTTTAGGTCTTGATAACTATAACCAAAACGGTGGAGCATCATAAAGCCATCACAAATTCTCATAGCTGCTGACAGCATAGCTGTAAACGACTTGAAAGAAACCTTTGCTAACAAGAAATTACCAAACTCGTAATAGTTCTGCGGACGTAGTTTCATGATGTACCCATAACTTCCTTGTTGCTTTTCAGTCAGATATTCTGGCCATAAGAAAGCATCAGAAGGAGCACCTGAAGCGATGTTGTGTTCCAAATTACGGTAAAATTTATCATCAGGAGCATTTAAATACCATTTTAAGGCTTTCTTTTCGCCACAAACTTCCACAAGATAGACAATACCTTGTCCACCTCGTCCTAATTCCTTGACAATGGTAGCTGTTCCACCACCAACCAAAGAAACAATTGAGTTCTTGCTTAATTCTGTCATTTATTTTTATAAGTTGGTGTGGGTTAGTAACCACAACCTTTAATATTTATTTCACTTACAGTCGTTATTTCTCCTCGTTGACCACAAGCAGGACATGTTACAACTCTTTCACCGTGATAGCAAATGATTTTACCACATCCGCAGATATAGAATTGCTTGCTTCCACAGTAAGGACATCCTGGGTATTCAGAATCAATTTCAACGCTACCAGTTACACTGTGTTCATCGTAACCTTCTCTATGAGCTTTATCCTTATCTATTTTGAAAGCCCATACAAATTTATAATGCCGAGGACCAATATAGTCCACGGTTATACCGAATGGTCTCTTAGTTTCTTCGCAAACAGCCATTGTAGCAAATGCTTTATCACTTAATCCTGTCATATTATTCCTTTTTGGTTCGAACTATTAGTTCCCGAATGTCAACATCTAAGTTTTTCGCTATCAGTATTAATTTCAAGTCCTGGTTGCGCTTTGTTTGTGCACCATTTTGAAACGGTAGCTTGGTCTTTGCAAAATATAATTCCAGTAACTATGAACAAAGGTACACATTTTAACGGACAGCCGATGTATGGTAAACTGATTAGTTTGCTTGACAAGCATGAATTTCTCAAATTCAGTCGTGAAAAGAAAGGAGAACGTTATGTAAAGCACTTTGATGCTTACCAACATCTTGTTGTCATACTCTATGCAGTCATTAAAAGATTCGATTCTCTTCGTGAGATAATCGATTCCATGTTCCCAGTAGCTCGTAAACTGGCACATCTGGGCATAAACATGATGCCAAGACGCAGCACATTGTCTGATGCCAATGCCCGTAGACCAGAAACCGTGTTTGAAAGCACATACCGCAGTTTATATGCACGTTACAAAGACGAACTTTCCTCGGACAGTTGAAAACGCCAGGTGCCATCCTGACTTAATCGCCTGCAAATCATAGATTCAACCACCATATCATTGTTTTCCAACATATATGTCACAAAGATGAAGAAGAATCTTGTCTATAATACATTCTCAGACACAATGTATATGGATCAAAATGGACTTATGCAAGAAAGACAAAGCATATAAAGGGAACAGGAGAAATTAAGCACAAGGCAAGGATTATCACATATGTTGACCTCAAGAAGAAAAAGCCCAAATTGATATCGCTACTTACTAACGATATGGACATGCTTTCCGAAGAAATTATCACCATATACCGCAAAAGGTGGGAGATAGAGCTTCTTTTCAAGCAACAGAAGCAGAATTTTCTTAGAAGATATTTCTACGGAGAGAGCCCAATGCCATAAAAATCCAGATTTGGGTTACTTTTATTGCAAATCTGCTTTTAATGATCATACAGAAACGCATTAAACGCTCATTGAGTTTTTCTGGACTGGCAACAATGGTAAGAATTATGCTCATGTACTATGTGAACTGCTATACTTTTCTTGAAGAACCAGAAAAAGATTGGGTGAAGATGCTTGAAGAGGCAAAGGAAGGTCCTCCAGAACTTTCTTTATTTGACTAAGGGGCTTACTTTTTCAAAAAAATCATCCGCAACACCTATTTATGGGCATTGCGGATAGGATTTCTATGTTCTTTTTGAGTTTTAGCGGACCGCAATACTTGAATATAAACGCGAAGGTGGTGCGCTGCGTAACAATCGGGGCAAGCGAAGAAGAAGGTGCTATCGCCCAAGAGCCAGCTGAGAACATGCCCGACATCGTATACAAGTTCTGCTACCGGTGGTAATATATCGTTCAGCGGTAAAATCTAAGAAAATAGGGGAAAGCGAAAACTTATCCTTATTACGAGTGGCAAGATACCAATACCACCTCATCTGGACCGTATCAAAAGGCGGTAATGAGAGTCGTGTTTACTGTAAAAGCCCAACCTAAGCCCATGCGTTATCCCTTCCCACAAAGCGCACAGGGCAAAAAGAACATCTCGGGTAATTGCTTCTGCTGTGTCACGGGATGGAGAATAAGCCTGCTGCGCCCACCACCGAAATGTAGCCACCCGAAACTGCTGCTGAGTCGAGTGCTCTCGAAGCGCGTGCCAAGCCAAAGAAAAAGCTGCCCAACGCATAGCAAGAGAGCAATAGAGTAGGCGGCTGAAAGAAAGGAGTACCCGAAAGGGAGGGCTTTGTGTAGTCAAAAAATTACTTTAATAATGGATTGCTGCTTTTCTGTAAAGCACCTATATCCAATGCCGTATATTCTTGTTTCACGTATAGATTCTTTTCATCTTCATAGAACTTTTCTAAAGAAAAAGTACTAAGATTATATTGTTTAGGTTTTCCCTTTTCAAGGTAGCAATATGTAGATAATTTGCGCGTGAAGGGATTTATATGTACATATCCAGCAGAAAGTAAAGTTTGCGCAACTTTTCCTGTAATATCTATAAAGATATTTAAAACAAATAAATCTTTAAATCGGGCAAAATTACAACCATCAATTACGACAAAGAAACGTCCATCTATATAGAATGGAGTAAAATCTTTTTCTATTTCTACCCCTCTAATTTGTGGGTATTTAAATCGAAAGACTTCTTTCCCTTTACAATTTATGATAACTCCGAAGTTATCATCCGTATTTGCTTTGAGATATTTACCAAAATAAGCGTCATTAGTAATACGAGATTGTTTTATGTGAAGTTTCTTACTAAAGGGTTCTATGCACTTTCCGTCAAGACCGTATATGGCATCATACTCACCTTTTTCTCTAATCATAAAATTACCTTCTGGAATAAAACTAAAACTATCAGCAATAAATGAATAGCATAGCTTTCCATTTTTGTCTAATACTTCATAGTTATTAGCAGTCCTACAGCAGTAATAATCATGCATTATTACTATAGTTTTGTACTTATTCTCTATAATCTTTTTACCATTTAAATTTTCTATTCCATATTTCCCATTTACGTATGTAAGATAGATATCTCCTCTTTTTTCCCTAGGAGCAATTTCATCGGACATATTATAGAGAACTTGGAGCCTTTTAAACTGCTTATCTGAGGTCATTATAGTAAGCATAACACGATGTTTACCAATAGTAACACCATAACCAGATTTAAGTTTTATAGTAAACACTGCCTTCTCTTTAGGCATCAAAGTTTTTTTTGAAAAGTCCGCAGATACAGTACCAGCACTTGCGTGAATGTCAACAATAGATATTGCTTCAGAACCAATATTTTCGTATTCAATTTCCTTTTCAATAGCTTCTCCCGTTATCAGGACTTTACCAAAATCAATGGAATATGCAGAGTTAATCTTTATTTGAGCAATACAATTGTTAGAAACACAATTGAAAGCTAAAATACATAGCCATATTTTTAATAACTTAAACATACTTTTATCCCTTAATCCGTGTCGGGCGCAACTTTTAATAGTTAATAAAATGAACGTTCCAAATGTACGACTTTTTAACACTAAATACAATAAAAACGCAAGAAAAATACAAATATTTACCCAAAAATATACATTTCATTGTACTCCACCAACCGAAACGCCATAAAAATCATGCTGCGGAAACTTTTCACAGCCAATATATAGCGTATCGAAAGCATTCAAGGTGCCAATATCACCCTATTTGGACAATATCAAAGGATGGTAATGTAGCCATGAGAAAAGAAAAAGTCCACTAAAAAGCCGCCATACGCATAGCAAGAGAGCCTGTGTGCATGGCGGCTGAAAGAAAGTAGTCGCCCAAAAGGGTGGCTTAGATTCCTAATAGAATACGACTGATTACACTAGGTTCATTATCTTTGTCTAAGTTATGAACATCACTTGAATTACGTTCTACTTTAACAAATTTTTTTGGACATCTATTTAAAAGATATTCAAAAAACTCCTTAGTGATTTCCTGCCTCATATATTTTCTAGACCATTTTGTGTCATAACATGTCCCAAAATCTTCTACGTTAGGATCAGAGTTCTTGTTTGGTGAAAACTTCTTGATTAATCGTCCCTTACCTATTATGTAGTATGTAGGAATCTTTTCAATTTTAATCTCACTGTTTTTTATATAACGTTGATGACAGATTTCTAAAGTGTCACAATCAATCTCAGAGATTTGCTGCAAAATAACAGGTATTTTCTTCTTGTTTTTGTATCTAGTTGATGTAGTTGTTACTTTACTACTAATGGTAACAACGTCAAATGAGTTATAGGACGTATTCGGATTAACTCGAGATAGTACTATATATGCTTTATTTGAGCCATATGAACGCTTAAACGCGTTTTCATATTCAAATTTTATTGTAGCACTATTTTGTGAGAATCCTGCTAATATGCTGACTATAAAACAAAAAATAAGCATAACACTATGTGCAAAATATTTTTTCATTTCCTTTCCCTAATCCGTGTCGGGCGCAACTTTTAAAGTTAATAAAATGAACGCTCCAAATGTATGATATTTTAATACTTGATGCAAGAAAGACGAAAGAAAAATACAAATATTCACCAAATAATGTACATTTCATCGTACCCCGCCCACCGCAATGCCATAAAAAATTATGCTGCGGAAACTTTTTACACAACGAACTTTTTTGCTCGTTTGCCCTATTTATTTTTGCGCTTCTTATCCCGAACTCGCGTATTTAGGCTAACATCTTCACGTCTTCTATCTTGAAGAGTTCGTCGAAGTGAGAGGCCCAACGATTTTCGGCTATGCCTAATTGAAGGCCGTAGAAGCGCGTGCCGTCTTGCTGCTGCAGGCGCTCCATTTCGATGAAATATTCTCGTTCAGGCAATGGAATGCGAAAATCCGTCACCCATAGCACGTCTGCACCAGCGTATTGGGCGTTCGACTTTAAGAGCTGAAACATCGTGTTCATCATGTGGTGCGCATCTGTGCTGCCACTCGCCTTGCGATTGAAGAACTGCAATAATTGTGTGCGATCTGTTAACACGTCGATAGGCTGCGCAGCTACTGAAAAGGCGATTAAGAAACAATGTCTGTGCTTTTGCATACACAATTCGCACAGTTGCATCATCAACGAAAGCGCCACTTGACAAGGTTCGCCCATCATACTGCCCGAAAGGTCGACACATACGATCATAGGACCTTGAGGACGGGCGGGCTTCTTATGCAGATTGCGCGCGGCATTCATCGCGTGACTTTCGTAGCCAAACGTTTGGAGACGACTGGTAACGTATCGTTGTAAGAAGAGATCCTCCATATTGGGGTCGGAATAGATAGCCCATTCGTGAGGCAAGAGGGCGTTTAAGTCACGCCCCATGCTAATACCTGTAATGTCACTGTGAGAGGCGTGTTCCATTCGCTCAGCTGCGCCTGTCGTGTGTCCGATATTCTTCTTGCCTAAGGCATCGGCCGTGCGCCCCATTCGGTTGACAATCTTGAGTAGGACTGGATAGCGACGCTGAAAGTTGACGACTTGCTGCAAACGTTCGTACTCAAGCGCATTCCACCGCCCTCCCATTAAAGCCCATGACTGGAAAAAGCGATCGTGACTCACTTGATGTTCACGTACATAGTGAGTAGCCGAGGTAAGGTTGTTGTGCAAGAGCTTGTCTTGCAGTTGGCGCCGACTTTCTATGAACTCTTGTTGACGCTGCTTAAGTTGTGCTTCGACACAAGCCTCCCAATCGTTGAGCATACTTTGCCACAACGCATCGTTGGCGTATCCTTCACTTTGGGCGAACTGTTGCGTATAAAAATGTTGGTCGAAACCCAATGCGTGATATTTCGTGGCAATCTGTTGGACCAACACTTGCCAGTTGTCGCGTCGTTTGATTACGCTCCACTCCGCAGCCTCAGCTAACTGTCGGCGCTCAAAACAGCTACGGCTCTGCTGATAGGCTGCCTTCTGCTGATGAAGGGTGATGAACTGACACATGGTGTCAATAAAGATACGCGCCGCCACCTCGTCGTTCATCACCCAAACCTTGAGTTCTGCATTGCGCATGGTATCTGCCAAGTAAGCCGTCAGTGCATCCGTCTGAGCTAAGAGAACGTCTGGTTCCTCACCCGTCTCGACATATTGTTGTAATAGTTGGAGATAGAGGGTTGGCTCTAACTCTAATTCCTGATTTTTATTCGTCATAAAGTAATTTTCGGATATCAACGCGACAAAGGGCGATTGCTTTGTAGAGACGTTGCAAGTACGACTCTGTCAGCTGCTTGTCTTCATTATTAACAAAGAGATGAAAGTCTATATCGTGCTTTGCTTGTTCTAATGCTTGACAGATATTCTCTATTTCCTCCTCGTAATGTGTATGGCCAATAATAGCACTCGTCGTATTACTATTCGTAGCCCCTTCAAACAATCCCTCCACTTGTCCTGTCGCAGGGTTGAGCACGGCTGAACCTTTATGGCGCATCTTAAACGCAATGCCATTGATGTAGATATGATCATTGTCACGACAGAGCGTCACCTGCTCACGCTCGTTGGCAGGGAGACCTCTTAGCGCATCAGCATCGTAGAGGCGGACGATACTTCTCACCTTGTTGGAAGGGTCTTTATAGATTACGCCTTGAGCGGGAGCATTATCTTTGCTGCGCAAGGGCATACTCTTATAGTCGGTAATGAATACGTAGGTGTGGCCCGTACCATGATTTTCAATTTGATAGAAGAAGTTGTTGACGATAAGCAAATCGTCATCACGGTGGTCGTGTTCGCGCACGGCCTTAGCCAATGCGGCTTTCGCTCTGAAAGCTCGCAAGTCAGCTTTGGCCTTAGCAGCGAGTTCGTCAATGGCCTTCTTATAAGGAGCGAAAAGGGCTTCAATCGTAATTTGTCGAACAGCAGCCAATTCTTCGGGTTCGTTCCATAGGCAATGATACATAGGCAGAAGGTCGGCAACCGTGGCTTCTGTGCGTCCTTGAACGTAAGCCGAGATGCGCAGTAAGCGTGCGATGTGTTTCCAACGGCGATCGCTGATATAAATGCTACGGGGGAGTTCGGTGCCTTCTACTTCAACGCGTTGTAAGTGTTGTCGAATGTAAGTAATGGCCTCTAATAAGTCTTGACTGAGTACGACCTTTTGTGCCTCCTTCTGCCAAGTAGCGTATTCGCGATTGGTGATAGGGTGAACAACGGCCGATGAGGCGTTCTTCTCCGCCTCATCGTCCGCACAAAGCATGTGGCGAAAGGTCGTTTCGTCTTGAATACAGCGACACACGAGGCGAATGACAAATCTATCCCACAGTGCTTCTAATCCTTCTCCCTTGGCTGGCAACTCGTTAGAGGCGGCAATGAGCAACTTTAAGGGAAGGTGTAGCTCTTTATCGCCATTGCGGAACAACTTCTCGTTCATCACCGTAAGCAAGGTATTTTGAATGGCGGGACCTGCTTTCCATATTTCGTCTAAGAATACGACGTCGGCCGTAGGAAGATAGCCCGTAATGGCACGTTCGTACTTATCGCTCTCCTTTAATCGAGCTATGCTAATAGGGCCGAATATCTCGTCGGGTGTTGAAAATCGCGACATGAGGTATTCAAAAGATGCTGCTCCCTTAAAGGCTTCTTTCAATCGTCGTGCCACCATTGACTTTGCTACTCCCGGAGGGCCTAACAACAATATGCTTTCACCCGCCAGAGCTGCTAAAAGCGCCAGAGCTGTTTCGGTATTCTTTTCGTATATGCCTTGCTGAAGGTAGTGTATCAGTTCTTCTATGCGTTGCCGTATGTTTGTCATGCTTTCGTGATTACGTTAAATGTATATTTGATAGCAAATTTACGATTACAAATTTACGATTAATAATAGTTTAGCGAAGATTTTACATGCAACATTGTGTTCGACAAATTGCAGCTTATTATTACGCAAATGGTACGACTTATCATGTTTCAAAGTTTCACTTTTTGTACGAAAACGATTGATTTATAAGCATTTCATAACATGAAACATACGCGTTGTATGTTTCATTTTTGCTTTCAATGTTTCATCTTACAAGCACTGACGATAAAAAACGAAACTTGGTGCAAGAGATTTCATTTCTTGGTGCAAGAGATACAAAAGTATAGTGCAAGAGATTTCAAACCTCAGTGCAAGAGATACAAAATGAAGGGTTGAAATCTAACCTGAAACATGGAACTTTAAATTTCATTCGTCAGACTATTTGATAATCAAGCAGTTACAAACATAATCTGAAACATGAAAGATAAAAAGTCACCGTCCCTTAAAATAAGTAACGCGCGGAAGTAGTTCGAAGTCTCGCTTAAAAAAAGTGTACAAAATGTACACACTTTTTGCCCTTCCCCTCATGGCGTCGTACTTTTGCACCAAACCTAAAATAAGACAACTACCATGATTAAAAACATTATCCGTCAACTACTAAAACTGGCCCAACGACTCTTTACGCAATTAAGCAACAACGAAATTGTACGCATCGTCAAAGCTTGGGCCATTCAACTATTTACCGAAAAGAAAGGACAAATAGCAAAAACACCTCAACGAAAGACAAAACAAAAATCACGACCTTCAACAAGTGTCCCAACTCCTTCGCTCGTGCAACAAATGCAAGCGCTCATTAACGAGCGTTGGAACCTACGTTTCAACGAATTAGAGAACAACATCGAGCTGCAACCCAAAGAGGCTGAAGCGGACGCTAACTTTCAACTCATGACCGAGCGCAGTCACAACTCGCTGATTATGCACGTACAGAATACGTTGCCACAATGTTACCGCAGTTGGGTGGACGGCTATCTGTACTCCGACACCATACCCGCCTACCACCCCTTACAGCATTACCTCGACCACCTACCCCGCTGGGACGGGCGCGACCGCTTGACCGAAGTGGCACACATGGTGAGCCACGATGCGTTGTGGGTGAAAGTGTTCAGCCGTTGGATGCGCGCAATGGTGGCAAGTTGGCAAAACACGGAAGAGAATTGCCGCGTGTTTCAGAACCAAATCGCGCCGCTCCTCCTCAGCGACCGCCAGGGTATGGGGAAGAGTACGTTTTGTCGCACACTCCTACCGCCTACTTTACGCCGCTATTATACCGACAAGTTCGACCTCACGGCCGATAGTGGAGCGGAAAAGAAGTTAGGACGCTTTGCACTCATCAATATGGACGAATTCGATCGCTATAATGAGCGTCAAATGGGCATATTAAAAAATCTCATGCAGGTGACGGACGTTAAGATGCGCCACCCGCGCAACCGCAGCCTCGTCATGGTGGCGCGTATGGCTTCATTCATTGGTACGAGCAATTACACAGAACTCTTGACCGACCCTACAGGCTCGCGTCGCTTTTACTGTCAACCTGTTGAACATGTCGTGGGCGAAGTAACCATTAATCACGACCAACTCTACGCCCAACTCATGGCTGAGATAGCTAAAGGGAAGCCTCTCTACTTCACCAAAGACGAAGAGCGTGAAATTGAACTACACAACAAGGGGTACTACAAGTTCTCTCCCGTCAACGACGTTTTCTCTCGTTATTACACCGCCCCCGACAGTCTGACCAACTTAAAGACTGATAAGTCTATTTCGTGGTTATCAGCCAGCGAACTCTTTGACGAACTCAAGGCACAAGCTCCTCGTTCACTGCAAGGCGTTACGATCAAGCGCATCACCAAAGAGATGCGCCGCTTAGGGGTGCCTCGCCGCCACTTATGCGAAGGGAATGTTTGGGGTGTGAAGAAAAGGTAAAAAAACTCTCCCTTTAACCGGCTCCCAATAGGGGAGGGGAGAGGGGAGAGGTTTGTAATTATCATTCAGCTACGCAAATGCTTACGCGATTGTCTTCTACCTTATTAAAGGGTTGAACCGTGTCACCCTTTGAATTGATGACAATGCGCTGAGCCGAGATGCCACGCTTTGTCAAAGCATTGGCTACTGAAGCGGCACGCTGCTTAGCTATGCGACTATTGATAGTAGGCGTACCCGTTGCGGCATCGGCATAGCCCGTTATGACTACCTTGGCATCAGCATGCTGCTTTAGATAATGCACAAGGGCCTCCACCTTTTCTATCTCTGTAGTGCGAACGACTGATGAATTGATACGGAAGAAGATATTCTCCGTCAAAGTTTCAGGTGCTGCCTTCTTTTCTGCAATAGGTGTTTCTTCCTTGGGCTCTTGATCCGCTACTGGATTGGGATTTACAGGCTGCGGAACTTCTGTAGGCTGAATAGGTTCGGCAGGAACTTCTGCGGCCAAAGTCTTACTCGTTTTACCCAAACTGAAAGTTAAACCGCCTAAGAGGTTAAATTGCCAATCGGCATTGCCAGCCTTCTTTGAGTTATAATGATCAGAAAGTACGTTAGCATTGGCCTCAATGTTGATAGCCACATGTTTACTTACGCGTAAGTTTACGCCTAGGCCCGCACGCCCTACTGGTGAGAAACGATGACCGCTCCAATAATAAGCTAAAGGATAGCCTGCTGCTACCAAGTCGCCAGCCTCGCCATTCTTAAAGGCCGCATTCACGCCAACACCTGCAAAAGCATAAAGGTTGAACACACGGCGAGGATTGTACTTACAAACGGCTGCACTCAAGTCGAATACGGCATCAACATTGCCCTGAACGTAATTGTACTTATACACTTGGTGGGGCGAAACCCAACTGCCCTTTGCCTCAAAAGAACTTGCGCCAACACGCAGGCCAAACACGGGAGTGAAGCGATAGCCCACATAACCTGCAACAGCGGGTGATAAGAGGTCTGAAAATTTTACCTCACCACGCGTTTCGCTTACACCACCTTGAACTCCAAGCGTCCAATGTGGATTAAAAACTTCTTTGGGTTTACTTTCTTGCGCTACTGCTGATTGAGCGGCTAAAGCCACGCATAGTAGCACCATTGATTTACGGAATGTCATCATTTAGTTGTTGTTAATCAATTTAATTATTTATATATTTGCTGCAAGTTACTGCAAAGCCATTATATATGGGTTCGACTTCAAAAAAAACACTACCAAACAGGTGTGTTTTTTTTGAAATTAGAATAGAATTTACATTTCAATAAAAATGGAGCATATAACCACACCACTACGTATTCGTCATACACAATATACCGACCTGTCTCAGCTACAAAGCATCTATGCGCAAGCACGAACTTTTATGGCTAAAACAGGAAATCCTACTCAATGGACTAACAACTATCCAAGTGATGATATACTCAAATCTGATATCAAATCGAATAGTAGTTTTGTTATTGAGCAAGGAAACGACATCGTAGCAACTTTTGTTCTTCAAGCTGGTGACGACCCTACCTATCAAACCATTTACAAGGGGCAATGGCTCAATAATAAATCTTACGCGACCATTCACCGCATTGCCAGTAATGGTAAGGTAAAAGGTATATTTCAGTTTGTTGTACAATACGCACAACAACTATATAACAATCTACGCATTGACACTCATCACGATAACCTGATTATGCAACATGCCATTAAAAAGGCAGGGTTTAAATATTGCGGAATTATCCATACCCACAATGATAGCGAACGCCTTGCCTACCAATGGCAAGCAAACAATACTAAAGCAGATAAGCAACAACAAAAATTTTGAATTTTAAAGCACTTGTAGATTCTACCTATTCTAGTTTTACCATATTACTCTTAAATAAGATAAATATAGGCAAAATGGAATACTTTTTCAGACATGCAGCGCAAGTTTCAATTTAAAAAACCACTACCTTTGCATTTAGATAATAACTAGTAAACAAGTACTTTTCCTGCCGGAAAGAGTCGCTTGCATTAACAACACAAAAAAGGAACCACAATGAAAAAGTCGCTATTGCTATTAGCATTGTGTTTGGGAAGTCTCAGCACTTATGCACAAGATGACGACGTGTACTTCGTTCCGTCATCAAAAGACAAAGTTCAAAGTAACGATACCTATACCGCACCAGGGCGTTCAAGTTATAGTCCCATCAGTGGAAACGAAGATAATAGTACGTTCCAATCAAGTAATTGGGCCAACGGTCGTGGCAACGGTAAGTGGAACGTCGACGACTACAATCGTCGCGGACGTAACTATAAGAGCAACGTGTCCGACACGCTCGATAATCAGCAAACCTACAACCAAGGTTATGAAGACGGCTACGAAGACGGCTCATGCACTGCACGCATCGTGCGCTTCTGCTCACCACGCGCAGGCATCTACGTGAGCAGTCCTTATTATTTGGACTATTACGACCTCTGCTACGACCCCTTCTATTACGGCTACGGTTCACCCTGGAGCATCAGTTGGAGCGGTTGGTGGGGCTGGGGCAGTTGGTATGGCTGGCGTCCCTACTACAGCAGTTGGTACGGCTGGGGTTGGGGCGGCTGGTACGACCCCTGGTACGACCCTTGGTATGGTGGCCCAGGTTGGGGCTGGGGAGGTTGGCATGGCGGTTGGACCGCATGGCGTCCCTCTCACATCGATGGTGGCAACTGGCACGTGGGCAATTCGCATCGTCCCTTTATCAATGCAAACAATCGTACCTCGGCCAGCAATGGCTTTGGCGGACGTGGCAGCAACTTCGGTTTCTCTAACAATCGACCCGCCCAGCGTGGCACATTTAATGGGGCGAACAACCGCACTTCGGTAAACGGCAGTACCTCACGTACGCCACGCACTTACGGCAACTTCGATACGAATAGTCGCAGCAATCGCAGCAACCGTAACAATAGTTACACACCCGATCGCAACTCTTCAACGCAAACTTCGCGTCCCTCACGTTCTTACAATAGCACTCCTTCCTATTCTACCCCTTCACGCGGTAGCTTTGGCGGAGGCTTCAGCGGCGGAGGCGGCAACTTTGGCGGTGGCAGCCGTGGTGGTGGTCGCAGCTTCGGTGGCAGAAGATAGGAGAGGGTAGGGTTATGAGGTTATGAGATTATGAAATTGTGAGGTTAAAAAGTTACCTTTACTAATAGTAAATTGCTTATTAAACTCATTAAACTTATTAAGCTCATTAAACTCATTAAACTCATTAACCCCATTAACCCCATTAAACTTCTTAAACTAAGTTACAAAGAAAACATGAAACGCAAATACAGTTTAGCACTGGCTGCCCTCACACTTTGCGGCAGTATGAGTGCACAAGATATATATAAGGTAGAAAACCTTTCGGGCAACGACCTTAATGGTACGGCTCGTTACGTAGGTATGGGTGGTGCCATGAACGTGTTAGGTGCTGATATCTCAAGTATGGGCATCAACCCTGCAGGTACAGGCTTGTACCGCCGCAGCGATGTAGCCTTTACAGGTAGTGCAACCATACAACCTAATGCAGTAAGTATGCTTGACATTGACAAAGCACGTGGCTCGTTCGACCAAGCAGGCTTTGTCTATGCCTTTAAGACTGGCAATAGCGGATTGAAATATTTCAACATTGGTTTTAACTACCAAAAGCGCCGCAACTTTAAGAACTATATCGGCCTTACTGGCATTGCGCTGCCCAACGGCATGTCACAAACGTGGGAGTTAAGCCAAATGGCTGGAACGCTCGACCTCTATAAAGACAACGATCGCGGGAAGACCATGCCGATAGCCAATGCAGCTTACGACTCGCAGCTACTCGACGCACAAGTAGACGGAACGGGCAAAGTGACTGGCTACAATCCTATCAATGCTACTGACTACAACTATCGTCGCGTACAATGGGGTGGTGTTCAGCAGTACGACTTCAACCTCTCTGCCAACATCGACGACCGCATTTACGCTGGCGTTACCTTCGGTGTTTACAACGTCAATATGCATTCAGGCGTTTACTATGACGAGACCATTGTTCCCGAAGAGGGCATGACGCCTGAACAAGTTCGTTACAACTATTACTTCATGAACCAAGAAGAGCAGCTGACGGGTACAGGCTTCGATGCCAAGTTCGGTATCATCTTCCGTCCGCTTGAAGACTCTCCCTTACGCCTTGGTCTGTCATTCGCCACGCCTACTTTCTACGACTTAACAAGCAATGCTTACGTCTACATGAACTCGCCCTACGCTTTCACCGACGAGGTTAAGCAATATCACCCTTACGCTAAGGGAGATAGCTTTCACACAGAAGGCACTTTCAATACGGGCGACTTCGACTATCGCATTCGCACCCCATGGAAGTTGAATATCGGCCTTGCCACTACCTTTGGTCGTAACATTGCGCTTGACGCTGAATACGAGATTAGTCGCTACACAGGTGCCTCTATTAGCTATCCCGACTACGATAGCTACAGTGACTGGTGGGGTACAACGTCAAGCACCAAGGATCGCGAGTTGAACAACGAGATAGACAATTGGTTAAAGCCCGTTCACACTTTCCGCGTAGGTGTGGAAGCCAGGTTAGCTCCTTCATTCTACGGCCGATTAGGTTACAACTACGTATCGTCAGCCTTCAAAGACGATGCATACCTCAACCTCTTCACCGCCAGCTCTTCTTACTACAATCGCACCAATACAGACTACGTCAACCTTGGCGACATCAACCGCGTAACAGCAGGCCTCGGCTATCGTGGACGCAACGTCTACTTCGACATTGCTTATCAGTATCAACATCAAGACGGAACGGCCTATGCCTTCAACTATATTGAGAATGGCGACAACACTACCAACCGCCTACAAGGCCAAAAGGTCAACCTCAATCGCCACAACATCATGATGACATTAGGATTTAAGTTCTAATGCTTACTTCCTTACTACCATAGGTCTGCATCACGTACACTATGTGCGAGATGCAGACCTTTTTTCGTGAAACGAATGCGGTTAACAAATTGCAGTTTGTCTGCCTAATTGGGGGCGGGTCCTCACCTGGGGGCGACGCGTCCCCGCGTCGGCATTTGTTAGTCAAGGCTCGATGCCTTGACTAACAAATACATGAATATCA
>OOBB01000064.1_pt1 | contig 65801 bp, 69 predicted proteins | sample 1671661 | NCBI WGS metagenome assembly OOBB01 (sample SAMN06348179, study PRJEB24527) | human gut metagenome | biome: human gut; feature: ankylosing spondylitis patient; material: feces | host: Homo sapiens | place: China | collected 2015-10
TTTATAGGTCGAACCTTTTTTACGGCGGATTTCAAATCCGCCGGGACGCCTGGCGGGGGATGGTTGTCAGTACGCACAAGTAAATAACTGGCTTTTGCAAGTAAGCCCCATACGCCCTTATCAGGGTGTATGGGGCTAGCTCTTTATTTTTTAGCCTCCAGAAGCTCTTCTGCCTCATCCTCTTCTTCTGCAACTTCGGCTGTAAGATTCGCCTTGAGTCTTGCTGAGCGCAACTGCTGCCTGAAAACCAGGCAGGTAGCGAGGAAATATACGCCTGTCTGTATCCAGAGCGCTCTGAACTCCGGCAGAATATCGGCAAGAGATGCTCCCATGCTGCTGATTCTCAGAAAACCTCTGATACCGAAGGTAGATGGGAAAACCCAGGCAAATCCCTGCCAGAAGGCTGGAATATTGCTCTGTGGCCACGAAATACCCGTCATGAAGAGCAATGGAACTGAGGTGAAAACCACCAGAAGCATCACGTTCTCACGGTATCTTACCAGGCATGATAGCATCAATCCGAAGAATACGCACGACAGAATATAAGGTAGAAGGAAACCCAGAATGGTGGTCCAGGTTACCATACTTACGAAGCCGAAAAGTTTCGGAACAACCAGCGTCAGGTACATTCCCATCACGGCGTAAACCATGAAATAAACCATCGACTTGCCGAATACAATTCGGAAAATGCCGCCATAATGCTCGCTTACCGGTATGAGTTCTCGGTTTCTGTTCAGTTCTCTCGATGTTCCTGCTGCCATTCCGATGCCCAGCAGCATGGTTTGCTGCAGGATGAGTACCAGTACACCCGGAAGAATCGCATTACCATATCCCCCGGTGGTATTGAATATCGGAACTTCATCGAATTCCAGTGGATGGGCGGTTATTTCATCATCCCGATCCGTGAATCCTCCTCCCTTGGAAATCTGGATTCCCGAGTTGATCTGGCTCGCCACACCCTGTGCGGTCTGGAAAATCGCCTTATAGGTCAGCATCAGACTCATATCGCAATATACGCCCACATGCGCCTGTTCACCACGATTCAGCTTGGTGTCGAAATCGGCTGGAATATAGACGATTCCGTGCACCGCCTGCCTTTGCACCAGCTGCTTTGCTTCATCGAGACTGTTGCAGTAATAGGTGGCCTTGACATCTGGAGAAGCATCGTAATCGCGGATAAACTCGCGGGAAGTATGGCTGTGGCTCAGGTCAACAATCGCCGTATCCACCTCTCTCACCACCTCGTTGTTGTAAATCCACGAGTAGAGCAGCGGATAGCCCAGCGGTACCAGGATGCAGAAGATGAGCACACCCTCATCGCGGAAAACATTGCGCATTTCCGTCTTCCAGATGTAGCACATATCCCAGATTCCATTGATGATCTTATATAATAAACTACTTTTCTTCATTATGGTAGGTATTTATATACTAGCATTGCCTTCTTGATATTCCATACGGTGAGGATTGGCAGGGCACAGAAGAGCACCATCGCGCCCCAGTGGAGCACAGCATCGCTCATCGGGAAACCATTGAAGATGTTCATCTGGTAAATCATATAATAGTGGCGCATAGGGTAGAGCTGTCCGATGGCCTGGATTGGCGAATCCATGGAGAAGAGTGGATAGGTGGCTCCGCAGATGGAGAAACTCACCACGCCCCAAAGCGAACAGATACTCATCGACATGCGCAGGGAAGGCATCAGTCCGAAGGCAAAGATACCGAAGCACTGGCAGGACAATACGCTCAGAATGCCCAGCAGTATGATGGGCGCAGCACCTCCCGGATGCGGGAATCCCAATACATAATAGATGTAGAACTCGAAGAGCAGGAAGATGCTCAGGAAGATGAGCGTCTGAGGCAACATCTTACCTGCAATGGCGAGATAAGGATTGTTGTTCGCCATTCGCATCCAGTCTTTGGCTCTGTTGAACTTCAGTTCCGTACCGATGGAATAAGGGGTGATCAGGAAGATGAACAGCATGATGAGTCCCGGCACCATCACGCTCGACAGATAATAGTTGTAGTTGGCGTAAGGGTTGCCTATCATGTGCAGATCCACGGCGATGGGCTGCAGGAAGGTCATGATTTCATCGTTCGTCTTTCCCAGTGCCGACAGCTTCGCCATTCCGGCTGCTGCGCCACCCAGGGTGGAAATGGTCTTCAGATCGCGGAAGAGCAGGGAGCCTGCTGCCAGCGAAACGCTGCTGTAGTAGAAGGAAATCTTCGGCTGTCGGGAAGCCATCAGTCCTGCCTCCGTTCCGTTAGGAATCACCAGGAAGGCATAGATCTCGTTCTTCTGGATAGCATGTCTTGCCTCGGCTATGTTCTCATAGTGAGCCACCACCTTAGTGGTCTGGAAAGCGTCGAGCTTATGCACCAGCTGGCGGGAGGTATGAGAATTGTCCTGGTCAACGATGCCCACAGGCATGTCGGTAGGCACACCTCCCTGCATCAGGGTAGTGAAGAAGATCACCACCACGATGGGAAAGATGACCATGCAGAAGAGATAGATGGGATTCTTCCGCATGATGCCGCACTCTCTACGGGCAATATGATATAATTTCTTGAACATAGAAGTTATTTAATGATGAGTGACATTCCCGGGCGCAATCCCTCCAGCTTGGTGATAGGACGGGCCTTCACCTCGAAAGTCTTGCGGTCGTAGTCGCCATTATCCTTGGTTGCCTTCCAGGTAGCGTAAGAGCCCTGGTCTTTCAGGTAGTAAACCTTCATCTTGATGTCCTTGTTGAAGGCAGGAACGTAAGCGGTGAACTCATCGCCCTTGTTCAGACCCTTGAGATGATCTTCGCGAACATTGAAGGTTCCCCACATATCGCTCATGATAGAGATGCTCATGATAGGAGAACCGAGACCCACCAGCTCGCCTACCTTAGGATAGACATTGCTTACCTCGCCTTCGCACTGAGCCACCTGAACCGTCTCCTTCAGGAGATTCTTCACTACATCCACGGCACTCTTCGAAGCCTGTGTGTTGCTGGAAGCCATGCGCTTCTCCTGCTCGCGGGCACCATTCTTCGCCATCTCGTACTGGCTCTTGGCTGCAGCCACCTGAGCCTCTGTAGCCTTGTAGGCAGCAAATGCTTCGTCGCGCTTCTGACCGCTGATCACACCGTCGTTATAGAGGTTCTGCATGCGATCGTAAGTCTTCTTGGCAATGGTTGCAGCAGCTTCTGCCTGCTGAACCAGCTGGAAGGCACCCTGAATCTGCTCCTTGCGCGCACCGGCATCGGTAAGATCCTTCATGGCCTCTGCTGCGGCATTGGTTGCCTGGAGCATCTGCTCCTGCGATTTCATCTCTGGAACTTCGAGGATAGCGAGGGTGTCGCCCACGTGGACGTAGTCGCCCTCCTTGACTCTCAGTTCTACGATGCGGCCTGGCAACTTGCAGGATACTCTGTATTCTGATACTTCTACCTCGCCCTGGATAGTGTCGTCCTTCTGCTCAAGCGTGAAGAAGCCAATGATTCCCACGAGTATGACAACTGCCGTAAAACCGATGACGGCAAGCAGTATATTGTTATGCTGTGATTTCTTAGACATGTTTTTATCTGAATTTGAATTTTGAAAAATGTTTCTATTGTTACTGCAGAATACCGAGCGCCTTGTTGAGCCCTACCTGTGTCAGCTTCACGTCGATTTCCGCATCGATCTTCTGGCTCTGTGCCTGCTGCCAGGCAGTCTGAGCTGCCATCACATCGGTTACCTCCATCACTCCTTCCTTGAATCCGAGGTTGGCGCATCTCAGGTTCTCGTTGGCGCTGTCAATGTTCTTGATGGCCATGTTGAGCTTCTTCTCAGCTTCCTTCACCTTGAACTGGCTCTGGGTAATCTGGAGATGGATCTTCTCGCGGGTATCGTCGAGGTTCATCTGGGCAATGTTGGTGGCAGCCTTGGATGCACGCACCTTATAGGCACCGTCAAACCAGTTCCATACCGGAACCTGCACGATGACTCCAATATTCCACACACCGGTAAACTTCTTCTGGAAACCATTGAACACATTTGGATTCGAAATGGTGTAGCCGCCGGTCAATGCCACATGAGGCAGATAGACGGCGCGAACCAGATTGGTGGCTTGCTTGGAAATATCGACCGTGTTCTGGAGCATGCGCAATTCCGGACGGGTATTCATCGCAGAATCAGAAGCGGCTACTCGCTGCTGCTCTGTATCCACAGGAGTTCCCGAAAGAGCCAGCGTCTCCTTGTCTTCATCGGCAAGAGTCACTTCCTGGTTCATCGGAATGCCGCAAAGCTGACAGAGAAGCATCTTGGAGAGCACCAGACCGTCTTCAGCCTGTGTAATCTTCATCTCCGCCTCGTTCACCTTTACATCTACCTTCAGGCCATCTGCCTTGGTGGCTACGCCCTGCTGAATCATCTTGTGAACATCGTCGTTGAGCTTTTTCACCAGGTCTCGGTAGCTGGTGGCGAGCTTGTACTTCTGCTTCAGCGAAACGGCAAGCCAGTAAGCCTGGTCTATGCTGTAGAGGGTCTTCTGGGTCTGCATGTCGAGATCATTGTCTGCTATCTGCTCACCGATGTCTGCAATCTTGTTGGCTGCCAGGATGGCGCCGCCCATATAGATAGGCTGTCGGAGCATCACGCTACCAGCCCACATGTTGCGGGTGTCGGTGCGGAATGCATCTACCACGCTCTGTCCGATGGCATTGCCCTGCTGCTGGATAACGCTTCCTTTCTCGTTGAGCAATCCTCCGATTTTCTGTGCCTGTTCAGGGGTGAGCATTCCCTTGCTTACCAGATCGGCCATCACGTCGTTGGCATTGCCGGTGATTCCACCTACGATGTTGGAACCCAAATTGCTGAATGCTGACTTCTGACTATCATTGAGCAAAGAGATCTCCTTGCTGAACCATTCATATCCGCCCATGGCATCTACCTTTGGCAAATATTTCGTGCGCGCCGATTTCTTCAGGTTGGTCGCCACGTCCTTCTTGAGCTTAGAGGCATTGATCTGCTTGTTGTTGCGTAGCGCCATCGCACGACAACTGTCGAGGTTCAGAACCATCGTTTGAGCCTCGGCTGCAGTCATTGCTCCCATCAGCATGATAAGAGTTAATATTTTTTTCATTCCTTTACTATAATATTATAATATCGGTGCAAATTTATGGAAATATTCGCAAACCACAAAGGATTTTTTATTATCAAATCTTTAAGAATCGAAAATTACCTTACATTATGGAAAAATGGAACATTCTTCTATTCAAATTCAACAACGATTTCTCCTTCCCAGTCGGGATTTACGGTGAATCCCAGGTTGCCTTTTCCGGAATCACCATCTTCTTTCTGGTCGGGGTCGGAGATAGTATGGTCTTTGATGCTGATATTGGTCTGGGTGATGTTGTTGCGTTTCACCGGGACGACTTCCTTGGAATATTCCTTGATACTCTGGGCATCTGCATCCAGGATGTTGATGGTCATTTTCAACCCCTTGTTCTCTTCGCGTGGGAAGGTATAGACCGAATAATCCCTTTTGCCTTCCTGAAGCTTGAAGCTTTCGGTCTGCCGGCTTTGTACGCATCCATAACCCGTTACGGCGTCAAGGGTGCTGCTGCCTCCCGTATAGTAAAACTTGATGCTGTGTGCCTCGGCGGGGATGGTGGCGTCGGATATATGGACCTTAAACTGTGCCACGGCTCTTTTCAACAGGATGTAATCATCCGTATCTTCTCCATCTATCACATTGAAAGTGCCGTAATAGAAGAAGGTATCGGTCATCTTGTTCTTGTAGAATTTCACTTTCTCAGGAGAACTGATCGTACAGTTTCCGCTTCCGTTATGGCCGATGGCAACCATTCGGTATTTTCCCGCATCCAAATTAAACCCGATATCATCGTAGCCATCTTCTGCTTTCAGATTCAGGGTCTTCACCTTTTCCTCTCCATCAAAAATGGCGATGGATAGTCGAGAGCAGTAATCTTCCAGAGGCTTTCCCTCTACTTCCTCATCTCCTTCTTCCAATCCGTCCTCATCTTCTTCTCCGCTTCTTGTTCCCGTAGAATTGTTTTTTGCCACGGACGCATGGATGATTACGTTGGCGTTTGCGTCATGTGAATTGGTACCCGAATCATCGAGTGCAAACTTTTCGCATGAAGTAAGCGTAGCTACCAGCATCAGCAAGAGGAATGCCAGCCAGACATAGGTCTTCTTCTTCATATCACTAAGTTTTTAGTTTGCTTTCTATGCGTGGTGCAAGACGTTTTCTTGCGCATGAAAGTCGCAGCAAATATACGCTTTTTTAGCGAAAATGGCAAGGATATTAAAAAAAAACTGCATATCTTTGGCTAATTATCTGTTTTTTCGTATATTTGCACCCGTTTTTTCAGCGAGATGAATTATTTGTATTTATATATAACAAGGTACGCGCGTGAGAAATGGGTAAATATGGCATGGTATTTACATGAAAAGGAATTGGGTTTAAATAATAAGGAACAAGATATATTTATGGATAAGAAGATAAAAGCATTGTTTTTCGACATCGACGGCACGTTGGTGAGTTTCAAGTCTCACAGGATTCCGCAGAGTACTGTGGATGCTTTGGAGCAGGCTAAGAAGAATGGGGTAGAGGTGTATATTTCTACGGGACGCCCTAAGCAGATCATCAATAACCTCGGTCAGATAGAGCATCTCATTGATGGTTACATCACAGCCAATGGTGCCCGCTGCTTTGTGGAGGATACGCTGGTGAGCCAGCACGCCATTCTTCCTTCTGACGTGAAGAAGATCATCGAGGCTGCTGATAGAGACAACTATCCTGCCATCGTGGTAAGCGAGAGCCGTTTTGCCATTCATCATTATACCGACGAGGTTTATGAAATCTTCTGCAAGGGATTGGGAGTGGATAGCAGCGTTTTTGTTACCGATCTCAATCGTTTGGGCGATGAGGCCATCTTGCAGGTCACACCTTTCTGCACCGTAGAGCAGGAAGCGCTCCTGATGCCTACGCTCGAAAACTGCACTTCCGGAAGATGGCACCCTGCCTTTACCGACATCACGGCGCGTGGAGCCGACAAGGGAAAGGGACTTCATGCCATGGCTGATTATCTGGGCTTGAACATTGAAGAAACCATGGCGTTCGGCGATGGCGGCAACGACATCTCTATCATCAAGAAGGCAGGTGTCGGTGTAGCAATGGGCAATGCTGGTGATGAATTGAAGCAGGTAGCCGATTACATTACGACTCATGTGGATGAAGATGGAGTGAAGAATGCCCTCATCAAGTATGGTGTAATTGCTGAAAACTAACATTTTGTTGTCTTTTGTCATAAAAATCTGTCTAAAAGTTGGGAAATATGCAGAAAATATACAAAAGGGATAAGAAAATAGCTTTTTAATAGCATTTTGTTAGCTAAAAATTTGTTTATTTTATAAAAAGTATGTATCTTTGCACCCGATATTTGTAAGTTGTTTAATTTAAGAGAGAGAAATTATGACAAAAAGACTAACCATGTTAATGGGGGGGGCTTGTTCTTTCAACAGGAATGGCTCTCGCACAGACTACTGTTACAGGTAAAGTTGTTTCTCAGGAAGACGGTGAGCCAGTGATTGGCGCATCTGTTAAAATCGCAGGAACAAAGACTGGTACAGTGACAGATGTGGATGGTAACTTTACTCTGCCTAATGCAAGTAAGGATGCTGTTCTCGAAGTTACTTATCTTGGTATGGAGCCAAAGAAAGTAAAAGCTTCTGCTAAGATGAAGATTATGCTGGTTGCTGATTCAAGAAATCTTGATGAGGTTGTTGTTACTGCGATGGGTATTTCCCGTTCTAGTAAGGCTTTGGGATATTCTGCTGCTGTTGTGGGCGGTGAGAAAATCTCTGAGTCTCGTACCAACGACGTTATGTCTAGTCTTGCAGGTAAGGTAGCTGGTGTGCAGATTTCTTCTACATCTTCTGACCCAGGTTCTTCTAATTCTGTCATCATCCGTGGTGTCAGCTCATTGTCGGGTAACAACCAGCCTTTGTATGTTGTTGATGGTGTGCCATTGAACAACTCTTCTGTTTCCAGCAGTAATAGCTTGGATAATGGTTATGATTTTGGTAACGGTGCTAATGCCGTAAACCCTGATGATGTTGCCAGCATGACCATCCTGAAAGGTGCAGCCGCAACTGCACTTTATGGTAGCCGTGCTGCCAATGGTGTTGTGTTGATTACTACCAAGAGTGGTAAGAAGCAGAACAAGGGTATTGGTGTAGAGTATAATGGTGGTTTGCAGTTTGAGTCTGTGCTTCGCTTGCCTCAGCTCCAGAACGAGTTCGGTATGGGTTGGTATGGTGACAAGACTGATGTCGAGAATGGTTCTTGGGGACCAGCTTTCGATGGCTCAACCTTGAAATATGGTAATGTTTATGATAACTCTCAGAAACTGAAGAGCTATCTTCCTATAAAGAACAATGTCAAGGACTTCTTTGATACTGGTTTACGCTACAACAACAGTGTTTCTTTCAATGGTGCAACTGATGCTAGTAATTTCTTCTTGAGTCTTTCTCAGATTCATGATGATGGTATTATCCCTACTGATGCGGATAGTTACAACAAATATACATTCTCCGGTCGAGCTTCTCACAAGATCAAGAATGTAACATTGAGCATGTCTGCCAACTATGCTTATCAGAAGAACAACTTCGTGACTACTGGTCAGAAGACGGGTTCTATGTATAATGCCATCATGCAGACTCCTCGCGATATCAGTATCGTAGAGATGAAGGACTTGAATGATCCATTCAATACGCCAGGTTATTACTATACTCCTTACGGTGTAACCAACCCATACTATATCTTGAATAACTACAAGAATGAGTATGAGTCAGAGCGTTTCTATGGTAAGTTGCAGTTTGACTGGGATATCTTCACCGATTTGAAGTTCTCTACCCGTTTCGGTCTTGATACAACTACTGGTGATCATAACACCGGTGAACCAAACATGTCTGCTCTTTATGCAAACACTCCAAACTGGGCGGATGCATTGAAGTCATTGACTGGTTCTGTAACTGAGCAGACTGAGCGTCGCCGCGAGATGGACTTCAATGCAATGTTCAATTACAGCCACAAGTTCATCGATAAGTTGGATGTAAACGCAGCTCTCGGTTTCAATGGTAATGAGCGTAAATACACATACTTGTATGGTGCAGTTACTAATTTGACTATACCTACTTATTTCAACTTGACAAACTCTTCTGAGAAACCTACTCTTTCTCAGTATCAGTCACTTCGTCGCTTGATGGGTGCATACGGTCAGGTAGAACTCGGATGGGATGACTGGGCTTATTTGACAATGACCGCCCGTAACGACTGGTCTTCAACTCTTCCTAAGGGTAACCGCTCATTCTTCTATCCTGGTGTAACAGGTAGTTTCGTGTTCTCTAAGTTCTTGTCTCCTGAGGCTCAGAAGATCGTAACTTTCGGTAAGTTCCGTGCTGCTTGGGGTAAGACAGGTAACGATGCCAGTGTATATATGACAAACTCTGTCTATGCTCAGGCTTCAGCTAATACTTCAGGCTGGGGTTCTAGTAAATTCCCATTCACCAATGGTAACTACAATGCTTATACCAAGGGCAATACTCTGGGTAGTAATACTTTGAGTCCTGAGATGACTACAGAATTTGAGTTTGGTTTGAACATGGCATTCTTGCAGAACCGTATTTCATTTGATGTTTCATATTACGACAGAAACTCAGACAAGCAGATCTTCTCCTTGAATATGGATCCAGCTTCTGGTTACACCTATCAGAACATGAACCTTGGTAAGATTCGCAACCGTGGTATCGAGGCTTTGGTAAGCGTAACTCCTATTAAGACCAAGGATTTCAAATGGGATCTCTCTTGGAACTTCACCAAGAACAAGAGTAAGGTAATCTCTTTGCCTGAGGAACTCGGCGGTGAATCTGTTATCTATGGTTTCTCTGGCGGTACTTCTCTCTATGCTATCGTAGGTGAGGAACTCGGTGTGTTCAAGGCTTATACTTCTAAGCGTGATGACCAGGGACGTTTGATCGTAGATGCAAATGGTCTTCCTCAGAAGACTGATAAGCAGGAAATTGTAGGTAGCATGAACAGTAAGTATCAGATGGGTATTTCTAATACCTTGTCTTATAAGGGTGTCAGCCTGTCATTCGACTTTGATATCCGTAAGGGTGGCGTGATGTTCTCTCGTACCAAGAATATTACATACTTCACCGGTAATGCTATCCAGACTGCATACAACCATCGTAACCCATGGATTATTCCAAATTCTGTGGTTCAGTCTGGTACAGATGCTAATGGTGCTCCTATCTATACAGAGAATACTACTGCTCTGACACCAACCAATATCTACAACTATTGGAACAATGGTGCTGATAACTACGATGCAGAATTCTTGGTTGACAAGAGCTATGTAAAGCTTCGTTCTGTAGTTCTCTCTTGGGATTTGCCAAAGGCTTGGTTGGCTAAGACATTCTTGACTGGCGTTAAGGTTTCTGTCTTCGGTAACAACCTCTTCCTCTGGACACCTTCTAGCAATACATTCATCGACCCAGAGTCAAGCTCATTCGGTAACGACTTGTCTGGTAACTTCGGTGAGTATTCTGCTAACCCAAGCTCACGCAAGATGGGTTTCAATGTTTCTGTTAAATTCTAAAGGTGGATCATTTATGAAAAAAATATTATTATATAGTGCAGCTTGCCTCTTGGCGCTTTCTAGCTGCGATATGGATATCAATGAGAATCCAAACTATCCTGCTTCTGGTGATATTACACCTTCATTGGAGTTCCCTGCTGTGCAGAATGCCATAGCTGCGGTTCCTGGTGATGCGATGTTCACCTATGGTGGCTATTTTGCTCAGTATTTTGAGCAGCGTCCTGAGTATAATCAGTATAACGACATTGCTGAGCTTCACTTTGATGAGGCTTCTCAGCTCTTCGACCGTTGCTATCGTACTATCTATGCCGGTGCAATGACTGATATCAAGGATATAGAGAGTAAGACTACTAATACTGCCAACCTTTATGTATGCAAGGTAATGACAGCTTTGGCTATGCAGTATATGGTAGATGCTTGTAGCGATGCTCCTTATACAGAGGCCTGCCAGGGTAGTGCTAATCCTAATCCGGTTTGGGATGATGGTCAGAGTGTCTATGAGAATGTTTTGAAGGCAATGGATGAAGCAGAGGCAGCTATTGCAGCTTCTGACAACATCGATATGACCGACCCTATGTTCAGCAAGAATCTGGATAGCTGGAAACGTTTTGCCAATGCCCTCCGTCTTCGTATGTATATGCGTCTGATTGATGCAAATGTAGATGCTGCTAATTATACAGCCAAGGCTAAGGCTATCGTGGCTAATGGTATCCTCCCGGTTTCTGATGTAGTATTTAATGTATATAGCAATGCAGAGGGACAGTATAATCCTTGGTATAGTAATATCTTCTCTTTGAATGCAAACAATTTCTGTGCTGCATATCCATTGGTAACCTACTTCAATTCTACCAACGACCCTCGTGAAGCCTATGCTTTGAACAAGGCTGCTGCAAGTGGAAAGTATGTTGGTGAGATTCCTGGTGCAAAGACTAAGTATTTGGAATGGGATGGTACTAAGTTGATGGATAAGGATGTAAGTCTCGTTAATACAGAGGTTGCCAAAGCTATGCCGGTTTATCTCTTTACTCTTAGCGAGGTTGAGTTCCTGAAGGCTGAAGTTGAGTTGCGATTCAACAATGATGAGGCTGCTGCCAAGGCTGATTATGAGGCTGCTGTTGAGAATGACTTCTTGTCTCGTCAGGTTGCAGGCTACTCTGATTTCATTGCGGGTGATAAGGTAAACTTTGACAAGCAGGCTACCAAGGAAGATAAGTTGAAGCTGATCTATATGCAGAAGTGGGTTGCTTTGTTCTATCGTAATCACTTTGAGGCTTGGTCTGAGCAGCGTCGTACTGATGTTCCTGCCGTGTCTTCTGCTTCTGCTGAGAAGGTTCACAAGGATCCTACAAGCTATACTGCTGGTAATCTGATTGTGCCTGCTGTTAATTACTATGGTAATAACGGCTTGTGCAAGCGTATGCCTTATCCTTCATCTGCACGTCAGTTGAACAAGAATACTCCTGCCGTTAAGACTTTGGCAGATCCTGTGTTCTGGGATGTTAAGTAATCAATAGGTACTTTTATTCATTCATTATATAAAGATAAAAGATATGAAAAAGATATTGTTTTTGGCCTTGATGCTCAGCATGACGGCTGTTGGATTTACTTCTTGCAGCGACGATGAGGAGTTTACTGATTCAAGGATTACATATTATCCGGTTTTGGAAATCCAGGGGGATGACTTTGTTCAGGTGCCTATCGGTACAGCTTATAGTGAGCAGGGATGTAAAGCTACGTTGAATGGAGAAGATTATTCTTCTAAGGTTGTAACGTCTGGTACAGTAGATGCTTCTAAGGCAGGTTTGTATTACATTACTTATTCTGCAACAAATGCTGATGGCTTCTCTGTATCTACTACTCGTACTGTAGCAGTCTGTGATCCAACCATTACAACAGATATGTCGGGTACCTATACTCTTCAGGCTGGTTCTCATCGTGATTATCACAAAGAGGATGGTTCTGTAACTACTACAGCTTTCTCTGGTTATACCGTGAAGGTTACTAAGGCTGCACCTGGCATCTTCTATGTAAGTGATATGATGGGTGGTTACTACGACCAGAAAGCTGGTTATGGTTCAAGTTACGCAATGACAGGTTACTTCCAGTTGTTGGCTGATAATTCTCTGGTCTTGCTTTCTAGTTCTGTGGAAGGTTGGGGCGATTCTGCTACTGGCTTTAAGGATGGAAAGTATGATCCTGCTACAGGAGAAATCTCTTACGTAGTGAATTATGCCAAAACAATGGACTTTACCATCTCATTGAAGTAATAAAACAATTAAGATTTTAAAGGAATAAGATTATGAAGAAATATATTTCAATGTTTATGTTCGCCTTGCTGGGCTGCTTCGCTCTTGTGTCTTGTGATACTGAGACTGATGAGTCGGCTGGTGGAACTGCCGTTGAGCAGATGGCTGGTATTTGGGAAGTACAGGTTGATGCTGTTGATGAAAATGGTAATGTTTTGTATGAAGATCCGTATGGATTGGGTACCATTACTGTGAATACCTACAATACTGCTGCCAATAGCGATAAGGAAATGTGGTTGCAGGATGCTGGCTTCTGGGGTGTTCAGATGAAAGTGAATGTAGATTATGCTGCCAAAACTTTCTCTGCAGCTGCTGGTTCTAGCTATAATCCTTCAAATGCTGAGGCAGGCAATGTTGAGTTGCTCGAAGGTCAGGTGTTATTGAATCAGGGAAAGAACCTTCATGGACTTCCATGTGATAGCATCTGCTACAAGGTTAAGTTCAGCGATGATGATAATGCTTTGACTTATCGCATCTCGGGAGTTAGACATTCTGGCTTCTATGAATAATAGATTAAACTCTATTAAAATAATAAATGGATATAATATTAGGCAAAGTGATTTGCCTCGTTGTTGACCAAGTCAACACTTATATCTCTCTCGTCTTGGGGACTGGCAGTGGCCGGTCCCCTTTTTTTTGTAAACATCAAAATATATACGTATTATGCCAAGAAACACGAAAAAACCAGAGTCGTTATTCCAGTTTATGAACCTCCTTATTGCCCTGTTGCAGAAAAACGGGCAATACCGCACCTCGCTGCATTACAGAGCAACCCTCAACAGTTTTAAACGATACCGGGACAACAAAGACATCGCCCTGAGTGAGATAGATGCAGAAGTGATGCACTCGTATGAGGCATACCTGCATCATACGGCTAAGGTATGTAGAAACACCAGTTCCTTCTACCTCCGCATCCTCCGTGCTACCTACAACAAAGCCGTGGCGAAGGGACTGACGCCACAGCAGTATCCCTTCTCGGATACCTATACCGGTATTGCCCCAACCCGCAAGAGAGCCATACCCACAGAATCTGTCAGCCAGATCAAGCGTCTGGAGTCGGTCAAGGATCTCACTCCCAAAGAAGAGATGGCAAGAGATACCTTCCTGATGAGTTTCTATCTGCGTGGTATCTCATTCATCGACCTGGCTCACCTCCGCAAATCCGACCTCAAGGACGGTTATCTTCATTACACCCGAAGCAAGACCAGACAGCGCCTCACCATCCGATGGGAGAAGGAGATGCAGGAGTTGTTGGAAAAGTATCAGGCGCAGACCGCCTCCTCACCATATCTCTTCCCCTTCCTTGTTGATGATGGGAATAAGAGTCAGGATAAAACTATTGACAAAAAGAAAGACACGGTACGCCTATATCGAAATGCCGAAGCCCGTATCTCCTACCACCTCAGGAAGTTAGGTGCTAAGATCGGTATCAAGGGCAAGCTCACCCTCTATGTCGCCCGCCATTCCTGGGCAACGGCAGCAAGAGACAACCATATCTCCATCTCCGTTATCAGCGAGGCATTGGGACATCATTCCGTAATCACCACACAGATCTATCTCCGCTCCATCAAAAGCTCAGAAGTGGATGATGCCAACGCTAAAATTCTGGCAGTCCTATAGGCCGTAAAAATGAATAAAAAGAGTTTTTTTGCAAAATGAACCAAAATGAACCAATTTTTCTGAATCTTTACATAAGAGACACAGATACTCACTGCAAAAATACGAATATTGTTGCAAACTAGCAAATTATGCGTGTTAAAAAATTAATATCATTCTACGAAAATCAACATTTTTTTAGAATTCTTATCATACGCAATTTCCTAAGTCGTTGATTGAAAGAAAGTTTTCGGTATTTCTGTGTCTCTTATGTAGAGATTCAGATGATCGACATCAAAAAACGAACTTGATTCGCATGATGAAAGAGACAAATATACAATCACAAGTTACGTCCACTATTGCAGGGGACGACGGCGAAGCCGTGGCAAAAAGTGAAGAAAGCGCTAAGAAATTGACTCCCCAAATGCCTAATGAAGGGCTTGAAAAACCGGCAGATGCAGGATGGTATGTGGCTGTAGTGAGAGTGAATTGTGAAACGAGAATAGCTGATTCTATACGAATCAATCTTAATTACAATCATGTTTGGTTTGACTACTGGATTCCCAAGGTAAAAGTAGTTTATCTCGACAAGCGTTCCAATAAGCGAAGAGTGAAAGAAAAGCTGTTTCTTTCCACCTTCATCTTTTGCAATGTCTCTCAGAGACAACTTGATAAAATCCGATTCCGTTCGGATGTGTATAAGATGCTGACGATGCCTGGACAAAGGAAAATATACCAGATTCCCGACCAGGTTATTGCCAACTATCGATATTTTGTTGAGAATGACGAAGAGCCTGTCACTGCTGCCCCTGTTCCTTTGAAGAAAGGTATCAAAGTGCGAGTGGTTGCAGGTAGCATGAAAGGTGTGGAAGCATACGTACAGAGCTATAATGGCAAGAAAGCGGTCATCGGCAGTGAAATCAAGTATATCAGTGGTGCAACGCTTACGATAAGTAGAAATTTACTCGAAGTCGTTGAAGAAGATTGAGTGGTAGAATGATCTTGTTGCATTAAAAAAGAAAACGTAGATATATACCCATTAATATATTTAGAATAAAGATTAATTTATATTATTTATGAGTGATAAACTAGATCAGAATGGTTCAGAAAAGAAGCCATTCTCAGGGATGCTGTATCAGCTCAAAGTATCCCTTTTTGCAAACAAACTGACGAATTGGTATTTTTCTAAGGCTACACTGCCATATTGGTGCATCATGGCACTCGATAGCATCGCTATTGTAGTGGCTGGAATGATTGCGACCTATATCGCAGAGGGAGGCGAGCTGATAGCTTCCCATTTCTGGAACTATCTCCTCACGTTCATTTGTTCCCTGCCGCTCTTCGTAGTCGGCATGCGAATCTTCCATACCTATTCCGGTATCATGCGCTACTCGTCATTCGTTGACCTGCTTCGCATTTCCGGGGCCCTCGTTGTCGGTTTCATTCTGAACAGCATTCTTCTCATGGTGGTGCCAGACAGTATCCGCTGTGATCTTACCACGGAGGCTATTGTCGTCATGCTCTTCATCTCCATGATAGAGATGTGGACGATGCGAATCCTCGTGAAGTATATGTACGACTCCAGTTTCTCAGCCGACACCAAGACTCCGGTTTTCATACTCGGAGTAAGAGAGGGTGGTATCTCCTTGGCAAAGTCTATGCGTAATGATCATCCATCGCAGTATGTAGTGAAAGGGTTTGCTACGTCAGAAACAGACATAAAAGGTCGATTCCTGTTGGGATGCGAAGTCTATTCATACGATGAGGCATTAATGGGTATCATGCATAAGCTGAATGTCAAGACCCTCTTCGTAAGCCCTCTGGTCACAGAGAAGTTCCTGGAGAAGCAGGATATGATCGACAAGCTTACCGCAGAAGGCATCAAGATTATGATGATGCCGAAGGCACAGAGCTGGGACGGCAAGTCAAACCTCCGTCATCAGATGATGCACGAGGTAGATATCGAAGACCTTCTTCCACGAGACAAAATCGAAGTGGATATGAATGCGATCGGAAAGCTCCTCAGCGGTCGCACCATTCTGATTACGGGAGCAGCCGGCAGTATCGGTTCCGAGATGGTGAAGCAGATTGCCATCTATAAGCCACAGCGGCTGATTCTCGTTGATGAGGCTGAGACCCCAATGCACGATGTCCGCCTCTTCATGAACAAGAACTATGCTGATATTCCTTGCGAAACCATCGTAACCAGCATCACCAATGCCACCCGTATGGAGCGCATCTTCTCAGAGTACCATCCAGACTATGTATTCCATGCCGCAGCCTATAAGCATGTACCGATGATGGAGGACAACCCATCAGAGGCTGTGCAGAATAATATATATGGTACGCGCGTGATAGCCGATATGGCTGTGAAGTACGGCACCAAGAAGTTTGTGATGATTTCTACCGATAAGGCTGTGAATCCTACCAACGTGATGGGCTGCAGCAAGCGAATCTGCGAGATCTACTGCCAGGCATTGAACAAGGCGATTGTGGATGGCGAGGTAAAGGGTGTTACCCAGTTTGTTACCACACGATTCGGTAATGTCTTGGGAAGTAACGGTTCCGTTATCCCAATCTTCAAGAAGCAGATTGCGATGGGCGGTCCGATCACCGTCACCCATCCCGACATCATCCGTTTCTTCATGCTCATTCCAGAAGCCTGCAAGTTGGTATTGGAGGCTGGAACTATGGGTAAGGGAGGCGAGATCTTCGTCTTCGATATGGGCAAGCCAGTCCGCATCGCCGACCTGGCAAAGCGCATGATAGCCCTTTCGGGAGTAGATGGCATCGACATCAAGTACGTAGGACTCCGAGATGGTGAGAAACTCTTCGAGGAAGTTCTGAACGACAAGGAGGCGACCGTTCCAACCCATCATCCAAAGATTATGGTAGCCAAGGTTCGTGAGTATCCATACGAGTTGGCACGCAAGAACGAGGAAGACCTCTATCAGCTCTCCTTCACCTACGATGATATGGCAATCGTGAAGAAGATGAAGGAGATAGTGCCAGAGTACAAGAGCCAGCACTCGAAGTACAGCGAGCTTGATCACGATTAAACATTATACATTAACAATTATACATTAGAAAAGATGTTATTACTCATATTAATCCTTTTCGGAGTTCTCTCTGTCATAGCCCTCCTCATCATCCTTTGGGACTATTTCAAGCATGGAGGTGCTGCGGTATGGGACCCAGAACATCCAGGTAGAATCATTACCATGAAAGAAGCCAAGGCCAGAAGGAAGAAATAGTCCCACAGAGCAAAATCTCCCCTAAAAATTTGGTGGTTTCACAGAAAACTCTTATATTTGCACTCAAAAAAGGAGATACTATTATGAATACAATAGCAATTGATAGCAATATATATAAAGGGGCGGAAAGTTATGCTAAATTGCATAATATTAGTGTAACTGCAGCAATAGAAAAGGCGATTTCTCTGTTTTTGCAAAAGGTACAACCTAAGCAAAGACTATTAGAAACCGATGAATTTAGAGATGCTTTGTCTTATGTGAAGACATTAAAGGCAAAAGGTGGCAAACCGATACCGGCAGATGAAAATAGCTTAGATGCATTGGTTGAAAAAAAATATGCATTATGAGAGTTTTTGTAGATACGAATGTCTTAATAGATTTCGTTGCAAATCGGGAGGGCTTTTCAGAAGATGCCGATAAACTGTTTGCCCTTGGAATAACAGGAGACATAAAGTTGATGACGTCAGCTTTGTCTTATGTTACTGCCATGTATGTCGCTCGTAAGTATGAGTATCAAGATGTAAAAGAAGCTCTTCTGGCGTTGTCGAATTTTGTAGATGTTTTAGACTTACAAGGCAATACGGTAATTGAAATGCTCTCTTCTGGTTGGAAGGATTATGAAGATGCAACTCAGAATGCCACAGCTTTGCGAGCTGAGGGAGATTGTATTGTAACTCGTAACAAGAAGGATTTTTCAAATTCTTCTTTACCCGTTTATACTCCTGCTGAGTTGTTGGACATTTTAAACCAATAAAGGTGGTGTAGCCGCTAATTTGGTAAAGGACGTAAACGCTGATTCATGCGGTCATCTCATAGCCCCATGCGGTCCCAGCCCGCACAACCTGGCGTAGACCTTTGATGGTCCGCCAACCCTATAGTGGGGACGCTGTATTGGTGATATACGTTAATCTGGGGGAGATTAGAGCAAGAAGCAAAAACTCCTCTAAAAATTTGGTAGTTTCATCAAAAACCCTTATATTTGCAGCCAATAATTAGAATATTACGATTATGGCAACATTGGTACTCGATAATACATTATATCAAGGCTATGCAACGATAGCAGAGCAGAATAACATCAGTGTGACTGATGCTATGGCAGAAGCTTTGCGATTATTGAAGCAACAGCTGAAAAAGAAGCCAAGCCTTTCGTTAAGGCAACGACTTGAGAAGCGAATTCTTGAACTTCGAGATTTGCCAGCGAATTGGGATTATGCAGGTTCCCCTTCCATATCATCAGAAGCATGTGATTATTCTCAGAAGGTTGTTTCATCCTGTAGCGAATCGTTGCTTCAGGGATTAGCAATATTCCCAAATACCAATGGCTATATATTAATGCAATGGAAGACCTCCAAAGGAGATGCCTGTTTATCTATTCTTAGTGATAGGATAGTGTATGATGTCAATTATGGAGAGATAGAGAAAGAGGGCATCCTCCCACTTTCAGAACTCCCTAAATTTTTGGAAGTCTTAAAGAACATAGCCTAATGGAATGTGATATAACATTTGAGAAACCAGTATTGAAAGATATGGAGGAGATAGCTCGATTGTTGTCTTCTCCGGCCTTTTATGACGAAAATACCCATCAGTTGAATTTTGCGGCATTTAATCTTCGACTTTTTACGAATGGTGAAGTAGAGTCTTATGTCTCATTGTCCAGGCTGTCTTTTATAGACCAAAAGCATTTGAATAAAAAAGGTAAGTATGTTTTTAAAAAGACAGAAAGCCATTATGTGGGTTATGCTCTTTTTACTCCAAGGTATTTAGCAAATTTACATGATAGATTAAGAATATATCCTGTTAAAGCAGGTCTTAATGATCATTGTGGTATGTTTTTCTTGGGTAAGGATAAGAAGATAGTTTGTGATGACTTGACGATTCGTCCTTATACATTAAAGACATTACGTTCTCTTTGTGACTTATTGCAAGACAGGGTGGTTCTAAAATAAGGGTAGTATCCAGCACCTTTAGCAAGATAATAGGAAGGCGGTCCCATCCCGCACAACATGGCGCAGGGCTTTGATACCCCGCCAACCTTATAGCGTAGCGGTTCTGAGCACCGGAGGGCGGTTACATCCCTAATCCCTATGGTAGGGATTTAGGGCTTGGGTATAGGGTAAGGACCCCCTCTTCGCAAGAGGGGGACAGGGGAGTCGAAAAAATGCAATAATTAATAAGGATCTTACGTTATGAACATAGAAGAAAAAAAAGCAGATAAGGAAGCAGAATCTTTTAGTGTGTTGTAATGTTTTGCCATAAGCCAAGCATAGGTTAATAAATACATTTTTTCTCTTAAATCCTTGGTGATTACGAAATTAAATCGTACTTTTGTCGCTATATTAGCAATAAAAATGTATAATTATGGCAAACGACAATAATATACAGCCTATGGCTGATGATTCACAGATAGTACTTTACCAACCAGATGATAGCATTAGGTTGGAGGTGAAACTGGATCAAGATACGGTTTGGCTTACCCAAGCACAGATGACAGAGTTGTTTCGTACAACTCGTAACAATATAACTATGCATATTCGTAACATCTTTAAAGAGAAAGAGTTAGACGAAAAATCAGTATGTAAGGAATCCTTACATACTGCCGCAGACGGCAAAAGATATCGTACTAAAATCTATAATTTGGATGTTATAATCTCTGTAGGCTATAGAGTAAAGAGTCCGATAGGAACCCGTTTCCGTCAGTGGGCGAATGCAGTTATAAAGCAATATCTTCTTCAAGGTTATTCCGTGAATCGTCACTTGATAGCCCTACAGGAGAATATGGATAAGCGTATGACTCATATTGAGGACGTCCAGGCTAAGCAGCAACAGCAGCTCGACTTCTTTATTCGAACCTCCACTCCTCCAGCAGAAATGGTCTTCTTCGAAGGTGATTTCTATACAGCAAGAGTTGCTATTCCCCGATAATCATATAGACATTAGAAAATGGCGTAACGAGTCTCATGACCGCTGGCTTATTATAGATGATAGCCTCTATCATTGTGGTCATTCCTTAAACGCCAATGGCGGTCATAAGATTTCCGCCATAACCCTGATGGGCACCTCTCCTGAGGTAATCCTCTCAAAAGTAGAATAAACAATATTCCTCATTCGAGTGGCGACAAGTGCAGAGCGATACTGCAATGAGGAACAAAAAAAGTAAAATCATGAAATCTTATTTCTCCATAAAGCCAGGAGCAACCTTCTTTTTAGGTAGCTCCCGCACCCTCGTCTATCATAAAGACGATGTCGAGATCATCTACAAGACCAAGACACCATCCGGCAAAACCTACTACGCCCATGTCTATTTGATGTTGGGCGGAGAAAACTCCGTTACTCTTTATGCCGATTGGGGTGATTACTTTTTGCATCTTTCAAGCATCAAAGACCAGGAGCATTTCTTTGGTATAATGAAGCGTCCGTGCCCAACCTTTGTCCAGATATGGCAAAGCGAGCATCCCGACAATATATTTGTTATGTCTGCCAATGCCGGTCAAACCATGGGCTTAGGAATGGATATCGAGAACGTAGATTATCGCAATCTCGCTCCAACTTACCTTCCTTTCCATCCGTTGGTAGAGTTAGGTCTAGACAAGTTCCTAGATGCTGTCAATAAACTATATGTAGAACTCAATTCCCATTGTCCTCTGAAACTCTGGAAAGATCGTCTGGTAGCAGTATGGGGACAAGAAACATTATAATGTTATGATAGTAATTCCAAATAAGAACTTCACAGCTGATGGCATCCGCTTGGTTCAGCTACTCAATAGCACAACGAAAGTCAATATGCTGAAAGCAAGTGACAAGCTCGACCTATACGTAAGTCCCAACTTGAAGAAAGATGAGACTGCTAGGCGAATAGCCCAGGAGATGTTGGATAACCCAATAGAGATCTTGAGCCGTTTGAACAAGCAGGAACTCTAGATAGTAGATGAGTTTGTAAAAGGCGATGCCAACACCTACGTGGTGCGCAAGATGCGCAAGACCCAGTACAAGCTTCAGAAGCTATTCTTGGTAGCAACTTACGAGGATAAGGAAACCCAGGAATGGCACATGCTCATGCCATCAGAGTTGACCAAAGCCTTATCCACCAGTCTCAACTTCTATTTGGATATGGCCAACAAAGGCGTCAAAGCCCCATCTGCCAAGCAACTCCGCATGATGTCCGCCTTAGGTCAATTCTTGGGTGGTAAAGAGCTTTAATGTTTTCTTAGATAGAAAAACAAAAAGTCTAATTCCTTTAAATACTCTGTATCCCCAGTAAACACTGGGGATGGAGTCGTATTGCCATAGGGGTTGGATGCTAACTTTAATTTTCGCAAGAACAATGCAGTATTTCTGCAATCTTATCATGTAATTTTGCAGCCTGTAAAGGAATGCAAGTAAAAAATATGGCTTATGAATAGCTGTTATGCGAATAAATCCGACTTGTTTATTGGTGCTGCTGAAGAGATAAATAATAGTACTTATTTTTATCTGGCAGTACCTCATAGCGCATATTATAGTTGTTTTCTTTGGATGAAACATCTATGTTATAGCAAGTATGGTAAGACAGAAAATGAAATAAAAAATGAGGTTGATCCAACGATGCATGGGACACATGAAATCATGGCAGAATTTATACGCATGAGATTATATGACTCAGCAAGTAAATTCGAGGAAAAGCAAAGAGCTAAGGAATTTATTGCAAAGATTGGACAATTAAAAAGAATAAGGTTTAAGGCAGATTATGGCGAAGAGTCTATCACTATTACGCAAAGTATGAAGTCTATAGAATTAGCTAAAGATGTCCTTAAAATTTTAAAAACGATTTGATTATGGCAACTTTTGATTATTTGAAAGAGCAATTGAATGAATTCGTAAAACAATTCAAGAATGCAAAGGCTAGCTACGAGTATGATGAATTGGCAAATTTACATACAATAGAAATCTTGCCCCAAGCTGTTTTTGATAGTGAAGAATTCACAGATTGGGAGTGTGATTTTTTTAAACGTGCTTATAAAGCAATTCCTGGTGAAGATATATCATTTATATCAGAAGATGCTTATTTCGGAATAGAAACTGTAGGATGGAGTGTACAAGGTGAGGATTATCTATTGAGTGAATCCTTGACGATGCAAACTATTTGTGTGGAAATGGATAATCATTTTTGCTATTCTGAGAATTTTAGTTTTGCTGATTTATCAGATGATTTCTTTAGTAACGATTATACACAAGCTGCATAGTTATGGAAAATATAGAAGATAAAAAGTCTGGCTTTCGTGTATTAAATATCATGTTAGCAGAATCCCATTTCACTAGAATTGGAAATGTTGATTTTCAAGACTCTAAAAGAATGGTTAGTTTTGAGACAGGAGTAGGAGGTCGGGACAATAAGATAAATGTCAGGCTGAAGACTACTGTTGTAAACATGAAAGATGGTTCAGAGCAATATCGTATTGAAGTCTCTATGATTGGAGTCTTTGAACGTAATGGCAATTCTCAGATATCGACAGATGAGGAGTTTGGACGTGTCAATGGTGCAGCCATCATCTTCCCATTTGTTCGAGAGCACATTGCTAACATTGCATTAAAGGCAGGATTGGGAAGCATTATCCTTCCACCTGTCAACTTCACAAAGGTCAACAAAGATAAAACAAGCAATAAATAGAACGATTCTCTATGGCTCAAGGAAAGAATGCTTATATACGCTACAAGGTATTAGACCGCTGTTTCCGTGATAGTAGAAGACACTATTATATGGAAGACTTGGTGGAAGCATGTAATGAGGTACTTTACAATTATGATGGTTCATCAGTATCAGAGCGAACCATTCGTGAAGACATTCATTTCATGCAGCGTCAAGCAGGCGGTGGTGTGCCTTTGGAGAGAAAAATGGATGGTCATAGAGCCTATTATATGTATTCTGATAGAAATTTTTCTATTCAGAATCTTCCAATGAGCCAGAGTGAAGCGGAGATGTTGTCCGATACTATTCAGATGCTTTCCCGATTTAAAGGACTTCCAAATCAAGAATGGCTGAATGCCACATTGGTGCAGATGAAATCTACATTTAATATAGGTCAAGCCAAAGCATCCTACGTAAGTTTCTCACAAAACGAGGACTTGAAGGGATTGAAATACTTCACTCCTCTTTATGAAGCGATAGCATCCCAACATGTGGTATCTTTAGAGTATCATCAGTTTGGTCGTCCATCTTATAACAGAATCATCCATCCCTATCAGTTGCGCCAATATAATAACAGATGGTTCTTGGTAGGAAAGGAGCCTACAGTAAGCGATGTGTTGCCAATAGTGGTAGTACCTTTGGATAGAATTGATGACTATAAGATTCTTGAAAATGAGAAGTTTTCACCTATAAAAGGTGATGTTGAGAATTATTTCAAAGATATAGTGGGAGTTTCTCCAAAGTTTGGTGAGTCATGCCAGCACATCGTGTTTAAGGCTTATCATCCTGCGGATTCTTACATCATGACAAAACCAATCCATCATTCGCAGAGAGTAGTAGAACGACATGATGATTATACCATTTTGTCTCTCGACCTGATTCCCACTTATGAGTTTGAGACCATTATGTTGACCTACGCTGATAAGTGCGAGATATTGGAACCTCTTGATTTGAGAGAGAAAATCAAAGAAAGAGCGAAAAATATTGTTAAATTCTGCGAGAGTGAATAAATTCCCGAAAGAATGAAGTAAGTCTGCAATCTTTGAAGTTACTTTTGCATCAGTATTAATTTTAAAAGAAAGGTTATATATGAAAAGACAAGTTTTTTATAGCTTTTGTTTTGCTGATGATTTTTGGAGAACTCAGCAAGTTAGAAACATTGGGGCAATAGAAGGTAATGCTCCTACTAGTGCTAATCAGTGGGAAACGGTGAAGCGACAAGGTGATGCGGCAATCAAGAAGTGGATAGATGATAACATGAAGAATAGAAGTTGTGTTGTCGTGTTGATTGGAACTAATACTGCTGATCGTAAATGGGTGAAGTATGAGATTAAGCGTGCTTGGGAAACTGGAAAAGGAATAGTTGGTATATATATAAATCGCTTAAAAGACCAAGTCGGTAAGCAAAGCCTCATGGGTGATAATCCTTTTGACAAGTTCTTTATTGATAAAACTTTCAACTATATAGTTGAGAGAGGCGAGGCTGCAGATCATAATGAGAAGAGACTGTCAAGTGTATGTAAAGCTTATTCGCCATCGCATTTGGTCAGCACAAATGCTTATAAAGACATTGCCGAGAATATACAGGACTTGGTAGAGGAAGCAATCAACATTAGAAATCAATATCCAAAATAAGTAGAATTATGTATTTTAGTGCGCAACAAATAGCGGATTCGACTCGACGATATCCGATAAATGAGGTGAGATGCTTTTCTCAATCTCAGTCACAGACATCAGTGTTCCTTTCACATAAGCATACAGATAGAACATTGATGCTACAGGTTAAAGCTATGCTTGAACGTTCGGGCATCAGCGTGTATATTGATTGGTTAGATGCTGGTATGACAAGTACTACTTCTGGGAAAACAGCAGAAATTTTGAAAGACAAGATTCTCAAGTATGATAAGTTTATTCTTGTAGCTACAAATGATGCGATTGACTCAAAGTGGTGTAATTGGGAATTAGGTTTAGGTGATGCAGCTAAGTATGCCATAGGGAAAATAGCAATCCTCCCTGTAAAGCAAGGAGATAGAACTTGGAATGGCTCTGAGTACCTGCAAATATATCCAACAATAGAATATGAGGATGGTGAATCTTTCTTTTCTAATGGAACTCGAAAGTCAGCAGGTGCTTATGTCGTTTATCACAAGGAAAGAGAAAATATATATATACCTTTAGAAGATTGGTTGAAAAGATGATAAATAAAATAGTATCATTAGGAACTCCGTTTTTTGAGGACGAATTACGGAGTTCCTTAAAAAAATATGATAATATTGAGTTGCTTGGTAGTGATAGTATCTCTTATAGCGACAAAACTTTGTATTTATTCTTTGGGCAGTCCGAGAACGATAAGGATATATCTTGTTATAGCAATTTGGATTTTTCAGAGTTAGTAGCTAACCAGCAAATTGTTCCTATATTACAAAGCTCGACAAATTTTAGGAATTTCATTCCACAAGAACTAAATCCAGTAAACGCTATAGAAATTGATTCGACTCTGGCAATTGGTAAATTGAAATGTTTCATTTTGGAGTACTTTGGACTATTGGAGTCTAATAGAAAAGTTTTTATTTCTTACAAGAGGAGCGATAGTTTGAAATTTGTTCATCAGTTGCATGATGCATTGATTGCTGCACATTATAAGCCTTTCTTGGATTCATATAGTATTACTTATGGAGTGGATTTTCAAGAGTATCTCAAGCATGAACTCTCTGATTCTTCTGTCTTTATCTTTGTAAATACACCAAATTATGAATTGAGTAAGTTTACAATGGAAGAACTCAATGCTTGCAACAAATTACAGATGGGAGTGATAGAGGTGTTCGCACCAAATTCAAAAGTATTTAAAGAAGCAGAATTTGCTAAGCGCTATATTTTACCTTCTAAGATTGACGCAAATAAATTGTTTGAGCCTTTTGTGCTTAGAGATATAATTTCCGTGTTGGAGAATAATCGACTCGAAATACAATCTTTCAGAGAAAAGGCATTGGCTGACCAATTGAAAGCTATGGTACCTGATGTACAGTTAAATTCTGATAGAAGATGTTATGTAAGTCAGAATAAAGATAAAGAATTCTATCCTTTATATCATATTCCGGTATCATTCGACATTCAAAAGATATCAGAAGTGTCAGACAAGGCTAAACAAGCCTTTGGTTTCTATAATGGCTTATATTGTAGGAGTGATGTGCGAAACCATATCAATTGGCTAAATGGAATTTTACCGGTGCAAGTGTTAGATGTTTCAAAATGAATGAGATTATGATTTTTTTATCAGCTGGAATCCCTTCCCAAATTCCGATTCCTGGTCGAGAGTTCTTTGGCAAGGGTAACATACCAGCAATTCGAGAGGCTGTAATGGCATTTACAAAAGTTTGTATGGATTATAAAATTCCAATCTGTTTTGGAGGTCACCCAGCCATCTCCCCTTTGGTATATGAAATAGCTAAGGATTATGGAGATGATTTTTCCAAAAACGTTTTGATTTATCAATCAGAATGGTTTAAAGGGAAAACACCCCAAGAAGTTTCTTATTATGAGCGTTTGATTTGGACTTCTAAGGAGAAAGATATACCTTCTAGTGTGAATAGAATGCGCCATGAAATGTTTTCTAACAAGTTTGTTTGTGGTGTTTTTATAGGTGGCATGGATGGTATTATTAGTGAGGCAAATGAATTTCATGAAAGTAATCCTTATGCTGATATGATTGTGGTTCCAAATACTGGAGGAGCTGCTAGTGTATTGCAAGAGCGTACGAAGTTAGAGTATTATACTGTACCTGATACTTATGCGTATGTTGCGGAATTTCGTAAAATTTTAGAAAAATATAAGAGTTATGGCATATAATGTCTTTGTTTCATATAAATACGCAGATACAGCTGTACGACAAATTGTGGGACATAATCCAACCAAAGTACGTCATTATGTGGATGAAATAGAGAATTTACTAGCTGCTGATGACCATGTTTATTTCGGCGAGCATGATGGTGAGGATTTGTCTGATTGGACAGAAGAGCAAATTTGGGGAGAATTAAAAGATCGCATATATCCTACGACTTGCACGATAGTGTTAATTTCTCCAAATATGAAGGAGCCAAATCGCTATGATAAGTCTCAATGGATACCTTGGGAAATCTCCTATTCTTTAAGAGAAACATCTCGTGGCGATAGGACAAGCAGACGAAATGCAATACTGGCCGTTGTCTTACCTGATGAAAATGGCAGCTATGATTATGCTATAACGCATAATAAATGCTATGGTTGTCAGTCAACTTGTATTACGTATCACAGAGATTGGATGTTTACTATTCTCAAAGAGAATATGTTTAATCGAAAAAATCCTGTAACGAAAAAGTGCGAGAAAACTTCAACTATTTGGTATGGTGAGTTTAATTATATACCTTTTGTAACATGGGATTATTTTAAAAATCATGTGTCTGAGTGTATTGAACGAGTAGAGACAATCAAAGATGATGTTGGTAATTACGAATTACATTTATCTGTAAATCAATAAAATTATGGATGCTGATACAATCAAACATTTGGATTATGTCCAAAGTGCTGTTTCAAGAATGGCTGATGCCTCCTTTAAAATAAAAGGCTTAGCAATAACAGTTGTTTCTGCTTTTGTAGGAATATATGTTAAAACAAAGGATGTCCATTTCTTGTTTGTTATAATATTACCTTTGATTCTATTTTGGATTTTAGATTCATATTATTTGCAGCAAGAAAGAAAATTCAGAGCATTATATGATATATTAATTGGTAAAGAAAACCAGTTCGGTACTGTGAGAAAATTTGAAATGTCTTTGGATAAAATTAAAGGCGAACGTTATAAGTTTATTTCAGCAATGTTCTCCATTACAGAGTGGTGGTTGTATGTAGGATTGGTGGGCTTGTTATTGATATATTGTGGATTTTTAAAATATAAGGCTTGTTGTGGTTAACATGATTACTCCTAAAGTATTTATTTCATATAGTGGCATCCAGAAGAGAATAAGATAAGAGCGCCACGATTAGCCGAGCGATTGATGAGCGATGGCGTTGATGTAATCTTAGACGTTTGGAGCCTATAGGACAGTTAGGATAAGTATGTCTTCATGGAAAAGATGGTCGAAGACTCAGAGATTAAAAAGGTGTTGGTTGTCTGTAACAAGGACTATGCAGAGAATGTCAATTGCAGTAAAGGAGGGGTTGGTACCGAGAGTACCATCATGTTTGATGAAATCTATTCTAAGGCAGAACAGATCAAATTCATTTCTGTTATTTTTGAAAAGTGGGACAGTCAAGAAATATACACGCCTCATTTCATGAAGTCTCGTATGGTCAATCATCTCATGATAACTTGATATGGCAGTTGTAGATGCAGACTAATTATAAGTTAGCACAGCTACTGATATTGAATAAAATAGAATTTATTGATTGTTCAATGTGAGAAACTAGCAAGGCGGTCCCATCCCGCACAATATGGCGAGACCTTTGATGGTCCGCCAACCACAAAGCGCAGCGGTCCCGAGCACCGAGTAGGGCGGTTTTCCTCTTCTTCCCTGAGGGGAGAAGACCGAGATGAGAGGTGGAGCCTTCCTTAACGGTAAGGAAGGACAGGTAGGTTTTCGAAAAGAATATTATGATGTTACAAATCAAAGATATAGCATTCGCTTACCTCGAAGGATATATCCATGCGAAGGTAACAGAGCATTTGCTTCAAGGCAAAGAACAACGGCTTAATGAATCCGGTAAGATTTAAGAGGAAGTCTTAAGATTCGAGAACAAAGATAATAAGCTTGTGTACAATGGAAAATCCAAAAGTTTTTATATCATATAGCTGGCATCCTGAAGAAAATAAGATTAGGGTGCAGAGATTGGCTGAGCGTTTGATGCAAGATGGAGTGAATGTTATTCTTGACATCTGGGATTTAAAGCATGGTCATGACAAATATGTCTTCATGGAACAAATGGTTAAGGATCCCGATATAAAGAAGGTGCTTGTTATTTGTAACGAAGATTATGCTCTCAAGGCAGATGCTCGAAAAGGAGGTGTAGGAACGGAAAGCACGATAATGTCTGGCGATATTTATTCTTTAGCCGAGCAAACAAAGTTTATTCCTATTCTGATGGAGTGGAAGAATGGAGAAGCGTGTTTGCCAACGTTCTTAAAATCTCGCATGTATATCGATATGAGCAGCAATGAAACCTATGAGTTAGGCTACGATCAGTTGCTCAGAGATATTTATAGTAAACCTCTTCTTCGAAAGCCTGCATTAGGAAAAATGCCTTCTTATTTAGAAGCAGATGAACCTGTTTTGCTAAGTACGGCACGGGAGCAACAAAAGCTTAAAGAAAAGATAGATCAAAGTAGTGATCTACAAACTTGGATAGCTAGGTACTGTGATAAGATAATAGAGTCTTTAGATCAATTCAAAGTCACATTTAGTGGAGGTAAAACCTGCGATTTGATAGAACTGGTAGAAAAGAGTATATCTTCTATGCAAGTTGTTAACAACGACTTTATTGCTTTTGTTGATACTGTGGCATCTAATTCAGAATGTAATGGCAAGCAATTTGTCGATTTCTTTGAGAAACTCCTTCAGTATTACGAAGATAAAGATATAGAGTTGGCTTCCTCTACAGATTCATGGCATTTGAGAAATGATAATTATCGTTTCTTTAATTATGAGCTCTTCTTATCATTTACGGCAATTTTTCAAAAGCATAATTACACATTGGATTACTATAAGAATAAAGGGTATTCGTCATCCAGTCAAGTAGCTATCCTTATGAACAATTATGGAGGCGACAAATTCGCTTCTTGGGTAGAAGTCGATATTTTGTTGTATTACTTATCCTTGATATATGGAAAACCTGGAGATAGAATATCTATGTGGTATCCTACATTGAGTATATATAATAGAGCATTTGAAATACTCCCAAAGATGGCTTCTATGCGATATTTTGAAAAAGCTAAGATCATGTTTGGCGTTGCTGATAAAGATAGTTTCAAGACTTTGATTGCAAGAACAAAGGATGAACTTCAACGTGATGCCTATCACAGAATTCCTAATTTGAAAGAGGGGCTTAGTTATGATAAAGTCTGTTCTTTACGATGAATATGGCGGTCCCATATTCTGCATAATATGGGGAGGTCTCTTGGTCTTGAGTAATGAGAGAGTAGGAGGCAGAGTGACACTCGCATATGATTACAGGCTTTTCTTTATAAGAAATAACGAGGGTAAAATAACTGTTTAAATAAAAAATATTTAATTTAAATAAATGAAAAAATTAATTATAGTTGGCGCAGGTGGTTATGCCAAATCCGTATTGGATTCTGTTGACCACATGAATTTCCAGATGGTGGGATTCTTGGATGATATAAAACCCAAAGGAGAAGAGCATCAGGGTTTCCCTATATTAGGTAATACAATTGATTGTATTGTAAATCCAGAAGATTATGTTTATTTTGTAGCAATAGGCAACAATGCAAAACGTAAAATATGGTTTGATAAACTTAAAGAGAGAAAGCTATCTCTTATCAATGTTATTGATAAATCTGCTCTTGTTTCTCAAGCTGCAACAATTGGTGAGGGTAGTTTTATTGGAAAACTTGCCATATTAAATCACGGAAGTTCTGTTGGTGATAATTGTGTCATTAATACGAGAGCTTTGGTTGAGCATGGTTGCCATATCAAAGATCATGTTAATATCTCAACAAATGCAACATTGAATGGCGATGTTATTTGTGAGGATGGAAGCTTTGTTGGTTCCGGAACAGTTATAAATGGTCAGTTGACAATTGGAACATGGGCTTTGGTTGGTTCTGGAGCTGTAGTCATTAAAGATGTAAAACCTCACACTACGGTAGTTGGGGTTCCTGCTAAAGAAATTGAATCGAAAAGTCATAAATATAACTAGTATGAAACATATATATATAATAGCAGAGATTGGATGTAATCATTGTGGAGATCCAAAGCTGGCAAAGAAAATGGTAGATGAAGCTAAGGCTTGTGGTGTTGATGCTGTCAAGTTCCAAACTTTCAAGGCAGCAGAGCTTATATCGAAATATGCTCCAAAGGCAGATTACCAAAAGGTAACAACTGGTAATGATGAGAATCAATTGGAGATGACCCGTAAGTTGGAACTGCCATATGATGAGTTTGTCAAGCTTCGTGACTATGCCGTCAGTTTAGGACTTGATACATTCTCTACACCATTTGATATGGATTCCATTGCTTTTCTGGAACAGCAGAAGCAGGCAATTTGGAAGATTCCATCGGGGGAGGTAACCAATCTTCCTTTTTTGGAGAAAATTGCTAAGTATAAAATACCAAATAAGAAAATTATCCTTTCAACTGGTATGTGCACGATAGAGGAGATTCATCAAGCGGTGGATATTATTTGTAAGTATGAAGATCCAAAGAATTTGATAATTCTCCATTGTAATACTGAGTATCCAACACCTGATAAGGATGTGAACCTAAGTGCAATAGATACGTTGCATCAAGAATTCCCGGATATAGAAATTGGCTTCTCTGATCATTCTGTAGGCTACGTTGCTGCAATAGGTGCTTGTATGAAGAATATTGTCCTGATTGAGAAGCATTTTACATTGGACAAGAACTTGCCAGGTCCAGATCACAAGGCTTCTGCAACACCAGAAGAATTAAAGGAACTTTGCCAAAATGTTCGTCGTATAGAAGTTATTGCTGGAGAGGGAGGCAAGAAAGTTACAGAATCTGAACGACGTAATATTAATATTGCCCGTAAGTCTATAGTTGCTCGTCGCGCAATTAAGAGAGGAGAGATTTTTACAGAAGACAATATTACTTGTAAGAGACCAGGAAATGGTATAAGTCCTATGGACTGGTATAATGTTTTGGGAACAACTGCGATTCGTGATTTTTGTGAAGATGAATTAATAGAAAGATAATATTAGTGATTTTATCCAAGATATAGATTTATGTATTAAAGTGTCTTCAAGTTCAAATCATAAAAAAATAGTAAGTTATATACCTTTAAGGTGTTTTCATACATTAGTCTCTTTGGTTAGAGACAATGAAAGATGTTTTATAAAATTAAACATGACCAATGACAAAAAAATATAAAGTAGATTTTTCTCTTGATACTTATGATGTATTTGAATTGGAAATGATGGAACTAGGAGGAATTCCTTTATTCTTTCATGTCATCAAAGACATCTTATCTTATGAAGAAGATTCTAGTTTTATTCTTGAAACTCCAAATAGAAAAGTTATAGATTATTGTAAGAATAAAGGGGTAGTACTTTGTAACAGCGAATGGCAAGAAGATATACCTGTAGTTAATGCATATCAACCCTTTAAGTTTGTTGATAAGAAATATGCATTACTTCATGAAAATATGAACCTGACAGTTTGTAATCTACAATCATATTTATATGCAAAATATTTGGTGGAGCAAATAGAACAATATGAGAAGAGTTATTTGCTAAAGCAACAAAAAGCCCATAGTATCATTCATCGAGTAATATCGAATTGCCAAGTTTGTTTAATAGGAGATTCTCTTGTCGAATATTGGATGGTAGATGAAATTAGCAATATGAAGATATTCAATGCGGGTATTGGTGATTTGACTAGTAAAGAATGTCTTGAGTTAGTAGATAAAATTGATTTGTCTTCTTTTAAAATATTTTTTATAATAATAGGTACTAATGATTTAAAATATAAGATTCCAATAGATACAATTGTAAATAATATTAAGTCTATCATAGACCTCGTATTATACAAAAATCCTAAGGCTCGAATCATATATTCATTAGTGCCTAATGTCAGAAGACGATGGGACAGAAGAAACGATGATATTAATAGGTTGAATATTATACTTAATGATATGCTTGGAGAAAAGGTTTCTGTATTGTCCTTATCGTTTTTGAATAATATTTATGGTGAGTTGCAAGAAAGAAATACCATAGATGGTCTTCATTTCTCAGATTTTGCTTACGAAAAATTACAAGAAATTATTGAATCAAAAATAGCATAATGATGAAAAAATATAAAGTGGCTTTTGCCACAGGCTCGCGTGCAGATTATGGAATCGTAAGAAACTATATCGCAAAGCTTAATGCTGATGACGAAGTAGATTTCTCTGTATTAACAACAGGAGCCTTGCTGGCTTCTGAGTTTGGTAGTGCTGTTAATATCATCGAACAAGATGGTTTTCGAATAGATTATAAGGATGCCATCCCGCAAAAGATGGACTCTCTTGATGATACTTGCCACATTATGGCTCAAACTTTGGATGATTTCAGTAAATATTTCTCAGACCATAAGTTTGATCTTCTGATAATATTGGGGGATAGATATGAAATTTATGCAGTATCAATAGCTGCAGCTATGCATCGTGTGCCAATTTTGCATCTCCATGGTGGCGAATTGACTGAGGCGAACTATGATGAGTTTATCCGTCATTCTATAACCAAAATGGCAAATTGGCATATAACAAGTACAGAGGAATATCGTAAGCGAGTAATACAATTAGGTGAGGCTCCAGAAACTGTATATTATCTTGGTGCTTTAGGAGCAGAGAACTGTCTTCATATTGATAGAAATAATGTCCCAGGAGAACTTTTGAATATTAATAATTCATTTGTTGTGCTTTTCCATCCTGAGACCTTAAACGATGTTTCTCCGTTAGAACAGGTAGAACAGGTGTTGACAGCTGTAGAGCCATTTAGCTTAGATTATACCTTTGTATTTATTGGCTCCAATGCAGACACACATGCAGATCAAATTACAAAGAGAGTAAAGCAATTCTGTGAAACACATGAAAATTGCCATTTTTATAGCAATCTTCATCCTGATGCATACCATTATATTGTAAAGCAGTCTGTTGCTCTTATTGGAAATTCTAGTAGTGGTATTATAGAAGTTCCTTCTTTAGGAAGTTTTACTATAAATATAGGTGATAGACAGACAGGTCGCGTTAAAAGTAGTAGCATTTTAGATGTACGTTGCACAGCAGAAGCTATTACTCATGCAATTCGGTTTACTATTTCTCATAAGGATGAACAAATAACTGATACTCCTTATTATAAGGAGCATTCTGCAGAATTGTATTATCAAACAACAAAGAATATTCTACATGGTGAAAAGCCAAAGTATAAAAAGTTTTTTGATGTCAAACCTTTAAATGTTTAAATGAATGAAACGAATAGCTATTATACCGGCACGTTCTGGTTCAAAGGGTTTAAAAGATAAAAATATTATAGATCTCTGTGGCAAACCTCTTATTGCTTATTCTATAGAAGCTGCACTAGAGACTAGTTTGTTTGATCATATAATAGTATCAACGGATTCTGAACATTATGCAGAGATTGCTCAACATTATGGTGCAGAAGTAATGATGAGAGGGGAAGCGTTGTCTAATGATAAGGCAACAACCTTTATGGTGTTGGAAGATATATTGAAGAATAGACTATATGAGTCTATAGACTATTTTGTACTCTTACAGCCGACTTCTCCTCTTCGTACATCCAAGCATATAACAGAAGCTATAGAGAAATTTGAGGCAAAGATAGAAAATTTTGACTTCTTGGTATCAATGAAGGAGGCTGAACATGCAAAGGTCCTAGTAAATCCCATTGATGGTGATGAAAGTTTGAAATATTTCGATACAGATTTTTCTAATTATAGAAGACAGGGGTATAAAGACTATTCTCCAAATGGCGCAATCTTTATTGCTAAGCCTGATTCGTATTTAGAGCAAAAGCACTTCTTTGGTGCAAAAGCCCTCTCTTATATTATGTCAGCAGAGGATTCTGTGGATATAGATGGGGCATTAGATTTAGTTGTTGCAAAAGCTATTATTGCAAAAAAAATGTATAAAGAAAAATGAAAACTGTTTGTTATGTTGATGTTTAGGTTAAGAGTTTTATAGCTGATATTATGATTTTTAATATAAAAAACTTTGTCAATCAAAATAAAGTAGTTATGAGTGGAGCTTTATTTTCGCTCTTTTCCTTTATAAATAAAGGACTCATTTTTTTGTTGTTGCTTGTTTTAGCAAATTATATTGGACCGACAGAATATGGATATTTAAGCTTCTTTAGTACGTTATTAACAGTTTTGGGGTTTGTAATAGCTCTATGCTCGGAAGGTTATCTTTCTTTTTCATACTTTAGAGAAGGTGATTATGGTATAAGAGAATCATGTTCTTCGTCGTCTTATATTACTTTGCTTTTGGGATTTGTTTTATTTTTCCTGACAATTGTATTTGGTGATTTCTTTGAAAAAATCCTTCATCTAGATAAGGTAATAACTTGTTGTGGAATACTTATTAGTATGTTTACAATATACTTTAATTTACATTTAAATATCTTGCGTGTTAAAGAAGAAATAGGTCATTATGGATTGCTATCAGTATTAAATGCTGTTTTAAATTTTTTACTTTCTGTAATATTAGTCAGTAGTTTATGTTTGGGATGGAAGGGGCGAGTATATGCGAATCTAATTTGCTGTTTGGGATTTGGTTTCTTTTCTCTACATTTTCTTTTCAAAAAAAAATACCTTTGGGCTCCTAGTAGATTGTACTTAAAAAAAGTACTATTATGGAGTTTACCATTAATCCCCCATTCTGCGGTCACGTTTATTCGTCAAGGTCTAGATAGGTATATTGTTGAATATAACTATGATATGACTGATGTCGGTCTTTTTAGTTTTGCTATGAATATGGCAAATATTATCGTGATGATAGGCATAGGATTTAATCAGTCGAACAGTGTGGATATAAGCAAGGTTTTAGGAAATAATAGTATGACCGGAAAGGAGAAAGTACAAGCTCTTAAATTGCAAAGACATAAGTTACTTATGGTATATCTTGTATCTTCTTTAATTATTATGATTTCAGTCTATTTTTTTGTTCCCGTTTTTATGCCAAAATATACTGGTGCTAATAATATGTTCATTATATTATCCATACAAGGATTCCTTTGTTGCTTTTATTTCCTATATACTAATTATCTTTTTTTCTATTCTAGAACAAAAGAAATTATGTATGTTACTTTTGGCTCATCAATATTTCATTTAATAATGTCGTTGTTTTTGACACCGTACTCTATTTATCTGACTTGTTTGGTCTATGTCCTGTCTCAATCATTTATATGTATATCCATATATATAATGGCAAAAAAAGAATTAAAAAAACAATTATTGAATAAGGAATTATGTTATGAACGCGATTATATTTGATAAGGTCTTTCCTTGTTTGGCACTCATGTTATTTTCTTTATGTGAAGTCTTTCAAGGTCAATCTTTTATAGTATTAGGTTTCTTTTTAGTCCTTCCCTATTTCTTTAGACAATGGAGAATAGGCAGATTTTATGTAAAAGGAACTTATGTTATGCCATTTTTGCTTTTAACTATTTTGGGAGGTTTATTAAATATGCCCCTTACTGGTTATGGTATCGGTGGATTATTATTAACTGTCGCAATGATAGGCTTGGCTGTTTTTTGTATTGATAATCCGAAAATTTGCATATATGTTTCTTTGTTTTTGTTGCTTTATACATTCTACTTTTTATATAAAAGTATATTTGTTTACAATATTGAATTAAATTCATTATATGGTTCGCTAGGTTTAAGTAAAAATTATCCTGGTTTTCTGATTGTAGGATATACTGTTTTTTATGCATTAAATAAGTATAGAGTGTATAGACGATTGCCACTTTTACTTCCATTAGTTGGTGTTTATTTCGCATTTTGGTTGGATGGCCGTTCTTCTTTTGGAATTATGATTTTATTAAGTTTGTTTTGTGTGCTAAAAAATGCGAATAATAAATATTATAATTATTTTGTTCTTATAGTCTTTGTAAGTTTATTCTTGTTTTTTTTCAATTTTTTATTGGGATATTATGAGATGTCGCGTTTGAGTGAAGGAGTTGAATCTTCCAGATCCAAAATTTGGAGCGTTTATTTTGAATATATGGATTTTCCTAATTTCATTTTGGGATGTGATTCTGCTAGCTTTCCAATTATAAACCAGTATGGTGGTAATCCTCATAATTCTTTTCTGAATTTTCATCATAGAATGGGAATTATTGGATTTCTTACTTTTATATATATAATTTTTGTCTCTATAAAGAAGTATATAACTCAAAGAAAGTTTATTATCTTAGTTCTTATGCTTTTTTTAATGGCGCGTATGTTTTTCGATTCAGTTATAGTTGCTAATCATGACTTTATCTTTTATTCATTCATGTTCTTACCATTTTTAGAAAAAAATAAATGTATACTTTTGAATGAAGAAAAAAATAATATGAATATTTTGTTAAAATTGTTGTAAAAATGAAAAGTAGAATTAAACAAATTTTAAGTTTTGTGAGTTCTTTAATGTATTTACAAGAATGGTTTTTAATTAAAATCTTTAGAAGAGATTTTTCGTTTAAACAAATCTTAAGAGTACAGCCGAGAAAAGTAAAAATATTAGGAAATGGTCCCTCTTTAAAATTGGTGAGCAATGTTCTCGATTCTGATTATTGTTGCGTAAATCATTCTCTGATGTCTGAATTGTTTTTTAGGATAAAACCAAAATATTTTGTTACTGTAGATCCTATGTTTTTTTCCAAATATTTTTTAAAAGAAGAAGAATATATTCATCGTCTTTTGAATATTGATTGGAACTTGATTTGGTTTGTTCCTTATGCCAATTATTCTTTTGCTAAGTCTTTAGTCAAATCTAATAAGAATATTACGGTAAAATGGCATCCTTCAGGAATAAAGCTTGGCATGAAAATTTCAAGTATTCGTGATCTTCTTTTTAAATATGGTATGGCAGCACCACCTGCTCAAAATGTTTTAGTAGCTGCGATTTATGATTTGTTAATGGATGGATATAAACAGATTGAGCTTTATGGTGTCGAGCATTCCTGGCTAAATCTTCTTTCTATAGATAAAGAAAATAGGGTTTGTCTGAAGGACGTTCATTTTTATGATAATAAAGAAGTTCAATTAAAACCATGGTATCGTATTGATGGTGGAATTTTTGATATGCCAACTTTGCTTAGTACGCTTGCAATTACATTTGGAGCTTACCATGACCTTCAACGTTTTTCTACTTATATAGGTGGCATTGAAATTGTTAATATGACTCCAAATTCATTTATTGATGCATTTAAAAGAGGTGTATAAGATATGTATATTTTAGTAGAATATTTATGGGGCTTACTTTGTTGTATGTTTAAGTCAACTGTTTCAGTAACTCCTTTTTCTAGAATTGATAGACAAACATCTTTTGGGGGCTATAATAAAATTGGGCGTAATTGTATAATAGAGAAATCTAGTATCGGTAGGTTCTCTTATATTGGAAATAATTGCGTATTTACCAATACGCATATTGGCAATTTTTGTTCTATATCCTCTAATGTAGAAATAATTTCAGGCGCTCATCCAACTAAGAATTATGTGTCGACTCATCCGGTTTTTTATTCGAAAGAAACTCCTGTTCGTTTTAGTTATGTCAACTTCACAAGTTTTATCGAACATAAAACGACAGAAGATGGGCATTCTTTGGATATTGGTAATGATGTTTGGATAGGTAATCATGTTTGCATTTTAGAAGGGGTTACAATTGGTGATGGGGCAATCATAGCCGCAGGTAGTATCGTTGTTAAGGACATTCCTCCATATTCTATAGTTGGAGGAGTACCTGCAAAGATTATTAGAAAAAGATTTTCTGATTCAGAAATATCTGAATTGCTTCAATTGAAATGGTGGTTTTGGGCACAAGAAAAAATAAAAGAGAATGTGGAAAAATTCTCGAATGTTTCAGATTTTTTAGAAGTATATACAAAAAGTAATGCGTAGAGATCTGATATCGCAGTTGAAATATTGCCAGACTACATTTCGACTTTTAAAATTAATGAATCAACTGTTTCTTTGTGTTATTAATATTTTGTGTAAACAATTATATTATTATGAAATATAAATTTTTATAAACCAACAATTATGAATAATAAACCATTTTTTTCGATAATAACTGTATGCTTTAATAGTGCTACTACTATTGAGCGTACAATTAAATCCATTTTGAACCAAAACTTCTTAGATTATGAGTATATCATTGTTGATGGTGGTTCAAGTGATACAACTATTGACATCATAAAAGAATATGAACCTCATTTTCAAGGACGCTTAAAATGGAAAAGTGAAAGTGATAACGGTATTTATGATGCCATGAATAAAGGTGTGCTCCGCTCAAATGGAATCATCATTGGGATAGTAAATAGTGACGATTGGTTGGAGCCTGACACGCTTCAAACTGTATGGGAGGAGAATCGTTATTGTGAGCATTCAAATAGAACTATTATAGCTGGTGAGATTTTATTTCATTATTCCTCTGGTTCAACTCAGTTATACCCAACAACACAAAAAATATATGAATCAAAATCCAGAAATTTTGAAATGGGATTGAATCATCCCGCAACTTTCGTTCCTAGATTCGTATATGATACCATTGGTCTATTTGATGTTAATTTTAAACTGAAAGCTGATGCGGATTTTATATTGAGATGCTATGAGAATAGAGTACCAGTTCATTTTATTCCAAAAGTTCTCTCAAATATGTCTGATGGTGGTGCGTCCAACAACAGATCAAAGAAGGAATTAACAGATACTGTATTGAAATATAAAAAACATATCAAGAGTAAGCCGTTGTATTATATTTACTGTATTAAGAGTTATGTCAATTGGTATGTTAAAGGGTTGGTTCCTATGTGTCTTGTCCGTTATTACAGAAATGTTCATAATAGAAAAAAGTAATCTTGTATGAATAAAAATATGCCTTTAAAGGATAATGTCTTATTGACAACACTCTTCTCTGGCTTTAATTTTGGTTCGAGTCTTCAGACTTTTGCAACGAAGGTCTTAGTTGAGGACTTGGGGTATAATTGTGAATTGATAGAACGTAAAAGTTTAGTAAAGGGTAGAGACGTTCGAATGGGCAAATTAATTACTATTTTGTTCCGCACGTTGCAAACTTTTGACACTAGGACTATTAAAGCTTATAGAAGTTCTTATCAAAAAAGTATATTCGGAGATTCTAAGTTAAGATTTGAAGAATTTACTGCACGATATTTGAAACCCCAATGCATGACATGGAAATCTTTAAAGAAGGAGGCTAAGTCAGCAGTTGCTTCTATTGCTGGTAGCGACCAACTCTGGAATCCAACTTCTTTATATGTTGACCCTATGTATTATCTGCGATTTGCTCCCCAAAAGAAGCGTATTTCATTTGCTACTAGTTTAGGGCATGCCTTTGTGGCAAAATATAATATATCAAAGTTGCGTAAATGGATTTCAGAAGTTAGATTTCTTTCAGTACGAGAAGATAGCGGCGTTAAATTAATACAAGAGCTATGTGGGCGCAAGGCTTTGCACTTGTTGGATCCTACGCTTTTGCTTGATGGTGACACCTGGAGACATAAATTAAAGATTCCTTCTCAAGAAGAAGTTTATATATTGGCATATTTTCTTGATTCTCCTTCTGAAAAGGCAAAGAGTTGTATTTCTTTATTGAAAGACAAATTGAATTGTAAGGTATTTGCTATACCATATGAACATGAAGATATGAACTATGCTGATATGATAGTTCCTGCAGGACCACTTGACTTTCTGCGTTTAGTGGATAATGCTACTTATGTAGTAACAGATTCTTTCCATGGTACAGCATTCTCTATTAATCTTCATACTCCATTCTATGTCTTTGATAGAAATTACGGTTCTGCTCATTCTCAAAGTAGTCGTGTTATATCATTGTTGAAGATGCTTCAACTATTAGAACGATATGAGCCTGCTTTGGAATCGGTGTTAGATATAAATGTAGATTTTGAAAAATCAGATTTCATTCTTAAATCAGAAAGAGAAGTAGCAAGGAAGTTTTTAAAAGAATCTTTAGCTGCTTGTCAATTTGACTAATATAAATTGTACAACATGAGTTTCAGAAATAAAAGAGTTACTGATTTCGAGAGCAAAGATTGTTCTGGTTGTGCTCTGTGTGTTGCTTGTTGCCCAAAGAATTGCATTACAATGCAATCCGATGATTTAGGCTATATGCGTCCTGTAATTGATGATTCATTATGCATTGATTGTGGGCTATGTGCTAAAAAATGCATTATAGAAAATCCTGAAGCCTTGTCTCATCCTATTTTGACAGCTGCAGCGATTCGTTCTGATGAAGAAAAGTTAATACTATCTTCTTCTGGAGGTGTGTTTGCTGCAATTGCAGAGCTGCTTATTTCAAGAGGATGGATGGTAGCAGGTTGCATTATGGATGAACAACTTACTCCCCGTCATGTTCTTACTTCAAATATTCAAGTAGTAAAACAAATGTATGGTTCTAAATATGTCCAAAGTAACACCGAGGGTGTGTATAAAGATATTGCAGAAGTTTTACAGAAAGGTAAGAAAGTCCTATTTTCCGGTACACCTTGTCAAGTCGCAGCGGTAAAACGTTTCACAAAAAATAATGAGAATCTTCTTACGGTTGAGGTAATATGTCATGGTGTACCTAATGTAGAAATGTTGCATTCTTATTTAGATCTTCACTCTAGAACTTCAATAAAGAAAATGATCTTTAGAGATAAAAGACAAGGGTGGACATTTAATAATCTTCTTGAATTAAATAATGGTAAGACGAAAAAAATCAATCACCGTTTATCGTCTTATATGACATATTTCTTGGAAGGAGAAACGTACCGAGAATCTTGTTATGTATGTTCTTATGCAAAACCAGAACGCGTTGCAGATATTACTATTGGTGATTTTTGGGGTGTCGTGAATAGAAGACCAGACCTAAAAAATTTGATTGATATAGAAAAAGGTGTTTCTTGTCTCATCATTAATAATGAAAAAGGTAAAAGCATTGTAGATATTTCCAATATCAAAACATATCAGGTGTCTTATGATGATATAAAAGATGGTAATGAACCTTTAAATCATCCTTCTAGGCATACTGAAAAGCGAACTGCAATTTTAGCAGAATGGGCGAAGAATAAAAACTGGGCAGATGTTGATAATTATTGGAAAAAACATGACTTTAAATTTTCTTATCTAATATGGAGTCATATTCCAACTAGTCTGCAGCATAAAATTAGAATATTATTAGGAAAACGTTAGAATATGGAATACAAAGTTGCGGTAATCATTCCAACTCTTAACGAGGAAAAATTTATAGCTCGTTGCTTAGATTCCGTTATAGAACAATCTTATCCATTTAGAGATATGGATGTAATGGTTGTTGATGGCGGAAGTAATGATCGAACACGAGAGATAGTTGAAGAGTATGGAAGAAAATATATAAATATTCGTTTTATCCATAACCCAGGACGCATTCAGTCTATAGCGTTTAATATAGGTGTGGAAAATTCGGATGCTCCTTATATAGTTCGTTTAGATGCTCATGCTTTGTACAAGCCTTATTATATTGAAGGATGTATAAAGGGTTTAGAAGGTGATTCTAAAAGAGGCAATGTTGGAGGACAATGGGATATACAACCACAAAATGATTCGTTATGGGCAATAACTAATGCGATACTCAATTATTCGAAATTTGGAATAGGTGGTGCTTCATATCGTATAGGGGCAAAAGCTGGAGATGTCGACACGGTACCTTTTGGTTCTTTTCCTCGTACTATGATTGAAAAAATTGGTGGTATGCGTGATGATTTGCCTAGAGGTGAGGATAATGAGTTTAATTCTCGCATAAAAAGAGCTGGGTATAGCATTTATTTTGATCCGGCGATTGAGTGTATCTATTATGCTCGTCCAACATTGAAGGCATCATGTAGGCAGATGTACGCTAATGGAGAATCAATTGGGCATTTGTTCTATGTTGATAGAGATTCAATTGGCCTTCGCCATATGATACCATTAATCTTTGTTGTAGGCATTATAGGTGGAACCATTTTGTCTTTACTGTTCTTTCCTTTCGTTTATCTGCTGTTAGCAGGATTATGCTTATATTTTCTATGTGATTTTGTTGCTTCTTTGCTAGCGGCAAAAGAGCATGGTTGGAAGTTCTTGCTTCCACTCTTTGTTATGTTCTTCTGTGTCCATTTTTCATATGGTTGGGGAACCATTGTTGGTTTCTTTACTGGAAGAAAGTTGAAAAATAAAAAATAATTCAAATATTATGAGTACAGATTTGAAAAGAAGAAATGTGCCTTTCTCTCCACCTGATATGACGGAGGCTGAGGCTAGTGAAGTACGTGATGCTATTATGAGCGGTTGGATTACAACTGGACCACGTACCAAGAAATTGGAAAAGGAAGTGGCTGAGTTTGTTGACGTGGAGAAGGCGGTTTGCCTGAACTCGCAGACTGCCTGTGCAGAAATGGCGCTGAGATTGCTTGGCGTAGGCGAGGGGGATGAGGTTATCGTTCCTGCTTATACTTATACGGCAAGTGCATCTGTTGTTAACCACGTGGGTGCAACCATCGTCTTCGTAGATGTACAGAAGGGTTGTCTCGAAATGGATTACGAGGCTTTGGAGAAAGCTATCACTCCAAAAACCAAGGCGGTGATTCCTGTAGATCTCGGTGGTATCCCTTGCGATTATGACCGCATCTTCGCTATCGTGGAAAGCAAGAAGGAGATGTTTACTCCTAAGACTGATCTTCAGAAGATGATTGGTCGTATCGCTGTTTGCTGTGATGCAGCCCATGCCTTTGGTGCTTCACGTCATGGAAAGATGGTTGGTAGCATCGCTGACTTCTCTTCATTCAGTTTCCATGCTGTCAAGAACTTCACCACAGCTGAGGGTGGTGCCTTGTCGTGGAATCTTCCTTTCGGTAATGAGAAGGTGGTGAAGGATTTGGATAGAAATCCTGAGAATACCTTCAGCGGTGTACCTGAAATTGAGGGGGAGACCTGGAACGAGAACTTGTATCGCAAGGCTCAGCTGCTGAGCTTGCATGGTCAGAACAAGGATGCCTTGGCTAAGACGAAGCTGGGTGCCTGGGAGTATGATATCATCGGTACTTGGTATAAGTGCAATATGACAGACGTGGTGGCTGCCATCGGTCTGGTTCAGATGAACCGTTACAAGGGTATGTTGGAGCGTCGTCGTCAGATGATTGAGCGTTACAATGAGGCATTCAAGGATATGAATGTAGCTGTATTGCCTCACTATAACGAGGAGCATACTTCTTCCGGTCACCTCTATATCGTTCGCCTCCTGGGTAAGACCCGTGAGGAGACAAACAAGGTGATTGAGATGATGGCAGAGCGTGGTGTGGCTACCAATGTACATTACAAGCCGCTGCCTATGATGACTGCCTACAAGAAGTTGGGCTTCGACATCAAGGATTTCCCAAATGCTTTCCACATGTTTGAGAATGAGATTACTCTGCCTCTGAACACCAAGATGACGGATGAGGATCTGGAGTATGTAATCGAATGTTTCAAGGAATGCGTGAAGTAAGATTCTATGAAGAGATTATTTGATATCATAGCATCTGGATGCGGACTCATCATATTGAGTCCGCTCCTTTTGGTTTTGGCTATCTGGATTAAGTTGGATAGTAAGGGACCGGTGTTCTACCGTCAGGTGAGAGTGGGAAGACATAATAAGGATTTCCGCATCTTCAAGTTCCGTTCGATGAGAGTAGGGGCTGATAAGGGTTCCTTGGTTACCATCGGAGGTAGGGATCCTAGAGTTACCCGCTCAGGTTATTACATCAGAAAGTACAAGTTTGATGAGCTTCCTCAGCTGATCAATGTCTTTATTGGTGATATGAGTCTGGTGGGGCCTAGACCCGAGGTTCGCCACTATGTAAACTATTGGACTCCTAAGCAAATGCATGTGCTGGATGTAAGGCCAGGAATCACTGATCCTGCCAGCATCAAGTTCAGAAATGAGAATGAGTTGATGGAGAAGGCTGCTGATCCTGAGGATTATTACATCCATGTAATCATGCAGGAGAAAATCAAGCTCTATCTGGAGTATGTGAAGAATGCCAGCTTCTGGTATGACATCAAACTTATCTTCAAGACATTTGAAGTGATTGTGAAAGAATAGCTTTTTTCGAAAACCTACCCGTCCTTCCTTACCCTTAAGGAAGGCTCCACCTTTCTCACCAAGCCTCTCTTCCCTCAGGGACGAGAGGATGTAACCGCCCTCCGGTGCTCGGAACCGCTTCGCTTTATGGTTGGCGGACCATCAAAGGTCTGCGCCATGTTTTGCGGGATGGGACCGCATGGGGAATAGCAGTTTATAGTTTACTGTTAATAGTTCACTGTTGATTTTGTAGTAATTGGCTGATAACTTGCAGATTTCTTGTGATTTTCTTGGTGGATTCAAGAAAAAAGCGTAATTTTGGCGGCAAGTTATATAAACTAAATAATAGGAGATTAGATTATGGCAATAGATATAAAGGTTATTCCGACTCTTCATGGTGATGAAGCTATGCGCTTTATCAACAATGCTGATGAGGTTATGAAAAGTAAAGAGCGTGTTGATTTTTCTGAGAAAATAGCTATAGCTCGTGCTATATTAAAAAAAGCAGGAATGTAATTATGGGATTTTTATTAGATAAGTGTAAACTTAAAAAGATGGATGACGAGATTCTTTCAATTTGCCATCCTTTTACTTGTGGAGATGAGGATTTGGATGATTTCTTTCTACACGATGCAATGCGTTATAAAGCAGAATTGCTTGGTAAAACTTATTGCTTTGTGCTGGATGATGATCCTAAAACCATTGTTTGTATGTTTACTTTGTCTAATGATAGTATTAGAGTAGATGTCATACCTAATAGTCGTGGTCGTAAACTGTCTCATGATATTCCTAGAGAGAAACGAATGCGTAGGTATCCTGCTGTACTTATAGGAAGGCTTGGAATTAATGTTGACTTTCGTCATCAAGGTATAGGGTCAGAATTATTGGATTTCATAAAATCTTGGTTTATTGATGAAGAAAATAAAACTGGATGTCGTTTTTTGATAGTTGATGCCTATAACTGTATGGTTCCATTGGATTTTTATCAAAAGAATGAATTCTTGTTTTTGTTTTCGACGGAACAGCAAGAAGCAGAGAATCTTGGTTATGACATGACCAAGTCGTTGCATACGCGCCTCATGTATTACGATTTGAAGAAGTTAACTTCAAATTGAAAAACGTATTAATACTATGCGCCATTTGTATTATCAGTAGTTTGACAAGACAGAGTCTTTTTCTGTCTAGAGTTTTAAGGTGTCCTTCCGATTTATGTGTTGAAGTGGAAGTATCATGCCTTGATGACAGAAGCACTTTTAGTTAAAGCTGCTTTAAAAATCGAAAAAGTCTAATTTCTTAAAATTCTCTGTATCCCCAGTAAACACTGGGGATGGAGTGCTATTGCCTTAGGGGATGGATGCTTACATAGTGATTGTAAATATATAGTAAAAATGAAATTAATTGCAGATATAGAAAAACTAGGTCAAGATAGGCCAGCAAAATTACTTGTAGATTCTATTGGAAAACTAATAGATGATGATACTCATGTCTATTATAATTTTCCCTTGTATAGAGGTGATTTACAGGAAGATTTGCGCCAAGTAGAAATTATGATGATTTCACGGCAATGTGGTGTCATCTATTTCAAATGTTTGAGTACTTTTAGAAGCCTTTCTAGGCAAGAAAAAGATTATCTTAATGACCTTTACGAGAATATTTATAGTAGATTGAGCAAGGATGCTCAATTTCGTAAAAATCGAAAGGAATTGAATGTTGGATTGTCTTCTGTAGTTGTAGTTTGTGATGGGTCTAGCACATTTGATACAACAGATTCTGAATTTATTTATGTTTCTCTTTCTCAGTTAGATAAATTGCTAAATGAAGTTAGACAGGAAACTCTTTCCCAAGAGATTTTTAAACATTTAATCACTTGTGTTGAAGGTACAAGAAAAGTCATTCAAAAGCGAAATAGAAATGTTGTAAAAGGCCTAAATGGTAAAAGAACTAAATCTGAAATTCTGAATGATATTCAAAATCAAGAGGCGACTTTTGACATAGAACAAAAGAAAACAGCTTTAGTTACAATTGAAGGACCACAACGCATTAGAGGTCTTGCTGGTTCTGGTAAAACAATAGTTTTAACCATGAAAGCAGCCTTGTATCATTTGCAAAATCCAGATGAAGAAATACTATATACTTATTATACAAAGTCGCTTTATGGACTTATACATGGACTCATTGATAGGTATTATAGGGATTTTTCTGATAATAGGGAGCCAAATTGGGATAAAATCCATATTCTTCATGGGTGGGGTGGTTCTGGTGTAAATGGTGTGTATTACCAAGCCTGTTTGGATAATGGAATATCACCAATTGCATTTAGTAGTGCTGTTGGTCATGGAATGCAGCCATTTGATTTTGTTTGTACACAAATGTTGAAAAACGAATTAAAGCCCAAGTACGATTTGAGTCTTATAGATGAAGGTCAGGATTTCCCAAAGTCTTTTTACAGATTGTGCTATATGTTGTCTGCGAATAAAAAAATAGTATGGGCTTACGATGATTTTCAAAATATATTTGATGTTAATTTACAAGACGAGAAAGAAACATTCGGAAAGGATGGCAATGGTAAGTATTATGTGGATTTCAATAAAATGACCAATCCATATAGGGATATTACTTTGCATGTATGTTATCGTAATCCACGTGTAGCTTTGATTTTTGCATTCTGTCTGGGATTGGGCATTTATAATGAACATGTTCTCCAGCGCTTGACGGATAATGATCATTGGAAAAGCTTAGGCTTTGTTGTAGAAAAAGGAGATTCTTCTGTAGGTTCAGAAATGATCATCTCTCGTCCCAAAGAAAACTCTCCGAGTTTTATGAATGAAGAGTATGGCTTTTCTGTAGAATTAATCAGGTGTAAATCTCTGGTTGATGAATGCGCTCATATATGTTCACTGATTGTGGATGATATTCATAAAGAAGGATTGAATCCTGAAGATATTTGTGTAATCTGCTTGGATGATAGAAATATCGGTACGTATTACAATAATTTATCGAATCTTTTGATAGAAAAGGGCATTCGTACATACAATTTGCTTCATTCTGCCTATACTACTACAAGTTTTATGCAAGAAGGATATGTTACGCTGGCAACTTTGAATAAAGCTAAGGGTAATGAGGCTGGTATGGTATATATCATGGGTGTAGATAAAATCTTTAATGATCGCAACAATGTTATCCTTAGAAATAGGTTGTTTACAGCTATTACTCGAACGAAAGGCTGGGTTGTCCTCTCTGGTGAGGATTCTATTAGCTATTGTAAGCAAGAAATGGATAAATTAAAAAAAGAAGGTTTGAAACTGCATTTTAGACAGCCTAGCGAAGAAAGTACTAAAACTATTTATGGAGGTAGTGCAAAAAGACAGAATCAGTTTAGTGATATTCAGCGAATTATTCAGGAATTACAAGATGAGGGTATGTCATTTGATGATATTATAAACCATGTCAAAGCAAAATAAATCAAGAGACGGTAAATTCGTAACCTCTATTCATGATGCAAGTATTGTATTGAAGAAACTTAATCTTTTGCGTGGCAAGAACCTGTCTTGGAGAAAGGCCTCCGAGGACTTCTTGAAAGTTTCTAAACAAGATGACTATAAGTTGATGTATGATACGGCTGTGAATCATATGGACTACAATCTTATATTGGAAGATGGTTCTATCTTTCAATTTGAGAAAGAAGCTAATGATGATTTGCGTTTTGCTTATATACAGACTCCATACAATTATATCTCTTTCTGTGATTTTTTACTTTCGTTCAATGATGAACAAGAGATTCCTACAGATTTAGACGACTTGCAGCAATTAAAAATTTTGTATGAGACTGATTATGAACAGATGTTAGCTGAGCAAGGATGTAATAGTAGAGTATCATACTTTAGATATGATGTTGATAGCGCAAGATATATGCCCAATATACATTCTTATGCGCATCTCCATGTTGGGATTGGTAATGATATAAGGATTCCTTGTGCCACCATACTGACGCCAGTAGCTTTTGTTGTCTTTGTTATCAAGCAAATTTATAAAGATTCTTGGGAGAGTTGTTTAAGAGATGACGCTAGAAAAGATATAGTTTTGCATTATGCTCAGGACAGAATACTGCTTGATGATGAAAAATGGAATGATATAGAAAGAAAGGAATTGGCATTAGTTTGAGAGGTATGTTATTAACCTATTATTAATGAATTTGTTGTTATGATTATAGCGATGGTGCGAGCAGAACATTCTTTAGACATAATAGTGACCAAATTACAGGAGATATTAGATTCTGGTATTGGATATAGCGATGTTGTTGGACAAATCTCATTTCCATTACTTATAGCTCTTTTCGCTTTTGCTTTTCCTTTTTTGTTTTCTGTAATAAATCATATCAACTCAAAGTATGAATCAAAGAGTATATCTGAGCTTTTTACAAAAAGTTTGTTTTACAGATTTTTTTGGTGGTTTTCAATTATAAACATCTTCTATATATTTGCTTTTGGCTTTCTTTCTTTGTACTTAAAAGGTATTCAAAGGAGGGTGTTGCTAGAGTATGGAACTTGGGGGCTCTTCTTGTAGTATTTTTGTATTCTCTAACAATTCTTTGTTTCGTGAAATTTGGAGTAAAGTACAATAAAGGTATTTGTTTGGTTAAGATAATAGAAGATAAGTATAGATGGCAAAATAGATATTATAAAATTCATAAACATCTGAAAGATTTTGCGAATTGGTTGATGATATTTAGACATAGGGGGCAGCAAGAATGGATTCGAATATATAAAGCAGGGAAGGCATATTCTGTTAGCTATGATAGCCGCAAAGCGAAGGAGTTGTATCTCAAACGTTTAATTGATTTGTGCAAATATTCTATTTTTCAACAAGATAAAGAATTATTTAGTACTATTATGCTCCGGGTTCAAGAGCTTACAAAGTGTGAAAAAGATAAAGATCTTTCATTTAGACGAGGACAACTTATGTCAACAGGTGCTGCCCATTATTTTACATGTAAATTTTATAAGACAATATTTGAGTACTATTCTTCGTGTTCAAATTTTACGTATTGTGAAAGCTATTTGGTATGGGGGTGTTTATCAGCGTATAGTAGATGTAAATTCCTATATGTTGTTGATATTGTTCAGATGACTCAATGTATGTTTTATTTGGCGAAAGGTGGAAAATATACCTTGATAAAAGAGTTGCTGGAAAAAACAGATTGGCATTTTCGTTCAATAATGGATATGCCTAAGGTGTTTTATGTAGAAGGTTATTTGCCTGATAATAGAGAAAAAATAGATAAACTTTCATTAGAAAACTGGAATGAGCTGAGTAATTACATGTTTCTTTTTTCCTCTTATTGTTTAAGAAATAAACATTACGATGTGTTAAGAGGGATATTGAGTAAAATACATTGGGCTGGTAGTATGTTTCCTTCAAATAAGTTCGATGTAATTTATCGTTATTTGATGTGTCTGAAAGAAGTACATGATGATGATAGGTTTGGTGTATTTTGGGGACATGAATTATGCGATGATTTGATAGTTGATAGGGCGTTGTTACGTGAATATTGTGCGTTTTTGATTTTAGTTTTTCATAGATGCTCTAGTGAATCTTATGGGAATATATCTATGGAACTTCTAAAAATGCTTGTAGATGAATATGTATATTTGGAGAGAAGTGTCCTGGATTTGCGGAAAGATGATGAGTTGTGTAAGTTATTTCCGGAAATCAATCAAACCGATTTTTCCGAAGTTTATAGGGAAGTGTTTAGTGATGCAGCTTTGGGGCGTGAGATATTAAGAAACACTTCTTCGGATATACGATGTGAGTCTCAATTTCCGACATTCATGCATTGGTATTTATCCGAGTCTATCTGCAAGATAGATAATAAAAGGAAAATGATAGACGATGAATTCTTTGCAGAGATACCCGACGAGAGCATAGTATATTTTAGAAGATCTTTGTTAGAAGCTAAAAAACATTTAGTACAACGACTTCCTCTTAAGGTTCAAGTGCCAGCCTCTTTGAATGCAGAAGACTATAAGATGATGACGGTTAATCCATGTCAATTCTTATTTGATAAACGTTATTTTCTAACTTGTGATTTAACAATATTGGGATATTTAAAGCCCATAGTTGATATTATGTATTGTCGAATTAATTACATGCTATTAAATGCAATCAAGGAGATGAAAATTAAGAATGTTAAAATTAAAATTGCTGATTTTCATAATTATCTTATAAAGATAACTAAAGGGCGATTTGAGGAATATATATTGTTGGATATTAATAGCCAATTCCAGGCATTTCTGAAATTGAAGCATAAAGGTTATCAAAATTTAGACTATTTTGGTATGAAATATGTACCTATTGAATCTATTGATAATCGGTATCTTGAAGATTTGCCAATAATGAACGATTTTTGTAATTCAATGTTGATTATGAAGAAAAGTGAATTGCCTGTTTTGATGGATAGATTAGATGATGTTGACGTTAAAATCAAAGATGAATCTTCTGTCAAGGATGGAAAGCTTGATATAAGGACTACATTTGATTATGGATATGAGTTATGGTATCGTAGAAATGTAAATGTCTTCCACATTCTTCCTCAAAGAACATTAGTATAATAAAAGGAAACTATCGGTGAAAGCCGTAATAAGAATCGTAGAGATAGAAAACTTCGTAACTCTTCTCTTTTAAAAAAATAAAAAGTAAAACAATGATACAATTCTATCCAAAATACAAACAATTCAAGGCTTTGGTGGATGCCAAGGACTATGAGAATGCCGTGAGAAGTGGGCTGGACTACCTGCGCTTCGTGGCTGATGAATACATCCGCTTGGAGGTGTATGCCTACCAAGAGTGCGATGGCGATGACTTTCTTACTTATGAAGTGGAGAAGGAGCTGGCGCAGATGCTGAGAGATGAAGCGACTCCTCTGGAATCTGTTGCCATGGCACAGAAAGAGATGGCGGAGATAGAGAAGATGGAGGCATACGTTGATTGCTGTCTTTGCTTCTTCGACCATATCCGTGAGGCTATCAACTTCCGATTGGCTGATGCTGATACTTATCTCGCTGATCTTGACAAGCAGATTAAGCATCATACTTACGAGTATAAGAGATTGGTGGATGATGAGTATTTTGACCAGTTGAGTTCTGTGTTCCGGTTTGAGGAGTTGGGTAAGTTGCTTATCAAGAAGATTGAGTATCTGAGGAGTCATGGAAGAGAGAATGAAGTGTCTGGCATCATGGAGGAATACAAATTCGTGCCTGATATCTGTTCTTTCAAAATCAATGAATTGCTTGGAAAGGGATTGGAAGATGAGGCTGTGAAGGAGATAGACAAAACGATTGCTGCGTATGGCAACGATGGATATAATGCCACGGAGACTTGGCATCTGCAAAAGGTGGCAATCTTGGAGAAACGAAATGATAAGGCTGGTCTTATTGAGGAATACCGTAGGTTGTTCCGTCAGCATCTGGTGGATAAGAGAACTTACTTCGAGAAGTTGAAGGAGTTGGTTGCCAGGGAGGAGTGGGATGAGTTTGTGTTGAAGCTCTTTGGAGACATTCCGCATATTACGGATGATGATTGCATTCTGGTTTGTGATATGATCGTAGAGGAAAAGAAATTCTCATGCTTGATGAAAATATTGATGGATAATGTGATGTCATTCAGCAGAGTGCAACTATTCAAGAAGTATGCTCCTTATATGAGTGAGGAGGATCAAGCGACTTATACCAATCATGTAATCGAAGAATTACGGTTGCATCTGAGTTATGCCAAGTCGAAGAGCTATGGCTATATAGTGGATGACATCAAGGGCATGTACACCTGTTGTGAGGTTTCCAAGAAACTCATCTTGGATTTTGTGGAGGAAATAGAATATAACTATGGCAATCGACCTGCATTAATGAGATTGCTGAGGAGTTGATTTTGGGGTAATTTGCTGATAACTTGCAGATTTCTTGTGGTTTTCTTGGCGGTTTCGAGAAAAAAGCGTATTTTTGCGGCAAAGTTGAACGTTTAAAAAGGAGAAAATTATGAATATTGTTGCTTTAAGTAATAGGCTCGCAAGTAAGGTTCCTCATTGGCATGAACTCGAAAAGTTAAGTAAGGAAGATAAGATAGAGGTTATTGCTTTACTTTCCATGTCGATGGCAAATGCAGAGGAAATAAAAACACCAGCAGATAGAACTAAAGAAATGGTAGAACGTTGCTGTGGTTCTTGGGTTGGCGAACAGTCGGCAGAAGATATTATAGCAAATATCAACGAAAGTAAAATGTCAAAGTCAGAACCTGTCAAGTTTGGATGATATGAATTACTTGTTGGATACCAATATTTGTGTATATTTTATGAGGGGTAAACGAAATGTGGCTGCTAAAATTTCAGAAATTGGTCAAGAGCATTTCTTTATCTCTGAGATGACTTTGGGTGAATTACTTTATGGGGCTCAGTGTAGCGATAGACCTTCTGAGAACATTAGAGCTGTTCATGTGTTTTGCCAGTATGTAACAATATTGCCAATGGTAAATATTTGGAATGAATTTGCTGTTCAAAAGGCTTTTCTTCGTAAAAAAGGTCAACTTATTGAAGATGCTGACATAATTATCGGTACTACAGCTATCATAAATAATATGGTTATGGTTACAGAAAACGTTAAGCACATAGGAAGACTGAATGGTATTGTTGTTGAAAACTGGATGGAAAAATAAAAAATATATTATTGACGCTGTTTGCTGATTACATTTTGATAGTTGGAGGATAGATTATGGCAATAGATATAAAGGTTATTCCGACTCTTCATGGTGATGAAGCTATGCGCTTTATCAACAATGCTGATGAGGTTATGAAAAGTAAAGAGCGTGTTGATTTTTCTGAGAAAATAGCTATAGCTCGTGCTATATTTAAAAAAGCAGGAATGTAATCTATAGTGGGGACGCTGTATTGGTGATATACTTTCGAATCCCTCCGTCTCCCTTTAGATGACTTTTCTACCTCTCCGTCTCTCCTGCAAGGAGAGCTCCATATCTCTCACCAAGCCTCTCTCTTGCCCGAAGAGAGAGGATGTAACCGCCCTCCGGTGTTCGGAACCGCTACGCTTTATGGTTGTCGGACCATCAAAGGTCTGCGCCATGTTATGCGGGATGGGACCGCCTGGAGAAAGGTGGATAGGATTATTGAAGTGCTGGTTTTGTGCTAATTTGCTGCTAACTTGCAGATTTCTTGTGGTTTTCTTGGCAGTTTCGAGAAAAAGGTGTAACTTTGGCGGCAGAATGTTGAACTAGAATAAATAGGAGGAAGAATATATGGATACAACAAAGTTAACAAGGGAAGAGGCTCTACGCCGTTGGAATGCTTCTAAGGAAAACAAACGTAAAATGGTGGAGAAACTGGAGAACTTGGTTCGCAAAAGCTGTCTGGAACGTACTGGTAAAGAACCTATAGGGGTAGAAGTATGGTAGTAGAAAAGATGTCTTTGGCTGCGATTAATGCCAATTCGCCCTATGAGGTAAAAGTGGCTCTAGCTGATGATACATTGTCTTTCATCACAGATTATGATGAATAGATTTGTATAATAGTGCCAATTCTTCTCCAAAGTCTGTAGATTTTGCGTATATCACCATTACAGCGTAAGGTTTTAACACTTTAAGTATTTACCTTTGCATCCGTCTGCCTGTTAGCCATTTGGAGATTTCTGAGTCTCGCTTGTTGAGTAAGCGAGCGAAATCCTTTTGGGTGAGTCCTTTGGCTTTCAGAATCTCACTAATGCGCTCGGCTATACCGAAAGACAAATCGAACTCTGCCTTTTGCTCGGCAGGTATCGCAGCGAGGCAATCACGGAATAATTTGTTCTGTATCATAACGCTTAAATTTCAAAGGTTGCACTTTCTATTTCTGTTTGGATTTTGTGGAAGAAATAGAATATAACTATGGCAATCGACCTGCTTTAATGAGATTGCAGAGAAGTTGATTTTGTGGTAATTTGCTGATAACTTGCGGCTGGTGCTGATTTTATCAAAAAGCCCCAACCTTATGCGAGGGGGCATAAGATTGGGGAGTGGAAATGAAAGTATAAAGAGAGTACGGAAATTTATATGTGGAAATGGATAGAGGAAAGCCATTCCTTGACATTAAAGCTAGGGCAGCTCTTGCGAACCCAGGGGAGGTCACGATGGCCTAGGATCTCGGCATCGGGATAGTCGAGGGCGAGACTGTAGAGGAGGTCTTCCAGAGATTCCTTCTGGGCTGGAGTGCGAGTATCGGCAGGCTTGCCTTTCTCGTCGAGACCACCCTCGTAGCAGATTCCGATGCTGTGGGCGTTGTAGTGGCGGGCGTGAGCCCCCACCTCGGTTTCTGGACGGCAGGGATAGACCATGCCATCCTTCGTAATGTAATAGTGGTAACCGATGGAGTGGAAACCACGGGCCTTGTGGCAGGCTTCCAAGGCTTCTACTGGGAAGTCCTGGTTTACACGTGTGGCACTGCAATGTACCACGATCAGATCTATTTTTCTTTGATTCTTCATTTTTCTTTGGATTATTAAGAATTAATGTTTAATTTTGAACACGAATCTCTCGAATGACACGAATATGTCCTTTGAACAGATATGATTCGTTCGATTCGTGTAATTCGTGTTCAGACGCTATCATTTGCAGCTCTGCATGCAGAAGGTGCTGAGGACGGCGGTGAGGACAGTGATGACGAAATTGATGACGGATTTCCAGTTTATTTTCATGATGATTAGTGATTAATGATTAATAATTCGTGTGGGAGACAAAAGGAAGCGGACAGGATGAGCAAGTATCCGTTCAGGGCGATGATTTGACAATGTTGAGTGATGAACTCATTCCTGATGTGCCCTCGGATTACTCCGGACTGCATCCTGCCGATGCGCTTCTTCTTGTTTCAGATGCCAGGAGGCTAGGACTACTAGAAGTTTACATTATCGCCTCCAGTAGTTCCACTACCGCCCTGGTCGGTGTTGTCGCCTCCTGTGGTTCCGCTACCACCTTGGCTGGTGTTGTCGCCACCCGTGGTTCCGCTACCACCCTGATCGGTGTTTTCGCCACCCGTGGTTCCCTTGTCGGTATCCGGGGTGGTGCCATCCCCTAACAGAGCAGTGGCCTTCTTCAGCGTAGCATCGAGGTTGATGGTCTTGGCGCTGAACTCACCGGTGCCACGAGCACGGAGACGGAAGCCGTCGATGTTCTTGGCGATGGTGAACTCCTTCTCCGAGGCAGCTCCCTCCTTGTTGCGGATGCCGATGGAGAAGATGGCGAGGTCGTCGATCTTCACAGCGATACCCTGCAAGGTGAGTTCCTTGATGCACGATACCATATCGGTAATCATGCCCTTGATAGCTCCCTTGGAGAAAGGAGTGTTGTGGCTAGCCATGTGTCCGGCCAGGCCGTCGATGTCTACCGTCTGAGTGATGACTGGATAGGCGTAGTACTTGCCGTATGCCTCTGGCATCTTGGCGTTCTGATTTAGTTTTAGTACGTAAAGCAACATAGTTTTTAAATGTTAATGGTTAATGTTCTTCTTTCTGAATCACAATGCAAAGATACAACATTTCTCATTCCCAACTCACCGATGCTCAATGTTGCTCCACGATACTCAACGATTATCACTGATAAATATCAGGGTTCTCCCAAATGGAAGAAAATATAGGATACTTGCAGGGGATTGAACTCCTTGCTGTTCTTGGTGTATCCACTCTTCAGCAACTGCTCATAGAGCTGGGTGCATCTTACTATCCATCTCATCAGATGGGCTCTTGCTACGTCCGGGTCGGAATCCGGAAAATAGAGCAGGGCTAACTCCTGCTTGGTGTAACTTCGTAAATCCATTTTCTATAATATTGAATGTTGAGTGTTGAATGTTGAATTTTGAACACGAATCTCTCGAATCTAACGAATCTTTCGTCTTCAAGCAACTTATTCGTGTAATTCGTGTAATTCGTGTTCCGAAAAAACAATAAGAAATTTGCGTGTAGAGAAATATCTATTAGGGTTATGATCCATAAGTATGATACTTACGGGTCGTAACCATGATACTTAGCTATCGTAACTATCTTGTTTACGCCAGGGGGTAACTAGGGTGAGTAGGAAATCGCTTTTTCTAGGAGTCTATATATACTGTATCTTTCCTATAGTAAACGAACCTTTACATAAGGAAAGTCTTAGAAAGTACCCTCCCCTTACTTACCCTACCCACCCCTAGAAGGGCAGGTCGGGGTCGGTATCCTGCTGGGAATAGTCGCCCTCTGCCTCCATCGCCAGGTGTACTTGCTGTGCCTTGATCATGTCGCCGTCACGCTCTATCACGAGATAGCCCCAGCAGTGGTTCACCCTCACCTTGCGGAATCCCAGCTCGCAGAAAGCCCTGCCCACATATACGGCACTGAGCTTCTGGCTAATGCCCGCTCCGATAATCTGAAGGGCACGGCTGGCGGTCATGAATATACCATGCTGCTCCTCGGTGGGATGGGCGAAGTAGAGCGCAACGAGTTCCCGCTCCAGACGGGGTGCCTCAAACTTGTGGTTGTGAAGGTTGAGCTCGATGATCTCTTGCTGCGTAAACCAATATCTGAAGCCTGAGCGCAGCAGATGCAACGCCTGGGCATAGATGTGGGGATAGTCGAAGGGATGCTCACGGGGCGACTGGATGCTCTCTACCTCGAAGGGCAGCCAGCGACGATTGCCCGTAGGATCGGAGAGGAACTGAACGTTGTTGCCTGTGGCGGCAAACGAGGCTATATGGGGGCGATGCTCTGCGTAATGGGCGTAGGCTGCACGCTCGTCGATGGTGAGCATGGTGACGGCAGCCTTCAGCTGGTTCAGCTCTGAGGGCTTCATCGTGTCCAGTTCCTCGCAGAGCATCAGACCGTAGGTGGCGAGTACCAGCAGGTCGTCCTTGGAGAGGCGGCTGGCGTTGGTCTTGGTGTAGAAATACTGGCGCAATTCGGGCGGCAATACCATAGCTATCCAAGTGCTCTTGCCGGAGCCCTGTGCGCCTATCAATACGATGATCACATTGTTTACCACGTCGTCGAGCGTCCATCCAGCCAGCATCCCCACGAGCCACTTGCGCAGGTAGCAGGTCCATAGCTTCTGTTGCTCCTCGCCACCCTTGATGGTCACGCTGTCGGCAAGCTGCTGTATGTAGTCGGTGTCGCCCTCGTGCCATTCGGGAAGGCTACCCAGATAGTCGATGAACGGATTGAACGGCTGCACATAGTTGCTCTCGATGACACGGAAGAAGTCTTGCACCGCGGCACGGTTTGTCTTCGACATCTCGCTCCACAGGGTGTTGACCGCACGGTCGTTGATGATCTGCCAAAGTCTGGGGGCAGAAGAATCCTCGCCCTTTCCTTCGCCTTCTACCTTCATGCGATACTCCACCCTCATGGTAATCTGGTTGTACCTCAGTTCCACGTGCTCGCCCAGAAACTTGATGATGTCGTTCACGGAAGCCGACTTGCCCGCCTCATGGCGACGATTTTGCAGCTCGTGCTTGCGCTTGCCGTGCTCCTCAGTCTGACGGTAGCAACTGTCCACGGCAGCCTTCGGACGCTCGTAGTCGGGAAACTCCTGGCGAATGAACTCCAGGGCGGCATCGGCGGAGAAACCGAAGGCATTGAGCTTGTAGGCGAGGCACGATACATACTCGTTCTTGCTGCCCGCCACATAAGTCTTCTTCTCATGCTCCAGTTCCTTGGCAAGCTTGTCGTTGTAGAGGCGGTCAATCTTCTTCACCTCCCGTCGCAATCGAGCCGTGGCATTGTCCTGCAAGGTCTTCTCCTGCTGTCGTGCCACCAGCCAGTCGTAGCTGAAAGGTTCAGCATCGGGTCGGAAGAAGGCTTCAGGGTCGTAGGCGGCACCCATCAGTCTGCCCAGGTTGCAGCAATGCTCGTCGTACTCCACGCCCAGCAGGTCGGAGAAATACTGGTTGCCATGGCGGAAGGCTGTGGGATAGAACTTCATCTGCTCCTCCAGCGTCATGCCCGGCTTCATCTCGTAGCGATAGAGAACGCGCAGTCCCTCACCCGAAGCGGTGATGTGGAAGAACAAAGTGTGACTGTCCTCTCTCAGCTTGGCGCAGAGTTCGGCTAGTTTCTCCTTCGGCACGTGGTCGAAGTCAGAAAATCCGACGCCCGTCACCTCGATGATGTCCTTCTTCGCCTTGCCACCCTGGAAGACGCAGGTCACGGAGAAGCAGTAGCACTGGCTCTTGTACTCCCTCTGGTGCGTGATGCGGTAACGCTTCGTCAGTTCGGCGAGCTGCTTGTCGCCCCTGATGATGTCCACCATTTGCTGGAACTTGATGACAGCAGGCACGGTAGATTGGTAGCCATTGAAAATGTTGATGTTCATAATTACATTTCCTTTGTTTAGTTAATATAAAACATTGTTAGTTGTTTTCACGAATTCATCGTTGTTTTTGTCTAACGCTGGCAAAATTATAAAAAGTCGGTGATATTTCATCGCATTTGTTTCCTAGCTAGGGAACGAGTTTTTAACATAAATAACGTTTGAATTCATGAGCAGCCAGAAAGATTATGTTCCAGTCCAGCTCATCATCAAGATTGGTGATCGCCTGTTGGCAGTGGATGGCTTAGGTCATCAAGTGTATAGTGCAAGATATTTAGAGAAGAATCATCTCAGCAGCAGGGCGCAGTGTCATTTTCGTCACCACGAGTCGGTGTCAGTGATGCAGCTGTACGCCGCCATCCGCATCCTTCTCCTCAACACCTCTTCTGTCTGGGACCGCATTCTTCAGATGTGCCGCATACTGGATATATTGGAGCAATGCTTCTGCGACTGTTATTCCGGTGTCACCCTCCATCCCTTTGACGGTGGCATGGAGAAGAGCGTCCGCGACAAGATGCTCTCCGTGGCGGGCTACGACTTCGGGGCCGTGATAAGCGATGTGGGGGAGTGGAAAAGGAGGGGGTGAGAAATTTGAAAGCAAACTTTCATTGCGCTCATTTGCAAAATCTTTAGCCAAAGGGAGCTCTACATCCCACCCAAGCCTTCCCTTCACTGAAGGGAAGGATGTAACCGCCCTCCGGTGCTCGGAACCGCTGCGCTATAAGGTTGTCGGACCATCAAAGGTCTGCGCCATGTTGTGCGGGATGGGACCGCCTGGGGAATAGCAGTTTATAGTTTACTGTTAATAGTTCACTGTTGATTTTGTAGTAATTGGCTGATAACTTGCAGATTTCTTGTGGTTTTCTTGGTGGTTTCGAGGAAAAAGCGTATATTTGCAATTCAATTTTAAGGATTATATATATGGCTAGACTGATCATAAGAAATATAGGACCTATCAAGAATGTGGATATTGAACTGAATAAGGTCAATGTCTTCATCGGGGAGCAAAGTAGCGGAAAGAGTACAATCGCTAAGATTATAAGCTTCTGCTCATGGCTGGAAAAAACTGTAAATAAGGATAATGTGTTCTTTGGTGAGGGCAAAGAGGCATATCGGCGTTTACAGACTTATCATCATATTCAGTCATATTTTCGTGAGGATTCTGTTATCTGCTATCTTGGCGAGAACCTCGTTTATGCCTATAATTGGCCAGCTGAAGAGCAGATTCCGTATCCTGGATGGGATTTTTTAAATAGCGAGCATTTCTCTGTAAAGGAGGTGTTTTTGTTCCCTTCTTCTAAAGTGGTTAATCCTAAGGTTATCTATATTCCTGCAGAACGCAATTTCGTTTCAGTGGTTCCTAATCTGCAAAAGTATGCTGAGAATGACGATAACTTGATGGATTTCCTGCTAAGTTGGCAGGAAGCAAGGAAAAAGTATCCTACTTCTCATAAACTCGCTCTTCTCAATTTAGGCATGGACTTCTACTCTCAAGATGGTGTCTCTAATATGGTGTCTCTTCCACAAGGTGGGGTGGTTGCCTTGGAGGCTGCATCAAGTGGATTGCAGAGTATCGTTCCTTTGCTCACTCTGATAGACTGGTTGGCGAAGGGCATCTATCAGGAGAATAAACCTTATTCTTTCGAGGAAATCGAGAAAATCAGACATTTGCTTGATGAGGTAGGAAAGGATTTGTCTCTTAGCGACAATGATAGCTTGAAGGAACGGTTGGCTCGTATTGTGAGTGGTAAGATTTATACGCATACGCAGTTTGTTATAGAAGAGCCGGAACAGAATTTGTTCCCTACAACCCAGCGTGATTTGGTGTATTACTTGCTGAAGGCCATCAATCATGGAAGAAAACATCGCTTGGTGGTTACTACTCATAGTCCTTATATTCTTCATGCTTTCAACAATAGCATGATATTAGGACAGGTACAGACCGAGTTGCCTGAAGATTTTAAAGAGAAGTTGGATTGCAAGGATGCTGCAATTTTGCCGGAGTTTGTGAGTGTTTGGCAGATTTCTGATGGCAGTCTTATTGATATTAAGGATGGTAGGACGAATACAATTGGTAAGCATTATTTCAATGATGTGATGAATGACATATTGGATGATTATTATCTGATGGTGCCTTATCTTAAAATTGCAAAATCATGATAAAGAAGCTATTGGATGTGTTATCCGAACACAAGGATTACCTTGAAACGCTTCAGGGTAAAGTGCTATATGTAGCAGATTGGAAGGATGAAAACAATGGTGGTATTTCTTTTACCGATTATGATGTAAAAAGAGCTACAGTAAGGTTGTTGAATCCTAATATGCTATCTGTATGCTGTGATAAGTTCCCGGAAAATGCTTTACCAATAAAGAAAGGGCGCTTTTCACAGCAATGTGAGTGTGTCTTGTTTCCTCATGAAGAAGCTGATGTTGTTGATAACTGGCTGTTGTTTATAGAAACAAAGTATGCAAAAGATGAGATAAAGGCTCGTGATGAAAGGAATAACTATCCTCAAAAGATGGTTGGTCAGATAGAGGCAACTGTTGAGTATTTCAGGAACAAAGGAATTTTGGAAGAAAATAAAGTTGTATATGCAATAGTTTCTTTTCCTATGCTGGATAATTATAATGCTTGGTTTGATCAAAATTTGATTCACGAAGCATTGGCTAAACATCGAATCATCGTAAGAGCAACCAATCAGGCCAAAATATTGAGTAAACAGGTTATTCAACTTTAGGGGGTATGGGTGTGTTTGCTGATGTAATCCCTGAAGGTGCACAAGAAGCAATCCGTCGTATGATGGAACGCTCAAAAAATGTAAAGATTAAACTTCCTCTTTAATACCTAATATCTGAGAAACACAAAAGAATAAGACTTTAGATTTTTAATTATATACGATAAGATGGGTTGAGCTTTGAATAAAAGCTCGGCTCATCTTGTTGGCTATTGTCTTCTCATATAATTTCTTTTGATGAAGAAAATCAAGCTGTTTGATTATCAGCAGAGGATGCTGGAGGATATCATCAACGTGCTGACCACCGCTTCTACCAGTACATTCTATAATGAGAATGGGAAGAAGGAGAAGGTAGGCAGTTCGGTGATGGTGCAGATGCCGACAGGTACGGGAAAGACCTACGTGATGGCGGCTGTGGTGAAATGGTTTCTTGATAACCATGACACGGGCGAAGTGTGGATTGTAGCGCACCGCCGTGAACTGGTGGAGCAGATGCAGCAGACGCTCGACAGATTCTGCCTGGACTATGGGGAGAAGGAAATGGAGCTGAAAGCGAAAGTAAGGATAAGGGTGCTCTCCATTCAATGGTTGAACAGACATGTCGAAGAACTGGAAGGGGCGGAGTGTACGCCAGGACTCATCGTTGTGGATGAGGCGCACCACGCCATAGCAACCTCCTATCAAGACTTGTTTGACAGGAACAGAAAGGCTCTGAAACTCGGTATGACGGCCACTCCATGCCGCATGAACAAGAAATCCTTTGGCAGACTGTTTGGGATGTTGCTGAAATCTCCATGTACCAACGACTTCATCCTGCGTGGGTATCTGGCACCTTACGACTATGTGGTGATCGGCAAGTACTCCAACGATCAGATGACCGTAAACCTGCTGAAAGGACGAGGCAGCGATGGCGACTATGCCATCAAGGAGATGGATGAGAAACTGAACATTCCGCAGACCATCCAACGCCTCTACGACAGCGTGAAGAAATACGCGGACGGCAAGAAGGGTATCGTATATGCCATTGACATCGACCATGCCCAGGCGATAGCCGCCTGTTACAATGCCCTCGGACTGAAAAGCGTGGCACTGGACAGCAAGACGCCTGCCAAGAAACGCCAGGAAATGGTGGAGGCTTTCAGACGCAGCGAGATAGACTGTCTGGTGAACGTGAACCTCTTCGACGAGGGTTTTGACTGTCCTGACGTGGAGTTTATCCAGATGGCCCGTCCTACGCTGTCGCTAGCCAAGTATCTGCAGATGGTGGGGCGTGGGTTGCGCATCAACCATGAGAACAAGGATAAGGTGTGCATGATTATCGACAACGTAGGTAACTATCGTAAGTTCGGCTTGCCCGACAAGCCTCGTAACTGGGAGAGCATGTTTGCTGGTTTGAGGGCTGGCAAGGGTATCATTCCAACCTATGTGAAGAAGATACAGAACATCATTGCCGTGAATGATGAGATGGTAACGGTGAAGAAGGCAAATACGGCAAGGAAGAAAATGACAGCTAAACAACTGAAGGAATATCTGAAGAATGTAGAACCTTTCCAGCAGGATGGAAGATGGGGACTGAGGGTGATGAACGACATCATCGTGAAACCCATTTATGCGCATATCTCTAACTTCCGAGGTGATTATGCCCAATGCAGGATAGGCATACAGAAATGTTTGTATGGACTATTGGACAGGAGGGGCAATATTATCCTGCCTCCGGAATATAAATACATATACGGGTGGAATGAACATGCGGTTGAAGTTAAAGGTAACGATGGTTACAGCAGGACCATAGAATTGTAGTGACCTGGTATAAAAGGTACAAAATCGTTCAAAAAGGAGTACTTTTCATCATTTTGATAGCTATATGGGCTTTAGGGTTTGGTAATTTCTGGAAAATGTTGTAATTTTGCAGCATCATCTTATAATTGTCAACTAACAAATTAAAAAATAATGAAGAAGAAATTATCAACAGTACTCCTGGCTTTGGCTGCTTTCATGCCAATGACAGCACAGAATTTAGTAAAGGGTGATTATGGTTATCTCTATTGTCACATGAGTGATAAGGGAGAGTGGACCGCGTATGCAGTATCTCGTGATGGCTACAACTATCAGGACATTAATGATGGAAAACCTATCTTCGATCCTGCAGAGCATGCGCGTATCGAAGGAGGAACCCGCGACGCCTATATCACCCGTACCCATAATGGAAAGGGATATATTATGGTGACCACGGATATGTGTGTGGCAAAAAGCCATAAGTGGGATAACTATGGTATCGATCTCTTGAAGAGTGATGATCTCATTCACTGGACCAGTGTAACTTTCGATTACCGTAAGGGTATGCAGAATTTCTGCGATGCAGCTACCGCTCAGTCTCCTTACAAGGATTGGAGTACCATCAACCGTGTCTGGGCTCCTCAGATTTTCTGGGATCCTGACTATCGTTGGCAAAATGGTGAGAAGGGTGGATACATGATCTATTATTCTATGCTTAATCGTGCGGAGGAAAAATATGATCGGATGTATTATAGCTATGCAGACAAGTCTTTCACCAAGATTACTACCCCAAAGCTTCTCTTCGATTGGGGATATGCTACCATTGATGCTGACATCAACTTCTTGAAGAGCGATGGTCTTTACCACATGCTTATCAAGAAGGAAGGTGGAAAACCTGGTATCTATACTGCTACCAGCAAGTACTTGAACCACGGATGGGGCGAACCGGTAGAGAACGACTACGTAAGTTTCGAAGGCAAGAAGAATTGCGAAGGTAGCTCTGCCTTCCAGTTGATGGGCGATGATACCTGGCGTGTAGCTTATATCCAGTATAGCGATCATCCTAAGCACTATCGTATCTGCAAGGCAGATAAGTATCTCCGCAATTTCTCAGATCCTGTTGATATCAAGGGCGTAACGGGTCCTCAGCATGGTAGCTTTATGCGAATTACCAAGAAAGAGTATCAGCGACTCCTGAAATGGGACAAGGAGTTGAAGGCAAATCATTGATAGATAAAATAACTTCCACCGCTGCTCTTGCAATATATGTGCCTATATATAATAAGGAGAAAGATCTGTTTTTGAGCTTTATTGTGTTTATGAATGTTAAATTCTAAAGAAAAATGCAACTTTCTTCTCGAAAAATTTGGTGGAATGGAAAATAGTTAGTACTTTTGCACTCGCTTTTGAGAAATCAAGTATTACTCTAAGCA
>OOBB01000065.1_pt1 | contig 64471 bp, 57 predicted proteins | sample 1671661 | NCBI WGS metagenome assembly OOBB01 (sample SAMN06348179, study PRJEB24527) | human gut metagenome | biome: human gut; feature: ankylosing spondylitis patient; material: feces | host: Homo sapiens | place: China | collected 2015-10
AGATCCGTCTGGGAATGTGATTTTTACCATAACAACTTAGTATTTTTATTAAATCAAATGCAAAAGTAATACTTCTTTTTGTAACAAGCGAATATTTTGCATTAAATTTTCATAACTTTTCATTTTCAATACATTACGCCCTCTCTTTATACCTTATAATATTACAAATGAGAAATGAGGGATGAGATTGAGGGAAGAGGAAAAACATTTGGGAATGTGGGAAAAAGAGGAAGATGAAAGACAAGAAATATGAGATATGAAAAAAAAAGAAAATGATGAGAAAAAAAAAGAAAATAAAAGGGGGTTAGCAGGAAAACATTGAGGATGCGCCTTCCCTACAACTAACAAAATGATACTTCCTCTTCATTTTTTATCATATATTTCTTTGCCATTACAAAGTTTTTCCGTATTTTTGCAGGCGATTAATTGACAAATTGCTAAATATTTCAAAAATGACAGGTACACCAAAGATTCTCATTATATATACTGGCGGTACAATCGGTATGGGTAAGGACGTAAATACAGGCGTTCTCGAACCTCTCGATTTCAACCATTTGGTTTCATCAATGCCCGAATTCCAACTGATTCAGGCAGATATTGATGTGAGAAAATTCGACCCACCGATAGACTCCAGCGATATGGACCCAATGGGATGGGCTGAACTGGTGGGCATGATAGCCAACAATTATAATGACTATGATGGTTTTGTCATTCTGCATGGCACGGACACAATGGCCTACACCGCCTCTGCCCTATCGTTCATGCTCGAAAACCTGACCAAGCCTGTCATTCTCACCGGTAGCCAGTTGCCTATCGGCGAATTGCGTACCGACGGCAAGGAGAACATGATGACTGCCATCGAGATAGCCTCCATGAAAGACCTGGAAGGCCATCCGGTAGTACCAGAGGTCTGCATCTTCTTCAATGGTAAGTTGCTGCGCGGTAATCGTACTACGAAGATCAATGCAGAAGGATTCCATGCATTCGATTCCTTCAACCATCCTCATCTCTGTGATGTAGGTATCAACTTCTCTTTCCATCCGCACCACATTCTGAAGCCAGACTATCGCAAGCCGATGGTACCTCACATGAAACTGGATCCGAACGTCATCGTCTTCAGTCTCTTCCCAGGCATTCAGGATACCATTGTCCGCCACGTCCTGGAATCCCCATCTCTGCGAGGTATTGTGATGAGAACTTATGGTTCAGGCAATGCCCCTCATGCCCCTTGGATCATACGACTGCTCGATCAGGCAGCCCATCGCGGTGTGAACATCATCAACATCAGCCAGTGCATCACGGGATGTGTGGATATGGAGAGATACGGTGCTGGATTCCAGCTCAAGGTAGCTCATGTGGTGAGCGGCTACGATAGTACCGTAGAGGCAGCCGTCACCAAACTGATGTACCTGCAGGGCAGATATCCAGACAACCGCATGGTGCGCGAAAAACTGAAACAGTCACTGGCAGGAGAAATCACGCTTCCGGAGTAAATACCCGGAAGCATATCACTTTTTTATAAACCAGTTTGCTTCTTCATACCCTCAAAAAACTTTTGCTGTAATTGTTTGGCAAGTTGGTTTTCTGGATTGAGTTTAAGCGCTTTCTCATAGTTCTGCATGACATCAAGATAATAGCGCTGGCCGTTTTGTACAGGATTCTGTACGATACGTACCATGAATAAAAAACCTCGAAGGGTACAGATATCAGACTGGTTTGCATTCCTCATTTTTTCCATTTTAGCAATGGTTTTTTCTGCTCCAGCCATCAGGTTTTCCGTTTCCGGAGCATGCGGATTCATAACGGAAAAATTGAGGCTTTGCAACACCATCTGAAATTTAGGTTGAATACTATCCGGAAACATATCATCAATACGTTTCATCTCAGCAACACAATTCAGGAAGTTCTCAGGAGTGGGTTGTTGGAGTTTGGAAAGAGACTGTCCGATAAGTGCCTGCATATTAGGCTCTTGAGCATGAATGCTTACAGTAGAGATCAAAAAGAAGATCCCCATCAACATGAACTTTTTAAAAATTTGAAATGTCATAAGCTTTGTTATTTTTAAGTGAAACAAATATACCTATATAAAAGAATCTATCGCGGGATGAGACAATCGGGCGACCCTTGGCATCATATCCGAAAACATTCGTGCGACCAAGGATGTTATTCAGCGAAGAATAAACAATCACCTTGGGACTCAGCAAATAAGTCAAATTTACATCTACACTGTGATACGGCGGAGTCTTACCTTGCAGAAAGAGACGACCGCTGGCATAAGATTCAGCCAAACTCAGAATAGCTTTTCCGAACGAATATTTCGCAGTCAGTCTCAGATTATGTCTGGAAGCAAAAGCAGGTGTTCGTTCTTCCGTATAATCCAAATAGAAACGTCTGGAGTCATTGTATGAATAAGATAAGGTGGTGGAAAGACGCCTGCAAAGAGAATGGTCATCCACAAAGAGATCAAACCCCTTACTCGTCCCATATCCTTTCGGAAGATAAACACCCTCATCCCATAAAGGCAACCGATGATATTTCTTCCAATAGGGTTCTATCCTTACAAGTGTACCCGCCGATTTATATTGCATGGAGATGATAGCATGATCAGCAGTACACTGCCCAAGAGAATAGTTGCAGGTGGCGAGATTATCATCACTTGCAGTCTGACTATACCGTCCCGCAACAAGCGAAATCTGGAAAATCTTGTTGGGAACATAAGAGAGTGTAGCTCTTGGCATGAACAGCCACTGCACATGCGACATATATTCAGTCCTTGCTGAAAGATTCAGAAACACACCGGGCAGCATCCTCCACTGGGCATCAGCATGGGCAGCCAGAATGTTATAATCCAGGGTGTAGCAATAGGAATCATACTCCAGTAAACTGTTTCGCTGATAATCCTCCACACCGACCGACAATTTCAGTACATCAGAACAAACCTTGCGCATTTCTGTCTTCAGATGTATCTCATTCCTGAAATTATAAAAACTGTCACCAGCAGCCTTGGCATCTTTTATATCATTGAAAACCGATGAATTTGCCATACCACAAAAGAAGGTATAACCAGTCCCTATCGCTGCCTTATAGGTAGCATTTGTATAAACATTGTTCTCCTTCAGCAATAGGTTTCTACCATCAATACGTTGCCCTACAGAAGTAAAATCATAGCCAACGTATGTCTTCAAAATTCCAGCATTCTTGAACTCCATCTTATATTGGGCCTCACCAGATAATTTCCGGTATGGCTTGTAGAAATCGAATCTTTCAGAAAACAACTGGTTGTAGATACCCATGCTTGTCATTGCCGCATTAAATGACAGACTGCTGGTATCAAACACCTTAGTTCCACCGACATTCCAGTCCACCAGTGATGCACTGGCTCCATATTTGTCGCTCGTAGCCACATCAGTAGTCTCCATCGGAAGAACAGATGAAAGAGCCTGCCCATATTCTCCGCCATAACCTCCAAGAGAAAAGCAAATTCCCTTGAACAGAAAAGGAGAAAAACGGCCTCGCACTGCTGTATTTTCGGCATTGGTACTATAGGGAACAAGTACGTGCATTCCATTGATAAAAGTCTGACATTCTTCGCTTTCACCACCCCTCACATAGAGTTTGCCATCCTCTCCCACCTTTTGCGTTCCTGGCAATGACTGCAAAGCTGCCACAATGTCTCCACATGAATTACCTGCCATCACCACGTCCAGCGCATCCATCGTCTTGAAATGATCACTTTTTCCAAAACTGTAAGTGCTGGCAGATACTACAACTTCTTGGATTGTTGCAGCCTTTTCTTTCATTGAAATGGTGAGATGCTTCAGTTTGCTGACATCAGAATCCTGTGTGTATTCCTCAAAGCCTATCATGGTTGCCTTCAGGGTTATTTCTCCTGTCTTGGAAGTGTAAAAAGAGAATCTTCCGAGAGAATCCGTCAGGCATCCATCAATAGTACCAGCGATAAAAACGTTGGCACCAGCAAGAGGTTCCAGACCACTCATGACCATTCCTGAAATCAGAGTCTGAGCAGTCAGATCAACTACCATAAATAGCAGTAATGCGATATGTATCATTCGTTGTTTCATGCTGCAAAGATACAGCACAAAACGGAACTAACCAAATTCTCAGGATATACAACTAAAACCTGTGACAGACAACAACTTATGATGACGAACAACTAATTAAAAGGACGAATAACTAAGTAAGATATGTCTTAAACTGAGGCACAAATGACCGCGAAACTGGGATGATATCAGCACATTTATCCAGTTTCAACTGATACCCGTTAGAATTACCTTTAGCCGAAGATATATTGTTCACATTGACGGCAAAAGAGCGGTGACATTGGAAGATATTATCATATCCCTTCAGTTCTTCCAGAGTACGCGTCAGCGTATTATGAACATCAACAGAAACGACATGATCCTCCTTTACAAAACAGACCGAGATATTGTTTTTCTGCGCTTCGATATAAAGCAGATCATTGATAGGCATCGCAAGATCATTTCCCCTGCTGCTCGTATCGTGGATTGTAATAATCACCTCCTTTTGTTCCTGAGTCGTTTTGTGCAACAAATCTTCCATTCTATCTTTTAAATATCTGTTGTATTGTATTCCGACTGACAGCATAGTCAGAAAGATACCTACAATAATCGTCCAGTTCAAAAACAACAGAAAAAGCCTGATAGTGATTGTACAATGAAAGAGAAATGAGGACAAAAGAAAATTACAAAAGGCAATCATAATAATCAGCCCGAGTACTGTCATTCCTTCATGCCAGATGCGCCAAGGATTGACAGTCCGGTGAAAACACTTCAATACCAAAGCTATATAAAGAGCATAGCACACGAAAGTGACCATGCCAAACAAGGCAGCAGCAAGACATTTATTGCCCTGATACAGACAGAACCCGAAAGGCTGCAGAAAATATAATATAGCCCAAATGACAAGGCCATAGAAAAATCCATCTCTCAACCAGTGTCTGCTCTGCTTGAATGGATATATGCGAGTAAGGAATGACATCATAAAATACTATTGATTTAAATTCTACAGGCAAAAACTTAGTCCTCCAAATCTACAAAAATAGAACCTAATTCTGGCTTTGCCCCTAATCTGCCAATACGATACGAATTGTAGAGAGAGAGAGATTTTTGTGCAAGCCATAAGAATCACCACGACTATACTCCGACGAAGCTGTCTCCTTGTTTTTCTCTACGAACCATACCACGCCACGATTGTCATTAATCATGTCTTGCGACAGCAAGGTGGTCTCTTGGCTTGTAATCAACAGTTGCGACTGGTCCGAATTAAACAGGAAAATGTTAAGATAATAAAACAGCAAATCATAATGCAAATCTTCTCCCAACTCATCCAGATAATAGATGTGGTTGCCACTTATCAAATCGTATAACGTATCCAAAATACGGATGAACTTAAGTGTTCCCTTGGATTGTAATTTGAGAGAAATATCAAAAGTTCCATTTGGGGAATGATTTTCAAAGACAACCGATTCAACCGTTGGACGCAACAGCTCGTTCTTGACTGATGTCGGAATGGTTTCTTGCTGAATATGCTCACGGAAATCCTGAGATAGTGAACGATCTTCCAACACAGGTCGAAAATCTGTGATATTCAAATCAGCCTTTTTCAGCATCTGACAGAAAAACTGATGCTTTTTCTTGTCTTCATACGCAGCTTTTAGAATCTCAACGATACCTCTGCTTTCGGTATCACCATCCACATTATGGTAATGAGCCATGATGTATGAATGAAGCTTTGCCAATGGCTCTATATCTTCCTTAAAGGTGTTTTTAAGGCAAACAGACAGAGCACTATGATTATTGAGCGTATTCTCACGAATACTGTCTTGGGTCTTTTGTAGCAAGCGAAGACTTGAACCAAACTTGATTTCTGCCTGTAGATTTTCTCCCATGTAGGTACGTTCGTAAAAAAGAGCCTTTGAGCCTTTAGGGTAATAATTAAGCTCTTCATGGAGAATCTGGTTGACATCAAACTGCACCTGATAGTCATAACGAACTCCCTCTGCATAAAAGGAAACAAACATTTCTGTTGGTTCACTCTTAGTCAACGCAAAAGGAATACATCTTGTAATCTTCATATTAGCGTTACCCTTTGGATAAGCCAAAAGATGGAAAACCTCATCCAATGCCCAGAGCATATTAGATTTTCCAGAAGCATTTGAGCCATACAACACACCTAATTTATAGAGGTATGTACCATCAGGCATTTCCGCCACAAGTTCGGAAGCAGAACCCTTTGCAACAAAGTTCAGCTCCTGTTTGTCACCAATCGACAAGTAATTCTTTACCCAAAAATTTCTTATCATATTCTGAATATTTTGCTTGTTTTTGTAATTTGCCTACAAAAATAAACAAAATATTTTGCAACTCAAACAAAATAAGATAGAAATTTACGATTTTCTATTATTTCTTTGTTAAAAGACGGTTCGTTCGTTGGAAGTCCAATAATGAAGTTCCTCATTTCTTATATTATATGCGCAATTAACAATTCATTCCTTCTTTGAAATGATAGAGATCAAATCTTCATTGGTTATGGGATAAAGCTTACCGTGATATTTAGCATACAACTCCACCTCATCCTTTTCTTTAAAAAGTTCAATGGCATCAATACCCAAATGAGATGCAATACGAGAAACTGTATCAAGAGTAGGAGAAATTTTGCCGTTTATATAATTGCTCAGATTTGATTGACTCAAACCAGATTGTGCTGCAAAATCCTTTAAGGTAATTCCTCGTTTTGCTAATATTTCTCTCAGTCTTAATTCTATCATAATTATCTATTTTATTGCAAAAATAGCACCAAAATTCTTAAATATAACATTTTTGCTTTAAAATTATGTTAAATCTCAAAAAATGCTTTGAACCTATTTACTTTTTTAATATATTTGCCATCAGATATATTTTATACAATAATTTATATTTAAAATTATGAATCCATTAGATCTATTTTTAGAAGGAGGAAAAGCCATCAAGATAATATTCAAGATAGGCTTTATTCCAAAGGAAGAGGACTTTGAAGAGTTCTCAGAGAGTGATTACGAGAAATATCACAAGGAGGTGGGAGAAACGGAAGGTAAGATGTTCCGCTTTGTCCAGGGTAAAATGGATGAATCGGAGTATGTTTTTGCATTTGATGAATTTGAAAAGGAAAAGTTGCTTGAAGGATCCGAGGTCATTCGCAATCTTGCCGATGATCATCTGAGCGATTCTGACGATGAAACGCTCCAGTATGTGGCACGTGTTATGCCGTATCCTTTCACAAAAGGTACCAAGTATGAAAAGAAAAATCCAAAGTGATAAAGACAATGATGCAAAAGAATATAATGTAATATCTTTCTTTTGTATTATCCGTAAACAAAGGATGAGGTGATATTAAGTCACCTCCATCCCTTGCTTTTTATTTGAGCTCTAAAATCTCCAAATCATTATCATTTAGCCTGCAAACTGCTAATTTGTTCTTTAGTCAAGCCTGTAACTTGCATGATTTGACTTACTGGCATACCTAATGCAAGGAGATTCTTTGCGACATCAAGACTTTTAGCAAGTTCGCCCTGTTCAATCCCCTGTTCAATTCCTTGTTCAATTCCTTGTTCTATTCCTTGCTCTATTCCTTGCTTAATCCCCTTCTCATTCCCTTCCAGCCAGGCACTATACATTCCCAGGTTGTAATTATCAACCTGACGCTGGCTCTCTTCATATTTTTCCATTTCCTCCTTGCTCAGGCAGCGACTGTCAGCCACTTCTGCCAAACGCTTGAAGATCTTCTTCTGCGTCTCAAATGGAATTCTTTCTAATGTTGTCATATGCTTCAATACGTAAATCCACTTTTCAAAATCTGTTACACATTCCTCCGCCTTCTTCGTGAAATACGGAAGATTCAAATAGATGAAGCGAAGCTTGTCTGTGAAAGGCTCTTCGCTATTTTTCTCCCTCAGCATCACATCAGATTTAAACTGACTGATTTCTTCTCCGACATGAGGAGAGAAATTCATAAAACTGATCACATATACAGGAACCAGCTCATAAAATGAAGGCTTGTCCTTGGACTTTTCTTTCTCACGCTGATTGGTAATAGCCTTGCTGGCATAACACAACGTGCGATTCACGAAATTAACCGTCCAGTTGTTCTGCATCTCCACAATGAAATGCTTGCCCTCATCTGTCTCACAATAGACATCGTATATGCAGCCTCGCAAATCCTTGGAATCTGCCAACTGCTCTTTGTCCTTGAAGGAGACATCCCTGACTTGAAATTCCCCCTCGAACAAATCGTTTAAGAAACTTATCAGCAAATCCTTGCTGAACTCCTGACCGAACAATCGCTTAAAGCCCCAGTCGGTAAATGGGTTAATGTATTTCGCCATAATATTTGTATGATGTATGTTGTTAACGCACTATTGCGTCTTCGAGGACAAAAGTACGATTATTTTTTGAAAAATGCAAATCTGAAGGCAAAAAAATCAATATGATGGAGAATATTGGAGGAAATAAGGCTAAAGGTCTCGTATTTTATTGTTGTTTCGATAGAACATAAAGGAACATTACAATCGTTTTCATTTACATGTACCATAAGCCTATATTTTATACCATTGCAAAAATACGAATTTAATTTGAATATGCCAAACATTTCAACAGTTTTTAGTTCTAACCTCAATAAAATTGTCCCCATTTTCCATTTTTTTCGCAATACCGATGGGTGACAGGGGTGACAGACCCCTCCACAAAAAACTGAAAACTCGTGTCACCAGCGTCACCCAACAAACTGGCTCCAATAAAGGGCGCAGCAGAAAACTGTGACAGGTGACACTTTTATATACTCTTTTTTTTATGACTTACCGCGCGAAAATAGATAAAAGATTGATAATCAGAGGGAGACCTCCAAATTGGAGGGTAGTGGCTCCAATGCATAAAAAAAAGATGAAAAGTAAGTGTCACCGACACCTTTGGCTCTCCTTTGTAAAGTTTTATTTTCCTTTTATCGAAAGGATGGTTTGGCAGGAGATTTTAAATACACAGGGAAACCCCAACTGTTAAAGATTCAAAATATTCGGATATTATTTTCGCACCTTGGGGGTTCTATATAACCCCCCACCCTATCTGGCATTTTTTGATGAACTTTGCAGCATAAATTTTATATAATCAGGAAAATGGATAAAGCAAGCAAACAAAAGGGAGAAACAAAAAAAATGACCCCAGTTTATTCTGAAGAAAAACTGAAGGCTTTGGAGACCGCTGCTAACTGGATAAGAACCCAACAAGTTTTCTTCATCCAGCAAATACAGAAATATGATATCACCGGGAAAAAACTGCAGGAAATTGGTCATTTCGACAAAAAATTAATTAAGAGATTTGAAACAGGAGTTATCTCTGTGATCAAGCTGATAGAAATGAAAGTAACGATTAGCGCTATCCTCCGTGAAAAGGACCTTCAAGAGCAAGTAAATATGCATGAAAGAGGACATAGAGAGAGTGATTTTTATGCCGACTATATGGCCCTGGAGATCAATCAAACGATTGAAGAACGTGAAGAAAAAATAAACGCTTTCAAAATGACCGATAAGTTCATTCAAAGTACACACTTCGTCGAAAATATCAACATCCTGATTCAAAATGGAGACATTCATCTGAAACAGTAACAATCTTCAGACCTCAACTAATTTCCAAAATAACAATTTAACTTGGAAGCTAATGGAAGAAACCATGCCCTCGCTATTTACTTCGCTCAGAAGTAGTAGCCACAAACCTCTGTCAAGCAAGAAGGAACTGGAATGGCTCATCATGCAAGACAGATTCATCCAGATTCATACGGATGACTACCGACAAATGGTAAATATCGACAGAAAAGCTGCTGATAACAAAAAGCGAAACTCTGCTGCCATCTGTCCATCTATCCAGTTCAAACCCGATGGTAGAACGCTCGAATACTTCGGCAAACCTACCTACTGGGCCATGCTCGACTATGATCATACGCCAAGCATCATCCTGGAAGACGCCGTGGAAAAGGCTATCAAAAAGCCTACTACCATGGTTTGTTACCGCACTATCAGCGGCAGGGGATTCAGAATCCTCCTGAAATATTTGCGTCCCCCCGGCTGCACGCTCACTGAGACAGAACTGCACCGCCTCGCCATCACAAAGGCCATCAAAATTTATGATGAGCTGCTGAATCTCAACGCCGACAGACAGTGCCTCGACATGACCCGTCTCTGCGGTCTGGCGCACGATGAGAAGGCCTACTTCAACTGGGATGCGGAACCCCTACCCCTTTCGCCTGAGGAGGTGACGAAATTCTACCAGACCGTGCTGAAACCGGAGATGGAAAGGGAGAAAAAGTTGGAGACGGATAGAACCAATGGTGCAGCCTCGAAAGTCAGGAGAAGCGCCAAAAAGAGTCAGGGCAGCGCATCCTCAGGGAATGCAAACGGCAAGAAGAAGACGGAAGCGAGTACGGAAGACGTGATAGAGCAAGTGAAAAAGCTCTCAGAGGGCTGGTTCTGCCGATTTGAACCTGGCAGCCATCACGAGTTCTGCATGCGATTTGCCACCTTCTGCTTCAACTACGGTGCCAGGAAGGAAGAACTGCTTGCCTGGATGACGGCGGAATATGGAAGCCAGTATGACGGTGTGAAAAGCATCGTGGACTGGGTGTTCAATCATACGGAAGGTTGGGGCTGCTGGCATCTCTATACGAAGGGCGAGAAATACGGATCCAACCCGAGCATGAAGGTGCTGATGCAGTGGCTTAACACCCGATATGAGATGCATCTGAACACCGTGACCGGCATGGTGGAAATCAGGGCCTACGATACCCAGAGCGAATTCTACTACAAATGGACGGAGGTGACCGAGACCGTGGAGAATACCATCTACACGCTGATGGATATGGACGGACTGCGCACCAACAAGAAAAGATTGGAAAGCGCCATCAAGTCGGATTTCACGAAAAAGTTCAACCCCATCGAGGATTATCTCATGGGATTGCCAGAATGGAAGGAAGGCGATCCCGACTACATCGACCAGCTCTGCGAACGTATCACGGTGAAGGAGGCGCCCGAATACTATCACACCAAGAAGTACTTCAAGTATGCCTTCCGCAAATGGTTTGTGAGCATGGTATATGGCTGGGGCAGCAAGGAGATGGTGAACGAGCTGGTGCTGGTGCTCGTGGGTCGTGGCGGTATCTTCAAAACCAAATTTCTGGAAAATCTCCTGCCCAAGTGCCTCAGAAGCTACTATGCCAACGATTCTTCAGCCGACTACAAAAACAAGGATTTCCTGCAGATAACGACCAGCAAGGCGCTCATCTGTCTCGACGAGTTTGATGCCCCACATGGCAAGAATCTCAATTCCTTCAAGAGTTGTGTGACGAAGCGCAGCGTAACCATCCGTGTGCCCTACGACAAATATCCCAGTCAGCTGCTGCGCCATGCCTCTCTCTGCGGCACGAGCAACAATCGCCACGTGATATGCGAAGAGGAAGACCGCCGCTGCCTGGTATGGGAGGTGGAGAAAATCCAGAGCCCCTTCGAATATCCCATCGATCACGATCATATCTATGCCCAGGCTATATATATCGTGAAAGAACTCATCAGAAAGCGCAAGGAGGGCAAACTGAAGCAAGGTGACTGGGTGCCTTGGCTCACCTACGAGGACATGGAGAAGCAAAGACTGCACAACAGGATGTTCCTTGCCAACAGCTTCCTGGAGGAGCTCATAGCCAAGTATTTCAGGGTACCAACAGAAGCCGACCTGATGAATCCGAATATGAAATTTGCCACCTCTGCCGACATCATGGAAAAAATAGGATTCAACCCTGCCATACGAAACAACGTGACCAGTGGAGACATTCAGAACGTCATGGAAAAAATGGGATTCCGGAGATTACGCAGAAAACAAGGCAGAGGTTGGAGCGTAATCGAGAAGGAAGGCTATGATATCAATCAGGAGGCGAAACTGTCGATAGCAGAGAGCCAGAATGACTCAGATACGACAGTGAAATGACTGAAATACGATGAGGAAATGACTCATTTAGGAGTTGCAAATGACTTGTTTGGCTATCGTAAATGACTTGTTTACGGGTACTAAATGACTTGATTGCTACTCCTAAATGACTTGATTCGGGATAGCAAATGACTTATTTAGAGATAGTAATCAACTTATATCATACTAAAAATCAATCGGATATGGAAATACGTATTTATGAAAAGACAGAATTGGCTTTACTCTACTTTCCACGATCGGAAGCCAAGGTGGCGCTCAACCGTCTGAAGCGCTGGATCAAAAACAATCCCGAACTCTCTGAGGCTCTCGACGACTGCAAGGTGGGCAAGTTTGCCAAGTATTACAGTCGCCATCAGGTAGAGCTGATAGTGGATTATCTGGACGAACCTTAGAATCATGATGGAGATTCTCAGAACATTGACTCTCAGAAGGAAGAAAAAGGGCTTCCGGAAAGGGATAGAAAAGGATAGAAAGGGATAGAAAAGCATCAAAAGGGATAGAAAGGGATAAGTGAGTCGGCGGAATGTTGTATCTTTGCATTGTCATTCAGAGAGAGTGACTTAGCTGAAAACGAAGGCGAGCGCGCAGCCCTTATTGGAGGCTAACAGTTATTAACCACTTTCAATAAACAGTAATTATGATTCTATTTAAATTATCTAAAAACAAGAACCCGAAAATCAAGGAGGCGTATGGCAAGTACTATGCCCGCCCAGTAGTAACTCAAACCGTCGATCTCAACGGACTCGCTGAGCACATGACCGAACACAATACGGGTTTCTCGCCCGGTGCCACCAAGGGTTTGCTCACCGACATGGTGAAGTGCATCAAGGAGTTAGTGCTCCAGGGTCTTGCCGTGAAAATCGACGATCTGGCCATCTTCTCCATCGGTCTGAAGACCAAGAAGGGTGCTGATAGTGAGGATGATTTCTCTGTGGCGAAGAACATTGAGGGCGTAAGGCTCCGTGCCCGTGCTACCGGTAATCTGACCAGCAGCAAGCTCGATATCCAGGCTTCCCTGAAGAATGCTGCCAACCTCCTCGTCGAGGATTCAAGCAAGACCACTACCCCATCTGGTCCTGATGGTGACGGAAGCGGTTCGGGTACCAACGACCCAAGCAAGGGAGACTCTTCGCAGACTGGTGACAACAAGGACAACACTCAGAGCGGCGGTGGAAACACTGACAACTCACAGGGCGGCGGTACAGACGGCGATGGAGACTACGAACTCAAATAGTCCTCGCTGAGCCTTGAGAATGAATTCACAAAAATATTAACTACTTAAAATTTGAAAAGTATGAAGAATGTAACATTGAAGAACGTGATTAATTTCATCATTACAGTTTTGACAGCAATTGTCGGCGCTTTCTGCGTTTCCAGTTGCAGAGGATAGCGGTCCTATTCTGCTACTTACCGAAACAGGATTAACCACTATTTTTTCAGTAGGAGGGAATTGAGGAGTTATCTCCTTTTCCTTCCTCTACCTATAAAATTTAAGAGTATTAACATTTAAAACAGAAAACGGTAAAATTATGAGTAAAAACAAGAGAAATATTTCGCTGATTGTACTTCATTGCAGTGCAACGCGAGTGAATCAGAACTTCACGATAGAGCAGTTGGAAGCGTGTCATAAGGCAAGAGGTTTCCAGACTGTAGGTTATCATTACTACATCACGAAGGATGGCACGCTCCATCCGGGTCGTCCGGAGAGTCAGATGGGAGCTCACGCCAAGGGTTTCAATGCCCACAGCATCGGCATCTGCTATGAGGGCGGTCTGGACGAGCACGGTCGCTGCAAGGACACCCGCACCTTGGCCCAGAAGGTTACGATGGAGGAATTGCTCCAGAGCCTTTGCGTTGACTATCCTGATGCCGAGATTTTAGGTCATCGCGACTTGCCTGGCGTCCACAAGGAATGTCCCTGCTTCGACACCCGAGCCTGGCTCAAGGAAATCAATTTCCACATTTAGAAGGGAATCATAAAGAAGTGGGTGTATCGGAAGTCATATCCTGTACACCCATAAAATGTCCCACAGATTTCACAGATTTACACAGATTTAGTTTTATCCTTAAAATACATCCGTGTAAAGCTGAAAATGTCTTTGGCTGGCGAAATCACGCTTCCGGAGTAAATCCCCGGAAGCATAACACTTTTTTATAATCCTGTTTGCCACTCACGATACATAACCACCGTCCAACGAACTTGATAGTATTCGAAGACCTTGGAGAACTTGAGTGAGGTATCGGTGCTGAACAAGAAAATATTTTCTTTTTTTCTTGTTAATCTTTTCATGACAATCACGAGTATGGTCGAGCAACTCTTTCCAATAGTCGCCACCACCAAGATTCTTGAGTCGTTCATCGTCCATCGTAAACCCTTTTACGATGTACTCATTCAGTCGCTCTGTAGCCCATTGACGGAAACGAGTGCCTTGAATAGATTTTACACGATAGCCCACAGATATGATAACATCAAGGTTATAGAACTTCACTTCTTTGCTTTGGGTTTTTCCTGCCATAGCACCATGCTGAGTGGTTATTCGGAATTTCCGAACAACCACTTTTTCATCAAGTTCTCCCTCTTTAAAAATATTTGATAAATGCTGACGTCTGGAAAGACTTTGGAAACATCATAGAGTATGATGCGACAGGTATTGACAAGGTGACAAATCGCAGCGATGTGAAGGAAATCTCCCGCTATTCTCTCAAAGGACAGCGAGTAACCTCTCCTACCAAGGGCGTGAATATCGTGGCATATAGCGATGGCAGCATCAAGAAAGTTGCCGTTCAATAAGCAAAATAGAAAATCAGTGTTACTCTTAGTAGTAGCACTGATTTTTTTTGCTCATTTTTTGCTCATTTCGAAAAAAATGATTAGCTTTGCAAAAAATATACTGGTGAATAAAATATACACAGCCCATGATTACAAAGATTAGGTTACAAAACTGGAAGAGTTTTAAGGACTCTACAATATATATTGATTCTTTAGGCATCCTTATTGGAACCAATGCAAGTGGCAAGTCGAATGTATTAGATGCGTTCGCCTTTCTCCGTGCCGTGGGTGATGGCAAAAGCCTTCTTGATGCCATTCAGACTGTTAGAGGAGGTGAAGATTGGATTATCCGTAGAGGGGAAAATACTTTTTGTATTGAAGTAGAAATAGAAACAGAAGAAGGTAATTTTATTCTTGATTTAAGAGTAACTAAAAAGGATTCTGGCTTCTCATATGGTCCTTGTGAAATCCATCGCTTGGGTAGTACCACAGAGGAAAATGTTCCTGATGAATTCAGGGATTCTACTCGAAATATAACATGGAAGACCTATAATATTCCGTCATCAATGGATTTATGGTCAAGCTTGTATGCCACACTAAGAAGTATTGTTATTCTTGATCCTGTTCCTGCAAAGATGCGCGACTACTGCAAGATCTCTAAAGAGTTAAAGCCAGATGGAAGTAATGTTGCTGGTGTATTATGCGCGATGGCTCCAGAGGAAAAAGAGAATGTAGAAAATATTGTATCAAGTTATGTCCGTCCTCTTCCAGAACGTGATATCAACAAAGTTATATCTGTACCAGTAGGTCTGATTAAATCTGATGCCATGCTTTATTGTTATGAAGATTGGAATCCAGACCAGCCAGTTGATGCAAGGGGCATGAGCGATGGTACACTTCGTTTCATAGCCATTGTTGTGGCTCTTTTAACTGCTGCACCTCATAGTTTATTACTCATCGAAGAAGTGGATAACGGCCTGCATCCTTCTCGTGCCAAGGAATTAGTTGACATGCTAAAAGAATTGTCAAGAAAGCGCCAAGTTGATGTACTCTGTACAACTCATAATCCCGTTTTGTTGGATGAATTAGGAAATAAGATGATCCCATTTGTCAGCTACGTTACTCGTGATGAATATGGAGATAGCCATGTCAAACTTCTAGAAGAAAAAGAGAATCTTGCAAAACTAATGGCTTCTGGAACATTAGGCAGAATAATGATTAATGGTAAGATATGATGAAATATGAAAACATTAATATTTTTTCTGATATTCATAATTAGCACACTTTGCTGCTATAGCCAGACCTCTATGACGGGTGCGCCGCGTGCGTCTTTCAATGATATCATTAGCATTGGTGAGCTGATAAAGAGTGTGAAAGAGGGCAATGTTGGTATTAAGAAAATAGCGGAAAAGAGCGGCTATTCGTTTCGCGGGCGCTATCACGACCCTGAGTTGAACGACTTCTATTATGAGGATGTCTACTATAAGAATTGTATGGTGGCGGCAGACGGCAGTCCGATTAAATATGGTAAGGGTAATTCTTCTGTGCTGATAGCAGGAAGCGTTGGCTTCGGACCTTTCGTCTCGATTCGTGTCTACAACAAACGTGCCTATAACTACATAAAATCGGAACTAAGGAACAAGTTCCATTTCAAAACCGCGGAGGTCGATGGCAAGTGGGCAACGCTGAAGAAAGGGAGTGTGGTTGTTGACGTTTCCGTGGACGACAATGCCTATGGTTTCACCTTTTACATCAAATAGACGTTGGTTAAAAGCTGGCGTGAACTGAGCTGGGACAGATGAATCTGCCGTCGCTGTTCGACGGAGCGTATGCTAACGCTGGCGCTTTCCTGTCGTTGAAAGGTGCCTCAATAGATTTTGGCGATTTGGCGGATAGCAAAAGTAACGCCTATCAATGATTATTCGTATCTTTGCAACACGAGAACCCGCCAAGCCTCTCAAAGATGCATAAACAAAATAAAAACCACCACATGCTTATTTATTGGCATGTGGTGATTTTTATATAATCCCGCCTTTTACGGAATATTAGAAGTGGAAGCGGAGATCAACGCCACACTGGAAAGGATTGCCACGCTGGGCAAAGTATTTCTTGCTGCCTGTGGCGGCATTATCTACCGCGAATGTATTGTAATGGGTATTCGTCAGATTACGAGCCCAGAAACTGATGAGGACCTTGCCTAAATCGGCATCCAGATGAGCGCCTAAGACTGCATACAAATTCTGACTGTAACTGTTGGCCTGATCCCAATAGGTCTTGCCCTGTGCATTGACATTGGCTCCTAAAGTAAGCGAACGGAGGAAACGGCAATCTGTATCAATGCGATAATCTGCAGAAGCAGAAAGCGTATGCTGCGGAACATAAGGTACAAACTTGTCCTTGAAATCCTCAGCCTCGGCGCCTTCCCCACTCCTGTACTCATCAAATACGGCACGGGTATAACCATAGTTCACCATCCAGTCTAAATGACCATTGAAGAGCTGACCTCTGAGCGCAGCCTCAATACCGCAACTGTGACTCTTGCCTGCATTGACCATCATTCGGCCAAAACCGTAATTACCTGCCATCACAGACAACTGTTGGTTCTTTACCTGCATATAGAAAGCACTGAGATCCAGATGAAGCGCATTCTCAAAGAGATTGAGATGGGTTCCCAACTCGTAGTTCCAGCTCACTTCCGGTTCATAAGAGATCGTCTTATTCACCTTCTCATAATCCTCAGCAGAATGAGGAACATCATAATCACCACGCATCGCAGCCTGACGGTTGGCATTCAATTCTGCCTGAAGAATATCGCTGAACATCTGGATGTTATAACCACCGGCACGATAACCCTTGCTGACAACAGCATACACATTACTACCATGGGAATCCAATCGCCAAGTGAGTCCCAACTTAGGCAACAGCTCTTCAAAATGATCGTGCGTGCGACCATCAAGCATACTGCGCAAAGTATAAGTTGCCTCCCTGCCCATCACGTTCGCCTTCATAGCCATATAGGCAGAACTTTCGTAATGAACGGAGGTAAGCATATAATCATATCGCAAGCCCAAGGTAAGGGAAAGCGAAGAAGATAAATCGAAAAGGCTCTCGTGATAGAAACCGAGATTGGACTGAGGCGTACGATACAATCCTGGCGCACCCATGGAAACCTTCATGCCTACTCCACCAGCTTGGTCTATAGCTCGCTGAGCAGCAGCCTGGGCTACAGCTGGCCGCATTCCCTGGGCTATCATCCTGTCTGCCATCGCCTTCACCATCGCATTATACATCTGGCTCTGGATGGCATTGCCGATAGGTGTCGTCATCGCTTCATCAAAGAACACCGGTCCGTTGGTCTTCAACCACTGTTGGGAGAAGAAAGCACCTAATGTCCAATGCCAGAATCCGCCCACAGCCTGCTTGCCCTTGAAGGTAAACTCCTGGGTAATGGAATTCTGCAACTGCTGCTGAAGGATGCGCATATAGTCAGCCGGAAGATAATCCTGATCCATCAGCATATGGTCTTTCACATACTGATAACTCGAAACGGAAGTGAAATCGAAAAGATTTCCCTGACGGGTGAGTCGCAAACCGGAAATCAGATTGTTGCGGCGATAGATGCCTGCAAAGGTGGAGGCTGGACGGTCGGTATTGCCTGTTGCAAGATCCAGACGACCATAAGGAAATCCATTCTGATCTACATACTGATAATTGGCGAGAACATCAACATCCCAACCGGCATTCAGACGGGTTTTTACAAGCAGTTTTCCGCCCGCCTCATTCATCTTGTCAGCCCTTTCACCAGTAAAGGAATTGCGGAAGAAACCGTTCTGTCCATCATAAAAACCAGCCAAAGAGAAGGCAGTCTTCTCATTCACCTTATTATAATGCGCTACCTCAAAATTGCGATAGCTGCGACTGCCATAGCCCAATTTCACATCTGTACCCTGATAGTTAAAAGGATTGCGGGAATACATTCTGACGAGTCCGCCCTCTGTATTCTGTCCATAAAGAGTGCCCTGCGGTCCACGGAGCACATCCACACGACTCAGTTGGTAATTGTGGAGATTGAAGGCAGACTTGCTCATCACCGGGATATCATCCATATAGATGCCCACAGAAGGACTGTTGACACGACTGCCGATGCCACGCACATAGACGGAAGACGACAAGCGGCTGCCGTAATTAGGCATCACAAAATTAGGGATATACTGAGAGAGTTCACGCAAATCATGAACACCGAGTTTCTGAATCTGAAAACTGCTGAGAGAACTGCTGCTCAAAGCCTGCTGACGGAGGCGACGGGTTTCCTTGGGTTGGGAAACGACTACAATCTCATCAATATCAAATACCTTGCTGCTATCAGCAAAAACGCTCTCTCTACTGACCGAATTACCATTAACGGCACTGGCTGGATGCATACTTTCCGCTTTAGCCAGATATTCATTTTCTGCATTTACTGGCAGAAAATTTGCAGCTAAAGATGCGGCTATCAAAATTTTAAAATACATAATTCAACTGATTTTTTTCGGCTGCAAAGGTACAAAGATTTTCCCGAAAGGATTATCCTAATAAATTAGGAAATCAGTGAAAATCAAAAAATCAGATAGAAATCAGGAAATCAGACAGAACCTGGTAAAGCTGGAAAACCGAACGAATCAAGCATATCAGGAAACGAGAACATATCAGGAATTTCGCTTGAGATAAGTCCGGATAGCATACCAGAAATATGCTACTAAAATAATATAGCCAACAGCATATAACGTACTGATACTGAATATGATATAATCTAAGGCGCACATACCCATCAGCCCACCCAAATAAAGTATTCCTTCACCCAAAGTAAGACGGTTTTTTACTTCATCCACACAGGCAATGGCAAGTATGAGTATCGCCCATACGGATGCTAAGAAGAAGCCCAACACCTTAGGCACTGCAAAAGGATTGAGCGTAGGATGGAAATAGAAATGACGCCAAACCTCAGGCATGTAAGTCTGAATCGTGGCATAGAATGCAGCAGACAGCGATACCATCAGCACAAGGGCTGTTGGATAAGGTGAGTCGATATCATTGAAATGCACGATAGGCGCATTTCGCGTAAAGATCTTCTTCACCAGATAACTCACTCCTATCAGCACAAAGACTATCAGGAAGATGAGCAGGTGGGTATTGCTGAACACCATGATAAACTGGGAAATGGGATCATCAGGCACTACCTTAGAAAGCATATTAGACTCATGTATCCAACCGAATACATTATCCTCTGTTGCCAACTGGATCCAAACTGAATCCACACGATCCTGCGGAATTATCCTGATATCAGAAACAACCAGGAGACAGTGCTGCATCACTGCGAAAGAATCGATGGGAAGATGGTTGACAAATTCCTCCGGCTGCTGCTTGATAAGCATCAGAGAATCTGCCGCCACCATGAAATTGTAGCGATAGGTATAATGATGCGTAGAAGAAAAAGAAATCGAATCGCGCTGGCGATCACTGTATTCCACCAGTGCTGCATGCTGTCCCTTTGCACTGTGACGGTGATAACAACTGGTTACAAAGAAAAGCACAAAGACCATCAGCATGCCCGTGAGGACATACTGACAGCCATTTCTCATATCGGATAACTTTAACTTCATCTGTATTTTATTATATGATTCTTCTGAATAGAACCTGCTCACGATGATCAGTTTGACTCAGCATAGACATTCATCTGACATTCCTTGCAGACAAACTCCAGACGGAATCTTCTGCCATCGCCTAATACCAGCGAAAGCGGTTCTTTCCATGTTGGTTTCTTTCCCCCACGCTTCACGCAATATCCTAAGGAATAGCGGATGCAATGGCGGCACTGCATGATGAGCGATTCATCCTTGCGTTTGTTAGCACCCAGTTCGAATGCAGGCTGGATATTCTCAAGTCCATGCTTCTTGTAGAAATCAACCGCAGAATCATTGGCAATATTATAAGTATATCGCCATTTTTCATATTCCGGTTGCCAGGTTAATTCCTCCTGACTCTTAGCTTCACGTTCTCCCGGCTGATCCAATCTGTAAGGATTGGCAAAGAAATTTCTATCCATACCAGAAATCAGCGAACGGTTGAGTTCATCTGTTATTCTCTGATCAAGTTTTTGAATCAATTCCCTACGGACATTTGAAAGCACACTGTTAGGGATGAACGCAGCATCAATATCATTCTTGAGTACCACATGCTTACATTCATATTTAGATTCACCGAACTTGCTCATCTGCGCAATCATATTATCATGCTGAGAGCGTTTGGCGCACTGCAGTTGCATAGGTGTGAAGACCTCTGCAGCCTTGTAGTACAAGCCCTGTTCTACACTCTTGAAGATATTGGCAGTGGCAAGGAATCCATCTACTACTTCACCATTATCCTCGTCCTTTTCCAACACAGGCTGGAGTTCGATAAAGAGCGGAATACGGCGTTCTGCTGTCTTGCGAGCAAGAATCTGTTCGAAAGCCTGGTCGTTGTTGCGATACAAAGCCATACCCGGTCTGAGGTTTTCCGGCATGCGGAAAGGGAAAAGGCGGTTGCCCTCTACCTTGTTGACACGGAAACCCTCCAACTCTCGGTCATCATTGATGAAACAGAGTCCGTCGCCATTGGCAAAACTGGCTACTGTAGCCACATTGAATGATACATTTCCACGGATTTCTTTCACCTTACCTACGTATTCACCGATAGCCTTCGGTGTGTCGAAGGAGGAAATATCGGGTTGTCTGCCATGCAGGAAATAGTTGGTAAAACCACGGTTGAAGGTTTTCTTCAGATTCGGAACAAAATTATATTCCACATGTCCTCGCGAAGCACGTCGGTATTCGCGTGGATATTTGGCTACGATTTCATCCAATTTCTTGTTATAGGCAGCCACCACGTTTTTCACATAAGTGATATCCTTGAGTCTGCCCTCTATCTTGAAAGAAGAAGCTCCGGCATCAGCCAGGTCCTTCAGATAATCTAACTGACAGAGATCCTTGAGCGACAGGAGATAGCGCTGGTGCTCTATCATCTGGTTGTCGGCATCAACCAGGTCAAACTTCATACGGCAGAACTGGGCACATTCACCACGGTTGGCAGAACGGGAGAAGCATTTTTCGGATGCATAGCAGACTCCGGAATAACTGACGCAGAGAGCACCATGCACGAAGACTTCAATCTCTCTGTCTGGAATAGCATTGTGGATGGCTTTGATTTCATCCAGTGACAGTTCACGTGCAAGAACCACTCGCTTGAAACCGATCTGAGTCAACCACAAAGCTTTCTCAGGAGTTCGAGTATCGCATTGGGTACTGCTATGTAACTCCTTCTTCCACAAACCTTTAGCTCTTACCTCCCAGAGGAGTCCCATATCCTGCAGCAAGAGTGCATCAACACCAATCTCATCCAACTGGGAAATCATCTTAAGCGTATCTTCCAATTCTGAATCATAGATGATGGTATTGACGGTAACGTGAACCTTGGCACCAAACTGATGGGCGTAATCACAGAGTTGCTTGATATCCTCGATAGAGTTGCTGGCAGCAGCTCGTGCACCGAAGCGTGGAGCACCGATATAGACGGCGTCTGCTCCATGATCGATGGCAGCTATACCGCATTCTAAATTTTTGGCAGGAGCCAATAATTCCAATGTTCTCATATCTTACTGAATATCGTCAATATTATAAGGAGTCTCCTGGTAAACATAATAGTTGATCCAGTTGCTATAGAAGAGATTGGCATGTGCACGCCATGTAACTAATGGAGCCTCGTTAGGATCGTCGTGATAATAATAATTCTTTGGCAATTCCACATCATCGCGCTTGCCCATATCGCGCTTATACTCTTTATCAAGTGTATTTGGCGCATATTCAAGATGACCGGTTACAAAGAACTCACGGCCCCCTCTTGCCATCACGATGCTCACACCGCTTTCAGGAGATTCTGCAATAATGTCAAGTCCTGGTACCTTCTCAATATCCTCTCGTCTCACTTCTGTATGACGGCTGTGAGGCATGGCAAAGACATCATCAAAGCCTCTGAAGATAGGCTGTGACATATCCAGCGGTTTCTGCTGGAAGATACCGAACATCTTCTTCTCCAACGGATATTTCGGCACGCCATAGAAATGATAAAGTCCTGCCTGTGCGCCCCAGCAGATATAGAGCGTAGAAGTGACATGAGTACGTGCCCAATCGAATATCTGCATGATTTCCGGCCAATACTCAACATCCTCGTATGCCATCGTCTCGATCGGAGCACCAGTGACAATCATACCATCAAACTTCTGCTTGGAGAGTTCGGAAAAATCCTTATAGAACATCATCATGTGCTCGATAGGAGTATTCTTAGGGGTATGACTCTTGAGTTTCATGAAATAGACCTCAAGCTGCAAAGGCGTATTGGACAACAGTCGCACGAGGTCGGTCTCTGTAGTTATCTTCAGCGGCATCAGGTTGAGAACCACGATTTTAAGTGGACGGATTTCCTGGCTGTGAGCCCGGCTCTCGTCCATCACAAAGATATTCTCATGCTTCAGCAACTCGATGGCTGGCAATTTATCTGGTAATCTTAATGGCATTTTTTATCCTTTCTTTGTATTTTTCTGCAAAGTTACTGTAAAAATCTGACTTAGCGAAAAAAAAGAGGATTTTTTTTATAAAACAAAAAATGTGTTGAACAACTGTTCAACACATTTTCCTATAGCTGTATCTAAAAAAGAACTGACCCATACCCCCTAAGAATATTTAAAGCTGAAAAGAGGTATGGATCATCATTTCTTTACCAGAGATCCAATCTCTCTGACTCTGGGATATACATTTTGTCTCCCTTCTTGACACCAAATGCCTCATACCAGGCATTGATGTGAGGAAGAGCGCCATTTACTCGCCATTCACCCAATGAATGAGGGTCGCTCTTTACGCGGTTGCGGATTTCCAACTCTGTGATGTTCTGACCCCATACGCCAGCATAAGCAAGGAAGAAACGCTGTTCTGGTGTGAAACCATCCTTCTCCTTGAGCTTTTTCTTTGCAGTTGCATTCTTAAATGCATTGAAAGAAACCATCAGACCTCCGTGGTCTGCCAAGTTCTCACCCAAAGTGAATCGACCATTGGCATTCAAATCAGGCAATACCTTGATATTGCTGAAGAATGCAGCATACTGATCAGCACGCTTGTTGAAGCCCTCTGCATCATTGGCTGTCCACCAGTCATGCATATTACCATCTGAATCATACTGTCTTCCCTGGTCGTCAAATCCATGAGTCATCTCATGTCCAATCACCACACCGATAGCACCATAGTTGAATGCTGCATCAGCCTTCGGATCGAAGAATGGATACTGGAGAATACCTGCTGGGAAGGTAATCTCATTGGTTGTTGGGTTATAATAAGCATTGACTGTCTGTGGAGTCATGTACCACTCGTCACGATCCACTGGCTTTCCTGCCTTGTCATTGATATGCTTGTCGTGAGCAAACTTGCGGCATGCCATCACGTTCTCATAGAAACTCTTAGATGGATCAATTTGAAGACTGCTATAGTCTGTCCACTTGTTAGGGTAACCGATCTTCACATAGAACTTGTTGAGCTTTTCGTGAGCTGCTGCCTTGGTAGTATCGCTCATCCAGGTCTGTGCATCGATACGCTGACCGAGACTTACCTGAAGATTTTTTACCAATTCCAACATGATCTTCTTGGAAGACTCTGGGAAGTAGCGCTTGCAGTACATACGACCGAGAGGTTCGCCCAACTGAGCTTCTACCTGATTGGTAGCACGTTTCCAGAGAGGATAATCCTCCTTACGGCCACTCATTGTCTTACCAAAGAAATCAAAATTAGCCTCACGGATCTCATCTGTGAGATAAGAAGATGAACTCTGGATAACATCCCACTCCATCAAGGCTCTGAGCGTATTGTCATTCTCGGCTGCAGTAATCTTGTCGAGACCAGCGAGGAAGTCAGGCTGACCTACGATCATCTCCTGGATGTACTCGCTCTTGATACCCTCTGCATTACACATTGCCTCGAAGTTGAGGTTAGGATATTTCTCCTGGAACTCCTTGAGAGTCATCTTATTATAGTTAGCCTGAGGATCGCGAAGTTCTGTCATGCTCTTTGAGATGAGCGCCAACATGGTTTCGTGCTGGAAGATAGCCTGCTTCTTCTGAGCTGCTTCCTCTGCTGAGAAACCGTAGAGCTGGAACATCTTCTGAACATACTTCTTGAATGCCTCACGGATAGCTACTGTAGCTGTGTCATTGTTTACATAATAGTCTTTCTGACCGAGGGTAAGACCGCCCTGACCGAGATTGAAGATATTCATCTTAACATTCTTCTCGTCAGCACCGAAGCCACCACCGAAGCTTACACCATAACCTTGTGCTGCATACTTCAACTGGATCTTCTGCAAGTCAGCCTTTGTCTTGGCTGCTTCCATCTCATCGAGAAGTGGCTTAACTGGTGAGATACCAGCCTTGTTGCGAGCATCTACATTAAGAGCCAACTTATAGAAGTCAGACAATTTCTGCTCGATAGTACCCTTCTTATAAGTCTTCTTCTGAAGTTCAGAAAGAATGGTATTGATACGCTTGTTGTTGTCATCTGCCAACAGATTGAAGCTGCCGTAGCAGCTGTAAGCTGCTGGGAGTGGGTGGTTCTTCTGCCATCCACCTGTAGCAAACTTGTAGAAATCATTAGCAGGACTGACTGTCTTATCAAGGTTTTCCATGACAAGACCCGACTTGTTCTGTGCATCTGCGCCGAGAGGCATAGCTGCCAGCATCATCATCGGAAGAATCATTTTAATGTTCATGTTAGTTATATTTTTTATTATTAAATCTCAGAAAGATAAGCATCTGCTGGAAGAAGATCTTATGCTGAAGGTTTATGAATTGCTGACTTCTTCGAGCTTTTCAGAAAGAAGCAGCCAGTTGTCATTTTCCTCATCAAGTTTCTGCATCAGCGAAGTATATTCTGTGACAAGGTCCATGTTGGTCGCATTCTCCGGCTTCATCAGAAGGTCATCTATTTCCTTCTTGCGCTTTTCCAGTCTGGCAATGCGATCTTCACACTCCTTGACAGCCTTCTCAGCCTTGCGGATTTTCTTCTGCTGTTCCTTATGCTCTGCATAATTCTGTTTACCGGCAGAAGGAGTTGCTTCTACAGGAGCAGACTGAGCACTTGTCAATGCGGCATTGATGGAATCTGCATTGTGCGCACGGAGATAGTCGTAGATACCACCTAAGTGCTCACGTACCTTACCGCCACCGAACTCATAGACTTTATCTACCAGTCCATCAAGGAATTCACGGTCATGGCTCACGATGATAGCTGTACCATCAAAAGCCTTGATAGCCTCCTTGAGCACATCCTTTGACTGCATATCAAGATGGTTGGTAGGCTCATCGAGTATCAGCAGGTTGACTGGTTCGAGCAGCAGTTTGATCATGGCCAATCTACTTCTTTCACCTCCACTGAGTACCTTCACATACTTTTCCGATGTCTCACCACCAAACATGAATGAACCGAGGAGATCATTGATTTTCAATCGCATCTCACCAGTGGCTACACGATCGATGGTATCGAATATCGTGAGGTTCTCATCAAGGAGCTGCGCCTGGTTCTGTGCGAAATATCCAATCTGTACATTGTGTCCAATCTTGAGGTTGCCCGTAAAAGGAATCTCGCCCATGATACATTTGACAAGCGTTGATTTACCTTCACCGTTCTTTCCTACGAACGCGACCTTCTCACCTCTTTTAATAGTAAGGGTGACATGATCGAAAACCGTATGCTCTCCATAATCCTTGCGTACCTCATCGCAGATAACTGGATAATCACCGCTTCGCAGACAAGGAGGGAACTTGAGATGCATCTGTTTGTTATCCACCTCATCCACCTCGATCGGCACAATTTTCTCCAACTGCTTGATGCGACTCTGCACCTGTACGGCCTTGGTAGGTTTATATCGGAATCGCTCTATAAAGTCCTTAATATCAGCGATTTCCTTCTGTTGGTTCTCGTAAGCCCTCAACTGCTGTTCACGACGTTCCTGGCGAAGGACGATATACTCATCGTATTTCACTTTGTAGTCCTCTACCCTTCCGCAGGTAATCTCCAACGTACGATTGGTAACATTATTGATAAACGCACGGTCGTGGCTCACGAGTACTACCGCCTTGGCACTTTGAGCAAGAAACTGTTCCAGCCACTGGATACTTTCGATATCAAGATGGTTGGTAGGCTCATCGAGCAAGAGGACATCAGGTTTCTGCAACAGGATTTTCGCCAATTCAATACGCATACGCCATCCTCCGGAAAACTCTCTGGTAGGACGTTCAAAATCCTCTCGCACAAATCCGAGACCTGTCAGGGTACGTTCGATTTCAGCCTCATAGTTTTCACCTCCCATCATCATGTAGCGTTCATGTTCCTGAGAGAACTTCTCCACGAGTTGCGCATATTCATCACTCTCGTAGTCGGTACGGTCAGCCATTTCCTGCTGCATCTTATCAAGACGCGCCTTCATCTCCGTATTATGAGCAAAGGCCTTGCGGGTTTCTTCCTTGACCGTCGTATCGTCCTGAAGTTTCATGACCTGAGGCAGATATCCGATAGTGGTATCGTTTGGAATCGCCACAACACCGTCAGTAGGTTTCTGCAAACCACACAGGATTTTGAGCATGGTAGATTTTCCAGCACCGTTTTTGCCGACGAGCGCTATGCGATCTCTATCATTGATGACAAAACTGACATCATGAAAAAGAGGTTTAACGCCAAATTCAACTTTAAGATTTTCAACCGATATCATTACAGAATATATATTACAGAATCTTGATTACAGAATCTACTTTTAAAGAATTCATTCTTTTGAAAATGTAAATATCCTTATTATGAGAATATAAATACCTTATTATGAAGAATTTATTATTCTTCTTGAGAATCTATCATCAAGAATCTATTATTTCCAAAAAAATCCCCAATGGGGTAAGTTTAATAAAAAAGGTCGGACCTCAAAAAGAGAAACCGACCTTTATACTTTAAATCTTCAAGAAGATTAAGCCTCTGCAGGAGCGTCCTCTGCTGGAGTTTCCTCAGCAGTTGCAGCAGCCTCAGCCTCTGCCTGAGCAGCAGCCTGAGCAGCCTTCTTGTCAGCTACCTTCTTTGCGATTGCTTCATTCATCTTCTTCTCAGCCTCGAGCTCCTTAGCAGCAGCTTCCTTCTTAGCCTTTGCCTCAGCGTCACGAACTGCAGAAACCTTCTGGTCTGCGCCGTTCTTCCAAGCGTCGAAACGCTTCTGAGCCTCAGCCTCGTCGAATGCGCCCTTCTTAACGCCACCACGGAGGTGCTTCATCAAGTAAACGCCCTCGCCCTTGAGGATGTTACGTACTGTGTCTGTTGGCTGTGCACCTGTCTCTACCCAGTAGAGGGCACGATCGAAATTCAAATCTACAGTAGCAGGATTGGTGTTAGGGTTGTAAGTACCAATCTTCTCAGTAAATTTACCATCACGTGGTGCTCTAACGTCAGCGATTACGATGCTGTAGAAAGCATAGCTCTTACGACCGCCGCGCTGCAATCTGATTTTTGTTGCCATTTTTTAATCTAATTTTTTAATTTGAGGTTTGAATTTTATGCTGCCATCTCGTGACAGCGGGTGCAAAATTACAACTTTTATTTGATTCCCACAAATTTCAAGTTGATTTTATAATTATTTTTAACGTATTCTACGGGTTCCATTAACGAATTCTATCGGCTGCACGTACCAATTTCTCATCATCACTGACTCCCTTGCGTGCTAAAAGCACAAAGACAAGTGATAAGAGAGGCATTACTGCACCCCAATGGAATGTCAAATTGCCGGATACTTTTTCTAATCCTACAAGTCCGAAGAAGATCACTGCATAATCTACGTACCAGAGTACATTGAAAAGCAGGTTGATAGAACAGAGATTGATCTGCAACTTACGGTTCTTGAACTGGAATACTGTTACCAGAGACATCAATGCTGAAACGGAGCAAAGAAGAAACAGTGGCAAACAGCTTGCATCAAAACGGATTCCCTCGTCGCCGCTAATGCCCAGGCAGTGTACTGACATCGGATTTCCCATTCCCTGTGGCATCACTGAAGCCACAGGTACAAACAGGCAGATCACACAGGCTATGACTGCGATCAGAAGAAACAATGTTTGTTTACGCTGTATCATAATCTTGTTATATTCCTACATGATTATATAATCACTACCCTACATTTCTATATAATTGAGATCCCTAAATTATAATTATATCCCTAAAATTACATAATAGAGACGGAACTCCACATTAAAAGGCAGAACTCCTCATTTAAAAAGGGAAGCACCTCATTAAAAGGAGAAACACCACATAAAAAAGCAGAATACCTTACTATATAACATTGAATTATATATTTGCAGAATCTGCATTATATATGATATAGAGTCAGTAATCAGATTAATATCTGTCAACAGGAGCGTGCTCTCTTGTTGGGTCACGCCAGTAGATATTCTTATCTACAAACTCCTGAGTAGCCAAGAGAGTTGGCTTAGGGAGTTTCTCATAATAGCGAGAGATTTCAATCTGCTCACGATTCTCGAACACCTCTTCCAAAGAGTCATTATAAGAAGCAAACTCCTGGAGCTTCTTGTTCAATTCCTGCTTAATATCAAGAGAAATCTGATTCGCACGCTTAGCGATGATTGCTACACTCTCGTAGATATTGTTTGTGTCATCACAGAGATCCATGATATTACGAGTCACGGTGTTTGTTGGAGCTTTTGTTTTTTTGTAATCCATAATAATACCTTTATTTAATATCTATTTTGATTGATTCTTATTATTCTTATTTTTGAGAAATTCTACAAATTATATTTATTCTGGAAAATTCTATAAATCTGCAGATTCTTCAAACTATTTTTATAATGTTCTCTAAATCCCTTCAGAAAGATTATCCAATTCCCTTCAGAAAAATTATTCAAATCTCTTCGGATAGATTCTTGCAACAGCTAAATCCCAAAAGAAACTTTACTGATTGGAATTGCCGGAGCTCAATTTCTCCAGTGCATCCTCTGGATGTTCTTTTTCGAATTCCTTACATTTCGCAATCATCTTTTCAGCATTGGCACGTTCTTTTGAATCTGGATACTCATTGATGAAGCCGTAGCACTCATCCTCAGCATCCTGATAACGCTCCAGCTGCTTCTCCTCCACACTCATCTTGGCCAGTTCAAACTTGCCTTTCATAATCAGTGTGGCAAATGCTTCACGCTTATTGCTATAAGGATAATCCTTCAACGCATTCTGAGCTGTTACGATACATGCCTGATAGTTGTTACCCTCACCCAGACAGTTGCCGAAATAACTGCCCAAATCATAATATAGCTTCGCATTCTTATATTCCTTCTCCACCAGAAGATCCTGCAAAGCGAAAAGACGACTGGTAGCCAAATTCTTCAGACGGGCATCAGGATATACATCAAGATACTCCTGAAAAGCACTGATCGCTGTAATCGTAGTACTCTGGTCAAGACGTGGTTCTGGAGCATTCATATACAGACTTTCGCCTACAAAGAACTTAGCTTGCTCTGCATAGATACCCTTAGGATAACTGGAAACATATTTGCGGAAATACTCAGCAGCCGTCTCATAGTCTTTCATCTCAAACTCACACATGGCGAGCATGTAAAGGCTCTCCTCTGCCTCTGTAGACCCCTTCTTGATAGTAATCAAGTCATTCAGAAGAGTAGCTGCACGAGAATACTTGCCAGAAGCAAAATACTGCTTGGCATACTCATATTTCAAGTTATAATCCTGAGACTTATAAACCTGGTTAAACTGATTTGCACAACTTGACATCAGAAGCGCAAAACAAGCTGATATAAGAATTGTTTTTTTCATTATAATCACGTTTTGTGATGCAAAGTTAACTATAAAATAGCTATCTACAAAGAAAAAAATACACTTTTTCGCATTTTATCATTCTTTATAACTAATTATGCGATTTTTTTTGTAATTTTGCAACCGATAATTTAATTTTATTAAGACTTCGTGTCTCAATACTTGTCAACAAACTGATTTTTGAAATCAACAGATATGGAATTCAAGATAACTTCTAAATACCAGCCAACTGGCGATCAGCCACAGGCAATCAGGCAACTCACCGAGGGGGTGGAGCAAGGAGATCCTGCACAGGTTCTCTTAGGTGTCACCGGTTCGGGAAAGACCTTCACCGTGGCCAATGTCATTGCCAACGTGGGAAAACCTACACTCATCCTGAGTCACAACAAGACTCTGGCTGCACAGTTGTATCAGGAAATGAAGGGCTTCTTTCCTGAAAATGCTGTAGAATACTATGTCTCCTACTACGACTATTATCAGCCAGAAGCTTATCTTCCTACTACGGACACCTACATAGAGAAGGATCTTGCCATCAACGAAGAAATAGACAAGTTGCGACTCGGAGCCGTTTCTGCTCTATTATCAGGTAGAAAGGATGTCATCGTGGTTTCCTCTGTTTCCTGTATTTATGGTATGGGGGGTCCTACAGCCATGCAGGAAAATATCATCAAGATAAAGAAAGGACAGATACTGGATCGCAATATATTCCTGCGCCAGCTGGTTGATGCGCTGTATGTAAGAAACGACATTGAACTGCAGCGAGGCAACTTTAGGGTGAAGGGTGAAACGGTGGACATTTTCATGGCATACAGTGACCATGTGCTGAGAGTTACCTGGTGGGATGACGAAATCGACAGTATCGAGGAAGTCGATTCTCTCACCTATCATCGCATAGAATCTTTCGACCGATATGAAATTTATCCTGCCAATCTGTTTGTGACAACCAAAGAACAGACAGAACAGGCTATCCGCATGATACAGGACGACCTGGTGAAGCAGGAAGAGTTCTTCAAGAGTATCGGCGATGGAATCAAGGCACAGCGAATCAAGGAAAGAGTGGAATACGATATGGAAATGATCAAGGAATTAGGTCACTGTTCGGGTATCGAAAACTACTCCAGATATTTTGACGGACGACAGGCTGGAGAACGACCATACTGTCTGCTGGACTTCTTCCCGAAAGATTTCCTGCTTGTGGTAGATGAGAGCCATGTCAGCATCCCACAGATAGGTGCGATGTACGGAGGTGATAGAGCCAGAAAGAAGAATCTCGTGGAATACGGTTTCAGACTTCCTGCTGCTTTTGACAACAGACCACTGACTTTCGAAGAATTCCACAGTATGATCCACCAGGCTATCTATGTAAGTGCCACACCTGCCGACTATGAACTCAAGGAGGCTGAGGGCATTGTGGTAGAACAGTTGATTAGACCGACCGGACTGTTGGATCCTGAAATAGAAGTAAGACCAAGTGAAAATCAGATAGACGATCTGCTGGATGAGATATTGACCAGAACGCACAGAAACGAGCGAGTACTGATTACGACCCTGACCAAGAGAATGGCAGAGGAATTGACTGAGTTCTTGCTGAATCATAATGTGAAAGCTGCCTATATCCACAGTGATGTGGCTACGCTTGACCGTGTGAAAATCATGAACGACCTGCGAGCTGGCATTTACGACGTACTGGTGGGCGTCAACCTCTTACGTGAAGGACTTGACCTGCCAGAGGTTTCATTGGTAGCGATTCTTGATGCCGACAAGGAAGGTTTCCTGAGAAGTCACCGTTCACTCACTCAGACGGCTGGTAGAGCTGCCAGAAACGTCAACGGAAAGGTTATCATGTATGCAGACAACATCACAGAAAGCATGCAGCGTACCATAGATGAGACTGCCCGCAGAAGAAGTATCCAGTTGCAGTACAATGCAGATCATGGTATCACACCTAAACAGATAGAGAAGGCAATTACCTCTGCACTCCCAACATCTGCCGACAAGGAAGATAACTATCGCATCGGTGACGGCAAGAAAGAGATTAAACGGGTATATATCGAACCGGAAGGAGGTGCCTTTGCCGCCGACCCTATCGTACGTAGTATGAGCAAGGAGGAACTCGTCAAGAGTATTGAAAACACAACTGCCCTGATGAAACAAGCTGCCAAGGAACTCGATTTCATGCAAGCTGCACAATACAGAGATGAAATCCTGAGACTGCAGAAGGAACTGGAGGAGAAATAAGCACTTGAAGAAAATCAGAACTGGAGGAGAAATAAGCACTTGAAGAAAATCAGAACTGGAGGATTCAAGGACTGGAGAAATCAAGAAGTGGAGGAATCAAGGACTGGAGGAATCAAGAAGTGAAGGAATCTGGAACTGGGAAACCAAGTACTTCAGGAATCCAGGACTATTGAAATTCTGGACTTCAGAAAAAGTAAATTAAAATATTAGAAAAAACAATAGGTAAATAAAAGGTAATAAGATTAAAATTTATGTGGTTAGTATTAGCATTTCTCTCAGCCACTTTGCTGGGATTCTATGATGCCTTCAAGAAAAAGGCACTTTCAGGTAATGCGGTGATTCCGGTGCTCTTTCTGAACACCCTCTTTTCATCGCTCATCTTTATTCCGTTCATCATAATGAGCTATACAGGAACCCAATTAGACGGAACGATTTTTCATGTAGCTGAAGGTGGATGGGAGGTTCATAAATATATCGTACTAAAGAGTATGATTGTACTGAGCAGTTGGACTTTCGGCTATTTCGGCATGAAGCATCTGCCTCTTACCATTGTAGGGCCTATCAACGCTACAAGACCGGTAATGACGCTTGTTGGTGCACTGATTGTATATGGCGAGGTATTGAACCTGTATCAGTGGATTGGTGTAATTTTGGCCATCATCTCTTTCGCCATGCTCAGCAAAAGCGGAAAGAAAGAAGGAATCGACTTCAAGCATGACAAGTGGATCTACTTCATCGTCTTGGCTGCCATATTGGGAGCTATCAGCGGTCTTTATGACAAATATCTCATGGCTCCCCCAGAGAATGGTGGCGTAGGACTGGACAGAATGATTGTACAGAGCTGGTACAATATCTACCAATTCTTCCTCATGGGAGCGATGATGCTCATGATTTGGTGGCCTAAGAAGAACAGTACCACCCCATTCCACTGGCACTGGTCTATCGTTTTCATCAGTATCTTCTTGAGCGCAGCAGACTTCGTCTATTTCTACGCATTAAGTTTACCAGGCGCCATGATCAGTATCGTGAGTATGGTGAGACGCGGAAGTGTCATCGTCAGCTTCCTCTTTGGAGCCGCCATCTTCCACGAAAAGAACCTCAAAGCAAAGTTTGTCGACCTGCTTTTGGTGCTCTTAGGTATGCTCTTCCTGTATTTCGGAACTAAATAAGAAACAGGGAAATTACTGCAAAAAGAATATTCTTTCCATTAAAAACAATAACTTTTTGAATATTTATTTGGCAGTTCGATAATAAAGTGTTAATTTTGCAGACAAAATAATTACCAAAAACAAATAGATTTGATCATGAACAGAACAATTATTACAGTAGTGGGCAAAGATACTGTGGGTATCATTGCAAAGGTTTGTACCTATTTGGCAGAGAATGACATCAACATTCTTGATATCTCACAGACCATCGTTCAGGAGTATTTCAACATGATGATGATTGTTGACATGGGTAAGATGAAGAAGTCTTTTGAGAATGTGGCTGATGAACTTGCTGAGATTGGTAAAGGCATGGGTGTACAGATCAAAACCCAGCGTGAGGAAATTTTTGATATGATGCACCGTATCTAATCAATCCTGATATTCATTCAGGGTATCAGTTTGACACATTATTATATATATAGATAAAAATACAATTATGATCAACATATCTGAGGTTATCGAAACCAACAAGATGATTGAGCAGGAAAATCTCGACGTTCGTACTATCACAATGGGTATCAACCTGTTGGATTGTGCTGCAACAGATGTAGACGTGCTCTGTCAGAACATATACAATAAAATCACTCGCCTGGCCAAAAATCTGGTAAAAACTGGCGAAGATATCTCGAAGGAATTTGGTATTCCTATCGTCAACAAGAGAATCTCCATTACTCCTATTTCACTCGTAGGCGGTTCTGCATGCAAAACTACAGACGACTATGTGAAGATAGCCAAGACGCTTGACAAATGTGCCAAGGAACTCGGTGTAAACTTCCTGGGTGGTTACTCTGCCATCGTAAGCAAGGGTATGAGCAAGAGCGATGAACTTCTGATTCGTTCTATTCCGCAGGCTCTGGCGCAGACTGATTTTATCTGCAGTTCTATCAATGTAGGTTCTACAAAGACTGGCATCAACATGGATGCAGTCCGCCTGATGGGACAAATCATCAAGGATACTGCTGAAGCAACCAAGGACAAGGGTTCATTAGGTTGTGCTAAATTGGTTGTTTTATGCAATGCACCTGACGATAATCCGTTTATGGCTGGTGCTTTCCATGGTGTTAGCGAAGCTGATGCTGTCATCAGCGTTGGTGTCAGCGGTCCTGGTGTTGTAAAATATGCACTGGAAAGTGTTCGCGGTGAGAGTTTCGAGGTTTTGTGTGAAACCATCAAGCGTACAGCATTCAAGATTACACGTGTAGGTCAGTTGGTTGCTAAAGAGGCTTCTGCTCGTCTGAATATCCCATTCGGCATCATCGACTTGTCTCTGGCTCCTACTCCTGCTATCGGCGACAGTGTGGCTGATATCCTCAAGGAAATCGGTTTGGAGCATCCAGGAGCTCCTGGTACAACTGCTGCTTTGGCTTTGTTGAATGACCAGGTAAAGAAGGGCGGTATCATGGCTTCATCATACGTAGGTGGTCTGAGTGGTGCTTTCATTCCTGTAAGTGAAGACCAGGGTATGATTGATGCTGTAGAGGCAGGTGCTCTGACTATCGAAAAATTGGAAGCTATGACCTGCGTTTGCTCTGTAGGTCTTGATATGATTGCAATTCCTGGCGATACTCCTGCAACAACCATTTCTGGTGTGATTGCTGACGAGGCAGCTATCGGTATGATCAATCAGAAGACAACTGCAGTCCGCGTTATTCCTGTTGTAGGAATGAAGGTTGGCGATAATGTTGACTTTGGCGGTTTGCTGGGTCATGCACCTATCATGCCTGTCAACTCTTTCAGTTGCGAAGCTTTTGTAAACCGTGTAGGACGCATCCCTGCTCCTATCCACAGTTTCAAGAACTAAATCAGAAAAATCATATAAAAAAGAGAGGGTGCGTCATGACTTATGACACACCCTCTTTTTATAAAGCATTTCCTCAAAGGAAACGCATTTATAAGCTCTAATGAAGCGCTTTATTGAGGTCTAAGTTTTATAGAGGTCTAACGATGCGCTTCATTAAGGTCTAATGATGCGCTTCATTAAGGTCTAACGATGCGCATCATTAGACCTTAATAAAGCGCATCGTTAAGTAACTAAAAAGCGCTTTTTCATCCGTCTATAATTTTCGAGGATTCAGGTTTCATAATTTCCATTCCTGTACCCACTTTTATTTTTCCCTGCCCACGGAAAAATTCTTGCGTGGACAGGGAGAAAAATATACCCAGGCAGAGAAGGAAAATTATAAGAGTATTTGTAGAAAATGGGAGTGTCATCGGAAAGGGCATGTTTTAACATTTATTGTAGGAAAATACAGATAGAAAAAGGGTGTGTCATGGCTTATGATACACCCTCTCTTTTTTATAATTAACTTTATTATTTCCCAACATTGAATCGGAGGCCAAACTGGATATTGAAATTCAACTTTTTATCTTTGAAGATATTTTCAATCTGACTTCCATTATCAAAGTAATATTTCATTCCTGGCTCCACATAAACTCCTAATTGAGGAATAAAATCATACTGGATACCAACAGATGCATTTGTTGACCATTGCATCTTATCACGTTTGCTTTCTTTTACTTCTCCATCCGTTTCGGTATGATTTTTAATATTTACAGCTCCTTCGCCACCTGCTGTCACGTAAGTATGCAAGCCTTTATATTCCCATACAGAATAACTCAAATTGAGCGGTATTCCAATATAATGGAGATCTTGGGTAGATACTGTACGGGTATCAGAAACTCCACTGATGAAATCCGAACTGACTTTGGTATAAACCAGACCCGTAGAGAGTTTCAACTTTGGAAGAAGATGAAAGCCCACCTGCATACCTACAGATATCGGTTGATGATGCTCGGTCTCTTCGTAGAGATCCGAAGTTGGAATCATGACCATATATCTTTCATCGAAGAGACTGGCAATCTGGGTGTTTTTTTCATAAAAGACCGGATCAGAAGAAGGCATAGAACTCATCAGTACAGGACTATTACCTCCTGATGTCTTCCCTATAAATCCATTCTCGCTGTACAACTGGAGTTTCAAGCCACCACGATGATGTTTGTCTTTACGTCCCAGTTCTTCATCCATACTGCTTTGTGCCAAAACAGTCCTTCTTCCGTTCTGAGCAGAAGACATTACATCACCTTCTGAAGTTATTAGAGAGTTTACTTTCCGAGAAGAACGGGATGAAGGAACCGTTTCTGATTTCTCATTTACAGAACGGGCAGAACTCTGAGTATCTAAATCTAAAGACAAAGCAGATTCAGAACTTACTAATTCTACAGAATTAGATTGAGCAAGAATGTTGTTCCTTGTCTGTCCGCCTCCAGACAAAGTTTGCAGTCCATCTTTAGACATTGCATTTTGACCATTAGCAGATACAGCAGTCTGACCATTATCATAAATTGCATTTTGACCATTATCAGAGATTGATTTCTGATTATTATCAGAGATTGCTGCCTGACTATCTTTAGGGACTGCTGTCTGCCTTTTATCAATGAAAGTTTTGGGGCCTTTGTCAAATATAGCAGCAACTTCATTTTCTGCAACTTCATTCCACGGATGGAAATACACATAGGCACCACCAGCAAGAAGGGCTGCTATTGATGCAGCTATAGAGAAACGACGCATCACAACAGAGCGAGCGACACCATTATTGCTATGGATGTTTTTATTCACAAATACCTCATCTTGAACTAACGATTGTTCTATGTTAGCCCACAACTCATCTCCGACTGGCATTTCATAGTCTGCCATCCGGTCGCGTAGTCTGTCTGTCCAATCGTTATTCATATTCCTTATTCTTTAGATAATTATTAATTTTGCTCGCTAAAAGTTTCTTGGCCCTCAAATACTGAGAAGCAGAAGTAGATTCCTTGATATCAAGCATCTCTGCAATCTCCTTGTGACTCTTTTGTTCAAAGACATAAAGATTTAAAACCATTCTATAACCATCAGGCAACTCACTGATTATCTGATTCAGAACTTGCGGTGGCACTTTCTCGACGTCTGGTTCTTGTTCTTCTATCTCATCTGGGAACTCATCAACAAAAGAAAATTTCGCTTTCTGTTTGATGAAATTGATTGCCTCATTGGAAACAATCCTAAGAACCCACCCTTTCAACGATCCCTCACCCCTGTATTCAAATCTGTTGACAGAAGAAAGAATCTTCACGAAACTATCCTGAATGACATCATTGAGATCATCACGATCAGGGACATACCTCAGCCCTACAGCCATGGCATATCCCACATATCGGCTATACAGTTGATGCAACGCACTCCTGTCGCCCTTTTTGATATCATCCAATAATTCCTTTTCTGATTTCATTCTCTAACAACAAGTTTCCACAACTGGGTGGTCTAAAACTCATAGCCATTTATCTAAAAACTGAAAAATATGAAAATCTTGCATCAGATTTATATTTTTTTTGCAAATTTCTTTTCTATAAGCCATTTTAAATCTCAACTACATCTCCTTCCTGAGTTAAAAAACTATGAGAGAAAACGGCTTTTGCCTCATTGAGCAAAACATCTTCACAATTATATCTTGCACTATAATGACCTAAAAGAAGTTTACCAGCACTGGCAGCTTTAGCTACAAGAGCTGCCTGTTTAGCAGTGGAATGATAATAAAGTTTGGCTCTATCCTCATTCTCGGAAGCATAGGTACTCTCATGATAAAGTACCGTTACATCCTGTATTTTTTTATAAAGCTCAGGCATATACTTTGTATCACTACAATAGGCATAACTTCTTGGTGTTTCTGCTGGAGTAACCAATTGGCTATTGTCAATAACCTTTCCATCCGATGTAATCCAATCTTTTCCTAACTTGATATTATTAATCTGACTTACCGGTATCTCATAATAGTCAATCATGTCACGTCGGATATGAGGCAATGTGGCCTTCTCACGGAACAGAAATCCACAACAAGGAACGCGATGCTGAAGCGGAATTGTTTCTACCGTAAGAGACTTATCTTCATAGATAATTTCAGACACCTTAGTATCAACGGGAACAAACTCGATTTTATATTCCATACCCGTCATAAAGAAATCTAACTGTTGTTTAAACAAACTCTCATATTCTTTTGGCGCATAGACTTTTAAAGAAGAGGTTCGACCTAACATTCCAAAGGTAGAAAGTAATCCGAGCAAGCCAAAGCAATGGTCACCATGGAGATGAGAAATGAAGATGGCATTAATCTTCCCAAAATGAATGCGGGAGCGCCTGAATTGTATCTGTGCGCCCTCACCACAATCTATCATAAAAGCCTTTCCTCGCAATTCAATAATTTGCGAAGTAGGATAATGTTTAAGGGTGGGCAATGCACTGCCACACCCTAATATATGAATTCTAAAAGGTTCCATTAAAAGTTATCTATAACGTTAATTATTTTCCTCTTACAAGAAACTTATACCCTACGTTTGAAAATATATTATACTTGACGCTTGAAAGTAAAGATTCCTGCATTGTTTTCCAAATACATACTGTCAGGACCAAGTTCATCAATCATGAAAGTATCCTTGTTGAGCAACAACTTACCATTGAGAATTTTCCAGGATGTCCAAGGATTCTGTTCTGCCTTCACATTATTCTTGACCTCACCGCCTTCAATAATCTCAAAATTCTTATCCAAGCTCGTCCACTTTCCGAGAAGTGAAGTCAGATTAATCACCTGCTGAGCAGCCACATCGCCCAGTTCTTCATTTTTTTGTCCATTCAATATCAAAGCAATTCTATCACCTGCCAACAAACCACCTTTCACGATGTTAGGTTCTTCATCATCGATAAAGACGTTCATGGTATCTCCAGCATCTGTTATCAACTGAAGATTATGCATTGTGGTACCGTCACCGCAAATACCATATATTGTCGAATCTGGAACATCAACATCTGTTGTATCAACAACAGAAATGACATTAGATGTTTTACGCTCTTTACAACTATTAACAACGAACAAGCTTACCAAAGCTATTGTTATAAAAAATAATTTCTTCATAATTAAATCTCCTTATTCTTTATTTTTCTCAATATTCGCGATATTGTCTGTATTCTCAGAAAACCAATAATCGCAGGATTATCTATATTCGGAATGTTGTCAAAATTTAAAACCATTCTTTACTATAGAATTACCTATACTCCAACTTTATAAAAAGATCAGCCTTTATTCGCCTCTTTTAGATTGCCTTCACACTTCTCTAAAGATTTAGCTTCATTCCATAGCTGATCCATTTCTTCCAATGAAATATCCTTCAGATTTTTTCCTCGTTTTAAGGTATGATCTTCCACATAATTAAAACGTCGGATGAATTTCTGATTGGTATGTTCAAGTGCATTATCGGGATTCAGTTTATAGAGACGGGCTGCATTGATCACAGAAAAAAGGAAATCACCTAATTCCTGTGTAGATTTTTCCTTATCTTCCTTTGCCAATTCTATTTTCAATTCATCAAGTTCCTCCTGAACCTTATCCCAAACATCCTCTTTGTTTTTCCAATCAAAACCTACATTTCTTGCCTTGTCCTGTATGCGATAAGCTTTAATAAGAGAAGGCAAGGCATTAGGAACACCGCTAAGCACTCTTTCATTTCCATCCTTCTCCTGCTGCTTAATCTGTTCCCAGGTTTTCTCAACAGCAGTTGATGTTTTAGGTTTGACTGAACCCGCCTTTACAAAAGAGTTCTGGTCATCATCAGAAGCAGAATCCTCAGACTCACATTTTTCTTCTTTATAAACCACCTGTCCATTTTCGTTGATATACATATCAGGATTGGATACGCTCCATTCTCCTTCCTCGTTCCAATTGATAAATGGATGTCGGAACATCAGTTTATCTGCTTCCTGATTGCAAACATCGCAGATATCAAACTCACCATCTTCTCGTCCGATGATACTGTAGAACATCACATGCTCCAAAACATCACCCAACTCTTTCTTGATATCTTTATAATCGCGTTTCATCAGTGCATCACAGAGTTCGAAAGTCTCCTCGATTGTATTCGGGCGAAGACTCTCGAATGTCTGTTTCTTATCCCATGGACACTGCAGGCGCAAACGGTCCTGCACATCCAACAAGCGACTGAACGCTGCCATTTTTTCTTCTTTCGTATGCATTTTATTCATATTCAACTTTAAAGGTTCATCATGCGCATCTCCAACTATCACGTTAAGAAAATGTGCAAAAATTAATAATTTTGATGCAAAGATAGTGTTTTTCGCCCAAAAAGTAGTATCTTTGCACTGTTTTTTAAAGAAAAAGAAAGAAAAAGAATAAAAATTAGATATAAGCAATGGAATTAGCAAGTAAATACGATCCACAAGCAGTGGAAAGTAAATGGTATCAGTACTGGCTCGACAACAAGCTTTTCAGCTCTAAGCCAGATGGTCGTGAACCTTATACAGTGGTTATCCCTCCACCAAACGTAACGGGTGTGCTCCACATGGGACACATGCTCAACAATACTATCCAGGATATTCTCGTTCGCCGTGCTCGCATGGAGGGCAAGAACGCATGTTGGGTACCAGGTACCGACCATGCCAGTATCGCTACCGAGGCAAAGGTTGTAAACCGCCTCGCTCAACAGGGTATCAAGAAGACTGACCTTACTCGCGATGAGTTCCTCAAGCACGCTTGGGACTGGACTCACGAGCACGGCGGCATCATCCTCAAGCAGCTCCGCAAGCTCGGTGCCAGCTGCGATTGGGACCGCACAGCATTCACCATGGACGAGACCCGCTCTCGTGCCGTCATCCACGTATTCTGCGACCTTTACAAGAAGGGACTCATCTATCGTGGCGTGCGCATGGTTAACTGGGACCCTCAGGCTCAGACTGCACTCTCTGACGAGGAGGTTATCTACAAGGATGAGCACTCTAAGCTCTACCATTTGAAGTATTACGTGGTAGAGCAGGACTGCCAGCAGGTGGATGAGGAGAACGTGATACACAAGGATGAGAAGGGATACTATGCAGTAGTAGCAACCACCCGTCCTGAGACCATCATGGGCGACTCTGCCATGTGTATCAACCCAGAGGATAAGAAGAATACCTGGCTGAAGGGTAAGCACGTTATCGTGCCTCTCGTAAACCGCGAGATTCCTGTCATCGAGGATACATACGTAGATATCGAGTTCGGTACCGGTTGCTTGAAGGTAACTCCAGCTCACGATATCAACGACCACGCACTCGGTTTGAAGCACGGTTTGGAAACCATCGACATCTTCAACGACAATGGTACCATCAGCGAGGCAGCAGGTCTCTATGTAGGTATGGACCGCATGGACGTGCGCAAGCAGATTTCCATCGACCTTCAGAACGCCGGTCTGATGGAGAAGATTGAGGACTATAATAATAAGGTGGGGTTCTCTGAGCGTACCAATGTGCCTATCGAGCCAAAGCTCTCTACACAGTGGTTCCTCAAGATGCAGCACTTTGCCGACATCGCCCTTCCTCCAGTAATGGACGATGATATCGAGTTCTATCCTAAGAAGTACAAGAACACCTATCGCCACTGGTTGGAGAACATCAAGGACTGGTGTATCAGCCGTCAGCTCTGGTGGGGTCACCGCATCCCAGCCTACTACTTCGACAACGCCGGCAAGAAGGATTTCGTGGTAGCTGAGACTGCAGAGGAGGCTCTGAAACTCGCTCAGGAGAAGAATGCCAACATCAAGGCTGAGGATCTTGAGCAGGAGAGCGACTGCCTCGACACCTGGTTCTCTTCATGGTTGTGGCCTATCTCTCTGTTTGATGGTATCGAGCATCCTGACAATGAGGAGATCAACTACTACTACCCTACTTCCGACCTCGTAACTGGTCCGGATATCATCTTCTTCTGGGTAGCACGTATGATCATGGCTGGCTACGAGTATCGTGGCAAGATGCCATTCAAGCACGTATATTTCACAGGTATCGTCCGCGACAAGCTGGGCCGCAAGATGAGCAAGAGTCTCGGTAACTCACCAGACCCATTGGTTCTGATTGACAAGTTTGGTGCCGACGGTGTTCGTATGGGTATGATGCTCAGTGCTCCAGCGGGCAACGACATCCTCTTCGACGAGAGCCTCTGCGAGCAGGGACGTAACTTCAACAATAAGATTTGGAATGCCTTCCGCCTCGTGAAGGGTTGGGAGACTGCGGATATCGAGCAGCCTAAGAGTGCTGAAATCGCCGTGAAGTGGTTTGATGCCAAGCTCAAGGAGGTGAACGAGGAGATGCAGAAGCAGTTTAAGGACTACCGTATCTCTGAGGCATTGATGACAGTATATAAGCTGTTCTGGGATGAGTTCTCATCCTGGTACCTGGAGATGGTGAAGCCAGCTTACGGCCAGCCTATCGACCAGAAGAGCTACGACGCTACCCTCCGCTTCTTCGATGCCCTCCTGAAGATGTTGCATCCATTCATGCCATTCATCACCGAGGAGTTGTGGCAGCACATCTACGACCGCAAGGATGGCGAGAGCATCATGCGTGAGAAGCTGGAGATTCCTGCACCTACAGCTGAGGAGCAGAAGTTGGCAGCCGACATTGAGGCAGTGAAGCAGATTATCGCCGGTGTTCGTACCGTTCGCAACCAGAAGAACATTGCCCAGAAGGAGCAGTTGTCTCTGCAGGTAGTAGGCAAGAACGATTTCGAGGCTTACAACGACGTAACGCTGAAGATGGCGAACCTTGATAAGATTGAGGTCATCGCTGAGAAGAGTGCCGATGCATCAAGCTTCATGGTAGGTACCGACGAGTTTGCCGTACCATTGGGCGACCTCATCGACGTAGCTGCCGAGGTTGAAAAGGCAGAGGCTCAGCTCAAGCACCTGGAGGGCTTCCTGATGGGTGTACGCAAGAAACTCAGCAACGAGAACTTCGTAGCTCACGCTCCTGAGAAGGTGGTAGCCCTCGAACGTAAGAAGGAAAGCGACTCTGTAGAGAAGATAGCTACCCTGAAGGCTACTATCGAGGAACTCAAGAAGAAGTAATTATAAATAATCATGTTTAGTGTTTAGAATATCATGTCAGCTCATCATTTTTATGTTTTGCAATCATATATTCCTAAGCACTAAACATTTCATTTAAATCCTCACCTAAATGAAACAGTTTGTTTACGGATTTATCTTTGCAATTGTATCCATCATCGGACTAGGAAGTTGTACAGAAGAAGCTTTTGACGTCGATAAAGTTAATAAGCAGACAATACTCGTCTTCCTACCTTGGACTGGCGGAAACTCAAGTATCGGATTGACAGAAGCTTTATCTAATAATATTGATAGCATCTGTGCAGGTATTACTGACAAGAAGGGACTCAACAATACGCGTGTATTGGTTTTCTTCAGCAATAATGCCAACAATAGTACGCTCTTTGATCTGACATATAATGATGTTACAAAAGAGGTAAGCAGGACTCCTATTAAAACTTACGAAGGCTCAGCCTACAATTCTGCAAATGGATTCGCAGATCTTCTCAATGAGGTAAGACAAAATGCAGAAGCACTTAACTATGCCCTGATTATTGGTGGTCACGGTTGCGGCTGGTCTTGCGCTGACGATTGGATAAATTATCCAAATCAGGCAAAATCATTCAATACTCAGCAAACATTTGATACCTCATTTAGCGGCATTCAGTTTGGTGCAGACCCAAACAATCCTACAACCCGCTTTTTCGGTAGCGTAGATCGCAAGGAAAATTCAATAGATCTAAGCACATTGGTGGAAGGTATCAAGCAAAGCGGCATCAAAATGCAGTATATACTTTTTGACGTATGCTATATGGGAAATGTAGAAACTGCGTATGAACTAAAGGATGTCACCAACTATCTCATCGCTTCCAGTAGTGAAATCATGGCTAAAGGAATTCCTTACCGCTCAATGTGGAGCTATCTTAATGGAACAACCCCAAACTATAGCAGTCTTGTAAATGGCATCGTAAACTTCTACAAGAATAGCAATTCTCCATATTGCAATATGGCTGCCATCGATTGCAGACAATTAGATGAGCTGGCAAATGTAATGAAAGAAATCAATCAAAAATATACATTAGATACCACGATTCCTCTCGACTCCATCCAGCCACTCGATGGTTTCTTACCACATCTTTCCTACGACATGGCAGTATATGTTGACAGTTTGAAGCCAAGCGGTTATCTAAAAGAACAATTCAGCAACCAACTGAAGAAAACAGTCAAAGCTGCAGCACATACTGATTGCGTATATACAGCTTTAAGACTGTATCCAGAAGCAACAATTAAGATCAAGAATTATTGCGGTCTTTCAATTTCTGACCCAAGCCAGCATCCTGTTGCTATCAGAGGTAAGGAGAAAACTGGCTGGTGGAAAGCTACACATGAATAAAAGAAGATCATACATTATATAATATCATAAGCAAATGAAATTCTTTGTTATATTAAATAATCAGCAAGAAGGACCATACACGATAGCCCAACTTGCAGAAATGGGTATTTCAGCAGAAACCTTAGTATGGAAAGAAGGTATGAAAGACTGGCAACCAGCCTGGACTGTTTCTGAACTCCGTTACATTTTGAACGAAAAGACAAATGAATATAGGAATGCTTCTTCCACAGGCATGCAACAAGAAACTACAATTCCGCCAACACCCCCTTCGGCTCCCTATAAAGAGGAAAAGAAACCGCAAAATCATTATTTGCTCAAAATTTTCGGTGGACTTGTCTTGCTTCTCCTCATTATCATGGCTCTGACAAATCCGAATAGAGAATCACATGAAAATGCCATTCGCACAGAAGTAAGTAAAGCCGTGGAAAAAGCAACAACATCTAATGGCAATGATATCTTCTCACAAGGTTTTGGAATGATGGCGAGAATGCTTGCAGGTAATTTTATTGACTCGGCACTTGACAATCTCTTCGAATATCATAACTATCTGATTTTCTCGAAAGGTACTGTGACTATTCAAGACAAAGAACATACGGTCAGTTATGGAATTTTCGGAAAAGTCATTACTATGAATTCTGACGACATGGTAAAAGCATTGGAAGGAAACAACCCAGAAAATACCAGTTCTGACGAGTATAATTCAAGTGAAAACACTACTGATGAAAAAGATTTGGGCGAAAGCACTACTGATGAAAGAGATTTGGGCGGAAATATCCAGAAGAAGTTGGAAGACAGAGCCAATCAGGCTATGGACAAGGCTGCAGACAAGGTGAGCAAGAAAATCGAGGAAAAGATAAATCAGAAAATAGATCAAGCTACTGATTCTACTACAATAGATAAGATTATCGATAAGATTCTGGAATTAATATAAAAAGATAAAACATCAAAAAATCCCAAACAGCGATTGAATATCAACCAATTGTTTGGGATTTTTTGTATCCATATTTATAATTTACTGTTTTTCAGCAATTTAGGACAGATATCTGCAAACTGACACTTACCACAATCTGGGTTAGCACTTTTACAAACATACCTACCATGCAAGAGTAACCAGTGATGAGCATTAGGAATATCTTCCTTTGGAATATGCTTCATCAGGTAATCTTCTACTTTACGAGGAGTATCAGCGGTTCTTGGAACTAAACCTAAACGGTGACTTACACGATAAACGTGTGTATCAACAGCCATCGTAGCCTTACCAAACCAAACAGCCCGTATCACATTTGCAGTCTTTCGTCCTACTCCTGGAAGAGTAACCAACTGAGCCATTTCGGAAGGAACCTCTCCATTAAAATCACACACCAGTTTACGCGACATTTCCACCAGATGCTTAGCCTTGGCATTAGGATAACTGACTGATTTAATCAGATCGTAGATATCATCCTCCTCAGCCTGAGCCATTCTGTTTGCATCAGGATAATGGGCAAAAAGAGCAGGTGTAACCATATTGATACGCTTGTCTGTACATTGAGCCGAAAGCAAGGTTGCCACCAAAAGCTGAAATGCACTACCAAACTGCAACTCCGTGGTTACATGTGGCATGGATTGTCGAAAGTAATCCAACACAAATTGATACCGCTCGTCTCTTAACATAATAATATTACTTCTTTGCAGCTGGAGTAGCAGCAGGGAGTGTGCTCTTGTAAGCCTTGTTAAGACCAGAGATTACTTCATTGGTAATATCATAAGCCTTGTCTGCGTACAGCAAGTTGTCACCACTCTTAGAGAAGATGATGCTATATTTCTTATCCTTATTATATCTTGCCAGATAATTAGCGATGCTATCATGAAGAGCCTTATTGTACTTCTCCTGTTCTGAAGCAAACTCGTTGCTCAAACGCTGCTGCAATCCCTGCAAATCATTATTCTGCTTCTGTATAGCAGCCTGTCTTTGCTCAGCAGCCTCACGACTTAAAGCATTCTGCTGAATCTGCTGCTGGAAATTAGCAGCGGCAGCCTGCAAGTTCTGCTGCTTCTGTGCAAGAGTAGCCTGAATGTTCTGACCCTTCTTTTCAAGAATTGCAGCATACTCCTTTGCGAATTTATATTGAGTCATGATAGAATCCACCTCAACATAAGCAATCTTTAACTCAGCCGGAGCCTTACTTTCAGATTTAGCTTCAACCTGTGGCTGTGACTTGTTGCAAGATGTTAGTGACAAAGCGACCATAGCTGCAAATGCCACTGAACCCAAAATGTTCTTTTTCATTTCTTCTATAATTTTATTATTACTTATTTTCTATTTCTCAAAAATCAAATTAGGAATCGGAATGCATACATGAGTCATCATTTATAATAAACATAAAATAACATATACGTTATCTTCCATTTATCACAATACATCTCAATTATTAATTAATAGGCTTTTCCTGCCTGACGCGCTTCTCTGTCCTGATCAATGACACAATGAATGCCCTGCTTGCGCAAGCCTGGATTATCATGCACATGCTGGGAAGAGAACTTTCCGTTCTTCCTAAAAATCAACTTAACTGATAACAATGCTATACAAATAGCAATTATTAACACACTAAATAGGAATATCTTTACCATTTTTATTAATTTTGCAGTGCTTTAATTAGCACATTTGGTTGCAAAGGTAATATTTTTTGGGGAATATCCCAAATAAAAAGCCAGAAATAGTAAGTAATTATAAATAAAATAACATTCTTTTCTAAAAAAAGTAAGTTATTAATAGTACAACAATAATATAAAAACATATTGATATGGAAAAAAATGAGTTAAAACCATCATGCGTTTTCGAGCAATTCGCAAAAATCAATCAAATACCTCGTCCTTCTAAGCACGAGGAAAAGATGATTGAGTTCCTCAAAGATTTTGGCGAAAGCAGAAATCTTGAAACCAACGTTGACAAAACGGGCAATGTGATCATCAGAAAGCCTGCTTCACCTGGATATGAGAACAGAGAAACCATCATACTCCAGAGTCACATGGATATGGTTTGCGATAAATTGGTAGATGTTGATATCGACTTTACCAAGGATGCTATCCAGACTTATATAGATGGCGAATGGTTAAAAGCTAAGGGTACTACTCTTGGGGCTGACGACGGAATTGGATGCGCTATTGAACTGGCTATCCTTGACAGTAATGAAATCGAACACGGTCCTATAGAATGTGTGTTTACACGTGATGAAGAAACTGGATTAACCGGCGCGCATGGCATGGAAGCCGGTTTTATGACAGGCAAAATGCTCATCAATATGGATTCTGAGGATGAAGGACAGATTTTCGTTTCATGTGCTGGTGGACAGACCATTCACGCAACTTTTGATTTTGAACGCGAACAAGCTCCTGCAGGTTACTTCTTCATCAAATTGAGTCTGAAAGGTTTAAATGGCGGCCACTCAGGTGATGACATCAACAAGAAGCGCGCCAATGCCATCAAACTTCTCGCCCGCTTCCTGTATCTGGAGATGGAAAAGTTTAACGGCGACATCAGATTAGTCAACTTCAATAGTGGTAAGATGCACAATGCCATCCCTCGTGATGGTCAGGTAGTATTAGCCATCAAGAATGAGGTAAAAGAACAGGTTCGTATTGACTGGAACATCTTTGCATCAGAAGTTGAAGAAGAATTCCATGTTACAGAAAAGGATATGGTCTTCAATATGGAATCTGCAGAATCATCTCCTGTCATCGAAAAAACAATAGCAGAAAAGTTCATCATGGCTTTACAAGCAGTAGATAACGGTCCGTTGACAACCTGCCAGGATGAAGCTATTGCATGGATGGTAGAAACTTCCAGCAATGTTGCCAGTGTGATAACTACAGACAACTCTATTGACATCGTAGCTTCACAACGCAGTAATGTGATGAGCAATCTGGAAAACATGACCAATACAGTGAAAGCTGCCTTCCAGCTGGCTGGAGCTAAAATTACTGTAGGCGACAAATATCCAGCATGGAAAATGCGTACAGATAGCAAACTAACGGAAATCACCGTCAAGAGTTACGAAAAACTTTTCGGAAAGAAACCATTAGTCAAGGGTATTCATGCAGGTCTGGAATGCGGCCTCTTCTCAGAAAAATATCCTGATTTGGACATGGTTAGCTTTGGTCCTACTCTCCGAGAAGTACACACTCCACAGGAAGCACTCTATATCCCAACTGTGCAGATGGTATGGGATCATCTTCTGGACATACTCCGCAATGCACCACGCAAAGGATAAAAGTTAAGTAACAGGCAAGATTAGTACGGGCTGATAGCCTAATAGCACATAGTCCCACAGATTCACAGATATACACAGATTTGGTCTTTCCGCCATAAAAATCTATGTAAATATTTAAAGTCTGTGGGACATTTTTAGTTTACATGATGCGGCTTATGACGCACCTACTTTTCTTTTATCCAGAATCATAAAATATACTAAATTCAGCAAAAATAGAAAAAAGACGCATAAATATTCCAAAAGAAAAACAATACTGTTAAAAACGTAAAAAAAATGCGGTAAATACTTGATAATCTGAAAAATAATGATTAACTTTGCAATGTCTTAAAGATAACATGCTTGTTTTCTTAAGACAAAGTATAAGTACAAAGATAAACATTTATTAAATCACAAAACCTAAAGAAAATGAAAACAGAAAATGCTAAGAACTATGGTGAATACGTAGAAATCGCATCACCTATTCAAGAAACAGCGTTTATGCCCCAAAACGTAATGGGCGGAGAAATTTGGTATAACTAACTTATGATTAGCTAAACAAAGAAATTTACGTTGTCTCAATACTTTTGTGGCAACAGCTACAAAAAGATAGGAGAAGTTATCATTTATAAGATGATAATTTCTCCTATTTTTATATAAAACAACAATTATTTAAATACAACTTCACAATCTTACTTTTATACATCTGCCCTTCTTGTCCTTTTCGGCCATCTCGTCCTTCTTGCCCTTCTTGAGAAAAATACCAATCTATAAGAACCATTCTAAAAAACTATAAATCCCCAATTAAGCCAACATACGTTTCATATATTTCCTAACCTCTTTACGAGCAGCACAAAGACGATTTTCTACCTTCTTATATTTAACATCCAACTTGATTGCAATCTCACTAATCTGCATTCCATCGCATACATTCATTCTGTAAATCTTACGTTGATTTTCACTTAAGCGAGCAATTCCACGTTCAAGCAATTCGTTAATTTGCTGGACCGAATAGATTGATTCACCCATATTCGTGCAAATTCGAGAAGCATGAGAGTTCACGAAAAAATGTTCATAATCATATACACATTGACGATGGCGCCAATAATCACAAATCAAATTTCTGGCAATCGTATATACCAAACAAGGCAAAGTGACAGAAGATATCATTTTGTCCATTTGCAAGAGGCGCAGAAAGATATTCTGAACGACATCTTCAGAATCATCTGCATATTGTAATCGGGAAGAAACGAAAGCCTTCACTTCTTCATAGTGCTGAGAATAATAGTCAGCGATCAAATCGGATTTAGATTGTAATTGTTGCATCATGATTGTGTTGTTTCAAAAGTTTATCATTAAATTTCTTGCAAAGGTAATAAAAAAAACAAAGCAACCAAATTTTATAAGAAATAATTTGAGCCAAAAAGTCATAAATGAAACATTTCAGATACAATAAGAAACATTTTATCGCTCTTTGGCACGCCTTTTGTAAGTGGCAAACACAAAAACATATGAATAGTAAATTTAAAATTAAAACATATAATTATGGCACAAAAAGGTAATATTGGAGTAACGACAGAAAATATTTTTCCTGTCATCAAGAAGTTTCTTTATTCAGACCATGACATCTTTCTCCGTGAGATGGTGTCAAATGCAGTAGATGCCACACAAAAGTTGAAAACACTTGCTGCTCAAGGTGATTTCAAGGGAGAAATTGGAGACACTATAGTAAGAGTTTCTCTTGACGAGAATGCTGGTACATTGACCTTCAGCGATCATGGTATCGGAATGACTGAAGAGGAAATAGATAAATACATCAATCAAATAGCTTTTTCAGGTGTTACTGATTTCCTTGATAAATATAAGGAGAATGCCAATGCTATCATTGGTCACTTCGGACTCGGTTTCTATTCTTCTTTCATGGTTTCCAACAAGGTGGAAATCATTACCAAGAGCTACAAAGAAGGTTCTAAAGCCGTAAAATGGAGCTGCGATGGTTCTCCTGCATTCGAAATTGAAGATGCAGAAAAGAGCGAGAGAGGTACGGATATTATCCTCCACATAGCAGATGACTGCAAGGAATTCCTGCAGAAAAACAAGATTCAGGAATTGCTGAACAAGTACTGCAAGTTCATGGCCGTACCTGTGGCATTCGGAAAGAAAACAGAATGGAAGGATGGAAAAAATGTCGAAACAGAGGAAGATAACATTATTAATAATGTAGAGCCTTTATGGACTAAGACTCCAAGTACATTGAAAGACGAGGACTACAAGAATTTCTATCGTACCCTCTACCCTATGTCTGACGAGCCTCTGTTCTGGATTCACCTGAATGTAGATTTCCCATTCAACCTGACAGGTATTCTCTACTTCCCACGTATCAAGAACAGTATCGACATGCAACGCAATAAGATACAGTTGTATTGCAACCAAGTCTTTGTTACTGACCAAGTTGAGGGTATCGTACCGGAGTTCCTCACCTTGCTTCATGGTGTCATCGATTCACCAGACATTCCATTGAACGTAAGCCGCAGTTACTTACAGAGCGACAGCAACGTCAAGAAGATTTCTACCTACATTACAAAGAAAGTAGCAGATCGTCTGAATTCTATATTCAAGGAAAACCGCAAGGAATACGAAGAGAAATGGGATGACCTCAAGATATTCATCAACTACGGTATGTTGTCTAAGGAAGATTTCTATGATAGAGCTAAAGACTTCGCCTTGTTTAAGGACGTAGATGGCAAGTACTTTACATTTGACGAATATAAGACCGTTATCAAGGACAACCAGACTGACAAGGAAGGCAACCTGATTTATCTCTATGCCAACAACAAAGAGGAGCAGTACTCATATATCGAGGCTGCAAAGGACAAGGGATATTCTGTGCTCTTGATGAATGGTCAGCTGGATACTCCAATGGTGAACATGCTTGAACAAAAGTTTGAGAAATCTCGTTTTGTTCGCGTTGATTCTGATACAATTGAGCGCCTTATCGTGAAAGAAGATGCCAAAAAGACAGACCTCAATCATGAGCAGACCGACAATCTGACACAAGTATTCCGTTCACAACTTCCTAAGATAGAAAAAACGGAATTCACCGTTGAAGTGCAAGCTTTGGGTGAGAACAGCAAACCGGTAGTCATCACACAAAACGAGTGGATGCGAAGAATGAAGACCATGAGTCAGTTCCAGCAAGGTATGAACTTCTATGGTGAGATGCCTGACAGCTACACCATCATCTTGAACTCAGACCATACTCTGATAAAGAATGTTTTGGCTGATTCAGAAAGCAATACTGCAGAAGCACTCAAGCCTATTTTGGCAGAGATCAAGGGTCAGGAGGCTCGATTGGCAGTTCTTCATCAGGAACAGATCAAGAAGAAACCAGAGGAGATTACCCAGCAGGAAAAGGATGATGTTCATCAAACCGAAAAGACTATCAGCGATGAAAAAGGTAAGCGTGATGAAATCATAGGCAATTACGCCAAGGACAACAATATCGTTCACCAACTGATTGACCTTGCTTTGCTGCAAAACGGTATGCTTAAGGGCGCAGGCCTCGAAGCATTCTTGAAGCGCAGCGTTGATATGATCAAATAATAGATTTATTCTACCGAATATAATAATTCCCCGCCCGGAAAGACAATCAAATGCTTTCCAGGAGGGGATTTTTATGTTTACAAATCAGAATCATAGATTACAAATTCAAGAAATAAAGGGAAACAGCAACAATAAATAAGTCATTTAGCACCAGTAAACAAGTCATTTAGCACCAGTAAACAAGTCAGATAGCACCGGTAAACAAGTCAGATAGCACCAGTAAACAAGTCAGATAGCACCGGTAAACAAGTCAGATAGCACCAGTAAACAAGTCAGATAGCACCGGTAAACTAGTCAGTTAGCATCAGAAAACAAGTCAAATAGCAACAGTATCTCCGAAAAATACCACCCCTTCATCTTTTATAATATGATCCAAAACACCAATTGAACTTGTCCATTGAATGAACAACAAAGAAACTGAGGTTAATATTGTTAAAAAATACGTCATAAATTTTGCTATAACATCAAAAAACACTATCTTTGCAATGTTTAAAGGTAAGTATGAATATATATCATGCTAAATTACCAGAGAATGGAAGATTGGCAGAGTGACCGAATGCGCTGGACTCGAAATCCGGTATACCCCTTACGGGGTATCGGGGGTTTGAATCCCTCATCTTCCGCACATATCATTTATAACCATTCTGTTTTCGCCATTCACCGAGCGGAAAAGATTCTAAAAACAAAATAATCATGAAGAAAGTATTTTTCACAATATTCATGTTTCTCCCTTTAATGATGTCAGCACAGACCGTATTGACACCAGAACAGAAGTTGGAGCAGGCTCAAAAGCAACTGGAAGAAGCCAAGAAAGCAGTTGAAGAAGCAAAGGCTGCCGCAGAAAAAGCGAAAGGTACAGATAAAGAACTGGAACCATCCATTGCAAATGAGCCAGCATCTACTACAATTAATGGTAAAACAATCGTAGTCAAAAATCAGCAAAAGAATGCCGAAAGCAACACCACACCTGCAGAGACAAACCAAGGTTGGATTGTCCCTAAAGTAGAAAAGCGCACTGAAGTTGCCAAGAAAACGGTTACTAAAAATGGTGTTACACTGAAAGATGACCCAAAGTATTTGGAGGGCGCAATACCAACTGATGAAAATGGCAAAATCGAATTTACCATGCAAACAGATGCTAACGGGAAATCTGCGAAACAGATTTATGATCTTGTGTACAATTACTTCAGCAATTTAACACAAGACAAAAATAATATAGCTAGCAGAGTTGCACTTGTCAATCCAAAAGAGAATATCATAGCAAATACTATGGATGAATGGCTTGTTTTCACCCAGTCATTCCTTTCACTTGACCGAACAGAATTCAGATATCTGTTGGTTGCTCAAATTGCAGATAACTCTTTGACCGTTACATTGTCAAAAATCATCTATAATTATGAAGAAGGACGCTCTACTGGTTTTAAGGAGCCAGCAGAAAAAGTAATTTCTGATCGCTATGCACTCAATAAGAAAAAGAATGGCTTAGCACGCATCTTTGGCAAATTCCGCAAGGGAACTATTGATCGTAAGGATCAGATTTTCAGCGACATAAAAGCATTAGTTAAAAATTAACTTTCAAGTTGTTTAATACAATTCTTTCAAAATGCAAGAAGATAACAAGATACAGGATACAGTAAATACTGAATCCAACGAGAATAACGAAACAAAGACATCTTATGCCGTCAGACCCCAACATCGCCAGCGACGACTCATTGACTATGATGGCAGAGACAAGATGCTGAAAGTTCGAAACAAGCTTAATATTGCATTCATGCTTTTGGCTGTCATCGGACTCATTCTTTGGACTCAAACAGAATATCAAACTGCAAGTACCATTGTACTGATTATAGGAGTTGTTCTTAAAATTATTGAAGTCTGTCTCAGACTATTTAAGAAATAACATTTAAGATTTTAAGAAATGATATTAGGTTTTGTCTGTTCAAAAATCATGAGAAAACCATATATATAGGAATAAGAAAGTAGTAAATGAATACCTACATAATGAATAAAATATTCACTACAATGCTATTTTGTGCTGCAACTACCTCGGTTGCAGCACAAACTGATTTTAATTCAATCAATGAAGATGGAGATTTCCGCCCAGCTTCCGAAAGAAGAATAAGTACAGATTCCCTCGGCTCTAATCAGGAAATTCCTAAAGGAATTAAGGTTTGGACGGTAGATGAAAGATTCGGCGACCAGCAAGATGCTGTTGTAGATACACTTCAGCATATGTACATGAATACGACTTTCACAGAAGGACTTCGCGGAGAATACAACACCTTAGGTAACATGGGCTCTCCGAGAATAGGACGTATTTTCATTGATCGCAGAAATACTCAGGGCCAATTCCTTTTCACAGAACCTTATTCATATTTCAACACGCCCGTCAGTGATTTTCATTTCACCAACACATACTCACCAATAACCAACATCACACTCAATTCATGTGGTGACCGCACGAATGGTGAGGACGATTTCCATGCCATCTTTGCAGTCAATGCCAATAAGCGATTAGGAGCAGGATTCAAATTCGACTACAAATACGGACGTGGTTACTATAACGCACAAAGTACCAGTCATTTCAAATATACCATGTGGGCTTCCTATATTGGTGACCAATATCAGGCACATTTACTTCTTAGTACTCTCCACCAGAAGGTGACAGAGAATGGAGGTATTACAGATGATGACTATATCAAGCACCCGGAAATTTTCGAAGAAACATTTTCAGAAAATGAGATTCCAACTGTTTTAGAGAAGAACTGGAACAGAAACGATAATCAGCATATCTTCTTATCTCATCGCTATAGCTTAGGTTTCAAACGCAAAGTAAAAATGACAGAAGAAGAAATCAAGGCCAAGAAATTCGCTATGGAGTCTGCAAAAGATAATGCTGAAAGCGAAGCTAAAGAAGAAGCCATAAAAAAGGCGAAAGAAACCGGAAAGAAATTTAACGAGAAGGAATTTGATAAAGCTCAACAAGCCAAATATTCCGGAAGACCAGAAGGCGCTAAAATTGCAGGCAACGAACCTGCAGTGGAAGCTAATGCAGGCTCTTTGAAAACAGATACAACCAGAATAGCAGTCAACGGTAAAGCTGCTGCTGATAGCTTATTGGCCATCCAAAAGAAGGCCAAGGAAGACTCATTGTTCTATAAAACTGAGTACGTACCAGTCACAAGTTTTATCCATACGCTCAAATTTGACAATTACAAGCGTATATACACTGCTTATCAGACCCCAGCGAACTTTTACTTAAACGAATACTACAACGTGGGTAAGTTGACAGGAGACTCTATATACGACAAGACCCGCCATTGGGAAATGAAGAATACCTTTGCATTAGCCACTTTAGAGGGCTTCAGCAAATGGGCCAAAGCTGGCATCAAAGCTTTTGCAAGTTACGACATGCGCCACTTCGACTTGCCTACAATGGAGGGCGGTATAGAAAAATATAACGAACATACACTTAGTGTTGGTGGTCAACTCAGTAAAAAACAAGGAAAGCTATTACATTATAATGCCATTGCGGAAATAGGTATCGCAGGCGAAGATGCGGGTACTTTGGCTGTAGATGGAAATCTGGATGTAAATATCCCTTTCCTTGGAGATACGCTTTCAATTATAGGAGATGCTTTCTTCCATCGCGAAAATCCATCTTTTTACTATAGAAAATATCATTCTCGACACCTCTGGTGGGAAAACGATCTCGACAAGATCATTCATACCCGCATCATGGGAACATTAAGGTTCAACAAGACTCGCACTTCGTTACGTGTTGCCGTTGATGAAATCAAGAATTATACTTATTTGAGTCAGAGCTATACCATTACCGATGAAGGTTTGAGAACTGGCGTTACAGTAACTCCTATGCAGAGTTCCAGTCCTATCAATTTACTTACTGCACAATTAAAACAGGACTTTAAGTTGGGCATACTGAATTGGGAAAATGTAATTACATACCAGCATTCAAGCAAGGAAGAAGTTGTACCGGTACCAGACTTGGATATCTACACCAATTTATATATCAAATTCTCTATCGCAAAAGTTTTGCATATAGACTTAGGTGCAGATGCCCGATATTTCACGAGCTACACTGCACCCGACTATTCTCCATATATGGGACAATATGTAGTCCAGGGAAATGGTGACAAGAACGTAAAGGTAGGCAATTATCCGATAGTCAATGTCTATGCCAATGCATTCATCAAGCATACCCGCTTCTTTGTCATGATGAGTCACATCAACGCCGGACAGGGAGACAGAAATTATTTCTTGACACCTCACTACCCTATCAATGGAAGGGTATTCAGATTTGGAGTAAGTTGGAATTTCTTTAACTAATAAAATGGTAAAAACGAATTCTGTAAAAGCGTGGCTTTTAGCAACACGCCCCAAGACGCTTTCAGCGGCTGCAGTTCCTGTCATGATAGGAACTGCATTCGCGTGGCGAAATACAAGCGAACAATTCAATTGGATTCCTGCAATCTTATGTTTGCTATTTGCATGGATCATGCAGATAGATTCAAACCTTGTCAACGACTATTTTGATTTTAAAAAAGGTAATGATGACGAGACGAGATTAGGTCCTAAAAGAGCATGTTCGGAAGGATGGATAACATCCGACGCTATGGTGTGGGGAATCCTCATTACAACCCTTTTGGGATGTATGACAGGAATACCACTTATATTATACGGAGGACTGGAAATGGTGATGGTGGGAATAGCATGTGTCGTATTTTGCTTTCTCTACACCACATTATTCAGCTACCACGGATTGGGTGATATTTTAGTACTTCTGTTTTTCGGTATCATTCCTGTATGCTGTACGTACTACGTCTGCATGCCTCTCCACCAACAAATTCCAACAGGTGAAGTGATCGCATCATCCATAGCCTGCGGCTTAGCAATAGACGCACTATTGATAGTCAACAATTACAGAGATATTGACAATGACAGGAGCAACGGCAAGATAACCCTTGCAGTACGTTTGGGAGAAAGCAAGACAAGAAGACTATACGAATCAATAGGATACATCGCTGCAGGTATCATGATCATCCGCGTATTCTTCGATTCATATCAAACCGACAAGTTAATTCCGACGTATGCTCTATACCTTATATATATCATATTACACCGGCAATCCTATCAAGAGATGAAAAGAATCAACAAGGGAGCAAAATTAAATCAGGTACTCGGCTTGACAGCCCGCAACATTTTAGTTTTTGGCCTCCTATCAGTTGCAGCCATACTTTCTGTGATATTTATATAACAAAGCTTATGAAACAACAGGTAAATCTTGAAATAATGGAATTCATCGAGCTACAGATTCTTCCACGTTACAATGCATTCGGAACGAGTCATGGCTTACGCCACGTGAATAGAGTGATCAAAAACTCCATCAAGTTGGCAGAAGTGACAGGTGCAGACATAAACATGGTATATGTGATAGCAGCATATCATGATTTAGGAATGGAAGGACCAAGAGCCATACACCATATCACAAGTGGTAAGATACTCCAGAGTGATCAAAGATTGAAGCGTTGGTTCAAGCCAGAGCAAATCAAAATCATGAAAGAAGCTGTAGAAGATCATCGAGCATCTTCCAGCAGACAACCCCGAAGTATTTATGGGAAAATCGTAGCAGAAGCAGACAGAGATATCGAAGTTCATGAAATTTTCCTGCGAGCTATTCAATATGGAAGAGAAAATTACGCAGAGAAAGATAAAGAAAACCAATGGCTCAGATTCTCTCAGCACATGGAAGAAAAATACTCCAACAATGGGTATATCAAACTCTGGATACCAAACTCACCCAATGAAAAAGCATTAAAGGAACTGAGGGGTATTATAGAAAACAAAGAAGAATTAAGAAGAACATTTGAAAGCATCTGGAAAGAAATTGAAGAATGCAAATAAAAAAATGAGAAAATATTTGGTTATTTCATAAGAAAGCATTACCTTTGCAAATGTAAGACATGACAAATGAATAAAAATATTTGGGGTCGTATCGGTTCGATCGGGTTACTCTTCATATTAAATCGTGAAACCGAGAAGACTTCTCTTGTTGATGGCGGGCCATATAAATCGCATTTGCGACTAAGCTGTAAAGCCAGTGGATTACAAAGACGGAGAGCTCTCAAACTTGTGAAAGTTCAGAGTTTCATCACATCATCGAGCGACCCCTCTCTTTTTATAAGTACATAAAAGTACAAACATCAATATCATGCCAGACAGTAACGCTAACAGAAACGACATGGAAATAACAGAACAAACACTTCAGCAAGTTGAGCGATTCATCAAGAAGATAGCTCAAAAGTTTCCACCTCAAGAACTCGATGAAACTTCTGTTCTTACAGATATTCATGTACGATGTTCTCAGGATAGTGGAGAATTGTTGGCATACAATGACGACGAGCAGGAGATTACTCGCTGCGTTGTTGAACAATGGATAGACAACAAGGACGAAAATTTCTATGAGGAAGTTGCCAAGTGTTTGAGAGATATTCTGAGAAAGAACACAGCTATCGTTGATAACTTGGGAATTCTCAAGCCATACAGTTTTGTTCTCGAAGATGATGACAAAGAAAATCTTGGAGAACTCTATCTGGCAGATGATGACACGATTATTGTGGGTGGTGACCTGATGGAAGATTTAGACCATGATCTGGATACATTCCTCGATGATCTACTCAAAGAAGTATAATTGTGCTTTTAGTAAGAAAAGTAAATAATAAATTTTTTATAAATTAAATAAGTACATACTTATAAGAACTAAAATTGATTTAGCGAAATCAAGCAAAAGGATGAGTAACTGAGAAGTCACTCATCCTTTATTTTTTCTGAATACTCTTAATATATTGAATTCAAAATGCTCTACGAATATTAGTAGCTTATTTGGTAATTCTAAACCAATCTACATCTATCCAGCCACGATTGGTCTTACCTGCTGGTTCTTTAGCAACCATACCGACCTTGGCTCCAATCCATTTTCCTTCACGCATTGTAAATTCGTCACCTACCTTCTTAAAGGACTTTCCGTCTTTGCTAAAGTAGAAATTAACCTTTCCCTGCTTAACAACCATTCGGAGATAAGAAGAATGATGCAAGGCAGGCTGATAATCAATTTTATCAGCGGAAGTCGGCGCAAAAGTGGCAAGCACCTTCACATCTTCAGTTCCCTTCTTGTCAGCCTTATGACAGGTAATCTGCTGCAACTGAAATTCATCCCCTACTCTTTTGACAACCAAAGCAGAATAGTCCAATCCCATCATGATAATACCACCCATCTGATTCTGATCTTTAGCTGTCAGTTGTAATTTTGCAGTAGCCGTAAAATTATCAGCAGGAGTTTTTTGGAGCAAGAGGTTTGGAGTATGCCAAATGGTTTCATCACTCTTATGGGTATAAATACGATATACACCCCAGGAAGTAGGCATACCAAACTGCTGTTGGTAATTAGCGTGCCACTGCCATTGCAAACCAAGTTTTGGAGTATTAAACTCATCACTCTCAACAGGATTCACATTCACATGAGTACTTGCTTTAGGCATCTTATAAGTCTCATAAGGTTCCCCACAATAACCTTTTGCCGGAACCTTGCCCATCACTGGCCAATTATCCTTCCAGGTAACAGGTTGGAGATGGACGACACGTCCATAAGCTTCCTTATCCTGGAAATGAATAAACCAATCCTCTCCATATTTGGTATGAACCCATCCACCCTGATGAGGGCCGTTAATCAGACTCTTTCCCTGTGCCAGAACCTTCTTAGATTCATAAGGACCGAAAGGTGATTTAGAGCGCATAGCCACCTGGAAACCTGTAGGTACGCCACCAGCAGGGAACATAACCCAATACCAGCCGTTTCTCTTATAGAATTTAGGTCCCTCGCAAGTACGGTTCTCCGTTCCATTTCCATCAAAAACGATGACAGGATCACTGATAGCCTTGGTACCATCAGCATTCAATTCTCTAACAGTAATGACAGAGGCAAAACGATTGCGGGAATTAGCCCAACCATTAACGAGATAAACTCTACCATCTTCGTCCCAAAGAGGAGACGTATCAATCATTCCCTTACCAGGAATCACGCATACAGGATCGTCCCATTTTCCGGCAGGATCCTTCGTCTTGACCATAAATACGCCATAGTCAGGATCGCCCCAATAAATATAGAACTCACCATTATGATAACTGATACATGGAGCCCATACACCGTTACCATGAGAAGGCTGATCAAACTCACTCTCTGGTTGAAGTTTCGTAACAGCATGACCGATGATTTCCCAATTCACCAAGTCTTTACTATGCAAGATTGGTAAGCCTGGGATACAGTTGAAACTGCTGGCAGTCATATAATAATCATCACCAACGCAAACCACATCCGGATCAGAATAATCCGCATTGATGACAGGATTTTTATACATGCCATTACCTAAGTCTGGATTCCAGACCTGAGAAACATAAGGGGAAGTCGAATGAGCCTTTTGAGCAAAAACAGTCGAACTACCACCTACCAAAGTTGAAGCTATCAGCAGATAGATTAATTTTGTTTTCATGTCTTAAGTTGTTTGTATAATATAATAGTACTTTTAATGATAAGGAGCAGATTCAGAAGGCAAGCCTGGTAAAACCCGCAGGCGATGTTTGTTACCATCAAAACCAACCTGCATAATATGTCCGGCCGTTTTTTCGGATGCTCCCAAGGACAATGCCACATGTCCCATCGTACGACGAAGATTCAATTCCACACATGGATTGATCTGCAATCTTCGTTCATCATCCGCATAAATCATCATATCCACCCCAAAAGGTCCGCTATAGATAGATTTCAGAACCGGCTGGAGAATCTCAATGATATGCTGACGTATTTGAGCCAATTTATCTAAGGAAACATAAGAAGCAAGAATTTCCTCTTTCTCCTCTTCAGAAGCAAGGATATTACCCGCATAAGCCCCCTTGATGGTCTGAAACAGAGATAATCCGCAATATTTCACCACTCCATCAACTATTTCAAATTCCATACCAAAATCTTTCACCTTATTATAATAAGGCTCCACAGTAACACCCCCTTGATGGCGAATCACGTTAGCAGCCCATTTCTCCATATCATCCAGATTGTCGAGTCTGGTGATGCCTGAATTTTGAGCAGTAGCAGAGAAAGAACTGTTCACATATCTGAGTCCACGACCACTTGAACTCCAAGGAGATTTAATAATCGCCTGTCCTTTTCTTGAAACCACATCTTTCAGCATTGCCACATCAGCAACAAAATCCACATGACTCTGGAGATTCTTGGCAGCCCATTCTCTACTACTTATGCATCTGATGTTATTCAGATTTTCAGAAGTAGGCAACATGATATCTGGGCACCCCAAATGTTTCAATTGAGAAACTAAGGCCTTGTCCCATCCCCAAGGATGAATACTGTCTATCTCCATCGTATCCCTGAAAACACCTTCCAGCTGTCTTGGCGTGATAAATTCCACCTTATTATATATATAGCCGAGATGTCTTACCTTATCATAAGCATCATCAATGGAATCCACCATAACGAAATCTCCTTCATCCGCCCAAAGAGCAGGAATGAAAGCTAAATCATTACGAAGTTGTCTCCCAGCATGAGGAGCCGTATAATTCGGTTGATTGACTGCAAGCGCCAAATCATGTTCAGGATTAAATATATGTAATTTCATACTGCAAAGTTAATAAAAAGCACTCTAAAATGAGAAAAAAAAGGCCCAAAAATGGGATTTTAACTTAGAATAGTGCTAAATAATGAAAAAAAAGTTAGTTTTTGCTATCTAGAGTTTGCAAATTAGAAAATATTGATTACCTTTGCATCTATAAACAACACGAACAAACAGAAACTCATGGAAGAAGCTTTCTTCAGAACACATACATACCTGGTAGAGCATATCAATGCGCCAGTACGTCGGTCTCTCATGGATGAGATTGACTGGAACGACCGCATGATAGGTATCAAGGGCACAAGAGGCGTTGGTAAGACAACATTTCTACTTCAATATGCTAAAGAACATTTTGGAGCGAAAGACCGCAAGTGTCTCTTTGTGAACATGAACAACTTCTATTTCCAGGGTAGAGGTATAGCAGATTTTGCTGGAGACTTTGTTCGCCAAGGTGGAAGAACATTACTCATTGACCAGGTATTTAAACAGCCTAACTGGAGCAAGGAGTTAAGAAAATGCTACGACTTGTATCCAGAGCTGAAAATCATATTTACCGGGTCAAGCGTGATGCGACTCAAGGAAGAGAATCCTGAGCTCAACGGAATAGTTAAAAGCTACAACCTCAGAGGTTTCTCATTCAGAGAGTTTCTCAACCTGCAGACGGGCAATAACTTTCCTGCATTTTCTCTCGATGAAATATTACGTAATCACGAGCACCTAGTAAAACAAATCTTACCGAAAGTAAGTCCGATGAAGTATTTCAAGGACTACTTGCATCATGGATTCTATCCATTCTTCTTGGAGCAACGCAACTTCACGGAGAACTTGCTCAAGACTATGAATATGATGACGGAGGTTGACATTTTGCTCATCAAACAAATAGAACTTAAATATCTAAACAAAATCAAAAGATTGTTCTATCAACTGGCAGTAGAAGGTGCAAAAGCTCCAAACGTCAGTCAACTGGCAGATAGCATTGAGACAAGTCGAGCTACGGTGATGAACTATATCAAGTATCTGGCAGATGCAAGACTCATCAACATGATTTATCCTGATGGTCAATTCTTCCCAAAGAAACCATCCAAGGTCATGCTTCACAATACCAACCTGATGTATGCCATCTTCCCGCTGCAAATAGACGAGCAGGAAATCATGGAGACATTCTTCGTCAATTCCATGTGGAAAGATCACAAAGTACACCAAGGCGGAAAAGACCATTTCTATATGGTAGATGGAACGACCAAGTTCCGTATCTGTGATGCTCATGCCACCAACAAAGTGAGATTTAATCCAGACACCATCTATGCCCGCTATAATACGGAAGTTGGTAAGGACAATAAGATTCCACTGTGGTTATTGGGATTCCTGTACTAAGGTAAATACAACAAAGACTATAAAACGCATCGGTTGGCTTGCAAAAGTCATTCGATAAAAAACGAATTAAATACAAAACATTTTTAATATTTTATCTAAAAGTAAAATGGCTAAAGAG
>OOBB01000075.1_pt1 | contig 62361 bp, 50 predicted proteins | sample 1671661 | NCBI WGS metagenome assembly OOBB01 (sample SAMN06348179, study PRJEB24527) | human gut metagenome | biome: human gut; feature: ankylosing spondylitis patient; material: feces | host: Homo sapiens | place: China | collected 2015-10
TCCTATAAGTAATAAACAAGCTGTTATTATTGAAGATTCAAATATTCAAATTAAAAGTTATATCGCAAAGTCATGAATAAAAAAGATAAAAACAAAACAATTCTTACTATTATATCAACTTCGGCTGCACGAAAACCCAACTTAAAGCTGCCGGTATGATGCCGCGCAGAGCCTGCATCTCGCCAGAGTTGCGCACTCCGCGACGGTAGAGATCTGAGATGTCTTACTTATTTTCTCGCAGATACAAGCAGAAATGCCGCACTTTTTGCGGATTATTGTTCCGTAACACCCACTTGCTTCCAATCGACAAGCCCCTTTCCCTGGTCATCGAGTTCAACGGCAAGGGCTATAACCTTACGCTTGTCAGCCTTGAACGGCTCGGTATATCGGTTGTCGATTATCTGTTTCTCTGCAGCAGCAATACCTCCGTTCTTTGCAAGTTTAAGCTCGATAACGTAGATATAGTTTTCGGTTGTGACAACCATGTCAATTCTACCTGTAGCGAGCATTCGCTCCACCTCTACACGGAAGCCAATGGCGTTGAAGACAGTGCTCATTATAAGTCGATAACGCTCCTCCATATCCATGCTTGCCAGCTTTTTGTTGCTGTATGGCACATCGGCTATTAGAGCCTTCATAAACTTCTTTGCCTCGTCTACATTTCCCATGTACATGTGCATGTACAGATAGGCTTGCGCCGACTGGATGTCTCCGCGCTTGCGCATGGCTAATGCCGGCAGCACGGTTTCGTAGAGTGCCTGACGAACTTCGTGGTTGGGAAATCCGAGCAGGTAGAGTCCGTTCATGTATCCCTTTATCGTGAGATAGCCCGACTGGTAGAGGAAGAGTTCCGCTCCGCCTCCTGTCACGTCAGATGTCTCAATGATGGTGCTTAATATGGCGCTATGATCATAGTCTGTCAGCTTTATCTCCATATCGTCTACGAACTTGAGCAGAAGCGAGGTTGCTCCCGATGTAGCCCAATAGTTCTTGATATCCTTGTCTGCCAGGGCGTTCACAAGACTGAACGGATTGTATACATCAACCATGTTGCTACGACAGAAGTGATAGCCGTCGTAGTTGGTCTTCAGGCGAACCATTGTCTCCTCCTCTGTCCATCCGTTCGCCTCGCCCATCGCCTTCACTTCCGGACCGAAATAGTCGGTTATCTCCTGGGTAGTGATACCGCAGATGGCTGCAAACGGCTCGTCGAAACTGATGTTGCTGAGATTGTTGAGAACGGAGAAGAGGGAGATTTGCGTGAACTTCGTAATGCCGGTGATGAATACGAAGCGCTCGTACTCGTCGTCGGCTTTCAGGATGGCGAACACTTCGCGGTAGACTGCAGTACACGCCTCATGGTCGGGCGTTTTCCAGGAGTGCTGCAAGGGCGAGTCGTACTCGTCTATCAATATCGCCACCGACTCGCCGGTCTGCTGATAGGCGGTCTGAATGATTGTATCGAAGCGGTCGGCTAACGAAGCGCCTTCGTGCATTGTGATACCATACTTCGCCTCTTCGCGCGAAAACGCCATGCTGAGATACGAGCGGATGGTCTTTTCCGATGCGCCTGCGCGACTCATGTCGAGCCTTATAACGGGCGACTTCTTCCATTCCTTTTCAAGATTCATTATCTTCAGTCCTTCGAAGAGGTCGCTTCTTCCCTCGAAATAAGTCTGCAACGTATCTACAAGCAGCGACTTTCCGAATCGTCGCGGACGACTCAGATAGTTGTACTTCTTTCCTCTGTTGACAAGGTTCCAAACAATCTCGGTCTTATCGACATAGGCGTAGTTGTTTCTTCTTATTTCCTTGAACGATTGTATGCCAACCGGTAGTCTTCTCTCTTCAAAGTCTGCCATAACAAAAGGATGGATTAAAAGTTATATCGCAAATTTACGAATAAAAAGGATAAAAACAAAACTATAAAGGACAGATTATCATTTACCAGACAACAATTAGATGCAGACCTTAAAAGCCGTCGAATATATTTTTCTTTTTATCTTTTTTTATAGGAGTTTCCAATTGCTTTAAAATCTTCTTGTAGCCTCTTGATAAATAAGCACCCAACGAATCAAATTTAAAATCCTTATCCCAAACTTTTTCACCATTTGCAATTCGAATCTTTTTAATTCCATACTTTCCCATATATTCAATCTCTTCAGGTGTCAGTTCGTATACAGAATAATAGTAATTCACATCTTTAGATGGATGTATCGTTGTAATACTACCAATAGTCGCTGTCATACTACCAATAGTCGTTGTCATACTACCAATAGTAGCAGCATAAGCAGGTTTGGTTTCTGTGTCAACTTTAATGTTATTTACGTTTAGACGTAATATTGCTTCATTCCAAAGTTTTAGCAGCAACACAGATTCCATTGACATTGGAGCATACGAAGAAACAAGCAGCAACCAATCCCTTCTGTCTGAACTCTCAAAAACCTTCAAGCAAAAATTGAAGTCTTTATCATCAACAGAATACTCCTTTGTCGTAGCCATTACCTGGCGTCTTCCATCTGTTTCAATCCTATCTACATAAATCTTTTGCGCAAAAACACAACTTACAGATAAAAGAAGCAATGATATACAAAAAATATGTTTCATTATTTACTTATATTATGTTATACAATTATATGGACAAAGGTAGCTAAAATATATAAAACTCCAAAATAAATCATGATAAATCCCCACCCTTTTCCACTGCCACCGAACGCAATCCAATCGGATGGCGGACGCAATCTGATCGGACGGCGGACGCAATCTGATCGGACGGCGGACGGAGCACGATGACTTTTACGGTGCTTTTAGCACCCGAAAGCCCCACTCGCTACTGACTCTTGCTAAGCACGTGCGCAACCAAACATAAGCCCCAAGACACAAAAAGTATAGCTAACGTAACGCCACTACATTGATTTAAGTCAATAAAACATAGGCATACATGATAAAATTGTCAGTCTGTTTGCGCAAACAACTAATTATTCATACCTTTGCATCGTCAAAAGATTAATAGATTGTTTAGGTTAGTAGTAATAGATTTAGGTTTTTAGTTATTAGGTTTAAGGTAACGATTGTTTAACAGGTAGCTATGAAGGATCGTGAGACTCTTCATTACTTTAGAATTTTTTCAAGTTAAACATAGTGACAGTGGCACAGCTCGTTGAGAGTTGTGCCACTGTTTTTTGTGCCCTACCCTACAAATGCAAAAAACTGCAAGCGTCCGGTTTAAAACGCCTGCAGATATATTCTGTTTAAAGCAAAGAGTCGTTATGCATAGCTGTGCATTCCGCCGAGGAAGTAGTTCACACCGAAATAGGTCATTACGAGCGTGAGGAAAGCCAGTGTCATAAACACATGGAACGCTGTCGGGCGGTGCAGCTGGGGCACCGAGCGCGTGTGCAGCGCAACGGCATATATCATGAACGTGATGAGTGCCCACACCTCCTTCGGGTCCCATCCCCAATACTCGCCCCACGAGACGTTAGCCCAAATGGCTCCGACGAAGATGCCGATGCCGAGCGCGGCAAGTGCAGGATAGAGAAACACGAGCGAGAGCTGCTGCAGCTGTATCATCTTCGGCTGCGCTGTGCTGCTGACGAGGCGCAGCAGAAGGGCGGTGAGCCCGTTGATGAACGTGAACGAGAGCATGGCAAAACCCATCATTATTATAGACACATGCACGCTGAGCAGCGGCGAGTTGAGCACGGGCATCGTGTGCTTTATCTGCGGATCCATCTGTCCGATGTGACTCACGAGCAGGAAGAAACCAGACATGAGGAAGCCCAACGCCACGAGCAGGCGGAAGCGCACGCCACAGACGAGCGAGAGCAGCTGTACGAGCCACGCCACGAAGAGCATCGTCTCGTAGCCGTTGGTCATCGGGAGCGTGCCGCTGATAGTCCAGCGCAGATACTCGCAATAGGTGAGCGCACAGAACGACAGAAGCATCACTACATAGTTGACGACAAAAAACGATACGTGCAATCTCTTGCTGCACACGCTCAGTCCGTCATTGCCGTTTGCACCTTTAGCGTTCGCGCCGTTGTCCTCACGGCACATCCTGATTATAGTATAAAGGAAAGAGATTATGCCCATCGCCAGACACAGCATGAAGAGTATTGTGGCGAAGGGGATGCGGTTGTATATGCGCTCGGCTGCGACACGTCTGTCGGAAGGCAGCGATGCTCCCCCATTCTTCTGCTGATACTTCAGCATCTTGCCCACCACGGCATCCATCTGCGCATAGTCGGAGGTTAGAGCATAATCGGATAGCAAGAAGAAAATCGAGCGCACGAACTGCTGATGCTCTCTGTCCATCGTCTTCGGCAGAGAGTCGGTAGGCGCATACCACGTGGTATTGCCTTTATATGTATAAGGAAAGAGTTTAAGGAGCGAACCATTGCGCAGCTCCATTATCAGCTGTATCTTATTATCTATGGCAGCCACCTGCGAATGGAACGCATCGTGGTTGCCGCCATAGTATTCCTGCACGTACGGACCGAGCGTGTAGCCGCCCATCGCGCTGTTGAAGAACTGACCTACGGGCACGTATTCGGGCAGCTGCAGACGGTCGCGCATCGCGGCACCTTTCAGTCGGAGCATCGGCTCCTGCATCCAGTCGTCGGCGTAGAACATCCAGCCCGTGAGCACCTGCTCGGGCGTGTAGCCGTCATACGATGCTTTGCCGTAGAGGTTCTTGGTGAAGTCGACGGCGAGGGTCTGCAGCGGACATATGCGACTGTTGTGAAGCACCATCAAGCGTCCGAAGCGGTCGGCGCTTTCCTTAGGCAGAACGTGTGCCTGAGCCGAGCCTGAGCCGAGCGCGAAAAGCAGCACCATCATCATCAGTCCTTTCTTCAGATGTGAGAGGCGCAACAGCTTGCGGTAGGCTCCGTGCGGATCGAAGAGCATGTATACGAGCGAGATGAACAGCAGAGCGTAGCCAGTGTAGGTAAGTGGTATGCCAATAGGGTCGGAGTTGAAGGAGACGGACGCGCCGAGCATGTCGTTGTCGTACGACGACTGGTAGAAGCGCATCGCTCCGTATCTGAAGATGCGGTTCATCGATACCTTGCCGCTGTACTGCTTGCCGTGGTCGATGATGGTGAACTGCGACACGTAGTCTTCTGCCGCATCGGTACCCTCATGGTATTGCACATCGAAGCGGTCGAGGCGCATCTGGAACGGCATCTGCGCGTCGTGCGGCTGGTTGTGGCTGTCGTACATCACGCAGGTGCTGATGTATGCGCCCTGGCGCAGATGAACCGTACCGCGCTCCGAACTGACGTGTGTCACGAAAGCGCCCGCAAGTATCACCACGAACGAGAGATGGAGCGCTATGCCCGACCACGACTTGCAGCGGTGGCGCAGGAAATAGATGATGCCAGCAGCCGTGAGCACAGCCCAAAGCAGCGAGAACCACCATGCGCCGTACACATTGGAGCGCACAAAGTCGGTTCCGCTATACTTCTCCACGACTGTAGCGGCTGCCATGCAGACTATCACTAAAACATACAATGCGAAGAGTGTCTTCTTTAAAGGGTTTTGCATAATTCGGTTTGCTTATATATGATTATTCTCCCACGCACTTCGCAGGAAGCCGTGGGAGAATAAGTTACTAAATAGAGCGAAGGAACATGACCACTGCGTCGCGGTCTGCCTTGGAAAGATTGTAGAACTTGAGCGCCGAGTTGTAGGCGTGCGAGTTCTTCGAGTAAGCGTGCCACATGATTGCCTCTACCTCGTTGCGTGCGCGGCAGTCGTGCAGACGTTCTACGCCGCTGCCGTTGATTGCGGCAAGTCCGCGTCCCCACAACGGCGTTGTACGACACCACGATCCGTGTATGTCGTTCACCATGTAGAGCTTGTGCTGCATCATGTCGCTGTACGGATAGATGGTCTGGTTGGCGTAGCGCGGAAGCTTCTTGTCGGCTATCATGTTCGGTGTCCAGTAGTTGTCCGAACCGGTCTTCCACGACGGGCGGTGACAGCTGGCGCAACCAATCTCCATAAACACCTTCTTGCCCTGCTGCACACGCGCATCGTTGAGGTTGCGGGCGCGCGGAATGGCAAGACCGCGATGCCATACCATGAACTCGTAGAAGTGGTCGGCTGTCATCTCCGGCTCGAAGTTGTGCCACTCGTTGCTGAACTGGTTGGTGCCAGGCTGCAAGAGTCCGTTCACACGCTTGCTTATCTCGTCGTCGGTAGATGCCCAGAACGGCGATGTCGGGTCGTTCTTTATCTTCTCTATCACCTCCTTGTCTTCTGCCATTGCCGCAGCCCAAGCGTTTGTGGTGTAGAGCTTAGGACGGTCGGGACGTGTCACGTTCGTGATGTTCCAGATGGCGTTGGCGCCAGGACCGTCCTGCAGCGTGGCACGTGTCAGAGCGTAGGTGAAGCGCTTCACCATCGGCTTGCCGTTGCCGCCGTCGGCGTATACACCGGTGTTCTCGGTGCCGGGATACCATGCGCCGGCAGCGAAGTTGTCGGCAGAAGCGTCCCAGAATTTAGGGTTAACATACTCCGAAACGTCAGCCACCTTTGCTACGTTCTTGTAGTAGTTGGCTGTAGAGGCATACTGCGCCTTGATGTCCTCTTCAGTGATGGCATCGAGCAGACCCGTACCCATCACGCCGATTGTAGACTCTACGCGAACAGCCACAGCCTTATTGCCCGTGTCGTAAGGATTAGGGTTGGTGCGGAACGCCGAGCGCGGTATTGTAATCTCAGGATAGATAAGGTCGTAAGCTTCGCCGTCAGGGAACTTCATAGGCAGACCGCTTTCCATAGCCGTCACGTGATGCCATTGCATTTTTATCTGGCTCTCGTCGATAGGTGCCTTGAAGGGTTCTGTAGCTTGTGTCTGCGGCATACCCGTCACTTCGGCTACGTAGCCACCGTCGTTGCTGTTGGCTCCGTCTACGGGATGATACACAGCGAGCAGATAGCCGTTGCCGTTGCCGTAGGACGTAGTATAAGAGTCCATGCGGCGGCCATGTCCGTAGTTGGGGTGGCAGTCGAGACACGAACGGCGAACAGAAGCCGGACCAAGTCCCTTGAAGCCCGAGTTGGCTGACGTGAACTGACGCTCGAAGAATTTCTCGCCGGCGTTGAAGTCGTCGATAAGTCCCTGCGCGGTTACTGCCGGTGCTTCGTCTTCGTAGCATCCAGAAGCCACGTTGTCGGTTGTTCCGAGTTCGCCGCCAGGATACCACTCCTCTTTAGAGAAGTTGCCGACAGCCTCGCCTACATACTTGCCGTCAGACTCCATTGGCTTGAAGTCTTCACCCGACGGATCGCTGTTCTCGTCCGAACACGAGAACAGCGATAGAGAGAGGGCCATTGCTAATGAGCCCATGAGATAGATTCGTTTCATTAATGTATAATTTTAAAAAGCCTTGGTTTTCTATTTCTTAACTGCCGAACATGGCAGGGCGCTTAGAGCGCGTCCTGCTTGTTCACCCAGTCGCCAGCATTGTTCAACTCCTCGTCGAGAGCCGAAACAGCGTCGATGCAGTCCTTTACGTGCTGGGCTCCAGGAGCCTCAACGAACGACTTGCCGCTGTTCTTGGCTGTCTCAAGCGCCTGAATAGCGTTGTTGAGAGCCGCTGTCAAGTCGTTCAGACCAGAGTAGTTCATAGCCTTGAGCAGGTTCAGGAGCGAGTGCTCTGCCGGAGCTGTTGCGTTTACGTCGCGTGTACCGTAAAGCGTGTTCTTGATAGAGTAGATGTTATCTTGATAGTCGATGAACGAACGGTGGCTGTAAGGCGACTCGATATAGTCGCGAGAGTCTTCTGCTGAGGCCGAACCGGTAGCTGTACGGTAAGCCTGACCGAGCTTCTGGTCGGCAACCTCTGCGCAGATGTTAGAGCAACCGCCTACGAAAATCTGGCGAATGGTGCCCTGCCATGAGTTGTAGCCCGTTGTTACAGACGGAGAAAGCAGGAACTGACCGTAGCACATTGTGCCGTTGGCTGCCAAACCGTTGTAGCGAAGCGATGAGAACACGTAGCTTGCGTTGCTGAGCACGCTCTTTGTCTCGTTGCTTGCTGCGCTGCCCATCCATGTGAACTCGAGAAGTGCGGTGATGTTGCGCACGTCGGCTGCTACAGCCTGAAGGAATGCGAGCTCGTCGATGCCCTTTACTGAGGTCATGCCTTCTTCTTTCTCGTTAGCCTTGAGTGCTTCTACTGTGCGGTTCTTGCCTTCGCGGAACAGAACGAACTCCATGCCGTGGAAACCGAGTACCGACTGGAAGTGGCTGTTGTTCTCTGACACGAACTTAGCCGGGTCGCTGCCCTTGAAGCCCGCTACAAGTGTAGGGTTCTTGAGGGCGTTCTCAAGTTCTTTGTGGTCGAGAGGCCATGAGTCGATGTGCGGGTCGAGCTCGTTGACGGAAGCCGAACCGTAGAGGAAAGCCTCGCTGCGCTCCCACTCACGACGTGTGTCCTTGAAGGCTTCGCAAGCAGCGTCAATCTGCGCCTGTGTCATAGTGCCTGCCTCAGCAGCGCTGTAGAGAGCAGCTGTTGTGGTGTAGAGTGTGCGTGCGTTTGCAGCGAGTGCCTTGTATGTTGGGTAAACAACCTGGTCGACGTAAACCTTCGCCACCTTCTGCATCGCTTTGTCCGAAGAGTTTACGCTCACTGTTGCCTGACCAACCTCTGGAAGCTGGAAATCTTGCGGCTCGCTATTATCTTCGCTACATGCAGTAAAACCGAACGATACGACTCCGACGAGGAACGCCATTACTAACTGTTGAAACTTTTTCATTGTGTCTTTGATGTTTAATTATTATTACTATAGGAACTTTATTCTTTTTAAGTCTCTTTATGCCTTGATAAGCCTCTCTATGACGAGGGCTACACAAAGAAAATCTTTTTACTTTTTTACTCTTTTACTTTTTTACTTTTAAAGGAATTGTCCTTGATACGCCACGCCTATGTTCAGAGCCGGCTCATCGTTGTACTGCTGCTTGAACTTGCGATAGCTGTATTCTGCCTTCACGCAGACCTGCGGCAACGGATAGTAGTTGATGCCACCTGCAAAAATCTTCTTGCTTGTGTACTCCTTCGAACCACCGAGACATGAGTTGTAGTACTCGAAGTGACCGAAGACGTACATCTTCTGACGGGCTGCACGCAACTTCTCAATCTGCGAGAATACATCGTAGCCTACTTCCACGCTTGTGGCGATGGCGTGCGAGCCGAACACCTGGTTCGACTGATAAGGCTTCACGTACTGCGTGTTCGGCTTGCGCATAGCACTAATCTCCTTAGCGTTGCTAACATATCCGTAGTCGACATTGCCGCGTGCCACCCAGTTGTGTGCGTTGTATGTGAAGTCGAACGCGCCGAGATAGATGTTGCCCTTGATGCGCTTGTTGTTGCCCTTCTCCATGTCGTGCGGAACGGCGTTGTGCATCGACTGTCCGAAGTAGCCGCTCACGCCCAAGCGCAAGCCGGGCACCGTGTAGTTGTCCACACGCGCTGCAAAGCCGTACTTGTTAGCCACCTCAAACTCGAAGGGCTTCGTGGTGCCGGGCTTAATCCAGTTGTCACGCGAGAACTGCCATGCGTCGAGTCCTGCAATCATCTGCAATTCGTAACGGAAGTCGCCGGCATGGCCCCAGAACGAGAGTCCGGTCTGATGCCACGTACAAGGCAGAATGGTATTCTCGCCTTCCGGACGATAGACGGTGAAGAAGTTGAGCGGCTCGTGGTAGGCGTTGGTCAGACCTACGGGCACGACGATATGGCCGGCACGTATGTTGGCGAAACGTCCGAACGACTTCTGAATCCAAAACTGCTCCAACTCCACTTCGCCACCGCGCTCCTGCTCCTGCTCAAACTCGATAGACTCCTCTGCCTCATATTCTATAGCCGAACCGGTGCCGCCGTGCTCAAACTCAATCTCCGTACCCAACGTCCAGCCCTTGCCAAAGTCGTAGCCGAGGTAGATAACTGCGTGCGGTATGTCGAAACGTCCGTGACTGGGGTCGTTCTTGTGTAGCTTAGCCGAACTGTAGCGGTTGCCACTGTCGCTGTAGAAGTTACGGCTGTAAGCCACTTCACCATATCCGCCAACACTCAGTCGGGAACCCTTGGCGTGCTGCATCACACTGTCGGCAGCCACGGTCTGCGCGTCTGCTACGAGCGGACTGCATACTGCCACCGCTGCACACGCCATAGAAACGATTGTAGATTTCTTCATTTTAATTATATAATTTTCACGACTGCAAAGGTACTTTGAAGAAAAAAAGCAGGCAATACCTAAAATATAGTAAAGAAAGTTAGCACATACCACTACCTACTTTTGATGACTCAACGCCACATACACATTATATATACTATCAAATCCCATCAAACGACCATTCGAATAATCATTTATGGGTATCGGAGCGAACCGAACATCACACAAAACATACATATTAGGTATTTCATATATCTACAAAAGTAAATAACTTTGCAACTCAAATGCTGAAATAACATTTTTACGTAACACTAAATTTTAAAAGACAAAGCAAAATGAGATCAAAGAATTATCAGTTGATGCTCCTCACTGGTGCATTGACAGTGTCATTTGCGGCTAATGCAGTCGAAGTAAAGGATAACGAAAACACAACACGTGTTGAAGTGAAGGATAACAGTGCAGAACACACGCCCACGCCTACCGATGCCAACGTCTACGGACATGTGGTCGACAGAAAGAGTGGCGAACACATTGCCTACGCCACCATCCATATCAAAGGTACAACAATAGGCTGTACTACAGACAAGACGGGACACTACTTTCTTAAGAACTTGCCTGAGGGTAAATTCACTCTTGAGGTAAAATGTATGGGCTTCAAGCCCGTCGAGAAAACAATAACGATAAAAAAGGATGCCACTCAGGAACTCAACTTTGAGCTTCTCACCGACGACGTTGCGCTTGACGAGGTCGTCGTTTCAGCCAACCGCAGCGAAACAAAACGCCGACTGGCTCCTAACTTGGTGAGCGTGATTGGCAGCAAAATGTTTGATATCACCCAATCGACGTGCCTGGCTAAGGGACTCAACTTCCAACCCGGTGTACGCACAGAAGACGATTGTCAGAACTGTGGCTTCACACAGGTAAGAATAAACGGCTTGGACGGACACTATTCGCAGATATTGGTCGATTCGCGCCCCATATTCTCTTCGCTCAACGGTGTGTACGGTCTGGAACAAATACCTACCAACATGATCGACCGTGTAGAGGTGGTGCGCGGCGGAGGCTCCGCTCTCTTCGGTGCATCAGCCATCGGCGGAACCATCAACATCATCACAAAGGAGCCCATACGCAATTCGGCATCCTTCGGACATACATTCATGGCGCAGGGTGGTGCCAACTCGTTCGATAACGTAACGACCGGAAACGTGTCTCTGGTTACCGACGACAACAAGGCTGGCGTATATGCCTACGGACAAACACGCACACGCCAGGGCTACGACCACGACGGCGACGGATACACCGAACTGCCCGAACTGAAGAGCCAGACCTTCGGTCTTAACTCCTACCTCCGACTTAACCCACACTCCAAGCTGAGTCTTCAGTATCACGGCATACATGAGTTCCGCCGCGGCGGCAACAAACTCGATCTGCCTTCTCACGAGGCGAACATCACCGAGCAGGTGGAGCACAACATACAGGGCGGCGGACTCACGTACAACTTCTACTCGCCAGACGAGAAGAACCGCCTGTCGGCTTACTTCTCATTCCAAACCACATCACGAAAGAGCTATTATGGCGGCATCGGAGAGGGAACCGAAGAAGACATACAAGCCGCTACAAAGGCATACGGCAACACTCACGACTTCACATACGTCGCAGGCTCGCAGTACGTCCACTCGTTTAAGAAATTGCTCTTCATGCCCTCCGACCTAACTCTCGGTGCAGAGTACAACTATGACGGTTTGAAAGACGTAATCCTCGGCTACAATCGCAATTTCAAGCAAGACGTGCACATCGGTAGTTTCTTCTTCCAAAACGAGTGGAAGAACAAGCAGTGGAGCCTGCTCTTGGGCGGCAGAGCGGATAAGCACAACTTAGTGAAACGCATGATATTCAGTCCGCGTGCCAACCTCCGCTTCAACCCTACGGAGAACATAAACCTCCGCCTTACCTATGCCGGAGGATTTAGAGCACCACAAGCATTCGACGAAGACTTGCATGTGGGCGTTGTGGGTGGCGAACGTCTGGTTACGGTATTGGCTAACAATTTGAAGGAGGAGCGATCAAACAGCTTCAGCCTGTCAGCCGACTTGTATCATAATTTCGGCTCCGTACAGACCAACCTCCTGATAGAAGGCTTCTACACCGACTTGAACAATGTGTTTGCGCTTCGCAAGCTCGACCAACCCGACGCACAGGGCAACACCGTGCAGGAGCGTTACAATGCTTATGGTGCGAAGGTATTCGGACTGAACATCGAAGGAAAGGCTATGTTCACACGATGGTTCATGCTGCAAGCCGGACTCACTTTGCAGCAAAGCCACTACGACGAGGCTATTGCCTGGAACGATGAGGTGCCAGAACAGAAGTACAAGAAGATGATGCGCACGCCAAACACATACGGCTACTTCACAGCTTCCTTCACACCCGTGAAGCGTTTCACAGCTTCCGTAACCGGAAACTACACTGGCAGTATGCTCGTTGGTCACGCTGCAGGCTCGGGGGTTGAAGCACCCGTGGCAGTAAACACTCCCGACTTCATGGAAGTAAATCTAAAACTGGCATACGACTTCCCCATCTACAAGTATCTCACACTTCAGGTGAATGGCGGTGTGCAGAACATCACCAATTCTTACCAAAAGGACTTCGACAAGGGATGGAACCGCGACTCCAGCTACATCTATGGTCCATCGCTGCCAAGAAGCTACTATGTCGGAATGAAGATTAACTATTAAAAGTAAAAAAGTAAAAAGTAGGAGGTATGGGCATCTTGCCCATACCACGCACCCACAAAAGCATATCTTTAAAGAGTAAAAAGGTAAAAGAGTAAAAAAGTAAAAGGGATAAGCCGAACTAAGCCGCTTTAGGTCCTCTAAGCCCTCCCCAATGGGGAGGGTTGGGAGGGGTTTCTTTTTACTTTTTTACTCTTTTACTCTTTTACTTTTCTAATATTCGTCCACAGCGAGTGTCTTTCTGTATTTATCAAGCTCGCGCTGCAACTGCTTCGTAATCTTTTCCGTGCCCGGCTTGCCGAAGATGTTGTTCTGCTCGTGCGGGTCAGCCTGCAGGTCGTAAAGCTCACAATAGTCTACAGCCTCATCCTTCGGCTCGAAGTAGCCTATCGACTCCAATCCCTTCATCGTGCCATACTCGCGTGTGCCCGGCACGTTCTGATACTTGTTTTCAGACACAGCGTCGAGACCACCCTTGCCGTAGAAGTGGATGAGCTTATAACGCTCGGTGCGCACACCGTCGTGCTTGCGTACCATATGGTACGTCGGATAGTCGTAGTAGTGGTAGTAGATGCTCTGACGCCAGTTCTTCACGTTGTCGCCGTTGGTGAGTACCGGCACGAGCGAACGTCCCGGCATGTCCTTCGGCTGCTGAACGCCGGCGAGAGCGAGGAACGTAGGCGCATAGTCGATGTTCTGCACAAGACGGTTGCATACCGAACCCGGCTTGGTGTGACCCGGGTAGCTCACGATGAGCGGAGTGCGTAGCGACTCCTCGTACATGAAACGCTTATCGAACCAACCGTGCTCACCCATGTAGAAGCCCTGGTCGGAGGTATAGACAATCATCGTGTTGTCGGTGAGTCCATTCTTGTCGAGATAGTCGAGCACACGACCCACGCTCTCGTCAACACTTGCTATTACGGACATATAGTCGCGTATGTACGCCTGATACTTCCAGTTGTCGAGGTCCTTGCCCTTGAGCTGCGCCTCGAGCAGACGACGGTTGCGCGGGAAGTAGTAGCGTCCCCAAGCCGAGCGCTGTTCGGGAGTCATGCGGTTGATTTCGCCCATAAGAGCGTTGTACGAGTCCTTGCTGTCGGGGTTGTTGAGGTCGAGCATCTCGGGCACCTTGAAGTCCTGCTCCCAACGCATGTCGCGCGTGACGGACATCTTCTGCGTGCGAGCGGCAGAGCCGCGCGTAGCATAGTCGTCGTAGAAGTTCTCCGGCATCGGGAACTCAACGTCGTCATACATACCGAGATATTTCAGGTTTGCCTGCCAGTTGCGGTGCGGTGCCTTATGGTGCAGAAGCAGACAGAACGGTTTCGACGGGTCGCGATGCTCGATGAAGCTGAGTGCGTGGTCGGTGGTAAGGTCTGTAGAGTAGCCCTCCTCCACGACGAACTCGTTGTTGGTGTCGGTGCCACGATACTGCGGATTCCAGTACTGTCCCTGGTCGTTGTACACATGATAGTAATCGAAGCCCTTCGGGTCGCAACCCATGTGCCACTTGCCCACAACGGCTGTCTGATAGCCCGCCTCCTGCAGCAGTTCGGTGAAGAACGTGCGCGAGGTGTCGATGCCCTCGCCCAGCTGACGCTGGCCGTTCTGATGACTGTACAGACCGGTCATCAGGCAGGCGCGCGACGGCGTAGAGAGCGAGTTCTCGACGAAGGCACGGTCGAAGCGCATGCCACGCTCGGCGAGACGGTCGATATTCGGGGTCGGTGCGAGCTTTGAGAGTGCGCTGCCGTATGCGCTTATGCACTGGTAGGCGTGGTCGTCGCACATGATGTAAACAATGTTAGGGTGCTGCTGCGCCTTCTGCTGCTGGGCGTACGCTGCCGTAACGCAGGAAAGGGCTGCAAGAGAAATAATAGATTTGCTGTTCATTGTTTTTATTTCTGTAGATTGTTTTTTCTTGGAGAGCGGTCTTTTTAGGGAGCGTTTAAGCCGAACTTTAGGGAGCGTTTAAGCCGAACTTCAGGGAGCGTTTAAGCCGAACTAAGCCTCTTTAAGCCTTTCTAAGCCCTTGTGGAGATAGGCTGTTCTAAGCCTTTGCTAATTCATAATTGAACAATTCCTCATCGGGAAGCCGCCAATTAATAATTAATAATTAAAAATTAATAATTCATAAGGTATTCAGCGAAGATGCGTGCTGCGCTCTCGACCTTTGCTGCACACGGGCGTGTCTTGTAGTATTCGGCTGTGCGTGGCGAGGCAACGTAGCTCGACTGCGCTTTCTCATGCCCCTTCAGTCCGAGCAGCTCGGCACAGACCACCGATCCGTTCTGCACCTTAAACTCGTCAAGCAGTTCCTGCACCACCTTATAGCACATCGACTTGCCCTTGCGGTCGGCACCGTCAATCTGTCCGCGGTCAAGTCCGGCGAGGATAACTATGCCCGAGACGGCACCGCACATCATGCGCATACGCCCTACTCCGCCACCGAAGCCTGCCGCAATACGCTTCGCCATCGTGTCATCGAGGTTATATAAGTCGGCGAAGGCAGCCACAACCGACTGGCAACAGCCGTAGCCCTGCATGAAGTTGTCCACCGCACGCTGCACACGTGCCTCAAGTTCGGGAGTAAGAGGTTGTTTGTCTGTTGATTTGTCCATACTGCTTAGGTTTTAATATATTAGGGAGAGATGTATAAAACATAGGAAATACCGCATCCTCCCCCCTACTGTTCACTTTAGTGGTTCGACATGAATGTTTATGTGCGTGCGCTCGCCGAAATGGCTGCGCAGCTTGCGCTCGATGTTCGTGGCGTGGGCGTGCGACTCGTTGAGCGAGATGTCGCCCGGCATACGCAGGTGCATCTCTATGGCTATGCGACTGCCGATGCGACGTGTGCACAGATGGTGCATTCCGCTCACCTCGGGCTCGCTCTGCACAATCTCTGCTATCTGCCGCTCCTCTGCATCGGGCAGACTCTTCTCGAGCAATTCGTCAAGCGCACCACTCACGAGCATGGCTGCCGTGCGTATGATGAAGATGCTCACCACAACGGCGGCTATCGGGTCGAGCACCGCCCACTCCTTTCCGAGGAAGATGGCTCCGCCGATACCTATGGCTGTGCCTATGGAGGAGAGCGAGTCGCTACGGTGGTGCCATGCGTTGGCTATGACCGCCTGCGACTGCACCTCTTTGCCCACCTTGACGGTGAAGCGGTAGGTCCACTCCTTCAGCATAATGCTGAAGAGTGCCGCCCACAAGGCTACGATGCCCGGTTGTTCGATTGGAGCACCGTTGAATGCAGCCCACGTGCGGTAGGAGCCACTATATAATATGTATAGTCCGACACAGAGCAACGCCACACCTATAAAAGATGTGGCGAGTGTCTCGTATTTGCCATGACCATAGTCGTGGTCCTTGTCTTCGGGCTTTGAGCTTATCTTCACGAACAACACCACTACGATGTCGGTAAGGAAGTCGGACAAGGAGTGCACGGCATCGGCTATCATAGCTGCCGAGCCACCCAGGATGCCTGCCATGAACTTGAACACCAACAGCACCACGTTCACAACGCTGCCCATGAGCGTTACGAAGTAGATGCGGTGCTCTCTGTCTTTTGTTTCCATATCAGATTAGAACTCGCTTGTAAAGTGAAACTTAATGTGCTTGAAGTCCTGCTGCGCCATCGAGAGCACGTAGCCAGAGTCGGCGAGGAACACATCGCGACCGTCACGATCCTTCGCCATGTACTGATACTTGCGCTTCTTGAACTGATCAAGTTCTTCAGCATCGTCGCTCTCTATCCAGCACGCCTTGTGCAGGTGTACTGGCTCCCAACGACACTTGGCGTTGTACTCGTTCTCAAGACGGTACTGAATAACCTCGAACTGGAGCTGGCCCACGGTGCCTATAATCTTGCGACCGTTGAACTGGTTGACGAACAACTGTGCCACACCTTCGTCCATGAGTTGATTGATGCCCTTCTCAAGCTGCTTCGCCTTCATCGGGTCGTCGTTCTCGATGTACTTGAACATCTCCGGTGAGAACGAGGGAAGTCCGCGGAAGTGGAGTTTCTCGCCATCGGTGAGCGTGTCGCCAATCTTGAAGATGCCGTTATCGGGCAGACCAACGATGTCGCCCGGCCATGCCTCGTCGATGGTGCTCTTGCGCTGAGCCATGAACTGTGTGGGCGAAGAGAAGCGCAATGTCTTGCCCTGGCGCACATGCAGATAGGGCTTATTGCGCTCGAACTTACCGCTACACACCTTGCAGAAAGCGATACATGAGCGGTGGTTGGGGTCGATGTTGGCAGTAATCTTGAAGATGAAGCCCGTGAACTTAGGCTCTTCGGGGTCTACCATGCGTTCCTCTGCCTTTGTGGGGCGTGGCGACGGAGCTATCTTGATGAAGCAGTTGAGCAGCTCCTGCACACCGAAGTTGTTGAGAGCCGAACCAAAGAAAACTGGTGCCACCTCTGCCGAGCGGTATGTCTCTACGTCGAACTTAGGATATACGCCGTCGATGAGTTCAAGGTCGTCGCGCAACTGCTGCGCATCCTGCTCGCCAATCTGTGCGTCGAGTTCTGGCGAGTGTATATCGACCTCCACCTTCTCCGTCACGCGCTGCTTGTCGGGCTTGAAGAGGTCGAGCTTCTGCTCGAAGATGTTGTACACGCCCTTGAACTTGGCACCGATATTGATAGGCCATGAGAGCGGGCGCACGCTGATCTGCAACTCCTCCTCCAGCTCGTCGAGCAAGTCGAACGGGTCGCGACCCTCGCGGTCCATCTTGTTGATGAAGATGATAACCGGAGTGTTGCGCATACGGCACACCTCCATAAGCTTACGTGTCTGTGTCTCCACACCTTTCGCTCCGTCGACCACGATGATGGCAGAGTCGACAGCTGTAAGCGTGCGGTAGGTATCCTCACAGAAGTCCTGGTGACCCGGAGTGTCGAGGATATTCACCTTGTAGCCTTCGTAGTCGAACTCCATAACTGATGTTGACACCGAGATACCGCGCTGCTTCTCAATCTCCATCCAGTCGGACGTAGCACTCTTGCGTATCTTGTTGTTCTTAACTGCACCTGCCACCTGAATCTGTCCACCGAAGAGAAGGAACTTCTCGGTGAGCGTTGTCTTACCGGCATCAGGGTGTGATATGATGGCGAAAGTTCGCCTGCGTTCTATTTCTTGATTCATACTTTTCTTTAATGGAGATTAAGCCAAACTAAGCCTTCTTAGGCCTTTCTAAGCCGAGAAGTTGGCTTTTTACTCTTTTACTTTTTTACCTTTTTACTTTTTTACTTTTAAATCTCCTCGTCGTCAAACTTGAGACCCTCAGTCTTATCCTTGATGTGATAGTCACTGAGCATACCGAGGAAGGTTGAAATCTCCTTGATAGCGTGCTCCGTGTCGGGACTTATCGTCTTGTGCTGCAGGCGCAGCATCATTGTGCCGTATAGCGCATTGAGGCAGGTCTCCACCTCGTTCACGTCCTTGTCGCCCTTGTTGCGCAGCTCCACGATGAACGGCAACACACGATAGTACTCGGCGTTGTAAAACGGGAAACGCGAGCTTTGCAGCAGCTGATTGTGCAGGTCGTTCATGTCCTTCACAACAATCTGGTTGATAGCGAGATGGCCGCCCTCGCGTTTACCTTCCGAGTTCATCATAGTGATGAGAGCACCGTACCAGTCGACCATCTCCGCACGCTGCTCGTCGGTATAGTCAGCGAAGCGTGCGATGTACTCGTTCTTGATGCGCGACAGCTGGCAGCCATAGGCGCGGATAATATCCTCCACCTGCCACATATAGAGCACGAACTCCGCCGTGCTCTTCTTTCTTAATTCTTGAGAAATAAACATAATTATCTTATTCTTTTAGGCCTCGTTCTGGCAGCGTCTAAGCCGAATCAAGCCTCTTTAAGCCTTTCTAAGCCCTCCCCGACGGAGAGGGTTGGGAGGGGCTCCTTTTTACTTTTTTACTCTTTTACTTTTTTACTTTTAATACGGCAGTGTATACAGATTGAACACCGTGCCAAGGAGCATAATCAGCGAGAAGATGACCACGATGCAGCCCACCACACGATTGATGATGAGGATGCCGCTCTGGTCGAACTTGCCGCGCACCTTGTCTACGAGCCACGACAGACCAAACCACCACAGCATAGCACCAAACACTATGCTTGCATAACCTATAGACATCTCCAACGGACGCTTCGGCACCACAAAGGCAAACTGAGCAAAGAGGAAGATGAAGAGGAAGATGATAAGCGGATTGGAGAGTGTCACCAAGAACGCCGTGAAGCAGTTGTGCATCAGCGTGCCCTTCTGCGGTTTGTTGCTCCGATGAATATTCTTCGTCGGATTGGAGCGATAGCAGTAGATGCCAAACAACAGCAATACAATACTGCCACTTATCTGAAGCATAAAACGCGTACGCTCGTTGCTCACAAGATCCATGACAAAACTCATACCGACACCCGTAAACAACGCATATATAAAGTCGCTGATACAAGCACCGATACCCGTAACAAAACCATACCAGCGACCTTTATTCAGAGTTCGTTGTATGCAAAGCACCCCCACCGGACCCATCGGAGCCGATGCCATGATGCCAATCAGTATTCCATGGAATACAAAGTCTAAAATATCTAATTGAATTGGAAAGTGCATAACAATTGCAAAATTGCGAATTTTATGCGATATAGGCAAATTTTAGTGTTAAAACTTTGTGCGATTAAGACATTTTTAATACCTTTGCCCATAGACAAAACACTCGTTTACTTGTTAACTTGGCAACTGGCTTACGAGCAACTTGTCAACTCGTCAACTCGTCAACTATTCTATTAATTTACTAAATAAAAACAAAAATGACAGAAGATTTATTGAAACCGTATGTAATCGGTTTGGACCTCGGAGGCACAAACTCTGTGTTTGGTATCGTTGACAGCCGTGGTGAAATCAAAGCTACCACAGCCATCAAGACCCAGGGATATGGCAACAATGTTCAGGCTTACGTAGACGCAGCTGTAGAGGCTCTGCAGATCATCATCGACCAGGTAGGCGGCATCAGCAAGATTAAGGCTATGGGTATCGGCGCTCCTAACGGCAACTACTACAACGGCACCATCGAGTTCGCTCCGAACCTCGAGTGGGGACGCGACGGCGTAGTACCTTTGGCTAAGCTCTTCAGCGACAAACTCGGCATTCCAGTAGCACTCACCAATGACGCTAACGCAGCAGCCATCGGCGAGATGACCTACGGCGTAGCTCGCGGCATGAAGAACTTCATCGTCATCACTCTCGGCACAGGCGTCGGCTCTGGCATCGTAGTGAACGGACAGCTCGTTTATGGTTGCGATGGTTTCGCCGGCGAGCTCGGTCATGTTATCGTGAAGGAGAACGGACGCGACTGCGGATGCGGACGCAAAGGCTGCCTCGAAACCTACTGCTCGGCTACTGGCGTAGCACGCTCAGCACGCGAGTTCCTCGCTAACAGCGACGAGCCGTCACTCCTCCGCGAACTCGACCCAGAGAAGATTACTTCTTACGACGTGTCTATGGCTGCTGCCAAGGGCGACAAGATTGCTCTCGACATCTACGAGTTCACAGGCCGTCTGCTCGGCGAGTCATGCGCCAACTTCGCAGCCTTCTCTTCACCAGAAGCATTCATCTTCTTCGGTGGTCTGACAAAAGCAGGTGCTCTTATCATGGACCCGATCAAGAAGGCATACGACGAGAATGTGCTCAACATCTTCAAGGGCAAGGCTAAGTTCCTCGTAAGTGCTCTCGAAGGCTCTTCAGCAGCCGTGCTCGGTGCATCAGCAGTAGGCTGGGACATCCAGTAGTAACCTTAGGGGGTGCACTTTTAGGGGGGTGCACTTGTCTCCGCTCGGCTTTGCCGCTTGCCAGAGCAAGAAGTGACACCAACCAAGCAAGAAGTGCACCAACCAAGCAAGAAGTAACACCAACCGAGCAAGAACTGCTCCAACAACAAACACAGTCCTATAAAGACAATGTGCAACCATGCACAAAGTCTTTATAGGACTTTTTTCGTATTCAAAAGACCCTGAAAGCGATTTTTGTGTTCTAAAATTTGGCGATTTGGCACATTCATATTATTTTTGCATTTACATAATCGTTTAACAAAAATCTATTACCCCACCCCCAAAATATGTACGCAATCATCATCAACGCCGTAGCCATAATCATCGGCAGTGCCATCGGAGCCTTGTTTCAGCGAGGCATCAGCGAGAAATATGTCAACGTCCTCAACACCGCAATGGGACTTTGCGCCATCACCTTAGGTGCGAATGTTGCGATGGAAAGTATGCAGAAGTCAGAATACCCCGTGCTCTTCATCTTCTGCCTGTCGATTGGCGGACTCATCGGCACACTTCTCAAAATGGATCAACACATGGATCGCGCCACACGTAGCATCTCAGGCAGCAACCTTGCCGAAGGCATCACCACCGCCATTCTACTCTGCTGCGTCGGCACACTCGCCATGATGGGTCCCGTGATGAGCGCACTCTACGACGACAACACCTATCTCATGACTGCCGCCACGCTCAACTTCGTCACCGTTCTCGTCCTCGCCTCATCGTACGGTTTCGGCATAGCGCTCACTGGCATCGCTGTATTCGTATGGATGTCGTCAATCTACGGCATAGCACTGCTCTCGCAGTCGCTCATCTCCCACGAACTTATCACCGAAGTGTCGCTCGTCGGCGGCATACTCATCACCGCTTCCGGCTTAGGCATACTGCACATCAAAGACTGCAAGACCATCAATCTGCTTCCTGCCCTCTTCATGCCTATGTTTTTCTTCGCCCTGCGCGCCCTTTGCGCCCAGTTCGGCATCAATTTCTAACTTAATAAACCATCTGGTTTGACCTTTGATACACCGCTAAACAATTAACAATTAGAATAAATTAGAATAAAAAACAGTGGCGCAACTCTCAACGAGCTGCGCCACTGTCACTATGTTTAACTTGAAAAAATTTCGTAATCAATGAAGATTCTCACGAGCCTTCATGGCTACCTTGTTAAACAATCGTTACCTTAAACCTAATAACTAAAAACCTAAATCTATTACTACTAACCTAAACAATCTATTAATCTTTTGACGATGCAAAGGTATAAACAATCTACTGTTTGCGCAAACAATCAGAGCAAAACATTCGATTTTTTGCCTTATTATTGACCTAAATCAACACATATGTACGAACACAACTATATTTTTACCATCCGCCGCCCAGCGCCTTGTACATCCTAACCATGGTGATTTGCTTGTCGCGGATGGCGTTGCTAAGACCTATTTGCGCGTCGAAGTAGCTACGCTGGGCATCGAGCACATCAAGGTAACCGATTACGCCGTTGATGTACTGCAGCTGTGCCAATTCCATAGCCACCTTTGACGAACGCTCCAACTCACGACGCGATTCGTAGATCTCCTCAATCTTGTTGAAGTCGACGATGGCGTTGCGGGCGTCCTTGAAAGCACAAAGCACAGCCTTCTCGTATGCGTAGCAGGCTTGCTCGTAGGCAGCTTTCTGTGCTTTCAGCATGGCGCGGTTCTTACCCATAGCAAAAAGCGGTCCCAGAAGATTAGCACTGAGGTAGTGGATGGGCGACTTGAAGAAGTCGCCCATTTCCTTGCTCTCCAAACCGTAACTGGCAGTAAGTGTGATGCGCGGAAAGAGGTTGGTGAATGCCATGCCCACGGCGGCGTTACTTGCTATAAGACGTTGTTCGGCTTCGCGCACATCGGGGCGGCGCTCCAACAAGGTGGAGGGGAGCCCGACGGGCAGCGACTCGGGCAACTTCACTTCTTCGGGAAGTATTGAGCGGTGTATCACCTGCGGATATTCGCCTGCAAGGAAAGCGATGTCGTTCTCTTTAATAGAGATCTTACGCTCCAGCTCTGGCACCAGTGTAGCGGTGCGGGCGTATTCCACCTTTGCCTGCTGATACGATGTCTCAGAAGTAAGACCGCCTTCGAAACGCAGTTTGGCGAGGCGCACGCCTTCTTCGCGCGCTTTCAAGGTCTGGCGCACAATCTTCAGTTCGTTATCCAAGGCTACCAACTCGAAGTAGGATTGCGCCACTTCGGAGATGATGCTCATCTTCAAGGCACGCTGTGCTTCGATGCTTCCCAAGAACTGCGCCATGCTCTTGTCCTTAGCCCAACGGAGGTTGCCCCACAAGTCGAGTTCCCACGAAGCAATGAACTTAGCATGCTGCTTGGTGCTGTTCTTATAATTATCGCCACCATAGTTGGTGCCCTCCTTTTCTATAAAGGCTTTGGCGTCTATGCGCGGAAAGAGGTTTGCCCAATCGATGCGCTTCATGGCTGCCAACTCCTTTACACGCGCACTGGAAATCAGCAAGTCCTTGTTATGCTCCAATGTCTTGCTGATGAGCTGCTGCAAAGTGGTATCGGTGTACATCTCCCACCACTGCATATCGGCAATGGTGAGCGTATCGTTCTGAGGAGCCTTAGAGAGCCGTTCGGGCAGATTAAGCTCCGGACGTGTATAGTGTTGGCCCAGCTGGCAAGAAGCCATACTGAGACTTCCTGCCACGACGAGCATATAGAATAGTATCTTTTTCATTGTGTTCGCTTTTTATAATAAACAACATTACGCTTGCTTGCGGAGGGTGGTGGCTTTTGCCTTGTTCTTCATCTTATATATAAGTACGAAGAAGAAAGGCACCAGGAGTATTCCGACGGTTACGGCTACTATCATTCCGAAGAACACACCGGTACCGATGGCTTGACGGCTGGCTGAACCCGGACCGCTGGCTATGACCATAGGCAGCATACCTAAGATGAATGCCAACGAGGTCATTAGGATTGGGCGGAAACGCAGCTGCGACGCATGAAGCGCGGCTTCTACCACGTCTACCCCACGGTCTACCTGCTCTTTGGCGAACTCTACAATCAGGATGGCGTTCTTGGCAGCCAATCCGACAAGCATCACGAGACCTATCTGGAAGTAGACATCGTTCTCGAGTCCGCACGCCCACACACCGAGGTAAGCACCTAAGGCTGCTATCGGCAACGTGAAGAGAACAGCGATTGGCACCGTCCAACTCTCGTAGAGTGCAGACAGGAAGAGGAATACGAAGAGGAACACCAATGCCAGCACCATCGCGGTTTGTCCGCCGGCTTGTTTCTCCTGATACGAGAGTCCGCTCCATTCTATACCGATGTTCTCTGGAAGATGCTTGCGGGCAATCTCTTCTATCGCTTGCATCGCCTGTCCCGAACTGTATCCTTCGGCTGCGCCGCCTCTGATCACGGTGCTATTGAACATATTGAAACGCTTGATGCTACCGGGACCTGTGGTGTATCTTGTAGTGCCGAGCGAGGTTAGCGGAATCATCGCATTGTCGCTTCCGCGCACAAAGAAGAGGTTGATATTGTCCTTGTGCTCGCGGTAGTTGGCTTCAGCCTGAATATACACACGATAGATGCGGTTGAACATATTGAAGTCGTTCACATACACCGATCCGGTATAAGCCTTCATTGTAGAGAATACATCTGCCATCGGCACGCCGGCAAACTTCACCTTGTCGCGGTCTACGTCGAAGTAAAGCTGCGGTATTTCTGCCTGAAGCGATGACGACAGTCCTGAAAGTTCCTTGCGTTGCTGGGCGTAGTGGAGCAGAGTGTCTGTAGCTGCAGCCAACTGTTCGAAGGTGGCATCGCCACGGGCTTCGAGCTGCATTTCGAAACCGCCCGAACTACCCAAACCGGGGATGACGGGAGGAGTGGAAAGATACACCTTGCATTCGGGGTAAGCCGAAAGCTCTTTCTTTACCTGCGCCATGATGGCATCAATAGTCTGTTCGCCTCGCTTTTCCCACGGTTTCAGGATAACAGTAAGGTCGGTACGCGCCTGACTGGTTCCTACACGCGGACTGCTGCCCACTACGCTCTGCACATAATCGACCGACGGCAGAGACATAAGGTACTCTACCGCCTTGGCGCTTACGACACGGCTACGCTCAAGTGTAGCTCCTTCGGGCAACTCCAGTTCTACACGGAAGTATCCCTGATCCTCGGTTGGGAGGAAGCTGGTAGGAATGATGCGGTGCAGCACAAGAATGGCGATAAGCACTACTCCAAACGAGCTTAACACGCGACGCTTATGGCGCAAGATGCGCTTGATAAGAACCACATATTTATTAGTACCCACGCCCAGCCAGTCGTTGATGCGGCGGAACACAATGTTCTTACGCTTGTTGGGGTCTTCTTTCTTCAGAATGAGCGAACACATCACGGGACTAAGCGTGAGAGCTACGACCGTAGAAAGCAATACCGACACCACGATGGTGATGGTGAACTGACGATACAGCAGTCCGGTGATGCCGGGCAGGAAACTAACGGGCACGAACACGGCAGCCAACACCAAAGAGGTAGCGATGATAGCACCGACCAATCCCTCCATGGCTTTCTTTGTAGCCTGATACGGTGAGAGATTCTCTTCGTCCATGATGCGTTCTACGTTTTCTACCACCACGATGGCATCGTCCACCACAATACCGATGGCAAGCACCAGTCCGAGCAAGGTAAGCATATTCAGCGAGAAGCCGAAGATAAGCATAAAGCCGAACGTACCGATAAGAGAAATGGGCACTGCCACGAGCGGGATGAGCGTAGCACGCCAACTCTGCAATGAGAGATATACCACAAGGATAACCAGAACGAGCGCCTCGAACAGGGTTTTGTACACTTCATGGATGGATTCGGAAATATACGTGGTCATGTCGAACGGTATTTCGTAGCTGAGTCCTTCGGGGAAGTTGGCACTGATCTCCTTCATGGCTTCTTTCACCTTGCCTGCCACTTCCATGGCGTTGGCACCCGGAAGCATGTAGATGCCCAGTACGGCAGCGTTTCCGCCGTTTATTCCGCTCTCTGTGCTGTACGACGAAGCCTCAAGCGAGATGCGTGCAACGTCGCGCAGACGAATGATTGAGCCGTCGGGATTGGCGCGTACTACGATTTCCTCAAACTGGCTCACGGTAGACAGACGGCCCTTGGTGCTGATGGGGATAGTGATGTCGGGTCCGCTCATGGGTTGCTGACCCAACACTCCGGCTGCCGACTCGCGGTTCTGGTCTTTTATGGCAGACTGGATATCGGCTACGGTAAGTCCGAAGTTGGCCATCTTGTCGGGCTGCACCCATATCTGCATGGCATAGTAGCGGCTGCCGATATTCGACACACGACCTACGCCGGGGATGCGTCGCAGCAGGTCGAGCACGTTGAGCGTAGCAAAGTTGCTCAGGTAGATTTCGTCGAACTTAGGGTCGGAAGAGGTAAGACAGATAGTGAGCAACTGGCTTGGTGCCTGCTTCTCTACCGAAATGCCGTTCTGCACTACTTCGGCTGGCAGACGCGATTCTGCCAACTTGATGCGGTTCTGTATTTCTACTGCCGCCAAATCGGGATCGCTATTAATATCGAAAGTAATGGTGGCAGAGAATCCGCCTGTGTTCGTACTGTTCGATTCCATGTAGAGCATACCCGGAGTACCGTTAAGCTCTTGCTCGATAGGCGTAGCCACGGCTTGCGAAACGGTCAGAGCGCTTGCACCAGGATATGATGCTCCGATCTTCACAACGGGTGGCGTGATTTGCGGATATTGGTCAATAGGCAACATCGTGAGACCGATGATGCCGACAATGACTATCAATATGGAGATGACAGCCGAGAAGATCGGTCTGTCAATGAAAAAACTAACTTTCATATTCGCACGTTATTTTCTGTTTGTGTTCGCTGTAGGCTTTACGGGATTCACCTTAACACCCGGTGTAAGCTTGTGGAAGCCTTCGGTCACAATATTCTCGTTGGCTGCCAAGCCTCGTTCCACTACCACTTGGTTTCCAACTTCCGGACCAAGCTCTATGAAGCGGCGTTCCACGATATTGTCGCGGCGCATTACGTAGATGTAGGCTCCTCCCTTTTCTATAATAACCGATTTCATGGGCACCACGATAGAGTGCTCACGTACATCGAGCAGCAGCTTTACTTTGGTAAACTGACCGGGCAGCAACACACGGTTAGGATTCGGCATCTCGGCACGTACGGAGAAAGTGCCTGTGCGAGGGTCTACCTGAGGTTCTGCGAAATCTACCAATCCCTTGTGCGGATACACCGTGTTATCGGCAAGGGTGATGGTTACATTCGGTTGCCATGAACGTGTGTCGTCTTTCTGACCGAGCAATACATTGCGCTCCTTGCTCTTCAGATAGTCGAGTGCCGTCATGCTGAAGTCCACCAGTACGGTGTCACTCTTCACCACAGTCGCTAACAGCGACTTGGCACCCGGTCCGACAAGAGTGCCTAAGTCTACATGGCGTTCGCTGATATGTCCTGCAATCGGAGATCGCACCACAGTACGCCCTAACTCTAATTCCGCTTGATCGAGGTCGGCTTTGCTCATGCCCACCGAGGCTACGGCTGTTTCGTACGCAGCAATGGCGTTGTCGAGATCGAGCTGGCTGGCAGCATTCTGCTTGTAAAGCGGACGGATACGCTCCAAATCGCGCTTCGCCTTCAGCGCCTGCGCTTCATCCTTCTTCAGCTGCGCACGCACCTTGTCTGCCTTAGCCTTGTATTGGTCTTGATTGATAACAAACAACACCTGGTCCTTATTCACATAAGTACCTTCTGCAAACAGCATTTTCTCAAGATAGCCCTCAACGCGAGCGCGCACTTCTACGAACTGCTGAGCGCGTACACGACCTACATATTCGCCGTAAATCTCTACGTCTTTTTGTGTTGCCGGAGTAACAACCACTGTGGGAAGTTCGGGTTCGGGTTCAGAACGATGGGTAGCTATCAGATAAACTCCAATAACCAAAGCGATGCATAATACTGCAAGTGCTGTTCTTTTCTTCTTCAATGCCAATTCTCTCTTTGTATAAAACAGTCTCATATCTGGGATTTATATATTTATTGTTGATTAATAACAAGACAGGGGACAAATTACGTGCCACACATCATATTTTATCTTAAAGCACTCGTAACCAGCCGATTGCTTATTTACACCATATCCAACAAGTGTAGAAACCGGTCTACACAGTGTGGAATTTTTCCACATATCATAACTCTTAATGGGCTGCATTGCGTACGAAAGCACTTGCCAAATTGCAAAATTATTAGTAATTTAGCGACCCGTAAAAGGAACAAAATAAAATATAAATAATGCAAGCATACAACTCCAAACCTCATTACGCCCTACTCGACGGTCTGCGCGGTGTAGCCGCCCTGCTCGTCGTATGGTATCACGTGTTCGAAGGCTTTCAGTTCGCTGGTAACAAGCCCGTCATCGACTTCATCAACCATGGTTATCTGGCTGTCGACTTCTTCTTCATCCTCTCAGGTTTCGTAGTGGGCTACGCCTACGACAACCGTTGGGGCAAGACGCTCACCACAGGCGGATTCTTCCGTCGCCGTCTGATACGCCTGCAACCGATGGTGTGCATGGGCGCACTCATCGGTGCCGTGTCTTTCCTACTTACTGGCATGGAGCGTTGGGACGGCACACACGCCACTCTCGGGCTTACACTTCTTGCCTTCGTCTGTGGCTGTCTGATGCTGCCGGCTCTGCCCGGTATGCCACGCGAGGTGCGTGGCAACGGCGAGATGTTTCCGCTCAACGGACCGTGCTGGTCACTCTTCTTCGAGTATATCGGCAACATCGTGTATGCGCTCATCATACGCCGCCTCTCCACACGCTTGCTCTCCCTGCTGACGGTCGCTTTGTGCTGCACACTGACGTGGTTCGCCGTCACCGATCAGTCGGGCTATGGGTCTATCGGCGTGGGCTGGACTGTAGACAGCATGAACGTGCTCGGCGGATTGCTGCGAATGCTCTGCCCGTTCACCGCAGGCGTGCTGCTTTCGCGCATCTTCAAGCCTTTCCAGAACGTGCGTGGTGCGTTTTGGATAAGCACCGCCATGTTGCTCGCACTCTTCCACGTACCTTATATAAATAGTAGCTATTCGCTCGGCGGCATCTTTGGCACGCTTAGCCTGAATGGTGTGTTCGAAAGCGTATGCATCGTCGCAATCTTCCCCTTGATAGTGTGGCTTGCCGCGTCAGGTAAGACAACAGATACTGCTTCTACACGCATCTGCCGCTTCCTTGGCGACATATCCTACCCACTCTACATCGTCCACTACCCACTGATGTACGCCTTCTACCGCTGGCTCATCAAGACCGAACAGTACACCCTGCAAGAGACATGGTACGTGGCTCTGGCGGTGGTAGTAAGCAGCATAGTGCTGGCATGGCTCTGCCTAAAGATCTACGACGAGCCGGTGAGAAAATGGCTCACAAAGGTATGGCACTAACCCTGGATATTTACTTCTTCTTTATCTCGTAACCTATTTTCTTGAAAGCCTCAACATAGTCGTCATATTTGGCTTTTCTGCCGTCGTACACGATAGTCACTTTCTGGTCGTCCACAGAGGTTGCGATTTTCTTTGTGCCCTTTACAAAGCGGATGTTGCTCTTTATCTTCTTCTCACAGTTCTCGCAGTGCATCTGCGGCTGTGTTGTCACTACCAATGTGTCGGCAGCTGTCTGCGCAAAGCTGTTGCCGGCAAGCATGAGCATAAATGCTGTTAAAAGATTCTTTTTCATATTATCATTATTTTATTTTGGTTACTATAACTTTTCAAGTTTAAAGCGTACTCCGACGTATGCCATCGCTCCCGTAACGGGTCCCCACACTTGTGTGGCATCGAACGCCGCGCTCCACGGGTGGTGTGCATGGCGTATCGGATCGGCTATCTTATAGTTGGTGAGATTCTCTCCGCCGACGTACAGACTGAAGCGATGGAACTCCCTGGTCACCTGCGCCTGCAACTGGAAGTAGGCAGGATAGCTACTCTGGTCGTACAGTTCGCCGCCACCGTTCAGCTGACCCGTCACGTCAAACTGCCACAGTTCGAGCGGTGTCTTATACGAGAGCGTGAGCAAGCCTTTGTAGCGCGAAGTGAGGGGCTTCTGTCGCAGACTGCCGTCGTAGGTGCACTTCACGTCGTTAAGACGGAAAGCGGCTGTGGCTGTCATGCCGCTGAACAGTGCATATGTAGCATCAACCTGAAAGGTGTGACTATAGCTCTTGCCGTCGAGGTTCTCGAAGCGAAGCGTGTGCTGTCCGCTCGCTCCGTCGAAGTTCATTATCATCTGATTGACGAAGTCGGTATAGTAATACTCCGCGTTCAGCTCCAGATTTCTGCCGAAGAGCGGTATGTTGAAGCCCAACGAAGCACCCGTGTTCCATGCTTCCTCCTGCTTTAGGTCGGGCGATACGAATATCTCTCTGCCACTTGCCAAGAGCGACACGTTCTCTGCCAGAGCATGTGGCGAGCGATAGCCCTTGCCCACCGAGGTGCGGAGTGTGACGATGCTGTTCGGAGAGTATTTTACGTGCAGACGCGGTGTGAAGAAACCGCCGTAACGGTTCGAATGGTCCCAACGCACGCCAGGCATTACCGTGAGCTTCTCGCCCAACTTATATGTATATTGTGCATACACACCCGGTGTCGTCTCCTTAGAAGTCGTGCTCTCAGCCCGTGCCAATGTGCCCAACGGATTGAAGCGTTCGTCGTAATAGTCGTGGTTGAGCGATGCACCGACGCTTAGGTTGTGATGCTCCGTGATGTCGGTTTCGAACATCAGCTGCGCATATCCGTTCTTCTGGGTGACATCATACTCGGTGCGTCCGAATATGTTGTCTGCGTCGTGCCACGATCCATGCAGCATAAGTGCGACTGATGTGTTGTGGTCGGCGTTCAGCGTAAAGCCGTTCTTCCACTGTGCCTCGTAGCGGTTGGTCTTCACCGATGTGGTGTAGAGAGGTTCTGACGAAGAGGCTACCGAGTGCTTGCGGCTCTGTCCTCCATTGCGCTCGTCGTGCAAGCCGCGCAGCATCAGCTGACTAATCCAGCGTGGCGACACATAAGCCCAGCGGTGCATCAGGTTATACTGGCGCAACTTCGGCATATCCATAAATCCGTCGCCGTTGCCGTCGTGATCCATCTGGCGGTTCTCGAAGTGGAGAAGTGTTGCGGTAGAAAGGCGCTCGTTGAGATGAACGCTTCCGTCGAGGTTCACCTCCGTTTTCAGTTCGCTGTCCTGATAGACGTTCGCACGCACGCCATCGGTGCCTTGTGGTTTCAGAAACTCGATGTTTATCTGTCCCGTTGTACTTTCGTATCCGTTCTTAACGCTCGACGATCCCTTGCTCACCTGTATCGACTGCATCCAGGGACCAGGCACATAACCTAAGCTGTATGGCAGGGCTGCGCCTCGCAGGTTGGGCACGTTCTCGGTGAGCATCTGCACGTACGTGCCGCTCAGTCCGAGCAACTTTATCTGCTTGGCACCGGTGGCAGCGTCGCTGTAGCTCACGTCTACCGACGGATTGGCTGTGAACGACTCGCCTAAGTTGCAGCAAGCCGCACGTATCAGCTGTCCCTGCCCTATTATCTCGGCGTTGTCAACTCGGAATCTCGACTTGATGCCGTTCGTGGCTTTCACCACCACGGCTTTCAGCTCGCGGGTATCGGCTATGCTATCGGTCTGCGCCAGCATCTGCTGCGACACAAACGTATATCCTAATAATCCTATCAAAATCTTTCTCATGTATCTTTCTTTAAAACAACCCTTATACCTTATTATTAATTTCTTTTGCAAAGATATAGATTTTCCGACAAATAATTTATACAGAATTACGGAGAATACTTTCATATTTCTTCTTATGCCAGTTTTTAAAACATCTTCACAGATAGACAAGCACAACTCGCGACAATCCTTCGCATGACAATTTAACACACACATCTGACAGAAACGGCAATTTTGTCAATAAAAACATCCCAAGCACGATTGGCACACAAGTTGTCTTGTGACATAATGAAAGCCGAAGCCACAAAGGCAAGCGGTAAATAAAAAATGGAGGTATTTCATTATGTTGTTAGTTCGCAGAAATAATTATTCTAACTGGTTGAACGATTGGTTTGACAACAGTTTCTTCGATACAGAAGAGGTTCCACAGACACGCACCACAGTTCCTGCCATCAACGTCAAGGAGACGTGTGACGAATATATAATGGAGGTTGCAGTTCCAGGACTTAAGAAGGAATGGGTACGCATCAACGTCACAAACGAGGGCTTGCTTCATCTGGCTATCGAGAACAAGATGGAGCATAAGGAAGAAAGCAAGGAATGCAAGTGCAACAAGGAGAGACACGAACGCTACTTGCGCCATGAGTTCTATTATGGCAACTACGAGCAGAGCTACACCCTTCCAGACGATGTAGAGCGCGACAATATATCAGCGAACGTCGCCGATGGTCTCCTTACAATCGTCATTCCTAAAACCACACCCGAGAAGGAAGCAAAGGTAATGAAGAACATTGAGGTCAAATAACGCTTTTTAGCATAGGTCTAAAGAGAGTGTGCCATAGTTTTTTTGGCACACTCTTTTTTTTATAAGTAGATAACTCTTAACATAAAACATAAATATCACAATCTGTTGGTTGATGTAACACGTATTTCAATAAAAATACTGTAACTTTGTAGAAGAATTAAGGATAACCATTTTTAACCCAATATTATGAGCATCAATATCCAGAGAAATCAGAAGAAAAGAGTAGTAATCATTGGTGGCGGACTCGGCGGACTGCGCCTTGCAGAAGACCTCTACGGGTCGGGTATGCAGGTAGTGCTGATCGACAAGAACAACTTCCACCAGTTTCCACCGCTTATCTATCAGATAGCGTCGGCAGGTATCGACCCGAGCAGCATCTCGTTCCCATTCCGACAGATATTCCGCAAGCGCAAAGACTTCTATTTCCGCATGGCTGAGGCTCGTATGGTAGACACCGAGAAGAAGATTTTGCAGACCTCTATCGGCAAAATCGACTACGACTATCTCGTGCTGGCAGCCGGTGCTACGACCAACTTCTTCGGCAACAAGAACATCGAAGAGTGGGCCATACCGATGAAGACGGTGCCCGAGGCGATGGGGTTGCGCAACGCCCTGCTCTCCAACTTCGAGCGCGCTCTCACCTGCGCCACTGAGGAGGAACGCCAGGAACTGCTCAACGTCGTAATCGTGGGCGGCGGCGCAACGGGCGTAGAGATTGCCGGCGCGCTTGCAGAGATGAGACGCTACGTCATACCGTACGACTACCCCGACATGGACTCGTCGTTGATGCACATATACCTCATCGAGGCAGGCGACCGCCTGCTTGCCGGACTCTCGCAGGAGTCGTCGCAGAAAGCGTACGAGTTCCTCAAGAGCATGGGCGTAGACATACAATTCGGCAAGATGGTGACCGACTATCGCGACCACAAGGTCGTCATGAAGGACGGCACCGAGATACCTACACGTACGTTCCTCTGGGTGTCGGGCATCAGAGCCAACGCCATGCCCGGCATCGACGAGAGCCACTTGGGTCGTGGCTTCCGCTTCAAGGTTGACGAATACAACCGCATACCGGGCGTAGAAGACGTGTTCGCCATCGGCGACCAGTGCTTGCAGACTTCAGACGCAGCCTACCCCAACGGCCATCCGCAGGTAGCGCAGGTGGCTATACAGCAGGCTAAGAACCTCGCCAAGAACCTCAAGCTCATCAACCAGAGCGCAGACAGCAACGAGCTTACCGCGTTCCACTATAAGAACCTCGGCTCGATGGCTACCATCGGACGCAACAAGGCTGTCGTGGAGATAGGCAAGTTCCGCAGTCAGGGCTTCTTCGCCTGGGTGCTGTGGCTCGTCGTCCACCTGCGTTCAATCCTCGGCGTGAAGAACAAGGTGATGGTGCTGCTCAACTGGCTCTGGAAGTATGTCAGCTACAACGACTCTATCCGCATGATCACCTACGCCACAAAGCCGCGCGAAGTGGAAGAGCGCATGAAACGCGAGCAGACAACCCACCTCGGAGAGGACTTGATGGAGTAAAGAGGCGGCTCTGCCCCACTCCATACAATACGAAATAAGACTCTTTATTACATAAAATAAGACTCTTTATAATACGAAAGAGGCTGGAAACAACGCAACGACAGCGTTTGTCTCCAGCCTATTTGCTTTTTATATTCCAACCGCACGTTGGTTATCCGAATACCGCAGCGTGGGCACATCATTACCGCAACGTGGCTATTTTTTTAAGACTACTACGTTTAACCAAAGCAATAAACATAACTATCGGCTGTTTTTGGAACAAAAATTGGTAGTAAACGAAATAATGAGTAGATTTGCAAAAACATCAGTAATATAAAGCAACAAGATATGGCATCGACTACATTAAAGGGAAATACACAGGCGAGCGTTTCTAAACCTCTCTTTGGTCCTACATCAATAGACGAAGCTATAAAAAGAGTGGAAAATGCAGAAAAGCCAACTGGCACAACTCTTGAAGATTTCGTAGCAGAACTCAAAAACGAACAATTATGGTAAACCTCATTCTACTCGCGCTACCATAAAAACTCAGCGTTGCGACTGGAAGACACCCGTCAAGGCTGGAAGATAGGCTGGCAGACAACCCGTTTCTGAGATTATCTGCCAGCCTTTATAGTATTAATAATGTGATTTTAGAACTTGTTGATAAACAATATTTTGTATTTTTGCGTCACTTAATATTGGGTGACGCAATGACGAAATTAGGAAAAAAAGTGTTGCCACGCTACTACAACAACATTGCCACGCTACTATAACAACATTGCCACGCTACCGAAACTTCATTGCCACGCTACCGCAACTTCATTGTCGCAGCGTGGCAACAACCTATGTTTAGGCATCAACCTAATTTAAAAGAAATGCTGAGGTTGGAAGACAAATCGTTTAGACTGGAAGATAACCAGCCATAAGCTGGAAGATAGGCTGGCAGACAACCCGTTTCTGAAGTTATCTGCCAGCCCTTATTGTGTTTATAATGTGAGAGTTACGGCGAAAATGGAAGATATGGTAGATTTTTTCAGCTACTCGATTTTTATTAGTAGCAATCGTATCTATTCTTACAACAACAAATGCAAATATATAGCTTTTCTTTTATATTCTGCTCATTCTAAATACACCTGTACAAACTCGTTGCGTTTTTAAGTCTCATTATATTTTTTTAACCCTATCAACATGAACGTATTGTATTTATGACTAATCGGTTTTGAGGATGGACTAAACGTCAAAATCAATCATTTTCAAAGGTTTTAAGCCACCATTATCAGCACGTTTCTTGATAAAAAAAGTAATCAGAAGCAACAATATATCATCTATTTTTTATACATTTGCATCACAATAACACAATATATTAACTAAAAACACAACACTTATGAAAAAGTTTTTAATGTTTGCTATGGCATTGGTAATGGCTCTGCCATTAGCACTTACATCTTGTAGTGACGACGATGAGGAAAATGGAGGCGGCAACAGTTCTAAAGTTAGCATCAAGGTTGAAGGACAGACAGCAACCTTCGGATACGTATATTGGAACATTGACGACGAGAACTCAAGTATAAGCAATGGTAAGCATTATTATCAGTTGGAATTCTTTGACTTCAATTTTTATGCAGGCAAACTCCCGAAAAAGATGTCTATGTTCTACTTAGGCTTCTTAGCCGAGGGTAGCGAAAATGCCTTACCCACTGGAACATTTAGCGACTATGATCTTTCGGGTGGCTTGAACTTCTCGCAAACAGACCCAGAGGGTACCTATATTGAGAGAGACGGCAGCAAGAGTGGTAAGCTTGTGATAACAAAGGATGGTGACAAATACACAATTACAATCGATCCCCTCTATATTATATCAGGAGATGAGGAAGATAATGCCATCGCCAACACCACAACTACCCTGACTTCATTAAAATATACTGGTAGCATACCTAAAGCACCCAAGAAAAGTTGGGAGGATTAAACAAACAAATACTCCAGAATCTCCTTAAGAGCCGAAAAACAAGAAACTCCTCCATAATCAAGATGCGATTATGGAGGAGTATTTATGTTTGGTGGTTGTTGCAAAAAATGCAACAACTGATTTTTCCTCCAATTCCCCATCCTCCAACACATTCTTTATGTGTCGTGAAATAGTGGATTTGTTGCGCTGGAACAGTTCAGCCATCTGGTCAAGCGAGAGCCAGACGGTATCGTTTTGCAGTTTCACCTCTATCTGTGAATCGCCGTCAGGCGTTTGGTATAACAGAAATTGTCCTTTATCCATAATGTTATAATAGTATTAAGATGCAAATATATGGCTTTTCTCTGATATTCTGCTCGTTCTGTGATTAAATAAAGAAGTAAAGCTCGATTTTTCCTTTTCTTAGCTAAACATTTGTGATTCTCACTTAATTTCCGTACATTTGCGGATGCTGATTGGAGGCTCTGTGTAAAAGCAGAGAAAAGCCAGTTAGTCAAGAAGGCGTATCAAGCTATTCATACCGCTCTAAAATGTCTGGAAAACAAAGAAGAAAGGTGTTAATGAATAGAAACGATATGCCCTTCCTTGGTGTATATGATAATGTTCGGTACAGCCCTAATTGTACCCCTACATATCTGCACTGGGGATGGGGCTGTAGTTTCTGTACATTCGCACCACAGGTTTTATTTCCAGACTACCTAGAGCGAGGGATGGCAGATACGAAACTCCATCCCTTTCTTGTATCTATACCATTAATTGCCATGAGTTTGTGGAGTTGTATTGGTGAAAAAATGTTGCTGATGAAGTTTTGAAGAATTGCAAATAAGTAGCAAGTAACTGTTCTAACAGAAGTTTATATTTTATTATAAGCAGTTACTCCTACATAATAAGTAATAACGCTAAAATTGTTTATTATGAGATATTTACGTTACACACTAATTATGCTCTTGGCTTTTATTATAAGCCTTGGCGTGGAGGCAAAGAAAGTGAAGTTGTCAAAGAACATCGTCTATGAAGGAGCTGTTCAGAATGGAGAGCCTAACGGGAATGGTTGTTTGAAGGTATACTCTTGTCTTGACAAGAATCTCACACTTCTTACTCTTGATGGAGTATTTGATAATACAGAAGTAAGAAATGCCTCTCTAATGATAAATGGAGGCACGAAGATTACTGCTCCTTCTATTTACTTCTACAAGATAGCTACTCCATCTAAAAAGGAAGATGCTATAGATTTTCAAATAAATTCCAAATGGTCAATTGAAAACACTAAAAGTGTCAAAATTGAAAATGCATCTTCTGCTTATATTAGATGTCAATGTGACATGAAATCGGATAAAAGATGGCATTTCGTGTCATCTGACGAATCTAAACAGTTATCCATTTTGAATAATGGTGTTATATTGTCAAATTTCATAAACTACGATACTCCTTTATCTGTTATTGGCGAAGCTGCCTCAAATATCAAAAAACAAGACGTTTGTTATAAATTATTTGTTACCTTTTCAGAAAATGCAGAGGAGGCATTGGACTTTGCAGTGTGGTCTGTACAGAAAACCTATCTTTCTTCTGGTACAATAATTGAACATATGGATAATAGTTACTACTGTAAATATCCAAATGCAAGTTATATAGTTTTGAACAAAGATGGCAGCGTCAATAATTATAAGATAACATTGGAGGGTGGTAACATAGAGCGTAGTCCATACGGTACGACTATCGCTTACAAAGACGGAAATACGTTTACTTCTTCAGATAATAATCCAATAAAAGTAGCTAAAAACATAGCCTCATGTATAAATGTTTTCGAAGTAACAATTCTTAATGGTGACTTATCCCATCCTAATGGGATTGTTGATATATATTGTGATGGTGATATAGTCGGTCATAAATTCCCGCTCAAAGATAGTGGGTGGTTTATAAGTAAAAATAATAAAAAAAACGGATTAATATATCCTGACGGAAGTAAATTTGTTGCTTCTACAGAAGATGGTTTGCTCCAAAAGAAAGATTATTCTACAGACAACGATACCAAAGACTATACTTTAGTTACAGGTGTCTTTACAAATGGTTTAGGGCATAAGACAGAATATATAAACGGAGAAATACAAACTAAGGATTTTGACGATATAAAGCAAATGGCTGTAGGTAGGAGTATTGTTGAGCTTTCTGTTCCAGATGGGCAAGGGCAAGGAATAGGATATTGTTCGGAAAATGGGTGTCTTTATTTTCCTTTTCTTGAAGCTAAAGAACCTAAACAAATAGACAAAAAACATTATTATATAAAAGTAAAAGATGGTTTATGTCTTAGCTTTCCAAAATCATTTGTTTTAAAATCAGGGAATAATGTTGCCGATATACAAACAGTAGATTTCAGAAGCAAAAAGGGTGGAATGTTTGGAATGGAATGGTTAGGGAGCAAATACACATTGGTTTGGGTCTATGAACCAGTGTCAGAAATAAACAACGTACAATATGGTATCACAAAAGGTGTATGGGTTGTAAATAAAACAAATAATAAAATCGAGCATGACCTATGTAAGTGTCTAAAATCTGGAAACAATAATAGATATAATTGGGTCTATGATAATACTCCGTATGTAGACAAAAGAAAATATCATGCACGTGGAAGAATTGAAACTTGTTCTTGGTGTGGCGGAAGCGGAGATATGTCAGATTGGAGAGCTGGTCACTATATTCGTTGTACTACCTGCGGTGGTAAAGGTTGGGTGGTTGAACATTATTGGTAAATCTCAGATGCGCCAGTACATCATCAGCCAGATAGGATAATCGAGTAGGAGGAAAACGAAATAGTTTTCTTCCTACTTTGAGAGTGTAAAATAGAGAGTGTAACAATGACTCCCATAGTCTTTTATCAGATTATGGGAGTCGTTGTTTATATATAATACACCTTGTTAGGCTCATTGAATAGGATAGCCTTCTTCCTTAATAATTTCTTTGAGGACATTGACCTTTGCTGTAGAAGCATCTTCCTTGTCATAAATGAGCAAAAGAACAATCTCTCCATCCATTTCATGTGTAATAAAATTGTAAGTGATGACTCTGGCACCACCAGATTTTCCTTTACCTTTAGACTTTATTGCCATTCGTATTTTGCGGATGCCAGGTGCTAATTCAGTACCTTGTTTTGGGCTTTCAAGAAGAGATTTACCGAAGTTGACCAAATCGTCCTTAAATGAAGGGTATTTCTTCGCAAGTTTCTTCGCTGCCACATCAAAGTAACTTGAAGTTGTTATACTATAATTCATTTATCAATTTATCAAGTGTATTCAGTTGCTTCTTACCTGCAATAACTTCTTTCAGCTCACGAAGTGCACCTCTCAAATCCTCTGCAATATTCTGAGTGTTCTCAGAAACAGAGTCAGAAGGCGTAACCGGAACCAAACGAAAACTGCCTTCACGTGACTTTAAAATCACGTGTTCACCAGAATTTACCATAGAGAAATACTTTCCCTGATTGGCTCTAAAATCTCTTGCACTTACTATTGTCATATCTATATACCTTTATGTTTACGCCACAAAGATAAGCATTATTTTCATATTAGCAACCATTTTGGTACCAAAATTAATACCAAATATAAAAAAAGAGAGGAATGACATAACTTTTCAAGTTAAAATAAAAAAACGACTCCCATAATCCTTGCGGACTATGGGAGTCGTCATATTATGTAAATCTCGCTAAGAGCGAAGAATTACTTCTTGTTCAGTGCGAGGTCGATAGCAACGGCGATAGCTACAGAAGCACCTACCATCGGGTTGTTACCCATGCCGAGGAAGCCCATCATCTCTACGTGAGCAGGAACTGAAGAAGAACCTGCGAACTGAGCGTCTGAGTGCATACGACCCATAGTATCAGTCATACCGTAAGAAGCAGGACCTGCAGCCATGTTATCTGGGTGCAATGTACGACCTGTACCACCACCAGAAGCTACTGAGAAGTATGGCTTACCAGCAGCCACACGCTCCTTCTTGTATGTACCAGCTACTGGGTGCTGGAAACGTGTAGGGTTTGTAGAGTTACCAGTGATAGATACATCTACATCCTCGCTCCAGTTGATAGCAACACCCTCGCGAACGTCGTCTGCGCCGTAGCAGTTAACCTTAGCACGTGGACCGTCGCTGTAAGCGATGCGGTTAACAACCTTCAACTCACCAGTGTAGTAATCAAACTTTGTCTGAACGTATGTGAAACCGTTGATGCGGCTGATGATCTGAGCAGCATCCTTACCAAGACCGTTCAAGATAACGCGCAATGGGTTCTTGCGAACCTTGTTAGCCATCTCAGCAATCTTGATAGCACCCTCAGCAGCAGCGAAAGACTCGTGACCAGCCAAGAAAGCGAAGCACTGAGTCTCCTCACGGAGCAAACGAGCAGCCAAGTTACCGTGACCGAGACCAACCTTACGGTCGTCAGCTACAGAACCAGGGATGCAGAAAGCCTGCAAACCGATACCGATAGCCTCAGCTGCGTCAGCAGCAGTCTTAGCACCGTTCTTGATAGCGATAGCAGCACCAGCTACATACGCCCACTTAGCGTTCTCGAAGCAGATACGCTGAGTATCTTCACACATCTGATAAGGGTCAACACCTGCGTCCTCGCAGATTTGATTAGCCTCTTCCAAGCTCTGAATACCGTTAGCATTAAGAGCAGCAAGAACCTGCTTCTCGCGACGTTCCTGACTTTCGTAACTTACTTTTCTAATCATATCTGTATCTCCTTATTATTCTTTACGTGGATCAATTGCTTTAACAACACCCTGCTCAGCAGTTGTACGACCGTAGCTACCTGTGAACTTCTTGACAGCCTCGTTAGCGTCCATACCGTTCTTGATAGCTTCCATCATCTTGCCGAGGTGAACATACTCATAACCGCAAACCTGGTTGTCCTTGTCGAGGAACTGACGTGTGATGTAGCCCTCTGTGAGCTCCAAGTAGCGTGTACCCTTAGCTACTGTACCGTAGAGAGTACCTGTCTGTGAGCGCAGACCCTTGCCGAGGTCCTCAAGACCAGCACCGATTACGAGACCGCCCTCAGAGAATGCGCTCTGTGTACGTCCGTAAACAATCTGGAGGAAGAGCTCGCGCATAGCTGTGTTGATAGCATCGCAAACGAGGTCGGTGTTCAGAGCCTCGAGGATTGTCTTGCCCGGGAGAATCTCAGAAGCCATAGCTGCTGAGTGAGTCATACCGGTGCAACCGATAGTCTCAACGAGAGCCTCCTGGATAACGCCGTCCTTAACGTTCAGAGACAGCTTGCAGGCACCCTGCTGCGGAGCACACCAACCCACACCGTGAGTATAGCCAGAAATATCCTTAATCTCCTTGGCATAAATCCATTTTCCTTCCTCAGGAATTGGAGCCGGTCCGTGGTTAGGACCCTTTGCGACAACGCACATGTTGTCTACTTCTTTTGAATAAATCATAATCGGTTATAATAATTTAAATTATTAATGTGTAAAGTCTTTTCTACGAAAGCGGCATAAGCTTTTACGTCTCACACCCTTTACGCTTACAAAATTACAAAAAAAGAATTATACTATACCTATTTTGAGGTATTTTTTTGTTTTCATTTCACGAATTATTCATTATTTGTTTTTTATTTGCACAATGGGACATCTGTAGTGCCGGCTTTGCTTTTTATTAATATCCAGGGTTTTGCGCGAGATTAGGGTTCAGTTCGCGTGCTTTTTCCGGAATCGGGAACACTATGGTGTATCGCTTCTTGTCGGCGGCTGACGGTGTGTGTATGTCGTACGGCTCGCAGTAGGTGCCGAAGCGTATCATGTCCTGCCGGCGCCAGCCTTCCCACACAAGTTCGAGCAGACGCTCGTCGAGGATGTTCGCGAGTGTGGCTGCAAGCGAGGGCATTCCGGCACGCGAGCGCACGGCGTTGAGTTGCTCGTCGCCCGTCTCTCCGTTTCTCACCTTTGCCTCTGCCTTCATCAGCAGCACGTCGGCGTATCTGTAGAGCACGATGTCGTTGTCGGGCATACGTCCGTCGGAGTAGGCTGTGCGGTCTACCTCATACTTCTTCATGCGTGCTCCTGCCGTCTCGATGTATTTGCTTGCCGTGAGGTTCTGCTCGACGGCGAGTGGCATGTACTGAAGCGGCGTGCCGTCGTCGAGGGTTACATACTTGCCGTCAACCTCCACTCTACCCGTGTAGAAGTTAAGTTCGAGGCGCGTGTCGGGCGAAGCTGTGCCGTAACCGTTTACAGCCATGGTGTGCAGCGTGGCGCAGGTGCCGTTCTCGGAAGCACCGCCGTATGCACCGCCGTGTGCGTAATGGCGCGAGCGGAACAGATAGTGGAACTCGTTCAGGTAGAGCATCTTGTCCAACGGAATGGTAAAGATGTTCTCCTTCGAATTCTCGTTGTGCACGGCGAAGTTGCTTGCATATTCGCTCTCGAGCGAATATCCGGCGGCTGCAATCAGGTCGCAGTAGTGGATGCAGGTCTGCCATGCGTTCTTCTGTGTGCCGTCGATGTCGAACATTATCATCTTGCCGTCTGGTCGTGACGAGTCGGTCCAGTTGTTGTCGGTGTACACTTCGGCGTTGAGGGCGAGTTTGGCAAGCAGGAACCATGCCACCGGACGCGTCACCCTACCGTAGTAGTTGCCCTGCAGGTTGCTGTGCTCAAGGGGCAGAAGCGGTGCTACGGTCTGCAGTTCGTTCACGATATAGCTGAACACTTCGCTGCGCTCGCTCTGCCGTATGTCGGCAGTCTTTTGCGCTGTCGACTCAAGTATGGGTATGCGTCCGAACATGTCCATGGCATAATAGTAGAACATGGCTCTAACGGCTCTCACCTCCGCCTTGTACTCGTCACGCTGCCGGTCAGTAAGCAGCGTCTTGTACTGGTCTATCGTCTCCAGCGACTTTGTGGAGAGCACGATAACCTTATAGAGATATTTCCAAACGTTGTACAGATCGGTGTCGGTGGCAGTCCATGTATGGTTGTACATGTTTTGCCACAGTCCGCCGTCATACCAGTTGCCTCCGCGTATGGGCATGATAGCCTCGTCGGTGGTCAGCGTGTTGTAGTCGTATATACCGCGGCATGTGCCCTGCAAGCCTTCGCCCTCCTCGTGCGCACCGATGTAGTTGTACAGCGAAGCTACGGCGTTGACATACAGGCTGTTGGCAGAGTCGTAAATATTCTGTTCAGGTATCTGATCCTTTGGTGTCTCGTCGAGACAACTCGTCAGCGAGAGCGAAAGGGCGAGAACAGACAATGCGAAAAATTTATGTTTCATAGTCATTAATCGTTACGTTGGTGAAAACATTTCGGAATGTTTAGAACTGCACACTCACTCCTATGGAGTAGGTTCGATAGGTAGGATAGCAGCGTTTGTCGTCGATGCCCATTGACGAGTTGACAACATAGGAGTTGATCATCGGTGTCAGTCCGCTGTACGACGTGATGGTGGCAAGGTTGTTTACACTGCACGACACGCGCAGCGAGCGTACTATGTTGCTCTTCACCGGCACGTTGTAGCCGACGGTTAGATACTCGAAGTTGAGGTAGTCGCCGCGTTCGAGCCAATAGTCGGACACGTTCTGGTCGACGATGTTACGTTCGGGCGCACCCTTCATCACGTTGTATATCGGGAACGACGACATGTTGTTGTAAGCCAATGCCGTACCGTTGAATATCTTGTGTCCGAAGGCTCCGTTCATCTGCAGCGACATATAGAAGTTCTTGTAGCGCAGCGATATGTTTGAGCCGAGCGTTGCCTTCGGCGTAGCCTGTCCGCAGATGCGTCGGTCGCCACCGTCGCCAAAGTCGATGGTGCCGTTGCGGTCGAGGTCTTCTATCCTATACTTCATCGTACCCTGCTCGTCCTTGTAGAGTCCGGTGCAATGGGGCAGATAGAACACACCCAAGGGTTGTCCTACTATCTGGTAGAGCACATGGTTGTTGTCGCCGCCGTTCTGACCGGCTCCATCTATGGAGCCAATGGCTGTGATGTTGGCAGCCGACATATTCATGCCGTTATAGTTGCCGGAGAGCGACAGCAACTTATTCTTCTGGAACGAGAGGTTCAGGCTCACGTTCAGGTCTATATCCTTTGTCTGCACCGGAGCTATAGAAAAACCAATCTCAAGACCCTGGTTTGACATAGCGCCAATGTTTGCCAACAGCTTGTCGTAGGCAAACGGCGGCACGGGCACGTCGTAGGAGTAGAGCATGTCGGTGGTCTTAGAGTAATAGTATTCGGCAGTAAGCATAAGGCGGTTGTGCCACAGTCCGATCTCGCCACCGATATTGAACGTCGACTTTGTCTCCCATTTCAAGTCGGGGTTGTTGTTGCGTATGGTGCCGAGCGTCACGGTTGGCGTGTTGTTAACGGGTACGATGCCCGTCTGCTGCACGTTGTTCATTGTGGTATAGGCGGATATGCCACCAAGATTGCCCGAGCGTCCGTAGCCTGTGCGCAGTTTCAGTGCGCTTATTCCGTCGCAACGGCTTAAGAAGTTCTCTTTCTTTACGTCCCATTCAGCCGAGACCGACGGGAAGAAGCCCCATGTGTTGTTGTCGCCCACCATAGACGAACCGTCGCCACGCATAGTGAGCGTGAGCTTATACTTATTATATAATGTATAGGAAGCGTTTGCCATGACCGATGCCAGCGACTGGTCTTCGTAGATGCTGCCCGTAGCGCCATAGGGACGCGACGCAGTGGCTCCGATGTTGTCGTAGCCGAACTCGTTTGTTGTTATGCCCTTGGCGCGTGTCCAGAATGCCGTGCGCTCCAGGTAATGGTATTCGGTGGAGAGTCCGGCTATCAACGAGTGGCTGCCCCAGGTATGGGCATAGTCGAGCGAGACATTGCCGAGATACTCCTGTTTCTTGAACTCGCCGCGATATACGTTGCCCTGCGCCCACACCCATGTGGGGCAGAACTCAGAGTTTTCGTTGGATGTATACGAGTAGCTGCCGAATGCCGACAGATTGAGAGACGGCGCAAGTTTGTAGAGCAGTCGCATGTGGGTATTAAAGTACATCTCCTTCTGGTCGCTACGCTCGGCAAGCACGGCAGAAGGCGGATTGATACGATATGCAGAACCGTTCTTTGTCCAGTTGCCGTTGGCGTCGCGTCCGGCAGGGTAAGTAGGGTTCTGACAAGCAGCAGAGTAGAACAGCATCTGCGGGTCGAAGATGTCGTTGTTCTTGTACGTAGAGCCGAACACACCAAAGTCGCCGACGAGACGGTTGCCGAAAGCATGTTGCGTGACATCTATCTTTGCCACGAAATTGTTATAGTTCTTGGTCTTTATGATGGTGTTATGGTCGATATAACCGAACGACGCACGATAGTTCGACTGTTCGGAGCCACCGCTGAAAGCCAGGTAATGGTTCTGTACGAAGCCGGTTCGGGTGATTACGTCGTAGAAGTTGTTTTTGTATCCGCCGTTGTTGGCATATACCCCGAGGCGTTTGGCTGTAGCGAGATACTCGTCAGCCGACAGCATGTCGAGTTTCTTTGACATGGCTTCCAGTCCGATGTTCGTCTCGTAGGATATCTGGAAGCCTTTGCCTGTTCCTCGCTTTGTCTTCACCTCGATAACGCCCGATGCACCGCGCGAGCCGTAGAGTGCGGTCTCTGCGGCATTCTTCAGCACCGAGAAGCTCTCGATGTCGGCAGGATAAATGGTGGAGAGCGTGGCTATGTCGCTTGTCACGCCATCGATGATGACGAGCGGGTCGTTGCCACCTACTATTGACGTGGTTCCGCGCACTCGCACAGACGAGAGTTGTGCCATACGGTCCATGCCGTTCGACGTAACGTTAACACCGGCGGCATTGCCGTTCAACACGTCGAGGGCATTGTTTACGATACCTTTGTTCTGTACCTTCAGGTATGTGGGGACCGTGTCGCGCTGCACGTTCAGCTCCTGCACCTGAGCAGTGGTAGATGCTGGTATTTGCAGCGAGACGACTGTCGCAGCAAGTAAGTATTGGTATGGTTTCAGGTGTCTCATCATCTGTTCGTAATATATTTATGTTCTCAGTGAACTGTTCGGTTTTGTGCCGCTAAATTACAAATAATTTTGCTATTAAGCAAATAGACACATACCATGTTGCCGCCACGAACCTTTTTTATGTTAAAACATGATGTAATGTTTTGCCAATCAGACAATAATAGGTAACTTTGCAGAAGTTCTATTATACAACAAATCAATTCTTTTTATTTCAAAACAATGAAACAACTTTTACGTAACGTAAGCGCACTGATGGCTTTGCTTCTTGTCAGTGTGTTGGGCATTGTTGATGCTAAAGCAGAGACAATTACCCCCCCCAACTGGTAACGACGTATGTCTGTTGAGTTCGCTCGACCTGACTACTGTCACTTATTTCAACGACGATAATAAGAATAAGGTGTATGCCGACAAGGCTACGTTTGGTACACCGCTTATTATAGCCGGCAACACCTACACAACGGGTGTAGGCACACATGCTCCTTCAAAATTTGTGGTGAAGGTGAATGGTGCCAAAAGTTTTCACGCTATTTTCGGTATTGATGCAGCAGCACCTACCCAGGCTAAGCACGGCATCGTTGACTATACCGTCACTACTTACAACAGCAGCAAGCAGGCTACGACTGTGAAGAGTGGCACTATCACGGTTAACGACGCAGCTGGCACAACGATTGATGTTGACCTTACTGGCGCAGTGTATCTTATTCTCAACTTCGACAAGGGCGAAGAGGCATGGGGCGACCACGTGGATCTCGGCGACGCCTACTTCAAGTACGCTGGCACAGCTCCGCAACTCATCAACGAGTCGGACATGTGGCAGGGAGGCTCTAACGTAGTCACTATCCCGGACGCTCCTTGGGGTCAGGAATATATCCGTCTGTCTTCTCTCGAAATAGAAAAGACCAAGTGCGGTTGGGAGAACCACACACCGAAGAAGGACAAGAGCATCGACGGCAATAATATCACCATTGGTGGCAAGGTATACGAGAGCGGAGTGGGCACACACGGACCGTCGCAGATTATCATCAAGCTCAACGGATCGGTAACCGACTTCTACACTGTGCTCGGCGTTGACGACGAAGTGAAGGAGGCTGGCAACTTCGATTATCATGTTTACGTAAAGGCTGAAGGTGGTGCTACAGAGGATGTAGCCAAGGGTACTATCAACCGCTTCTCGAACCAGTCGGTAGACATCCACGCTGACAACCTCAGCGGTTGGAAGTATCTCTATCTTGAGACATCAAACGGCAACGACGGCACAAACACTTGCGACCACATCGACTGGGCTAACGCTTACCTCGTGTTCCAGGATCAGAACTCTACACGTCCGTGCATCGTGAGCGCAGAGGAGCTCACCACAAAGCTCGCTTGTGCTACAACCGTGTTCTCGCAGCCTAACGTTCGCTTCATGCAGAAGGTTCGCTCTACCGTTACCGGTGCTCAGCTCTCTGTAAGCAATCTGCCTGCAGGTCTTACATGGAACGCTGACCGCAATATCGTAGAGGGCGTAGTTGCTGAAGAAGGCGTATATACATATCAGATTAACGTCACGGTAGACGGCGAGACAACATCGGAGGATGTAACGCTCACCGTATCAAGCTCTCTGCAGCACCCCGTGCCGTTCATGGGCTGGCTCTCTTGGAACTCGGTTCAGGGCAACATCTCACAGAAAATCATTGAGCAGGCCGTAGAACTCTTCCAGAACAAGGGTCTGTACGAGTGCGGTTGGAACCACATCATGATGGACGACCTCTGGCAGGGCACACGCAAGGCTGACGGCACACCGCAGCCTAACGCATCACGCTTCCCGAACGGTCTGAAGACTGTTGCCGACTATGTTCACCAGAACGGCATGAAGTTCGGTCTTTATACCGACGCTGCTGACAGAACATGTGCTGGTGCTTTCGGTTCGTACGGTTACGAGGAAATAGACGCCAAGACATACGCCGAGTGGGGCGTAGACGTTGTGAAGTGCGACTACTGCTATGCGCCGGACGACGTAGAGACAGCCAAGAAGCGCTACAAAGCTCTTGCTGACGCTTTCGCTGCTGCTGGCAACAACACTATGCTCTACATCTGCGAGTGGGGCGTGCGCGAACCGTGGAAATGGGGTGCTGAGGTAGGCGGACGCTGCTGGCGCATCTCGCAGGACGTACGCGACTGCTGGACAGGTTCTGGTAGCGGTGTAGGCGTTGTGCAGAGCATCGAGGCTATGAAGAACCTCGCTGCTTATCAGGGTGTGAACCGCTTCAACGACTCGGATATGCTTTGCACCGGTCTGCACGCTACGGGTAAGTCGTCTAACGACCTCTGCGGCGGCACTGGCGCCGGTATGACCGACGACGAGTATGCTACACAGTTCGCTCTCTGGTGTATGTGGTCTTCACCGATGGCTCTGTCGTTCGACCCGAGCAAGAACACCCTCACCGATGCCGACTTCAAGTTGCTGCGCAACAAGGAGCTTATCGCTCTCAACCAGGACCGCATGGGTCAGCAGGGCGACCTTATCTCTGAGGCAGACAACCTCGTTGTCTTCGCTAAGGACTGCGAGAACGGCGACGTGGCTCTCTCTGTAACCAACATGTCAAGCTCTGAGAAGCAGGCTACATTCGACTTCACAGCTATTCCGGCTCTCGACCCGACAAAGACTTACACCGTTCGCGACGTGATGGAGAACGCTGAGGCAGGCGAGGCTACGGGCACATTCACAACCGATGTGCGCAAGCACGCTACACGTGTGTTCCGTCTGGCTGAGAAGAAGGTGGTTGACGGCGTGGCTTCTACGGTTGCAGCAAAGGATTTCAGCATTGTTGCTGGCAAGAACTGCGCTAAAATCAATATGCCGGAGACTGCAGGACTCGCAAAGCGCATCCTCGTGAGCGACTTTGAGGGACGCGTTGTTGGCGGACTCACCACTACTGCCGACAAGGCAAAGGTGGAACTCGCAAAGGGCACATATCTCGTCACTGTAGTATGCAATGCTCAGGCTACAACCGTGAAGGTGCAGATCTAATGCTACACGTATAGAATACCACTTATACATTTATATATAAACCGCCCGGATAGGACAGTCGGAAACGACGCCTATCCGGGCGGTTTTGCTATATGTAACTGTTTCGTAAATAGGTTGGCAAGGTTTTTAAACACAAAAAAGACCGGGCGACGTGACGATTCACGCGCTCGGTCCTTTCATTTTCTTATTGTTTCTATTCAAACACACCGCAAAGGTATAGAAAACTTTTGTAACCTTCCAAATAAATCCGCAGAACGAACCGAAACATTCGGCGAATTTGTAGTTTTATTCGGCTAATAAGTATCGATTTGTAACAAGACTGAATATTATTGCAACAACTTACGCTCAAACCGATTATTCTTTATAATTTTGCAGACTAATATAGGAGGGTATGGCATCTTGCCATACCCACGCAGCCTTTAAGCTGTCATTATATAGCAGTGCGAGGGTACGTGGGTAGGGCAAGATGCACTACCCTCCTAATACTAAAGAAGGGTGCGTGGGTAGGGCAAGATGCCCTACCCTCCTAATAAAACAAAGATGAACAATAAGGAATATATAGAGAGGGGTCGCTTTGCGCCGTCGCCGACGGGACGTATGCATCTGGGCAATGTGTTCAGTGCGTTGCTGTCGTGGCTTTCGATAAAGGCGCAGGGTGGCAAATGGGTACTGCGTATTGAGGATATTGATCCGCAGCGTTCGCATATGGAGTATGCCGACTTGATTATGGGTGACCTCGAATGGCTCGGACTGACGTGGGACGAGGGTCCGTTCTATCAGAGCGAGCGTGGCGAGATATATGAGGCGGAGCTGCAGAAGCTTACGGCTCGCGGCTTGACGTATCCGTGCTACTGCACGCGTGCGGACATATTGGCTACACAGGCTCCGCACGAGAGCGACGGGCGCGTGGTGTATAAGGGTACGTGTCGCAATCTGAAACCGGGGACGCATAGCGGACCGGCGGCTATACGTATGCGTGTGCCGGAGGAGGGCGAGGGCATCGTGTCGTTCGTCGACGGACACTACGGCGAACAGACCGTAGACCTGACGACGCAATGCGGCGACTTCATCGTGCGACGCAAGGACGGGGCGTGGGCTTACCAGCTGGCGGTGGTGGTGGACGATGCGCTGATGGGCATCACGGAGGTAGTGCGCGGTCGCGACTTGCTGCTATCGTCGCCACAACAGATTTATCTGGCAAAGGAATTGGGATTTGCTCCGCCGCGCTTCACTCATCTGCCGCTGCTCTGCAACACCGAGGGGCAGAGACTGTCGAAGCGCGACCGCAGTCTCGACATGGGGGCTTTACGATCGCGCTTCGAAGCAGAGGATATTATAGGCTTGTTGGCTTATAAGGCAGGACTGCAGAAGTCGCCCAATAGGGTGACAGCTGAAGAACTGGTGGCTGGGTTCGATTGGAAGAAGATCGGCTGCGAAGATATTGAGTTTTGAATTGTGAGTTTTGAGTTTTGAATTATCGGCTGCGCCGATTTTGAGTTAGTCAATTTTGAATTAAGAATTCGCAACTCACAAATCTCAATTCCTAATTCATAAATTCAAAATGCGCAAAGCGCATAATTCAAAATTCAAAACTCAAAATTCAAAATTGCCGTAGGCAACAATTCAAAACTCAAAATTCAAAATTCAAAACTCTTAAAGCTTAACCTTAACGATCAGCTTGCGAATCTTTCCCTCGCCAATCACCGGTGCGTGTGGGTCTTCGGGCCACACGATGAGGAACTCGCCAGGGTGGAGCTTCACGTAAGCGGAAGCCGGCTCGGCATATAGAGCGCAGTCGGCTTCGGCATCGTAGGGTTTCGTCTCGTTTGTGCAGTCCTCGATAGCTTTCCAGCCGATGGTCTCCTCGCCTTCGAGGAGGATGTGGATGTCGATATACTGACGGTGCACCTCAAGCACTTGCTTGTCGGCTGCTACGCACTCGGGGTTGACGTTGTTGATGAAGAGGTCGTCGCCCTGCAGCTCTATACGTCCGCAGGGAGTATTGAGCAAGTCGTGCGACTTCACGTAGTCGAACACGGTCTTGAACAACGGGTGTAGCGACTCGATACGGTCGCTATGCTGTAGATTTGAAAGTACCATATTTGCTTAGTTGTTAAACAATATTATGCTTGGTTGGTGCACTTCTTAGGGGGTGCAGCAGTCTCTGCTGTACCAACCGAGCCGTTGGTGTTGTTCTTAGGAGTGCACCCCCTAAAGTTTGTTGATATCTACCGACACGCCAACCTGGAATGTTATGCCGTCGGTGAGCGGCGCATTGAGGTAGTAGTGCTTCGGACGATAGTTGAAGAGGTTATCAAGGGCGGTGGTTATACTCACCGCCTTGCCTACACGCTGCGTGAGCGAGAGTTTCCAGAGGGTGTAGGCAGGATACTTCACACGCACCGTGCCCTCGGTCACGTCGTAGTAGTTCTTGAACTCCACGTTCTCCGTACCCGAAAGCAGGCGTCCGTTGAGCGAAGCGTATATGCCGTAGCGCTTCGTGAACTGATGGTCGTAGTCGACGTTGGCGTTCAGAGCATGGGCTCGTGCCGGTATGTACTGGTTGTTTATGGTGTTGCCGTCCTTGTCCTTCGGCAGGCGCTCCTTGGTGTGAGCGTAGCTGAGTCGTGCCGAGATGCCGTTCTGCCAGCGTGCCTGCATGCTAACGTCTGCGCCGAACACTCTGTAGTTGGCGAGGTTGGTATAGGGCAGATAGGGCAGCTTGTCTTCTATCGACTTGAAATAGGGCGCCGATGTAGAGATCTTGTTTATTACATTATTGTAATATGCCGACACGGCAAGGCTGCAGTTGGCGCGTGAGTATTCGGCAGAGAGCGTGAAGTTGTGACTCTTTTCGGCTTTCAGATTCTCGTTGCCCTCGACAATCCAGATGCCAGCCATGTCGAAGTTATAGTAGCGTTCCTTCAGCGACGGTGCGCGGAAGCCCATGCCGTAGCCTGCACGCAACACGAGGCGGTGGTTGGGCTTATAGCGGAGGTTGAGTTTTGGCGTAAGCTGCGAGTTCGACTGATCGGAGAAATAGTCGTAGCGCACAGCAGCCACGGCTTCGAGTTTGTCAGTGATATTCCAGTCGTACTGCGCGAACACGTCGTAGCAGTCCTGCTCGCGTGCTGCGCCGGCGAGATACGTGTTAAAGAGATAGTCGTGCATATAGTCGGCACCGACGGTGAGCATCGCTGTCTCGCCGAACGAGTGGTTGTAGAGCAGTCGGACCGTGTTCTGCACGTTGCTATAGTCGCGTATGTCGAGGTGGCGCAGCTGCTGATAGTCCGACTTGTCGTACTGGTCGAAAGCGTAGCTCGCCTGCAGGTCGTCGTCCTTGGTAATCAGCCAGTCGAGACGCAAGCCGCCAGAGAAGTCACGATAGCGTTCGGGCAGGTTCACGGTGCGCGTTGTCTCGCGGAAGAAGTAGCCGGCACGTGCTCCGATGCTCAGTCGGTCGGAGGGTCGCCATGTCAGCTTATCCTTGAAGTCGACGGTGCGCTCGCCGTAGATGGTGGAGATGACACGTGTCACGGGGTTGGCAGCGCTCGTCACGTTGTAGTTGTCCTTGTTGTGATAGTTGGCACTGAACGCATTTCTCCAGTGCTTCGAGCTGAGTCCGAACACGCCACCGTAGCGTTGGTCGTTGTGCTTGGCGTAGCGTGCGTTCAGGTTCAGGGTCCACGGCTCGGTGGCGTTCTTTGTGATGATGTTCACCACTCCACCAGCTGCACTGCTGCCGTACAACGCCGACGATGCGCCTTTCACTATCTCGATACGCTCCACGCCAGCCATAAGCAGACGCGAGAAGTCGACATCGTCCATCGACTCGCCTGCGAGACGCTCGCCGTCAACGAGGAAGAGGATGCCCTGTCCGCCGAATCCGGCGAAGTTGAGGTGGGTCCGCTGGTTCATCGAGTAGGAGAACTCCACGCCGGGCAACTCCTGCTGCAGGAGGTCCTGCACGTTGGTGGCATCGGTGCGGGCTATGTCGCGCGACGTGATGACACGTGTCTGTATAGGTGTGTCCTTCAAAAACTTCGGTGTGCGTGTGCCGGTCACCACCACTTCCTCCAGTTCGTAATGGCGAAAGATGGAGTCGAGCTGCACATCGTCGAGTTCTGGGTCTGCCTGCGCCATCGCCGCTTGCGCGGTTGCGAGAAGAGCGAGCGGAAGTATTATGTTTTTTATCATTTATCTTTTTGTATTTTTAATTATAGGAGGGTATGGCATCTTGCCATACCCACGCAGTCTTGTGAGTTTCCCACAGATTTCACAGATTTACACAGATGGCGGGATGCATTTGTTCTCCCACGGATGTCACAGATCTGCACAGATGTTAGGGTGCGTTGTTATCCCACGGAATGCGCTCTTGCTGTGGGAGGATGCAGTGACTGTTTGGTTGGTGCAGTGGAGACCACTGCACCCCCTGGGAGGGTGCGTGGGTATGGCAGGGATGCCATACCCTCCTATGCAAATCTCACCACCCTAACACCTCACCATCTCACCACCATAACTCCTTAATACGGATACTTGTAATTAATGGTCAGGAAGCACTTTTTACCTTCTGGCGAGATGAAGTCGGTGAGCTGTAGAGCGGCGTAGGTGCCGTCGGCAAGTCGCAGGATGAAGACATGCTTGTTGGGGATGTAGTCGGGCGGCACGTTGAACTTGAACGCGAGCCACGACGAGAGCACCTTATTAATATTGATGCCCTGCGACGGCACGAGGCTAAGCAGCATCTGTTCCTTACTGCTCCACACTTCGTTCTCGCTCCACTCGTCGGCGGTGAACTCCTTGTTGGCGAATTCGGTGCTCGACTCGGGGAGTTGGTCGAAGGAGGTGTACTGCGTCTCGTAGACGGCGCCGCCGTTCGTGCGCACGTTATTGCGATGCACGGCGAAGCTCCACTCCTCGGGGTCTTGCTGAGCGTCGGTCTTGGTGAGCTGGCGGAACTCGTTGTTCTGTATGCCTGCGCCCCACACGTCGAACCAGTACAGATACTGCCCCGAACGTCCGTCCCACTCGCTGCCCTCGCTGAGCGCAAACGGGATAGGACGCTTTTCGAACTCGCTCTGAGCCTTAAGCAGAGCGTCCTCGTCGCCCTCCTCTGCAAGGCGCTGCAGGCGTGGCAGAGAGACATAATACCAGTCGGTCCAGCTCGTTGCGTCGATAACAAGCTGTCCTTTAGCCGGCACGACGGGCTTCGGCTGGTCGTATATATCATCAAAAATGCCGTTGCAGGCTGTGAGCATGTGTATGCTCACAGTTGCAACAGCAAGTAAAATGGCTTTTTTAATCATTATACTATTTTCTCAAATACTTCTTACCATTGACTATAACAATTCCTTTATAGTTGTTGTCCACACGCTGGCCTGCAAGGTTGTACTGCTGAGACGATGTGGTGTTGAAATCGTGAGACGGCGTTGTGGTGATGTCGTTTATTGATGTTGTTGCACCACTGAACACAGACACGATACCGAAAGGCATGGTTCCCACCTGGAAGGTGTTGACGATAGAGCTTACGTTGCTGCCTTCGTACTTTACAAGAATGTTGTTAGCCTCGTCTGCTGCGAACTCGTAGTCCTTGTCCATTGTTGTCTTGCCATTCTTAACGGCTGTGAAGTGGAACAAAAGGCCGTCGTTCTTATAGTCGCGATAGTAACCGCCCTGCGCCTCATCGTAAACGAGTCCCTTCACGGTGTATGTGCCGAGTGTGAGGTCGCCCATGACGGTGTTTGCGAGCGTATAGGAGGGAACAGTAACGTCGAGCTTGTCTGTTTTGCCGTCCTTGTATCGACGCAACTCGTATGTAACATTGTCGTTGTTGTATGTGAACTGTCCGCCTACTGTAACAGTGATGGGGTTAGACACAGCCTTAACGTAGTAGCCTTTCACGGTGTATGTCATAGGGAACGGCATCTTGCCATACTGGAACACTACTGTAAGCATGAGCGAGTTGTCAGCCATGTTGTATGTGCCCGAAAGCGATGAGCCGGTGATATTTTTCTCTTCTCCGTCCACTGTCACCTTTGCGCTGAAAGTCTGGTCGGCAAACGTAACGACATGGTTCTCGCCCAACGTGAATTTAGCACCGCTGATGGTGAACGATGGTATTGTCTGCATACCCTTCATGGCAGGCAGAGTGATGTTGCCCGACTCCATGCCGTTCATTGCGAACAAGACTGTATCACTGGGGTTATCGTTGCTCATTGTTGAGACTGTCATATTCGATGCACCAACGAACTTCATCGGTCCGTGCATTTGTGCCATGATTGTTGTTGCTGTGAGAACAGCGAACAAGAGAGTAAAAATTCTTTTCATAAAAAGAGTTGTTATTATTTTTGTTTTTTAATGTTATTATATATTGTCTTTTACTATTGCTGTATATTATATAATGTATAAACTATGCCAATAACTTCGCGTCAGCCTCAGCATCCTTCACGTTATACATCCAGCTGCCCACGATGAGCGCCACGAAGATGGCGAGCACTGCGCTCATCTCCACCACATGATTCATAGGGTCGACCCATATCTCCTTGAAGAGTCCGTTGCGTGCAACCACCTCTACGAAGGTCCAGAACACGATAACCGTGGCGTAAGCCATGCGCAGGTTGCGTCCCCACTGCTTTATGTAGAGCTGCTTCTTGAACATCAGCACCGAACCGAAGAGACAGATGGCTGCAATGGCGTAGGTCACTGGGTGATGGTCGCCGAGGAATACTGGGTCGTAGCAGAACATAAGCAGCATGTAGAGTCCCCACATCATGATGTTCCACTCCATGAACATCACTATGCTCGGATGATACGCCATAGGCCGCAACTCCACCTTTTCGTTTATTCCGCAATGCCGCTGTACCCAGCGGATGAACAGACAGCCGGTGCGAGTGCAGAAGATGTACATCACTACGAACATCATCCACATGCCGAAGGTGGCAGGCATGATGAGATACTCCGGTCGGGAGCCGCGTATCGCCTTAAGTTCGGCACGCGAGAAATCTTCAAGCGGTGTGCCGTTGATTGTGAACGTATGGTTTACGCCGACACCGTTGACATATTCGGTCATGGTCTGCACAACGCCGTTGCCCACAAGGTCGCAGTGAACGCCGAAGCGCTGCGCAAAATAAGCGAACAAAAACTCCACCCAACCTGTCCAAAAGAGCAAGGCTCCGGCGAGTCCGAAGCAGGTCTGGCGTGTGTCGCCCTTCACGAACACACCGGCTATGGTGATTACGAGTCCCACGAAGCCCATCAAGAACGCCGAATAGTGAAGCGTAGTCGGCTCAAGGAAGTGCTCCATCAAAATCATAAGTGCGTGCCCTAACGGCATCATAAGAAGTACTATAAGCAACGACCCGATGGTCTTGCCAAGATATTTCTTTTTCATTGTCGTTGAGTATTTTTATTTTACGGTTGCAAAATTAAGCATAATCATCGAATTATGAAATACCTATTTTTAATGATTTTGCCTAACAGACTGTAAAATACGTAAAAAAACGCCACACAGGAAGAAGTTGTTTTAATGATTTTCTATAACTTTGCACTCATCAAGAACGATGCAACACATCTATAATACGATGTGTTACGTCTATTTATTAATTATAATAAAGTGAAAGACATGAAAAAGATTAGAGCAGCCGTAGTGGGATACGGCAACATCGGTCAGTATGCGATTCAGGCGCTTGAAGCTGCCGACGACTTTGAGATTGCAGGTGTGGTGCGCCGTCACGGTGCCGAGAACAAGCCTGCCGAACTGGCACAGTACGAGGTGGTGAAGGACATCCGCGAGCTGAAGGACGTGGACGTGGCTATTCTTGCTACTCCGACACGCTCGTGCGAGGAGTACGCAAAGCAGATCTCAGCACTCGGTATCAACACCGTAGACAGCTTCGACATACATACTTCTATCGTCGACTACCGTCGCACTCTCTCTGAGGAGTGCAAGAAGAACGGTACGGTGAGCATCATCGCTGCTGGTTGGGACCCGGGTTCCGACTCTATCGTGCGCACTCTGATGCAGAGCCTCGCACCGAAGGGCCTCAGCTACACCAACTTCGGACCAGGCATGTCGATGGGCCACAGCGTATGCGTGCGCTCTAAGGAGGGCGTGAAGGATGCTCTGTCTATGACTATACCGAAGGGCGAGGGTTTGCACCGCCGCATGGTGTACGTAGAACTTGAGGAGGGAGCGAAGCTCGAAGACGTTACGGCGGCTATCAAGGCAGACCCCTACTTCTCTAACGACGAGACTCACGTGTTCGCCGTACCGTCGGTTGATGCCGTGCGCGACATGGGCCACGGCGTACATCTCACACGCAAGGGCGTGAGCGGCAAGACACAGAACCAGCGCATGGAGTTCACCATGAGCATCAACAACCCTGCACTCACCGGTCAGGTGCTCGTCAACGTGGCTCGCGCCACAATGCGCCAGCAGCCGGGCTGCTACACAATGGTCGAAATTCCGGTTATTGACATGCTCGCCGGCGAGCGTGAGGACCTCATCGCTCACCTCGTATAGACGCAATGCAGAACAAACGCGTACTGATTGCCCACCTCGCCATCCTCTCCGCCTGCGTCATTTGGGGTCTCATGGCTCCTATCGGCAAGGACGCGATGCTGAATGGGGTGGACAATCTGAATATGGTATATCTGCGTGCCTTGGGCGGAGCGATGTTCTTCTGGATAACATCGCTCTTCACCAAGCACGAGCATGTGCCGCTCAAGGACATCTTCGTGCTCTGCGGAGCCGGCGTGTTCGGACTCGTGTGCAACCAATGTTGCTTCACCATCGGTCTGAGCATCACCACCCCGTCCAACGCCGCCATCGTAACCACATCGCTGCCTATCTTCGCAATGATATTCGCAGCGCTCATTCTGAAGGAACCCATCACGGGGCGCAAGGCGTTAGGCGTGGGTGTAGGCTGCTCGGGTGCCGTCATCCTAATAGCCAGCACCGCCGTAGCCAACGATTCGCGCATCGGCGACATACGTGGCGACCTGCTGTGCGTGGCTGCGCAGATGTCGTTTGCGCTCTACCTCTCGCTCTATCGCAGCATTCTGAAACGCTACAGTCCGATAACCATGAGCAAGTGGATGTTCACGTGGGCTACGATTCTGCTCACGCCGTTCCTCGGCTCGCACGCCGCGTCTACCGACTGGCAGGCTGTCAGCCTCAAGACATGGCTCGAAACAGGCTTCGTGGTATTCTTCGGCACCTACATCGCCTACCTGTGTATGCAGACGGCGCAACGCACGCTGCGCCCCACCGTGGTGAGCATCTACAACTATATGCAGCCCGTGGTGGCGGTATCGGTGAGCATCGCCTGCGGCATGTGCCTCTTCACGTGGAAGCAAGCCGTGGCAGTAGTGCTCGTCTTCAGTGGCGTATGGCTCGTAATCAAGTCAAAATCGCGAAGGGATATGGAGTTGAAGCACTGCTAAAACCATCCGCGTCGGTCGATACGGACATCTGCGTCGACCGATACGGACATCCGCGTCAACCGATACGGACATCTGCGCCGACCGATACGGACATCTGCGCCGACCGATACAGACATCTGCGTCGACCGATACGAGCATCATTGCCAAACCATCCGAAACGCCCGAATACGAGAAACGCTGCTGTCGCTATGTCCTCTTGATAATCAAAAAGCTGAATATCCTTGCAAGAACTTCATGTCATAATATTTGCTCTACAAGTTCCTCCAAGTAGTTGGTGTCCCAATTGCACCAAATCAATTTTCTGACATACCCAAAGCAGAGGCAAACGCCATGTTCATCAGCAGATTACCATGCAGCAGATCATCGAACTTTTCTCCATTGATGCGCATGGAGATAAACCACTCTTTTGGATTACCATCAAAACCGATGGAAGAGATATTTGTGCCATCGTTCCAGCAGACGTAGCAGAGACGTGAAGTCATCATTGTCTCTCGGTTCAAAGCTTACTTCCTGCATCAGATATTTGGAGTATTCCTCTTTATAGTCCACGCTCAGCCCTTTCGGAATATAGTTGATTCTCGGTCGCTCCATCTTGCGCGACACCATTGCTTCTCCATAGACCGTCTTCTCTTCTCGTCCCATTTTATGCGCACAGCTTTTCTTCCCTTATCTGGAGTTCAATATCTCTGAACTCAGGTGTATTCATCACTTCTGCCTTCAGATGTTTCTTGATAACTTTTTTCAGATACCGTCGCCATACCACCTTATTCTCTTCGGTAACGAATGGCGGACATTGATCACCATAGAAAGTATGCCTTGTAAAAGGCTCGAAGTCAAGGTGCCAGAGAAATGATTTGTGTTGGGTGTTGTTGAGTTCCATTTTATTCTTTTTTCCTAAATGCATTTTCAGCAAGTTACTTCGTTATTTCATCTTTCCGTTTAATAATCTCTTGCTTTATTTCTTCAGCCAGCTTGAAATCTCCATTAATCAGACAATATTTATAAAGTTCTTGCAACTTAGTAATAACATCCATATTATTCAGACTTATTGAGAAAGCTGCAAAAGTCTTTTGTTGCTCATTATTAGCAGTAGCCTTTAATGCTTTTAAAATAGTATCCAAAAATGTTTCCATATAAAGCTTATTTCAAATATTCTACAAATATCTTTTTCACATAGACCAAATTCATTTTCCACCATTGCCAACAAAGTAATACTGCGATGATGAGTATTGAAAGGAACAAAGTCCAAGACCAGCCTATAATAATCGTTAAGAGAACAGAAGAGAACATATGTCCAAAGAATAGATTCCTTGCCAAAACTGATTGATAGTAAAACTCTTGATACTTATCTATTTCTGTTGTTTGTTTTGCCTGTGCCAGACCTTTTGCGGCCTTGATATTATCAATGAAACCTGTCTCTAATTGTTGGAGTTTATGCCGCAAGTCACGGTTTTTCTCTAAGGAAAATCTTTTGAACGAATTGTTCAATACTAACCGTGAAGGACGTGGCAAACCGCAACAATAAAGTATATATTCTATGCCTCCACTGATTATCTCATTGATATAGCCTACAATAAAAGCTCCCAACAATATGAGCATAATCAATATAGCAGAGATTTTACTTATATTCTCACACATATCCTTATCAATCTGATAATGTGTGCAAAAATATCCCATACCTATACTACAAATAATGTAAAATCCCGGAATGAGGATTTTCATCGTTTCTTGCCACCTATAGCTCATTTCTTTTCTTCTTTATCTTGTTTGACATATTTATTGTATTGGTATTCATATCCTGGTGGTGGATTTTTGAATTCCTTTAAGGCATCCTCATTTTCGGATTGTGCTTTCCACAAAGCATCAACAGGCAAAGAGACTATTTGTGTTGTAAACAAGTCATGCCCTTCATGTTTATAGCTGTAACGTTCGAATTCATGTTTCACTGGCGTAAAACAAACAGAACCTCCGTAATGTCCAGAATTACAAATCACGACATTACAAAATACTAACCGTGATATTGTCTCTGCCAAGAAATAAAAAGATTTAACATCCTTATTGTTTGCAATTATTAGAAGATGCTGTATGCGTCCTTTGTAAATTGCGTAACGCTCAATGTCATAAAAGTCTGCACAAATCGAAACTCCAAGCTTTCCATATCCAGCCAAATCTACAATATAGAATTCATTGCACGGACTAAAGTTTTTTTTCCATTTACTATTAATGATTCTCATTTCTTCTCGTGAGGCAAAATGTTTCCCAAAATAGAATGATGTGGACTTTACTTTTCCAACATTCTTTTCATGAGGCCAATCTCGTGGCACATAGAATACAGCTTTATTTGCGACCTTGTCATTTTCGTATTGCTTGAAATCCAAACCAGCAATAACAATAGCACCTATTTTTTGAGCGTAACTTTTTATGCGAGATTCAAAATAAGTTGCTACTGCCAATTCTGGTATGACAACGATGTCTGGTTTGTTTGTTTCGGACATTTCTTGGAAAGAAGCAAATGCAGCTTGTATCTGTCTCCAGATGGCATTTGCTTCATATGCGTCCATTTGTGGAGAGTCTGCCCATGCTAAATGAGAATCTACAATTGCCTGTATAACACCGATTTTCAATAATTTTTCCATCAGATTTTTATCATTACAAGTTGACGTGTCTCATGGTGAGCTACAGATATTTGGTTTTCTTTCAATTCGGCAAGAGATGCTTTTATTTCCTCATGCAATTCTTCAAGTGTTTCTATCTTGGCATCATTGACTTGTTGAGCACAAGTTACTCCATTCAAGATACTTTTCAGTTTAATTGTCTCTCTATTTTCCAAAGACAAACAAGCTGAAATAATATCGTAGTTATGAGAAGAAACCTTTCCCTTTTCCAGCAAACGATAAAGCACAGATTGCCACTCATATCCATATTCTGGCCTATTGAATACCCAAGGAAGTGAATATTCCTTAGTCAATAGTTGTAGAAAGATTATTCCTAATCCATAAATCGCTCCTATCATGGGCGCATAATCATTGGAGGCAAAAGTTGGATACCTGTACATTGTATTCTCAAAAGAATCTTTAGTGTCAACATTTATTTCCTTTTGTGGAGAAAGCCAACTGTCCCAGTCTTTGATTTTCAAACATTCTTCTCTCCTTACTAAAACCGAAGCGGGGTGAAGCGGCATCTCCCCAATCTGCTCAATATTATAGCAATAATATTTTACAACAGATTCCATTATAAACGTTGCACAATATTCAGAGCACAAGGCATTTCCTAAGATGTTAGCATCCTCTTTCTCCATTAATTTTACCTCTTTCATCCATTGCATTAAGGATATTTTGTTGTTTGGACTTGTCATTTTCTGTTTTGGCAATTCAAAGTTCTTAATAACATCATTCCCAGAATCTTGCCCCCAAACAGACAGAAGCAGATTTTCTTTCTGTTGCCGATTGAGTTTTAATTTTGAAAAATCTTGTTTACCAAACTTGGATAGAGGAACATGAGAAATACAAGTGAAAAGAAGTTGGACAAAATATTTAGAATTGACATCTGCCTTATTCAAATCTTCTATCAAGTAGTCTGTTACAAACAAAATAGGATTTGGTTTGCTCCTATTGAACTGCTCTATATGCCATAACAACCAAAATGAGGAATCCAAATTCATTCCATGATAATCGCAAGCATCCAAATAGCCATTACCTCCTTCTTTTCCCTGATATTTCTTCAATGAAATTTTAACTCGACCTACTAAGAACTTTGCATCCTCGTATAAATAATGATGCGTTCCGTCATATTTGTCGTCTAAATTTTCAAATTGCGTCAGGAGCATTTCATCTATAATCTTCTTCCAAGGGTCTTTATATTTGTTCGCAGAAAGCCGTGAGATGGTCTTTAGCACCTGCAATGCCAAATGGATGTTCATCACAGAGACGATATATTCATATCCCAATAGATGAATATCCCCCTTTATGAGGGCGTGTCAAAACTCCCAATATAAATAACTAAAAACTCGTTGTACGTTCTTATATGGATGTACAACGAGTTTTTGTTTTTCTACAAAAAAGAGCCTTA
>OOBB01000084.1_pt1 | contig 59522 bp, 49 predicted proteins | sample 1671661 | NCBI WGS metagenome assembly OOBB01 (sample SAMN06348179, study PRJEB24527) | human gut metagenome | biome: human gut; feature: ankylosing spondylitis patient; material: feces | host: Homo sapiens | place: China | collected 2015-10
GCGAGAACATACATAACATGCTGCTGCCGCGGGTTAAAAACCCGCCCCCCAATTAGGCAGATAAATTGCAGTCTACCTTCACCACTCATTACAGCGTCAAAATTCTTATCCAATTTTATCCATTTCAAATTTTAAGAAATAAAATTTTTCATTCCGTTAATTTTTGTGTATCTTAGCCCCAACAACATGATTTACATTAGACTTATTTAATTTAGCACTGATGGTGTACAATGAAACCTATGTATATTTTATAAAAAGAAACATTCTCGTTTGCACAAAGTCTATTTAGTATTCCACTGCTATTGTGAAGTTACTTGATAGCTTTCTTTTGAGGCATAGATTTTGTGTAGATAGAGAACGCATTTTATCATTGCTTTACAAGATGAATTGCGTTTTGAAAAAATTATTAAGGCGTATGATTTTTGACGATGATTTTATTAAAGATCTGTTTGGCCGTGCTAAGGAAAGTGACCGACAGCGACAGAATTTCGATCTTCGCACTTCTACGGGCGATCAGAGTCAGCGCATGATGAATGCTTTGCTGCCAGGCACTCAGGTGGCCATTCATCAACATGCAGATACGACCGAGACTGTGGTGTGCTTAGTGGGACGATTAGATGAGGTGATATACGAAAAGCGTGGTAATGATTATTGTGAGGTTGAACGCATACACCTTTGTCCTGCAGAGGGTAAGTTTGGTTGCCAAATTCCGCAAGGCGTGTGGCATACAGTTGAAGTGATAGAACCAAGTGTAATATTTGAGGCTAAGGACGGCGCTTACGTTGCAAAATAACATTCGTAATGAATCTCTTGTCTGATATATATATATATATTGTATATTTGTAGCCTAAATATTTAGACTATTTCTAAGAATAAGCAGTCTCGCGTTTTAAGGTCGTAAAGTTAGTATAGTTGATTATCAACGTGGTGTGACTTTATAACCAATGATCTTCAAACTAAAAAGCGAATTGTTAGAACAAATACACAATGGGTAAAAGTGAGGACAAGTGGAATGCCAACTATGATGCGCTAAAGGCTTTTGTCGAGACCTATCGTCACCTGCCTAATAAGAAAAAAGTTGAAAATCGCGGCCTACTAAATTGGTGGAAGTATAACCAACGATTAATTAAACAAGGCAAACTTGCAGTAGAACGTGTACAACTTTTGAGCGAATTGAGTAAAATGAGAATTTTAAAATAGGTAGCTTTGCGTTTTGAGATCATAAAGTTATAAGTTAGTTTAGTTGAACATCAGCGTGATATAGCTTTATAACCTCATGAACTCTAAACTAAAAACCGAAATGTTAGATTTCCGCTTAGTAAAACCTTATAAAAGCAACGTTGTAAAAAGTTGCTTACCTATCTTTAAGTTATGAGAACGTTGAATAGATTTTTTAATTGGTATTTTAGCAAGTCAGCATTGCCCTATTGGTGCATTGTTGTATTTGACTTTGTGGTCTGCTTCTTTAGTGGACTCTTCATATTCTGGCTTCGCCACCCCGTTTCAGAGATGATGACGAATTGGTACACGTTGTGCCATACGTTCTTGATGTTTGGCGTGTTTAACATCATCAGTTTTAGAGTGTTTCACACCTATTCAGGCATATTGCGCTACTCGCAGTTTATTGATCTGTTGCGTGTGATGTATGCACAACTTATGTCGTTTGTGTTAGCACTCATCTTTAATTATATTATTTGCACTTTCTCGCTTGAGAGTCTCTTCTATCCCATAACGGGACGTCTTACTATTGCAGTATATATAGGTACGTTGTCAATGATGTGTACCAGTCGTATTCTTATCAAGTTGCTTTACGAAGATGCTTTGATAGGTAGTACAGCGCAGCACGCTTTGGTGTATGGCACACACGAAGGAGCCATCGCCTTAACCAATAATGCGTGCAATACCAAGCCCGTGCAATTCTTAATTGAAGGTTATGTGGGCGATAGCGACAATCGGTTTGGCGAACGTCTAATGGGACGCCATGTTTACTCTACGAAGCAAGACCTCTTAGCCATTATACGTGCAAAGCACATTACAGCCATGCTCATTAGTCCGCTCAAGCATGAGGCATTTATCAATAATCGCGCTTTCCAAGACTTATTGATGAATGCAGGCGTAAAGATATACGTCACTCAAAACCTTGAAGAGTGGACAAAGAACAAAGATCCGAAGGGTAAGGTAAGCATTCGCGAGGTAAATATTGGAGACCTCTTGCCACGTGATGAAATTCAAGTGGATATGGATAGTGTAGGAGCGCTCTTGCGTGGACGCAAGGTACTTATTACAGGTTCGGCCGGTAGCATTGGTTCTGAAATGGTACGACAGATAGCTATCTATTCACCTGCCGAAATGATGCTCATCGACCAAGCTGAAACGCCGCAACACGACATTCGCTTGATGATGAAAAATCAATATCCTAACATTGCGGCTCAAACCGTCGTTACGAGCATCTGTAAGGAAGATCGCATGGAAGAAATCTTCCGCACGTTCCGTCCCGACTACGTGTTCCACGCAGCTGCTTACAAGCACGTGCCCATGATGGAGGACAATCCCAGTGAGAGTGTACAAAACAATGTGTGGGGTACGAAGGTGATAGCTGACCTTAGTGTAAAGTATGGCGTAAAGAAGTTCGTCATGATCTCAACTGATAAGGCTGTTAATCCCACCAACGTAATGGGCTGTTCAAAGCGTATATGTGAAATTTACGTGCAAAGTCTTGATAAAGCCATTAAGGAAGGCAAGATAAAGGGCGAGACTCAATTTGTTACCACTCGCTTTGGTAATGTGTTAGGTTCGAATGGATCAGTCATTCCTTTGTTCCGCAAGCAATTAGCTGCAGGAGGCCCATTAACGGTGACACACCCCGACATCATACGTTTCTTCATGCTCATTCCTGAAGCTTGTAAGTTAGTGCTTGAAGCAGGTACGCATGGCAAGGGTGGTGAGATATTCGTATTCGACATGGGTGAACCTGTACGCATTGCCGACTTGGCACGCCGCATGATATTGCTCAGTGGTGCTTCGAATGTAGAGATTACCTTTACTGGATTGCGAGAGGGTGAAAAGCTCTATGAAGAAGTGCTGAATGAGAATGAAAATACCTTACCTTCATTCCATAAGAAGATCCGTATTGCCATGGTGCGCAGTTATGAATATGCTGACGCAGAACGCGACTTAGAAGAGTTGCGTAGCATAGCCGCCCAATACGACGATATGGCTACGGTACGCAAGATGAAAGAAATCGTACCAGAGTATATCAGTAAGCACTCACGCTATGAAGTGTTAGACGAAAAGAAATAATTTGAAATAAGTTAGTGATGCAGCAAGTGTTATCTTGATTAAGGTAGCACTTGCTGCCTTTTTGTAGCCTATTCGCTAATCCAAATGAGCAAAAGAGAGTTTGCTATCATTTTGTCATGGTGAGAAAAGATAGATGTGCGAAAATAAACGTATCTTGAAGGTACTTTTCTATACGTAATTATTACCTTCGTATTTTATGTTTCATGTTTCACTTTTTATCTCTAATGTGCTGGTTTCCAATTATTATAAGAAGTGAAACATATAGCTTTGATGTTTCATTTTATGTTTCATGTTTCATTTTATGTTTCATGTTTCACTTTTCAAAACACTGAGGGAGCGATCTGTCTCTCCCTCAGTGTTTTTGAATCTCTCCCTCGGTGTTTTTGAATCTCTCCCTCAGTGTTTTTGAATCGCTCCCTCAGTGTTTTTTAAAGATGAAACATTGAAACGAAAAGTGAAACATTGGTGTGCTATGTTTCATAACGTAAAGATGCTGATAATCAGTGTGTTATGATGAAAAAGTGAAATATGAAACATAAAAATAGCAAAGGTAAAATATATGTAAGCGAAAGAAACTTATTTAGGGCATTCTGAAAAAAAGTAAAGGTCGATAATCTGTAATTTGTTATTCGAATTAGGTCTTAAAATAGTTTTAAAGTAGCTTTTATACGTGTTAAATCTTTCATTATGTAATAATTTCGTAACTTTGCAAAGGATTGGCCATTTATAAAAAATGGTTGAGATTATGAATAGTAATTAGAACGAATGAAACGACTCCTTTATATAATCGTGTTGATGTTAATACCATTTACGGTGTTGGCCCAACAACTTGGTGATGATAAGGCAACTGCTGAAGCGCAATCAAAAGATTCAGTGGTAGTGAGCTTGCTCACTTGTACGCCAGGGCAGTTAGTATATGAATTGTATGGCCACACCGCAATACGTGTAAAGGAAGTTGGTGCGCGCCAAAGCGATTGGGTGTTTAATTATGGCACTTTCTCGTTTAATCAGCCCCACTTTGTGTGGCGTTTCATGTTGGGAGAAACTGACTACGAGTTGGGCGTAGTACCTTATAGCATATTTTACGAATTTTATGTAAAGGAAGGACGCGGCATTGATGAGCAAGTACTCAATTTGTCGTCCACTGAGGCTAAGCGCTTGGTAGACGCATTGAGTAAGAACTTAGAGCCAGAGAATGCAACCTATCGTTACAACTTTTTCTATGACAACTGCGTGACGCGTGCATTGCGCCAAATAGAAAATGCGGTTGAAGGCACGGTAGTTTGGCCAAAGGCTGATGAAAACAAAACGCTGCGCGACATAGTGCATGAGTTTTCAACCCCCAGCCCTTGGAACGAGTTTGGGCAAGACCTCTTATTGGGAGCTGAGGCCGATGAAAAGGCTGACCTCGCAAAGCAGCAGTTCGCCCCGATATATGCCGAACGCTTTGTAACAGATGCCATGATAAAGGATAAGGACGGTAAGGTGCGCCATTTGGCAGCCCCTGTTCGCACCCTTTTACCCGCACAACCTGGTGTGCAAACAGAAGAAAGTGGCTTTCCTGTCAGTCCTACGGTTGTGTTTGGTATAATTCTTGTATTGACAATAGCTATTAGCACGGCTGAGTTGTTGAAGAAGAAACGTTATTGGCAGTACGACGTGTTGCTTATGGTGGCACAAGGCTTAACGGGGTGTATTATCACCTTCTTGTTCTTCTTCTCGTCACACCCCGCAGTGGGTAGTAATTGGCTAATAACGTTGTTTAACCCCTTGCCTTTGGTGCTCTTCCCTTGGTTTATGAAGGCTGCAGCAGTGGGTAAGCGTAGTTGGGTAATGTACGTGCAAGGTGCGCTTGTCGTATTATTTATTATCTCAGCAGTGTTGGGCGTACAACAATATCCTACTGAAGTGTATTTAATCGCGGTGACATTATTAGTTCGCGTGATAGAACACTTTAGGCCCGAAATAAGAAAAGATTAATAAGTTTAGTGAGTTTATGAGTCTAATAAGTTTATTTTATAACCTCATAACCTCCAAACAGGAAACCGAATTATTAGAATATCCCATAAATGATTAATCATCACAACCTACACTCACAGCGTGCTGCAGTAATGCGGTTGCCACTGCTTGTGTCGTTGCTTACCGCAATGACCGTGTTGTCGGCTTCCGAAGTAAAGGCTGCAGGTACGGGGGTGCCCCGTGTTGTGGTAAACATATTGGTAGATCAGTTACGCACTGACTATCTGAATGCCTTCATGCCCCTTTATGGGCAGGAAGGCTTTGTGCGTTTGCTTGGAGAGGGGTGTGTGTATTCCCAGGCAGAGTATCCGCAGTATCGTCCCGATCGAGCCTCGGCTGCAGCAACACTCGCTACAGGCACCACTCCTTACAATCATGGCATTGTAGGCATGAAGTGGTTAGATCGCGAAACGTTGCGTCCCGTATTTTGTGTAGACAATGCACAGTATGCAGGCATACAAACCGCTGATGCTTCGGCTCCCACCTTCTTAGGCGTATCGACGATTGGTGACGAGTTAAAGGTGGCCACCGAAGGTAAGGCGCTCGTGTATGCAATCGCCCCTTATCGCGATGCGGCCGTATTGAGTGCAGGTCATGCCGCTGATGGTGCCGTATGGATTGACGATCGCACAGGACAGTGGTGTACAACCTCTTATTATGGCAAGTCGTTACCAACTTGGGCGGCCGTACTTAATAGTAGCGGCGGACTGAACGAACGATTGAAGTCGCTTACGTGGAAACCTTCAAACGACTTGGTGGGCAACTTCTCTTACTTCCTCTCAGGAGGCATGAAGAAACCCTTCGCACATAAGTTTGTGGGCAATGGCCGTTTCGCTTCGTTCAAGACCAGTGGCTTGGTCAATACTGAGATAGCGCGAGCAGCCACACAATGTGTGGAAGGCACCATGTTGGGCACTGACGATGTGACTGACTACTTGGCACTGACCTTTTATGCAGGTAATATCGACCACCGCACGGTGAGTGAAAGCCCTATGGAGTTGCAAGACACCTACGTGCGACTCGATCAAGCTTTAGCGCAACTCATTAAGTCCGTCGAACACAAAGTAGGGAAGGGCAAGGCCTTGTTTGTACTCACCTCGACAGGCTATGCTGACGAAGAGAATAACGACCTGACCAAATATCGCATTCCAACGGGGACGTTCGATGTGGAGCGTGCCGCAGGATTGTTGAATATGTACTTCGTGGCCGTTTATGGTCAAGGTAAATACGTTGATGCCTGTTTTGGTACGCAGCTCTATCTAAATCACAAGTTGATAGAACAGAAGCAAATCAACTTGGCCGAAATGTTAGAGCGGGCACAAGACTTCTTATTGCAACTCTCTGGCGTAAAAGATGTCTACACCTCCTCACGTCTCTTGCAAGGCGCGTGGACACCTGGTATCAGCCGCATGCGTGGGGCATACAATTCACGTTACTCGGGTGACATCATGATAGAGGTGGCACCAGGGTGGCACTATGTGAATAATACCACACGCGAAAATCAGTTGGTGCGTGAATCGTATATTCCATTCCCAATCATATTCTTAGGTGAGGGCTTTAAGGCCGAAACGATTAGCCAGCCCGTCACGATTGATTATGTGGCTCCGACTCTGTCGAAGGCCATGCGTATTCGAGCACCGAATGCTTGTAGCGTGGCACCGCTATTATAAATGTGCAAATGCGTAGGAAATGTGCAAATGTGCAAATGTGCAAATGTGCAAATGATTGGATGCGCAAATGATTAAAAGCGGTGCGTTTAGCAACTGGGGGGCAGGCCTTTGGCCTACGGAAGAACTCCCTAATGTTTTCCAAAAAGAACACTTTATTATACACTAAAAAACAAAAACACTTGTGCTCAGTTCCTTCTAACGAGGGTAGGGCAGAAGTGACCCACGATATTATGGATATTAATAAAATTCTCAGCAAGTTATTCGGTAACAAGTCTTCACGTGACATGAAGGCCATTCAGCCCTGGGTTGAAAAGATCAAGGCAGCTTATCCTGCCATTCAAGCACTCGACAACGATGGCTTACGTGCCAAGACCAAGGAGTGGCAAGAAAAGATTCAGCACTCTGCCGACGACATCAAGGAAAAGATTGAAGCGTTGAAGGCAAAGGTAGAAGAAACTCCTATTGAAGACCGTGAGGTAATCTTCAACCAGATAGACAAACTCGAAACGCAAGTGCTCGACAAGATGGAGGAAGCACTCAACGAGGCATTGCCCGAAGTACTCGCCATTGTAAAGGATACAGCACGCCGCTTTGCTGAGAACGAAACCGTAGAGGTAACAGCCAACGACTTTGACCGTGAATTGGCCACGAACTACGACTTTGTAACCATCGAAGGCGATAAGGCTATCTATCAGAACCACTGGATAGCTGGTGGTAACGATACGAAGTGGAACATGGTACACTACGATGTACAGCTGTTTGGTGGTGTCGTACTGCACCAAGGTAAGATTGCCGAAATGGCAACGGGTGAAGGTAAAACCCTCGTAGGTACTCTCCCCGTATTCTTGAATGCCTTGACAGGTAATGGTGTACACGTCGTAACGGTCAATGACTATTTGGCTAAGCGTGACTCAGAATGGATGGGTCCGCTCTATATGTTCCATGGCCTTTCGGTTGACTGCATCGATAAGCACCAACCCAACTCAGAGAGCCGCCGCCGTGCCTACCAAGCCGACATCACGTTCGGTACGAATAATGAATTCGGCTTTGACTACTTGCGCGACAATATGGCCATGAGTCCGAAGGACTTGGTACAACGTCGTCACAACTATGCTATCGTCGATGAGGTAGACTCTGTATTGATCGACGATGCACGTACTCCGTTGATTATCTCAGGTCCTGTGCCCAAGGGCGATGACCAACTCTACGAACAATACCAACCCTTGGTAGAGCGTTTGGTAGCTGTACAGCGTAAGTTGGCTACACAATATCTGGCCGAAGCTAAGCAAATGATTGGTTCGGGCGATAAGCAAAAGGAAGAAGAAGGTTTCCTCCAACTCTTCCGCAGCCACAAGGCGCTGCCTAAGAACAATCCATTGATTAAGTTCCTCTCAGAGACCGGTATCAAGGCGGGTATGCTCAAGACGGAGGAAATCTATATGGAGAACAACAACCGTCGTATGCCCGAGGCTGTTGAACCTCTTTACTTCGTTGTAGATGAGAAGATGCACAGCGTCGACCTCACTGACAAGGGTAACAAGTGGTTGGCCGACCAAGTGAACGACGATCAGCTTTTCGTCCTCCCCGACATTACTTCTATTCTTTCAGCGCTCGAGGCCGATACGACTATCAGCGATGAAGAGCGTGTAGCAAAGAAGGACGAAGTGTTACAAGACTACGCAATCAAGAGCGATCGTGTACATACGATCCTCCAGTTGCTGAAGGCTTATACCATGTTCCGCATCAATGAAGAGTATGTGGTAATGGACGGTCAAGTAAAGATAGTCGACGAGCAGACAGGTCGTATCATGGAAGGCCGTCGTTGGAGTGATGGCCTGCACCAGGCTGTTGAGGCCAAGGAACACGTAAAGGTAGAGGCTGCAACGCAGACTTTCGCTACGATTACGTTGCAGAACTACTTCCGTATGTATCATAAGTTGGCTGGTATGACGGGTACGGCTATTACAGAGGCTGGTGAGTTCTGGAACATCTACAAACTCGATGTAGTAGAAATTCCTACCAACCGCCCCATTGCGCGTATCGATATGAACGACCGCGTCTATAAGACCAAGCGCGAAAAGTATAAGGCTGTCATCGAAGAGATTGAGAAGATGCGTCTCGCAGGTCGCCCCGTATTGGTAGGTACGACCAACGTCGATGTGAGCGAACTCTTGAGCCGTATGCTCCAACTCCGTGGCATTCCTCACCAAGTATTGAATGCTAAGTTGCACCAGAAGGAGGCTGACATCGTAGCCAAGGCTGGTCAGAGTAACTTGGGCAAGGTTGTGATTGAAGACGCTGACGGCAATAAGCACGAAGAAGAGCGCATGCTCGGTGCTGTAACCATTGCAACGAACATGGCTGGTCGTGGTACGGATATTAAGCTCACCGATGAAGTGAAGGCCGCAGGTGGTTTGGCTATTATCGGTACAGAACGTCACGAGAGCCGTCGTGTCGACCGTCAGTTGCGTGGTCGTGCAGGTCGTCAAGGTGACCCTGGTTCGTCAGTATTCTTCGTTTCGTTGGAAGACAACTTGATGCGTCTGTTCGCTTCTGAGCGCATTGCTCGCGTAATGGATAAGTTGGGCTTCAAGGACGGCGAGATGATTGAGGCCAAGATGATTAATAATAGCATCGAACGTGCACAACGCAAGGTAGAAGAGAACAACTTCGGTATTCGTAAGCGCTTGTTGGAATATGACGACGTGATGAACAAGCAGCGTACTGTTATCTACGAGAAGCGTCGCCACGCTTTGATGGGTGAACGTGTAGGCATGGACATCGCCAATATGATTTGGGACCGCGTAATCAATATCATCGACAAGAACGACTACGAAGGTTGCAAGGAAGGTTTCATCGAAATCTTTGCCATGGAAGTACCCTTCACAGAGGCTGAGTTTGATAGTATGAAGCGTGACGACTTATATGAAAAGGCATTTGAAGCTGCTATGGCTGCCTTTAAGCGTAAGACTGACCGCATGGCCGAGGTAGCAATGCCTGTTATCAAGCAGGTATATGAAAATCAAGGCGAGATGTACGAAAACATTCTTGTGCCTATTACTGACGGTAAGTTGATGTACAACATTCGCACCAACTTGAAGTTGGCTTATGATACAGAGTCGAAGGAAGTCGTGAAGGACTTTGAGAAGGCTATTATTCTTCACAACATTGACGATGCTTGGAAGGAGAACCTTCGCGAACTTGACGACTTGAAGAAGTCGGTTCAGAATGCTTCTTATGAACAGAAGGATCCGCTCCTCGTGTTCAAGCTTGAGAGCGTACAACTCTTCGACAAAATGGTGAATCGTATTAATAACGAGACGGTCGCTACGTTGATGCGTGGTCAGATACCAGTTCAGGCTCCACAGGAGGTGCAAGAGGCTGCTCCTGAAGAACCTACTCAGCAGCAAAACCTCACCACTACGCATGAAACACTTGACGAGGCTGGCGACCCTGAAGCTGCCGCTGCAGCAGGACGTGATACGCGCGAACAGAGCAATCAGCCGCTCGTAAAGGAAAAGGCTCCTGGGCGTAACGATCCCTGTCCTTGCGGAAGTGGCAAGAAGTTTAAGGATTGCCATGGCAAGAATTTATAATCTCTTGAGTTGATGAGTTAACAAGTTAACAAGTTGACAAGTAACGGGTTAACAGGTAAGTTTGTAATGAACAAACGTTATCTGTTAACCCGTTTCTCGTTTGGAAATGTATGGCCGATAAATTGCAGTTTATAAACGCGATGTGTTATAGAGTCCTTTAAATTAGCGCAAAGCGCGTAATGCAATTTTTGTTTTTGCATTACGCGCTTTGTGCTTAAAAAAATCTTAGTGTATTCGTGTTACTTCACCACCATCTTGCGAGTCAAGTTGTTAGCAGTAGTGCTGACTTGGAAGAGGTAAACGCCAGGAGCCATGCCTTGCAAGCTGATAACCTGTTCGTCGCCATGGCGAGGAGCGGTGATGTGGCGTGACTCAACTACCTGACCATTCATTGAAACGATGCGAAGGTCAGCATACGACTCGTCGTTGTTGAAGAGTACCTTCCAACAGTCATCATCCTTTTGCATGGTGATAGGAGTTGTCGTGTTGTAAGTCTCGTTAATGGCGGTACGCATCAAAATAGCCTCTTTCAGACCATTGTAAGCGTCAATTTTACCATATCCCCAAGAGTTGTTCCACTCCGTGTTGCGACCTGTATAGCTATCATGACGAGCCGTCTTCTTAATAATAGCCTTTACGTCAGCGGGCGTTAAATCGGGGTTAGCTTGCAACCAAAGGGCTACGATACCCGTTACTACGGGACAAGCCATTGACGTACCATTCATCACACCATAGTAGAAGCTATTGCCGTTAGACTCAATCTCTTGTACGCGTGAGGAAGCCATGCTTGTGAATTCTTTCGACTTCTTAGAGAAAGCAGAGGTTATGCAACCGCCAGGAGCAGCTACAGTGGGCTTGTTAGGATCAATAGCACTGAGTGAAGGACCTTTGCTTGAGAACTTGCTTAAGCCCCCCGTTTCGCCAATGCTTGAAGCGTATGAATACGAACCACCATCTATGGAAGTAAAGTTTGTAGCAGCATTGTATGAGGCTACGGCAATAGAACTTGGCACTGAAGCACCAGCTTCGCCTACGATGTAGTTGTCGTTACCTTGAATAGAAGTAATGGTAGTACGAGTGCCGTCATCATTGGTGATTGACTTTGAGATTCGCTCAAAGGTGCAAAGATAGCTGTCAGTGTCAGACCATGCGTGTACGGTCTTACCAGCCTTACCTGTGATTTCCCAACAAAGTATGGCACCGCTTACTGACGTTTTACCCGTTACTTGCTTGGCTAAATCATTGATTTGAATACCTAAGGTGCAGAACTGACGATTGTTGTAGGCATCAATGCCTTTCTCGTACATATAATTTGAGCCTAACTGTTGGTCAGTTGGATAATATACCTTATTATTATAAATGATGACAGGCTTAATGCTTAGGCTTTCCTTACCGTCAGTGTCAGTACCCCAAGCTTGTGTCAAGGCAATGCCGTCTTGATTATTGACATCAGGCTTTAGGTAGAAGTAAGCCTTTTCGTCGTCAGCAGTGAAAGTGTAACTTGCGTGAATGCGATTTCCTCCACTGTTGCCCATTGCACCTACGGCAATGGCTCCTTTGCCTAATAACTTGTCAATGGTCTGGTCGAAAGCTGATGTACCATCGTGTGGACCTAAGTTGGTACCGAAACTCATGTTGACAACAAAAGGCTTACCCTCGTTTGCAGCATACTTCTGAATAGCTGCGAACTGTACGGGTACTACTGCATTGTCGAAATTTGACATCATGGGCAGAAGTTCTGCACCAGTGGCAATGCCGTAATAGTCAGAACCTTCTATCTTATTGCCCATGGCTATGTTGGCTACGTGGGTAGCATGTCCGACTTGGTCGTTAGGATCAGACGTTGGAGCTGAGGTACGCAAGCCGCCACTTGATTGGCTACTACCCCAACGCTTGCTGCGACCTGTAAATGCAATGTGCTTAAACTCAAAGCCTTGATCTATTACGCCAATGATAACGCCTGTGCCGTCGTATGGAGTGTCAAGTCCTGTGCCAGCTTGCACCTTGGCGACTCCCGTCTCGGTACGCACGTGGTTCATCAAGGGGCGTGCTTGGCGTGATTGGTTGATATAGAGTACACCTTCTTCTGCAGCCAAGGTGGGGATAAAGTGAGCAGGAATGTTGGCCATTATAAATTGGTCGCCAGCCGTTTCGGCATGATAACCTTCGGCGGTAATAAATTCGGCTATGGCATCGGCCATGCCCACGGCTGTCGTAACGCTCAAGCACAGGGTGCTATCGGGCGTAACGGTCTGTAGGCCGCGTGCACTAATGCGCTTTACACTGTTGCCTTTAATCAGAGCGTCGAATGATTGGCTCCACTTACGTCCTGTGTTGTACACCTTTATCTCTTGTGCGGTTGCTGCCACTGACATTAATGCCATAGCGGCTGCTAAAAAGGCTTTCTTATTCATTTCTTCTAAGTAATATATATATTCTTCTGTTGTTATTTTGATTTTCTGTTTGCGTAATGACTTCGATTATAGCCAAAACGCTGCAAATTTACGTATAATTATTTACAATCGTTTGTGTTTCAATAAAATACCAATCATTTTGCATCGAAATTAGTATTATTTTACAAAAGTGTTATCAATGCAGACATTTGTCTATATTAACATAAATGACTACTTTTGCGGCTCAATATCTTTAAAAACGTGCAAGAAGCATGTAATCGTGTAGAGCAAAGCATCCATTTGCACATTCACACATTTGCACATTTGCACATAAATTAATTACTCATGTACAACACAACAAAACAAGCACGTGTCGCTACCTTTAGCCACTTCAACCGTAAAGGGTGGAGCCTATTTGGTGCGCTTCATCGCGAAGTGCGCATTGGAGTGCTGGGTGTTGCTACTTTAGCCTGTGCTACGCCACGACTCATGGCCAGCACATTACTTACGGCTGAAGGAAATGACAACACTACACTGCGTACTGACACCTTGGCCTTAGGCGAAGCTGCCGTATCGGCCTCACGTGCTCCCATGACAGCCAACGTGGCTGCACGACAAGTGTTGACGCTTACGCACGACGACCTTGCTGCGGCGGGGGTGCAAAGCCTCAACGACGTTCTCAAACTTTCAGCTGGCGTTGATGTCCGACAACGCGGAGGCTTTGGTATTCAAACGGACATAAGCATTGACGGCGGAACACACGATCAAATTACGATTCTTCTTAATGGTGTTCCCCTTGTTAACCCACAGACGGGCCATAATGCGGCCGATTTTCCTGTAAACATAGCTGACATTGAGCGCATCGAAATACTCGAGGGCGCTGCATCACGCGTAATGGGTAGTCAAGCCTTTAGTGGAGCTATTAATGTGGTAACGCGTAATAATCATACGCCGACTCACCTTGAGGCACTGCTCGAAGGCGGTTCGTATGGAACTGTTAAAGGTGAAGCTCGCACAGCTTGGCAATGGGCCAAACATTGGAGCGGTTCGGCCAGTGGTAGCTATCAGCGTTCTGATGGGGCAGTACAAAATAGTGCCTTCAAAGGGGGCAAGGGGTATGGACAATTATCCTACGATGCTCCAGACTTTCGCTTCGACCTACAAGCGGGTGCTACGGCCAATGACTTTGGAGCCAACACATTCTATTCGGCTGCCTACCCCAATCAATGGGAGGCGACTCGTCGCTACCTCGTATCGGCACGGGCTGAGAGTAAAGGACGCGTTCACCTTGTACCCCAACTTTCGTGGGTGCGTAGTCTCGACCACTTCCAATTAATTAAAGATAGCCAAACGGGTGAGAACTTTCATCGAGGCGATGTTTATACCGCAGGGCTGAATGCTTGGACTCAGTGGGCATTGGGTCGTACGGCCGTCGGAGCGGAACTGCGTGAAGAAACAATCTTTAGCACCAACCTTGGTCGCGAATTGCAAGAAGACCAACAAGTCGGCATTCCACACGAGGCTGGACGGTTCTACACCAAGAAGGACGAGCGTACCAATCTTTCTTACTTTGCCGAACATAACTTTATGTGGCGTAATGTTACGCTATCATTGGGCGTTATGGCGGAGCGCAATAGTGCGATTGACAATAAGTTCCGTTTCTATCCAGGCATTGACCTTAGCTATCGTCCTTCTAACGAATGGCGATTGTTTGCCTCGTGGAATAAGTCGTTGCGTTTGCCTTCTTTCACCGACCTTTGGTATAAAAGTCCTACGCAAGAGGGCAATGTGGGGTTGCGCCCCGAGGAGTGTTCATCATTGCGCTTGGGCGCAGACTTTATTCACCCGATTATCACGTTACGCTTGAAGGCACATTGGCAACGCGGCACGCACATGATTGACTGGGTGATGCGTACAGCTGACGACCCGAAATATTATGCAACCTCGTTTTCATTAGACAACTTTGGCGCAGGACTTGATGCTCGTCTGTCGCTCACTAATTGGTGGGGTAAGCGTCAACCCTTTGAATGGGTGTCAGTATCGTATGCTTGGTTGAACCAACATCGTCGTGCTGGTGAACCTTATTTTAAGTCGAACTATGCCATGGAGTATTTGCGTCATAAGTTTGTGGCGCGTTTGCACCACCGCATTGTATCGCACTTGAGTGCCGAATGGGCCGTGCGGGTGCAACAACGCGAAGGAGCGTACCTTATATATAAGGACCTCAAACCCACTGCCACGTTACAACCTTACGGCACACATGCTTTACTCGACTGTCGCCTCACTTGGGCTGCCAAGCATTATACTGCATTTGTCGACCTTAATAATCTCACCGCCCACCATTATTACGACCTTGGCAATGTTCGCCAACCAGGTCTTATTGTAATGGCTGGGGTGAAGGTGAAGTGGTAATTCTCACTTATAAGTAGGTGTTCAAAATTAGTTGATATGAATTGGTGCAGTATTTCGTTCAGAAACATAGGTTGAAGAGGGAGCGTAGCGGGCTACGTGACCGATGAAACCTATGTTTCTGGGCGAAAGAATGCGCCAAGGCATATCGATTAATTCTGAACATAATTATATAAACTAATTTTGAATACCTACTTATTCCCTCTTTTATATTGAAAGCTTCTCTCTTCAAAATCTTCTTCAGATTGGGTAGGGGAGAGGCTTTTTCTTATTCTTCATTATCTTACTAATTTTAAGAAAAACGCCTGCATACTTGCGTATATTGCACATTTGTAGTAATTTTGCGCACGAAATTAATAAGAAAGTCAGTGGCATGGCACGTTTCATCGCTGCTGCAAACTACTTAACGAATTATGACTCACAACTTACTGAAAGGCAAGCGCGGCATTATCTTTGGTGCGCTTAACGAAGACTCTATCGCTTGGAAGGTGGCAGTAAAGGCTGCTGAAGAAGGCGCACAAATTACACTTAGCAATACAGCAATGGCCCTGCGTATGGGCACACTCGATAAGTTGGCTGAACAGATTGGTGCTACCATCATTCCTGCTGACGCAACCAATGTAGATGAACTCACTAACGTATTCCAGAAGAGTATGGAAGTGTTGGGTGGCAAGATTGACTTTGTGCTCCACTCAATCGGTATGAGTCCCAACGTGCGCAAGCATCGCACTTATGACGACTTAGACTACGGCTACTTGCAAAAGACGCTCGACATCTCTGCTATCTCATTCCACAAGATGTTGCAGAGCGCTAAGAAGTTAGATGCTATCGCAGAGTATGGTTCAGTTGTAGCCCTCACTTATGTGGCTTCACAACGTACTTTCTATGGCTATAGCGATATGGCCGATGCTAAGAGCATGCTCGAAAGCATTGCGCGCTCCTTCGGCTACATCTATGGCCGTGAAAAGCACGTCCGCGTCAACACGATCTCTCAAAGCCCTACGGCAACGACTGCAGGTAAGGGTATTAAGGAGATTGACAACATGATGGACTTTGCCGATAAGATGTCTCCCCTTGGCAATGCCAGTGCTGAAGACTGCGCTGACTACTGCGTAATGATGTTCTCTGACTTTACACGTAAGGTGACGATGCAGAACCTCTTCCACGATGGTGGCTTCTCATCAATGGGTATGAGCCTTCGCGCCATGAACCAGTATGCAAAGGATATGAAGCCCTTTGAGGACGAAAATGGAAAGGTAATCTACGGATAATATGTAGTGTATATCCACACTTTTTTTAAACAATGAAGTCGTCTGAACTTTTATGAAATTCAAGATTTGCCTTTATTTTTGAGGCGTTTTTGTATAAGATAGGCTGCGGCTCAGCATAACGTTCAAGTAAACTTGACGTTCTGCATTCGCCTTGCACTATCTTTGGACCTTGAAGAGGGAGTGTAGCGAGCTACACGACCGATGAAAGGTCAAAAAACGACCAAAAAGAAAGGTGAAGATTGAATTTAGAAGAGTTCAAACTCCAATTCAAATCTTCGTCAGAAAAGTTTAGACGACTTTAATAAGTTTTCATGTTAGCTGCACTTGGCAAATCGTAAAAGTTTGTCGAGTGCAGCATTTTTTTGTACTTTTGCGTTACAAATAATATCGTTATAAAATATGGGATTTTTTTCATCAATATTCGGTTCTTCGTCATCAGCGGCCGAAAAGAGTACAGATAGTAAATACACAACCTTGTGTGACGACGGGGTGCGCGCCATGCAAATGGGAGAATTGCCCTATGCAGAGAAGTGCTTAACGGCTGCGTTGGAACTGAAGCGTGAACTGAAAACGGTAGGTTTCTTGGCAGAGGTGTACCTTCGAATGCGTGATAATGAAAAGGCTTTACCTCTTTTGCAAGAGATTTCAGCCTCTGAGGCTGATACGCTGGAGGTTGATTTGCTCTTGGCCCAAACACAAGGTCAGCTGAGTCAATTTGAGGAAGAGCGTGCCACTTGTGCTAAGATACTTCAACAACACGGTGACGAGGCACGTGCACTTTATTTAGCTGCGGAGGCAGACCACGGTTTGCACGACGACTTTATGGCCATAGCTCATTTAACACAGTGCTTAGCTTTGCGCGAGGATTATGTGGAAGCGCAGTATCTGCGTGCAGAGGTGCTGAAGGGTATGGGGCAATGGAATGAAGTATTGGCTGATGCTGAGGCTTTGGTAAAGGCTGACGGCGAAAAAGAAAAGTTCCTTTTGTTGCGTGCAGAGGCTTATGTGGCTTTGGCAAAGGTAGATGAGGCAGTGGCCGACTTAAAGGCGGTGCAGTCGTTAAATCCCCTTAGTGATGAGGCGGTGTTGCGTTTAGGTAGCATTTATGAACAGACCTCGCAGTGGGACAAGGCTTTGGCTCTATATGACGAAGCGATAGAGTTACGTCCCGACTTTGCAGCGGCTTACAAGGCGCGTGGTGGCGTAAAAAATCACTTAAAGGACGCAGCCGGTGCTGCTGAGGACTTAAAGCGTTCGCTCGAACTGGCTCCTGAAAAGGGAAAGGACTTAGATGGTGAGTACACCAATATCGAAAACGAAATAAACGATCGCTACAAGCGCATGAATCCGTATCACTTCTAAAAGTTGGATAAACTGTAATTTGTCGAAGAGGCATCAATGAACATTAAGGCGCGCTTCGACAAATTGCAGTTTATCCAACTTTTATAGTTTTTGACCTATCATATAAGATTGACTGAAAGCCTTAACTTCTAACACTTTAAAGAAAATACATGAAACATACAATTTCACATTTATATCAAACTGGCGAAGGATTATGGGTATTTCAGTCTAACGAAGAACATACCGCAGGGGTTGCAACTCGTGCAGCACAATTAGCCGAAAAGTTTGGCATGGCTTCGTGGGGCAATGTCTTGGGGCTCCTGCATGACAAAGGCAAAGAATCGAAAGCCTTTCAACAACACATCAGAAAAGCAAGTGGCTACGATCCCAATGCCGTCGTTGACGGAAACTATCACCATGCCTACGTGGGCGGAGTGATCGCTCGCCACCTTTGGGGCAAGGGCGCTGACAACTTTTTGGTTAATCCAATCGTCTCACACCACACAGGACTACACGATACTGACGAACTCAACGCCCTACTACAACAAAGCTTGCCTAAGGAAATCAATCTCGACATCGACAAGCCCACTCTATCTACTCTCCCCTTCAAGGCCGACAAGAAAGACCTTCATCATATAGTGCGTATGCTCTATTCATGCCTTGTCGATGCCGACTATCTTGACACCGAAGCTTTTATGGACAAAGAGTCAGCTGCCTTACGTGTCCACCCTACAACTTTGAAGCAATTGCTGCCCAAACTTTTGCTCTACCTTCAAGAATTAAAAGAGTCGGCACAGACATCAACTGTAAATGAGGTAAGACGTAAAGTGCAGGAGCGTTGTGATGCAATGGCCGATAGTCCCATAGGCTTTTATAGCTTAACCGTTCCGACAGGGGGTGGTAAAACACTGTCGTCATTGCTATGGGCTATGAAGCATGCCATTCGCAATGGCCAACAACGCGTCATAATAGCTATACCCTACACCAGTATTATTGTACAAACGGCTCGTATTTTGCGTCACATTTTTGGTCAAGAGAACGTGTTAGAGCACCATAGCAACGTCGAAGCAGACGCACCGCTCAACGAAGCGTTACAACAAAAGTTCAATTTAGCTACTGAGAATTGGGATTACCCCATTGTAGTAACCACCAATGTACAGCTTTTTGAATCGATGTTTAGCAATCGTCCTTCAAAGTGCCGTAGACTACACAACATTGTTAACAGCGTAATTGTACTTGACGAGGTACAAACGCTGCCCACCGATTATTTGCAGCCCATTGTTGACGCCTTAAAGACTTACAATCGTCTATTTAAGACCTCTGTTTTGTTCACCACTGCTAGCCAACCCATACTAAGCGGAGTCATTGAGGGGTGTAACCCGCAAGCCGCATTCAATGGTATAGACCACATTGCCGAAATCATCCCTTCCGATTATTGTCTGCACGACAAACTACGCCGCGTACAATTAGAGATAGATAATGAAGGCAGGACATACGATGAGATAGCAGCTCAGCTTCTTCGTCATAAGCGAGTGCTTTGCATTGTCAACACGCGCCGCGATGCTAAAGAGCTATTCAATCGATTGCCCCGAGAGGGCGTAACGCTCCATTTGTCAAAAAATATGTGTGCCGCCCACATCAGCAAAGTTATTGAACAAATGAGAATGGCGTTAATGGGCAATACCGAGATTGTTCGCGTAGTGTCCACCCAACTGATTGAGGCTGGTGTCGACATCGACTTTCCCGTAGTTTACCGCCAAGAGGCGGGACTCGACTCTGTACTACAAGCTGCAGGACGATGCAATCGCGAGGGTAAACAGACTTTGTGTACCACCCACGTGTTTAGTTTATCGAAAGAGCACGCTTTACCCTCAGGCGATATGCAAGCTGCTAACAATGCACGACTCAGCTTGAATAAGTCGCTTGATTGGTTTGCCCCCGAAGCCATGACACAATACTTTATGCAGCTCTATTGCCGAAAGACTACATTCGATGCAAAGAATATCAAGAGTTATCTTTACAATATCAGAGATATGCTCTTTTCCACAGCTGCTAAAGCGTTTAGCCTTATTGACAATCAAGGCATTCCTGTCATCGTATGTTATAACGATAGTATGGAATGGGTAGATGTGCTTTTACAAAAGGGGCCTTCTTATTCATTAATGAAGCGATTGGCCAAATACACTGTCAATATTTATAAACGCGACTTTGAAGCATTGCTACGGTTAGGTGTAGTCGAAGAAAAGTTAACAGGCATTTACGTTGTACCTTATAAAGAGCAATACGATGATAGCCTTGGACTACACACCGATAGTGCTTGGCAGGAAACGACGCTTATTATATAATCACACATACTGAAATGTTTTTGTTTTAATACCATTTATTACCTTTGCACAATCGATACTATACTTAAGCAACACCCTTATATATGAAATACACCGATAAAGAATACTGCTTAGAGGTATGGGGCGACATGGCTTGTTTTACTCGTCCCGAATTAAAGGTGGAACGCGTAAGTTATGACGTTATCACCCCTTCTGCCGCTCGCGCCATTTTTGAAGCGATATTTTGGAAACCCGCTATACATTGGCAAGTAACCAAAATCGAAGTACTTAATCCTATAAAGTGGACATCGATAAGGAGAAATGAAGTGGGAGCAGTAGCTGGCAAGTCTTCTATTTATATCGAAGACAAGCGCCAACAGCGAAACACACTCATGCTACGCGATGTACGTTACCGACTATGGGCTAAAATGGAATACCGACCAGTCAAGCAACGCATAGCTGAAGGCAATGTATTCACGCATGCTCCAGGCCTTGACGAAAATCCAATGAAGTATTACCAAATGTTTGAGCGTCGTGCAACTAAAGGTCAATGCTTTAATCAGCCCTACCTTGGCACACGTGAGTGCGTAGCCTCATTTCGACTTGTTGACGTCGAAAGCGAAATGCTATCCCCCGCCATTCCGTCCAATCGTGATTTAGGCATTATGCTTTATGATATGGATTTTCCCAAAGATGATAATCTGGGTAAAAAGAAAAAGGCTGTAGACATTCAAGCGCTCTTCTTTCGTGCCGAGATGAAACAGGGCGTAATCATAGTTCCACCCCTAAATAGTGAGGAGATATTGCGATGATACTAAAGGCTTTATACGACTATTATCACAGACGTGGCAACCTGCCCGCTGCGGGAATGGAAGAAAAAGAGATTGGCTTTCTTATAGTAATATCTAAAGCAGGCAAGTTTATTCGTTTTGAAGACTGCCGAATTGATAACAACAAAAGTGCCAGAACATACCTTATAACAAAGCATGTGGGAAGAAGTAGTGCACCTCTTGCTAATTACTTGTACGATAATAGCGCGTATGTATTGGGCATTTCAGAACGAAAAATATACCATAAGCTTAAAGAGCAATTAGAGAACTTTGTTCTTACGCCAGAAAATGAACAGACGTTTTTAACGCTTAAAAGGAATTTTGAAAACGAGCAGGAAGAATGCTTTGGAAAGGAACAAAAATACTTCGACACGTTCAAGGCTAAAGTAGCTTCTATACGCAATCAGTTTCCTAACAATCCAGACATAAAAGCTGTTTACGACTTTTACGAACAGGGGCGAGATGCTATTATCGAAGCCGCCGTCAGCGATCCTTTATGGGACGATATAAAGAAGAACCTCTCAAAAAAGTACTCAACTTTCTCATTCCGCATTGAGGGCGACACGCAAATCGTAGCAGAAAAGAGAGAACTCATGCAGCTCGACAGCGAAGTTGATAAAGAAGCAAGCCTATGCCTTATAACAGGGAAGCATGGCACACCTGTTGAAGTCACTACAGCAACAATGATACCTGGTAGTCAAGCTATAGCCAAACTCGTAGCTTTTCAAGTAAATTCGGGTTACGACTCGTATGGAAAGAAAAAGTGTGGCAATGCCCCCATCTCATCAGCTGCCGAATTTGCTTATAGCACCGCACTCAACACCCTATTGGCCAAAGACTCACATAACAAGTTTATGGTAGGTAATCGTACCTTCGTCTTTTGGGCATCGGCTAATGATAAGGTGTCTGATATAGCTGAACAGAGCTTTTTCGATTTGCTAGGATTTACGTCCAAAGACGAAAGCGAAGACGACCCCAATGCCAAAATCGAAACTGCTCGAAAGGTCTTTATGGCAATCTATTCCGGAAAATTAAATACGACCTTAGACAATCGCTTCTGCATACTTGGCCTTGCGCCCAATTCAGCCCGTATAGCCGTAGTCTATTGGTCCGAAACGTCATTGAAGGACTTTGCCGAAATGATTCTGCGCCACTTCGACGACATGGCCCTTATCGACAATAGCCCCAATCCCAAGCCCTATATGGGTGTAAAAGACATGCTATCGGCCGTAACACATAGGAGTAAACAAAGTGAAGCTACCCCCAACCTACCTGAAAGCACGATAAGTAAGAGTAACAAAAGCGGTAAACAAAGTGAAGTTACCCCCAACCTACCTGAAGCCGTCATTAAGAGTGTCTTCCAAGGCCTGCCCTATCCCTACACATTATTTACGTCATGCATTCACCGACTCAAAGCCGAAAGCAGCAACAAAGCGGGCATGCGCATTGGGCGCATTGCCATACTCAAAGCCTATCTAAATCGCATTAACGACCCCCGCAATTCTAAAATACAAGTTATGTTAGACAAAGATAATACCAACCAAGGCTACCTTTGTGGCCGACTGTTTGCCGTGCTCGACAAAGTACAAGAGGACGCCAACCACATAAATAGCATTCGCGAACGATACATGAATGCTGCTAGTTCTACGCCAGCTACCGTTTTTGCTACGATACTCAACCTTTCGACCCATCATGCCGAAAATCTTAAGAACGAGGGTAGCAAGGTATATTACGAAAAACTAAAACAAGAGATTATCAGCAAAATTTCGGCTGATGGCTTTCCCGCCCACCTCAACCTTCAAGATCAAGGTCGCTTCTTTGTAGGCTACTACCATCAGCGCCAAGACTTCTTCACAAAGAAAGAAGATAGTAACAAACAATAAACTTCTAAAATTAGCATATCATGAACGAATTAAAAAATAGAATAGACTTCGTCTACATTTTCGACGTACAAGACGGCAATCCTAATGGCGACCCTGACGCTGGCAATCTGCCACGTGTCGATGCTGAAACGGGCATGGGAATCGTAACCGACGTTTGTATCAAGCGAAAGGTAAGAAACTATGTACAAGTAGCAAAAGGCTTGGCCAATGGCTACGACATATTTGTTAAAGAGAAAGCCGTACTTAACAACGAGATAGACAAAGCACATGATGATGCAAAGGTAAAAGCAGCTCAAAATAAGATAGCTGCTGCTCGCCAGTATATGTGTGAGCATTATTATGACATACGCACGTTTGGCGCAGTCATGTCAACAGGTAAGAATGCAGGTCAAGTGAGAGGCCCCATACAACTTACCTTTGCGCGTTCGGTCAATCCTGTAGCTACATCAGAACACTCTATCACCCGCATAGCTGTAGCAACATCCAAAGAAGCCGAAAGCCAAAATGGCGAAAACCATACCATGGGACGCAAAGCGACTATTCCATACGGCCTTTACGTATGCCATGGCTTCATATCGGCCAACTTGGCCCAACAGACAGGCTTTACAGAAGATGATTTAGCCCTCTTCTTCGATGCACTGAAAAATATGTTTGACCTTGACCGCTCAGCCGCTCGCGGCCTTATGAGTGCACAAAAACTCATCGTCTTCCGCCACGCTTCTGAGTTAGGAAATGCACCTGCTAACAAACTCTTCGATTTGGTGAAGGTTGAAAAAACAACTAATGATGTCCCTCGTTCGTTCAAAGACTATGCCGTAAGCATCAACACCTCCGCTCTGCCTAACGGAGTAACGGTCGAAGAACTCATTTAGACTGAGAATAGGACTCTGGCCTGCGGGATAAATGCTTGATTTGACACTTCAACCGCAGGTCAGAGTCTTATCCTCCAATTGTTGTATCACGTTTTCCTCTAACTACTCCCCCATGTACACTGAAGACGAAATGCTCATGTTATCGGGCATACAACACTATAAGTTCTGTCCTCGACAATGGGCTTTAATACATATAGAGCTACTATGGGAAGACAACCGCCTAACCACCGAGGGCAACATTCTACACGAAAACGTAGACAATCCCTTTTATCGTCAAAAGAATGGTGATGTCATCACGCTACGTTCGCTCCATATTGCCTCAAAGGAGTTAGGACTCTACGGTATAACCGATGCAGTAGAACTCATTCCCTCAGATAGTCCTCACGATGCCATTACTCACCATCGCTACCCTGGCTATTGGAAACCCTACCCCGTTGAGTACAAGCGAGGCAGACAAAAGCCCGATGAACGAGACGAAGTGCAATTGGCAGCCCAAGTGATGTGTTTAGAAGAGATGTACCACATCAACATTCCCTATGCAGCCCTTTATTATAACGAACCCAAACGGCGCGAGATTATTACCATTTCTGATTCACTCCGAGCTACAACTCGACAGTGTGCCAACGAAATGCATCAAATATTCCATACTGGTATAATGCCTCAACCGGACAAAAGGTCTCATTGCAAAAATTGTTCGCTTCAAAATCTCTGCATGCCCGAGGTGGCCGATTGTACACAAGTATCATATTACCTAAAACAAAACTTATATGCGGATATTACTTAACACTCTCTACGTCACAACTCCTGAGTCCTATCTAAGCAAAGACGGACTCAATGTTGTCATATCAGTCAAAGGCACCGAGGTGTTTCGCATTCCCATTCACAACATCGAACAAATCGTTACCTTTGGCTATATGGGAGCCAGTCCAGGGCTCATGAAGCTTTGTGCCGATAGTGATGTAACGTTAACCTTTTTATCACCTCAAGGACGCTACATAGGTCGCTTCCAAGGCCCCACCAAAGGCAACGTATTGTTAAGACAAGCACAATATCAGTGTGCCGCTGACGATGCCTATGCGCTACACTTGAGCCAACTCTTCATAGCAGGAAAGGTACAAAACTATCGCAACATATTACGACGCTTTATTCGCGACAATGGTCACAACGACCATATAGCCCAAACAGCCGACAAACTGCAACAATGTAAACAGCGCATTCTCACCACCACCACCACCATCGACAGCATTCGCGGCATTGAAGGTGAAGCCGCTTCATACTACTTTAGCGTGTTTGCCGAACTTATGCTCAATCAGCAAAGCCAATTCACGTTTAATGGCCGCAATCGTCGTCCCCCAAAGGATGCAGTCAATGCTATGCTTTCCTTTGTCTACACCCTCATCTGTAATGACATGACCTCAGCCCTTGAGACTGTAGGGCTTGATCCTTATGTAGGTTTTATGCATACCTTGCGTCCCGGGCGTGCTTCGCTGGCCTTAGACATGATCGAAGAGTTACGCGCCTATTTGGGCGACCGCTTAGTACTCTCACTCATCAACCGAAAGCAAATCACGCCCAAAGACTTTCTGCAACAAGGCGATGAAGGCGTCATTATGACTGATTCGGGACGTAAAACCATCCTTTCAGCATGGCAGACCCGCAAACGCGATTTATTTGTTCACCCCTATTTAAACGAGAAAGTAAGTCTTGGTCTATTACCCTACATACAATCCATGCTCTTGGCACGATACATTCGTAAGGACATTGACGACTATCCCGTATTCTTAATAAAATAGCCTTTCTATGTTTGTTCTCATTACCTATGATGTAAACATCACCTCGCCCACAGGCGCTAAAAGACTGCGTAAAGTGGCCAAGCTATGTCAAAATTATGGTAAACGCGTACAAAATTCTGTTTTTGAATGCGTCTTAAACGAGAGTCAATTTGTATCTTTGAAGCACCAATTAGAGGAGGTCGTCGATGTCATTGACGACAGCATTCGTTTTTACAAATTAGGCAACAATTGGCAAAACAAGGTAGAGGAGATTGGCAAACATTCCACTACCGATGTAACCGACTTACTGCTTATCTAATATAAATATATAGTGTGTGCGAACCTAAAGTGTTGCATTCTTTGCCACTTCTCTCGCAATCGCTGATAATCAGATACTTATATCTATAAATGAAAAAAAACAAGCTTTTTGTCGCTTCCCCTTTTGACTTTCGCAAAAAGCCCATTCTAAAACATTAGTATTCAGCTACTTTCTGAATACGCAGTCGCCCCCCGCGCGGGGGCGTGGATTGAAACAACAAAGCAGGGAAGCAACTCACCGCACTTAGCAGGTCGCCCCCCGCGCGGGGGCGTGGATTGAAACTTCCTTGCGTATTGCCCAACTGCTTGCAAGTTCGGTCGCCCCCCGCGCGGGGGCGTGGATTGAAACAGGGCGTCCGCCTTTAACGAAATTGGATTAAACGGTCGCCCCCCGCGCGGGGGCGTGGATTGAAACACAAAAGATGGGGATAATTACTTTGTCCGAGTGAGTCGCCCCCCGCGCGGGGGCGTGGATTGAAACCTTGCTCTAAATTATATTGTACCTTAAGTTCGGGTGTCGCCCCCCGCGCGGGGGCGTGGATTGAAACATTCCAAGTCCTACAACCTTTTGTGTACTCGTCAGTCGCCCCCCGCGCGGGGGCGTGGATTGAAACATCGTCAGGCTATATATTAACGCGTTGTCGGGGGTCGCCCCCCGCGCGGGGGCGTGGATTGAAACTTCGATGTACCCGTTGGCTACATGGTTAGCAAACAGTCGCCCCCCGCGCGGGGGCGTGGATTGAAACACTGGGAGCATTTTAATCTTTAAGTTTTATGCCTGTCGCCCCCCGCGCGGGGGCGTGGATTGAAACTATATTTTGTATTCTTCGGTTGGCCTGCTGAAATGTCGCCCCCCGCGCGGGGGCGTGGATTGAAACTAATAAGCCATACAACGAAACGGAATTTGTTGATGTCGCCCCCCGCGCGGGGGCGTGGATTGAAACCTAATTGCATTAGGCAACGAACATACAACCAACAGTCGCCCCCCGCGCGGGGGCGTGGATTGAAACACTTTACCCGTGGTAAGTTCGGTGTAAAAGTCGTGGTCGCCCCCCGCGCGGGGGCGTGGATTGAAACCGTGCGAAGCCACGGGCAAAAACATACATACATGTCGCCCCCCGCGCGGGGGCGTGGATTGAAACTTATATTTGCAGTAATAAAACCTTACAAAATGGGTCGCCCCCCGCGCGGGGGCGTGGATTGAAACAACATTGGAGGTAAGCCACGCTTTACACCTAGTGTCGCCCCCCGCGCGGGGGCGTGGATTGAAACCACGTGAAACACTAACCACAACTAAAATGAAAAAGTCGCCCCCCGCGCGGGGGCGTGGATTGAAACAGTGGTAACACGCAAATTTTATTGAACGCTTCAATGTCGCCCCCCGCGCGGGGGCGTGGATTGAAACTTGTAGTTGCGTATAATGGTTTGCGTAGGTCAATACTAGTCGCCCCCCGCGCGGGGGCGTGGATTGAAACATTTCATAGGTCAAAGAAACATTTACCCCCATTGTCGCCCCCCGCGCGGGGGCGTGGATTGAAACCTTTTGTTAGTTCGTCCGTTGGTGACTTCGAGCGTCGCCCCCCGCGCGGGGGCGTGGATTGAAACTTCCCATTTATCACCGCCAACCAATTGTAATTCTTTGTCGCCCCCCGCGCGGGGGCGTGGATTGAAACAGATGTTATACAATGCCATGATTAACCCCACTTGGTCGCCCCCCGCGCGGGGGCGTGGATTGAAACCTCTGCTCCTTCATCTGCTGCCCCTCCTTATGAGTCGCCCCCCGCGCGGGGGCGTGGATTGAAACATTAATTAAATGATTGTCGACCATATTTTCGAGCGTCGCCCCCCGCGCGGGGGCGTGGATTGAAACAGCCTTTGACTTGTCTAGGCGTGTTATCTCCTCTGTCGCCCCCCGCGCGGGGGCGTGGATTGAAACAATACATTCGCGGTCGACCGTTCGGACGCTGCTGTCGCCCCCCGCGCGGGGGCGTGGATTGAAACTCAGTCTGATTATTATTCTGAGAACGCTACCGATGTCGCCCCCCGCGCGGGGGCGTGGATTGAAACTCGTTATTAAGATTGGTTTGAGATTTAAGATTTGTCGCCCCCCGCGCGGGGGCGTGGATTGAAACTAAGTTTGAAGATTTTGCTATACCTGAATTTGACGTCGCCCCCCGCGCGGGGGCGTGGATTGAAACATAACCAAATAATTAATTAACTTTACGATGCAAATGTCGCCCCCCGCGCGGGGGCGTGGATTGAAACAGGTTTTGAACCCGATTTTATTTCTAAGTATACGTCGCCCCCCGCGCGGGGGCGTGGATTGAAACTACTCAATCTTTTCAGTCTTGGGAAGATTACTGCAGTCGCCCCCCGCGCGGGGGCGTGGATTGAAACAATGCCGAATGAAGCCTTTGGTCATTGGCAAATCCGTCGCCCCCCGCGCGGGGGCGTGGATTGAAACTGGGTGGTCTTGTTCTGCTCAGTCCATCCGAGGTGTCGCCCCCCGCGCGGGGGCGTGGATTGAAACATGAAACGTTTGTTTGCACTTCTTCTCTTGATTCGTCGCCCCCCGCGCGGGGGCGTGGATTGAAACATGGTCCTTGTCGTACCATTCAAGCACCTTACCATGTCGCCCCCCGCGCGGGGGCGTGGATTGAAACGTACGTCTTGCCCCTTGTTGATGTCCAACCAATGTCGCCCCCCGCGCGGGGGCGTGGATTGAAACTGAAAATGCTACAGATTTACGCTCAACTCGTTCCGGTCGCCCCCCGCGCGGGGGCGTGGATTGAAACTGAAAACGCTACCGACTTACGCCAAACTCGCGCCGTCGCCCCCCGCGCGGGGGCGTGGATTGAAACTGAAAACGCTACCGACTTACGCCAAACTCGCGCCGTCGCCCCCCGCGCGGGGGCGTGGATTGAAACGCACTGATGTAAACGCTTTTGTTTCTGGCTTTGGTCGCCCCCCGCGCGGGGGCGTGGATTGAAACTTGATTGGTACGATAAAGACCACGAAGCTAACTTGTCGCCCCCCGCGCGGGGGCGTGGATTGAAACCTAAAGCTTATTTTATTGTTAATTCTGACCGCTGTCGCCCCCCGCGCGGGGGCGTGGATTGAAACCCTATTCGCCAAACCTAGAGGTTCTAACTTCGCTGTCGCCCCTCGCGTGGGGGCGTGGATTGAAACTGCTCAAATGCAGCGTTTTGCCGCTGCTGGTATCGTCGCCCCTCGCGTGGGGGCGTGGATTGAAACAACATTGGCAAGGGACACTCGCTGTCCTTGCCGAGTCGCCCCTCGCGTGGGGGCGTGGATTGAAACTTGCAGCTTTGCCCCGATGGTGAATTTGTAGGCAGTCGCCCCCCGCGCGGGGGCGTGGATTGAAACTTAGCTTCGTCGCGTTCTTCTCTGACTACCTTTGTCGCCCCCCGCGCGGGGGCGTGGATTGAAACGTGAAGCTGCAAGTGGTGAACGACGAGGACATCGTCGCCCCTTGTGTGGGGGCGTGGATTGAAACCCGAACATCAACATTGAATGTACAAAGCAAGCCGTGTCGCCCCTCGTGTGGGGGCGTGGATTGAAACAACACATTTGCCGTTGACCGCTCGGACGCTGCAAGTCGCCCCTCGTGTGGGGGCGTGGATTGAAACCTTGAACAGACGCATGATTTCTGCATACTCCTCGGTCGCCCCTCGTGTGGGGGCGTGGATTGAAACTTCCCACCTATATAATATATATCAGTCAGTTCCTGTCGCCCCTCGTGTGGGGGCGTGGATTGAAACTCAAAGAGCCAGTCAAATGTGGCTTTCCAGCCTCGTCGCCCCTCGCGTGGGGCGTGGATTGAAACATCTTTATAGCGCACGAGCGCAAGGGTGAGCCGAAGTCGCCCCTCGCGTGGGGGCGTGGATTGAAACATGGATGCCCATCTAAAGGTTCAAGACAAGTGCGGTCGCCCCTCGCGTGGGGACGTGGATTGAAACACATTAGTGTAGGCACGGGCATTATTTGCACCGGTCGCCCCCGTGCGGGGGCGTGGATTGAAACCCTTGTCACCTCACTTTTTGGCGAGAATACACGAGTCGCCTCCCGCGTGGGGCGTGGATTGAAACGCATTCGTAGGCGTGTTATTCGTATTCGTCGTCCCCAGCGTGGGGACGTGGATTGAAACCAGGGTAATACGTAACTTTGCACCACGAAGTTACGAAAAGAGTGTAATTTATTGGAAATGAGCGTAGGTTAATTGCTCTTGATAGTAATAGGTTACGATTTAGTTAGTTATCTACTGCATTATCCTTCTGCGCGTTGCGTAACCTTCAAAGAACTCTTCGTATGCAAAAGTAGCTATTTAATTCGAGATTTTGATATAAACTCCCGTTTTTTATCCCCTCATTCATAAGAATTTTCCGTAAAAGCGGTATTGTCCGTCGGCACACCATTGCCCAAAACGAGTTTGGAACAAACGTGTGCCGACTACCGCATAGCTGGAGAAAAGGGCATTGCCTCACGCCTAAACGATGTTTAGACAGATGAAGCAATGCCCCTTTCTTTTGCGCCTATGCCAAGAGGTGCTTTTACGGGTTTTCAAATGATTTTTCTTTTTTCGCTGTCTCTTTTGCCGGAAGCGGAAAGTGAATGCAGAGTGTGTCAGCCTGCCCCATGAATGAAACAGGCGCCCACACACAGCCGGACAAACCGGGAAGAATGATTGTTGCCACCCGGCTGAACAAGTTCCGTCGGATCGGAAACAATCATACTTCCTTTGTTGTGGTTTGCCCTTTTCACGCTTCCGGTGATGTCTTTTTCCTTTTGGTGATTCTTTTTTTTACGGATTTTCCCCTGAAGTTTTTTTCTACACAATCTGCCTCTGTTTTCGTTTACCTCCATTTTGCGCCTTTCAGTAAGCCGCATCAGTCAGTCATTTTCGTTCTGGGCGCAAAGGTAATTCCGGGATTGGACGGGAAAGCAAGGTCAAGCCTCCTGTTTTCGGTAAAAATCTCCAGCCCTGCGGGTAGTATTTTGACCGAAAAACCTTGCATTCCCTAATCCCTACCTTTTCAAGCACCCGAAACGAAAACGACCGATGCGACAGAAAGACGCATAAAAAAAATGTCGGATAAACGAGAGGCAGATAAGATAGTTTGAAACTCAACTCCCTCAGCTCTTGAATCCGCATTAAAAACAAAAAAATCAAAAACAGCGAAGATATGACGGCAACGGCAAATTTCAGACAAATGGCGCAACACATCGGGTTGGCGATATGCGGCTTGATGATGCGCACCGCCTTCGGGGTGTTCGGCATCCTTTGGGGCATCATCAGAGAGATTGTAAACGGAGTGTTCCGAGTGGCGATAGGTGTAATCGTGGCTATCCTTTCCACCATTGCCTTCTTTGGCTTCATCCTTTGGTTATTCACCCTTTAACCCTTACCGACATGGCAAAAAGAAACAGCAAGACGGCAGCGCAGCAGTGCAGATATTACGAGGTGGACAACATCTTCGTGTATATGGTGGAAACGTACATCAACGGCAATTTTGAAACTTTCCGAAGATTGTACCACGAACTGAACAAGGACGCACGGAGGGATTTCATGGACTTCCTTCTCAGCGAGGTAGAGCCGACCTATTGGAGAGAGATACTGAAACAGATAATCTAAAAATGACAGCGATATGAAAGGAACAGACCATTTCAAGAGAACGATATATATGTACTTGGAACAGCGTGCGGAGGAAGATGCGCTATTTGCAAAGAAGTACCGCAACCCTGCCAAGAACATGGACGAGTGCGTGACCCACATTCTGAACTATGTGCAGAAAAGCGGTTGCAACGGTTTCACGGACGGAGAGATATTCGGGCAAGCCATCCACTACTATGAGGAAAACGAGATAGAGGTGGGCAAACCGATGGACTGCCAAGTGGTTGTGAACCACGTTGTGAAACTCACGGCAGAGGAAAAGGCGGAGGCACGTCAGAACGCTGTCCGCAAATACCAAGAGGAGGAACTCCGCAAGTTGCAGAACCGCCACAGACCGTCAGCGAGAAAAGAAAACCAACCCCAACCCTCATTATTTGATTTAGGCTTATGAAACCGAAGACCAAGATACAGAAAGAGGTGGCAAGACTTTCCGCCAACCTTCGCCCCATATCAGCGACACAAATAGATTGGGCATACCGCCACTGCGTTGAGCATATCGGCTACCGCACCAAGAAAGGGAACATCACCTGTTCCGACTGCGGTCACGAGTGGCACAGCGACAGCGGACTATGCGACACCCTTGAAGGCTGCACCTGCCCCAAATGCCATGCCGAACTCAAAGTGCAGGACACACGCAGACGCATCTACAAGGAAACGCAGAATTTCAGCGTGATAACCACCTGCAAAGGGTATCAGGTAATCCGCGTGGCGCAGGTCAGATGCGAGAGCAGGAAAGGCGAACCGATGCGTTTCTACTGCCACGAGGTCGTGCAGCGTTGGATTTCACCCGACGGCAAGGTTACGGACATGGCGTTGCTCCGTGGCTTCCTTTTCTGCTATTGCGATGTGTGGGCATTAGGCAGCGATATGGAGGTAAGACCGCACAACAGCCTATACGATGATGTGGTGGCAAGAAGCTGTGCATATCCAAAGATGAGGATATTGCCCCAACTCAGACGTAACGGCTTCAAGGGCGATTTCCACGGCATCTCCCCCGTGCGTCTTTTCAAAGCCTTGCTTTCAGACCCAAGAATTGAAACCCTTATGAAAGGCGGTGAGATTGAGGTCATGAAACACTTTCTTTTCAATACCCGTACTGCCGATGAATGTTGGGCATCATATCTGATTGCCAAGCGTCACAAGTATCAGATAGACAACCTCTCAATGTGGTGCGACTATCTGCGTATGCTCAAAAAACTCGGTCAAGACCTCCGTAACCCGAAGAACATCTGTCCCGAAGATTTCATGGCGGCACACGACAACGCAACCCGAAAAATTGAAGCCATACACGAGAAGGAAAGAGCCGCAGAGCAACGCCGTTGGGAGATTGAAAGGCGTGAGCGTGAGCAACAGCGACAACTCCAACGAAAGAAAGATGCGGAGGATTTCATCGCCAACAAATCCAAATTCTTCGGCTTGGTAATCACGGACGAGGAAATAATCGTCAAGGTGCTTGAAAGCATAGACGAGTATTACAACGAGGGCAAGACGCAGGGCATCTGCGTGTTTGGCAGTGGATACTACAAGAAAGCCGACACCCTCATACTATCGGCAAGGATTGGCGATGAGATTATTGAAACCGTAGAGGTGGACTTGCGAACCCTCGAAGTGGTGCAGTGCCACGGCAAGCACAACCAGGACACCGAATATCACGAGCGCATCATAGACCTTGTGAACAAGAACGCCAACCTTATCCGTGAGCGGATGAAAGCGGCATAGCATAACCCCTAAAACAACATTGATATGGAAGTAAGAATTGAAAGTATGATTTGTGTGTGGGATGATGCAATCCCCACGATGTTCCTTGAATTTGTGAACCTCCTCACTCTCACAACGAGTGAGGGGGAATTGAGAAAGAGCGTAAAGGAGTTTGCCGAGAAGCACGAACTTGACAAGTTTTTCCTTTACGGCTTCGGCTCACACCATTTCTACCTGCACCAACGCTACACAAGCAACCCCGAAATGGTGATGAAGAACAGAGTTCTGTCAGTACATTTTTAACCATCTAAAAAGCAACATTATGACAACACGAATGACCATCAACGGAGTAAGCACCTGCGCGGAAGCAGGTACGGAGAAATACGAGCGTTTCCAATCGGGTATCGGAAGACGCAGGCGGACACTTGTGCAGTACGACTACCGCCACCCCATAGACAGAGAATTGTTCTCTTGTGTCAAACCCACGTTGGACGAGTGCCGAGCCGCACGGGACAAGTGGCTGAACGCAAAGAAGGGAAAGGAGGACAGACTATGAACACGACCTATCAAACGCTGATAGTCAAGTTCAGCGAACCTATCACGGCATTGGACGGTATCTTTGACGATACCGGAGCGTGGGGAACGGACACCCTCAAGGGGTGGATAGATGATTACGAAAGCACACGTTTCACCGCCACCGACAGCCATACGGCAGTCATCACGAGCGAGTACAATATGGAATGTGTGAAAGAGTGGCTACAACGGCAGACCCCCATTTCCGAAATGCGAGAATTTTGAACGGGATGGCGGTGTCCGCACCGCCAATACTTAAAACCCTAAAAACAAAAGATATGATAGCCAAGACGATATTACAGCAGATAGGCGGAAAACGCTTCACCGCCATGACAGGTAGCCGTGATTTCATAGATATGGGCAACGGCTTACGGATGAGCCTTGCAAGGAACAAAACAAGTGCCAACCGCCTTGACATCATCTATGACGAAGGGGCAGACCTCTACAATATGCGCTTCTACCGCAGGACGTTCAGCAAAAAGACCTTTGAGTGCAAGACAAAGGACATTGCCGTACACGAGGGTATCTATTTTGATATGCTGGAGGAAATGTTCACGATGGTGACGGGACTTTACACACGCTTTTGAGTGGCGGGGCGGCGAGAGCCGCCCTACTTTCTTTCAGTGAGCATGATGGCGGACAAAGAAAGTAGCAAAGAAACCTTTGTCCAATCTGCGATAACTAAAAAATCCGCAAGTAAAACTTGCGGAGGCTATATATTGGGTCGTTATTTTTTGGTGGAGGGGAATGATAATCTCGAACCGTTGAACTACACATTTCTGCTTCGTCTCCATTTCCCCCAACGATTTGATACGTTCAATCATTTTTGTTGTTCCTTTCTGAATTTTCCTAAATACTTTCTTCATAATTTCGCTATACTTTTTATGGTTAATAACTATGTTTTGTATTGCTCTCACAACACTTACAACTTGAAGTGTTATTTGGAAACCGATAGGCAAAAATGGCTCAACGATGTCAATTAACGAGAAAATCCTACGATAATCTATCAAGTGATAGAGCAAAAGACGTGCCAAGTTAAATATGGCACGTCTTTTGCCAGTTTTGTCAGTCCTTTTATGGGATATACAACAGCGCAAACTCCGCCTTTCTCCGTTTGAGCAGCATGGCGTGGCGTTTTCCTTTGTAGTTGCAGAAGGCTATATACTCACGGTAGATGTTCCTGTCACCAGCTTCCAGCTTCTTGATTAAGGTGCTTTTGGGGATTGTTTTGCTGCCTAACAGCTTCGCCGGTCCCACATTGTAAGCTAACGTGCCAAGCAAAATCGAATCAACCCCGAATTTACGGAACATGGCGACAAATTTGCGCAGGTCTTTCCGCAAAAGTTCATCCGCATCCCGTTTTGTCATGGTTCGTGCCGAATACTTCTCGTTTGGCAAAAGTTTGTGACCCCAACCGACGTATGGGTAGTGTTTTTCTGAGTGCCAGCCTTCAAAGTAGCGGCAGCATAAAAAAGCACGTTCCATAAGCGGCAGTCGGTAGATTGCCGCCTGCCCGTCCGTTCCCTCTTGGCGGCTGATCTGCGCGGACACAGAACAGACCGTCAGAAGTGAACAGAGCATTGTCATGAATACACGCATCATTTCAACAAGGGGCTGAAGTTGCCGATGGGAACGATGGTAAGATCGTCGTCCTTTACATTCCTGTTGTTGAAGTCAAATTCCAGTTCGTAGGAGTTGCTAAAGTTATCCTCCACCACCACGATGAAATTATGCGCCTCATCACCCGCCGCCGTGTAGTACAGGCGGAATTTTTCGTTCTCCAGCAGGTAGCGGTCGTTAGGCAGGAAGGTGATGCCGTTATCCATTTTGAGCGAGCCTTCCCCCTCGAACTGGAAATAGCGGATGGTATAGAGCGTACCCGAAAAGTCGCCCTCCTTTTTCAGTTCACAGCGGATTTCCACTGTCTGCCCCTTTACTACCTTGTTCGGCACGGGCATGACCTCCACCGTGAAGGGATAGGACTGCTGGATGTCCATGTCATCGTCACATGACACGAGGGTGAATGACATGGCGGCTATCAGGCATAACGCCACTGCCTTGAATATTGATGTTCTCTTGTTTCTGTTGTTCAGTATGTTCATTGTTCTTCGATTTTTAGATGGTTGTTTTTCTGTTTTTTCGTTGTCAGTTGCAGGTACTCGTTCAAGTCCTTGCAACCGTCATAGAGGGAGGAACGGTCGGTGACACGTTCCCCGTATCGCATGGTAAGTGCGGCAAGCGTCCGCCGTCCGGCTTCGTCACGGTCGAGGAAGCAGCCGATGCGCCCGTATCCGTCCAGCAATCCCGCCGCCTTCTCCACGTTGGCGACTGAGTTCAGCACAAGACAGTCAGCGTTACCGGTTACACCAAGCGTCACGGCAGAGAGAAAGTCCATGAAGCCCTCGAACACGAGGCACTCGTCAGCCGGGATGTCATTCGCCTTTACCAGTGATACAGACTTCGGAGGTATGCAACCCTTGAAATATCGGCTTCTGACTTCATAGCCACCTGCCATGTTCGGAAAGCCAACGGCAAAATACCGTTTCCCACGCACACCGTAGTTCAAGCGGCAGCAGTGACGGGATGCGATGGCGTAAGGGATGCCCCGTTCCTCTAAATACTCCGTCAGCAGTGAGCGGAGCAGCGGAGCGACCTCCACATCCTCAAAAACGGATTCGGTCGGCTTCGAGAGATAGACGGGCTTTTCCCATCCGGCAACCGTCATATTGGCGGCTTCCGCTATGAACTTCGCTTGCTTCATGAAGTCATCGCTTTGCAGAAACTCCCCGGCAAGCGTGAAGATGTCGCCGCCCTTGCCCAAACCGAAGTCGTACCAGAGCTGTTTCGCCACGTTCACACGGAAAGAGGATGTGCGCTCGCCCCTGTACGGGGCAAGATACCACAGCTCGTTACCGCTCCTTCTGACAGGCTCATGCCCCAGCCGTGCGAGAAAATCCGCAAGCGGCATCCTTCTGACAGCATCTATTTCCGTCCTTTCCATGCCCGTGTCAGTTGATGATGAACTTGATACCGACCCCGAACTGCGTGTGGAACTTCCGTGTGTCGCCACCCCAAAGGCAACGCTCCCGCAGGTTGGCAAGCAGGGCGATACGGTCTGCCACGTAACACTCCACATCGAGCGTCAGCGCACCGCCGTAGATGAAGGCGTCCCGGTCGTGCAGCGTGGAGCCGTCATGCAGCACCTTCTTCCCCCAATTTACCGCCTCATATCCGGCGAGAGCCGAAGCCCCGGCATAGACGAAAACAATCTTTCGGGCGTCCGACAGTATCTTGAAGTAATAGCCGCCCTCCGCCGTGAACTGCGCCACGGGTATCTTGGTGTCCTTGTAGGGATTGTTCTTCAACAGGTATTCGCCACCGAACACCCACTTGTTCCCCTTCTTCGTGTAGGTGGAGAGAGCCGCCCCGAAGCTGTACCCGCCGTCCTTGCCGCCGAGATTGAAGCCGTCCGCCATGTCCGCCCTCACCTCGATGCCCTGCATCTTCGGCAGACACCGCTGGGCGTGCGCCTGCCCTGTAAAAAGGGCAAGCGACGCGATGATTATTGCGATGTACTTTCTCATGGTCAGCGTACTTGAAGTTCGTTGATGGTACCCGCGCGTACCAAATCCTCGTTCTCAATCACGAAGGACTGGTGACGGCCGCCGTTCTTCTCGTTCAATTCCACCACGAGGCACTTGTCATCGGGGATGGTGAACTTCGCCATCGTGAAGACCGTGCGCTCGCTCTTTTTGCCCGGCACGAGGGTGGCGTAGTTCTGCGCGCGGAGCGGCAGAATAATCTGCTCCTGCACGGCAGTACGCTTCGCAACCTTCTTGTCCACGATTTTCCAAGTGATGTAGTCCACATCGAAAGGCACGTTGCTCTGGTTCTTTATCTCCGTGTGGAAATAAAGCAAGCCGTTGTGCGTGTAGATGCCTTTCAACAGGTATTGGATGCCGAAACGCTTGCAGCCGATATGCTTCACCTCGCGCTTGTTCTGTTTGTGGATGGACTTCATGATAAGGCGCACCAGCATCGGGCTTTCGCTGCCCAGCTCTTTCAGATAGATTTCCTGCGCGTTGTTCGGGCGGTTCACCGTGCTGCCGTCATGGATGAAGTCGCACATCTCCACGTTGAGCAACAGCGGTTCGGCGGCGTACTTCACGTTGAAGGTGTAGAAACTGCCGTCCTCCGTGATGACGGACATATTCGTTTCGTTGGGAAAATTCCTTACGGTAGCCTTCACACGGATGATGTTCTCCGCTCCGTCGGCTTTCCCGGCAATCAGGTCGGGCGAGCCTAAATCGACATAGCGCACCTCCGCCGGAAAAATGACGTGGACGGTCTTGTCGTAGGTCACTTCCAGACCGTGCGGCGGTATCATGCGGTCGAAGGTCAGCTTGCGTGACAGCCCGTGATATAGGTCGCCGTCCGCCTCCTTCTGCGGATAGACCTCCTTCGTCAAGGTCGGTTGTTCACTTCCGTTGGTCGTTTCAACGGTTACATTCTCCTGCGCGTTGGCAGTTATGATGCCCATAGCGAGGGCAAACATGATGATTACTTTTCTCATTACTTTTGGATTTTAGTGGTAATTTTTATTGTTTTCAATATTTTTCTTGGTAAAGCATGACCCTGTACCCGGCTTTCAGATGCACCTTGACGGTTCGCATCTTTTTGGCGATGTACTGGCTCGTGCCTTGTATCAGCCCCTTGCCCAAGTCGGAGGCGAGCTGCGCCCCGGCATTGGTGGAGATGTTGATGCTGCTTCCCAGCGAGCCGCCCATGTTGGCGGCGACCTCCCGGACGGCGTTCATCTCCATCGAGTTCGGGATGAAGATGCCGGGCTGTCCGTCCGTGTCATAGACCGCAAGCTCCACGGGGATAATCGTGCCGTCGTATTCCAGCGAGGTAATCTCGATGTCGAGCCGCTCACCCTGTATCTTGCCCGTGCCGACCACCACCGCACCCCGGGGTATTGTCCTGCCTGCCACCGCCATAGGCTCCAGCAGGCGCAGCCTTACCGTCTGCCCGTCCGTCACGCTCTGCGCCCCATGCACGCACGCCGGTATGGTGTTCCTGTCCAATACCTCCGCCGTGCCGACAGCCGTGTTGAAACCCCGGTTGCGTTCCTGCGATAAGGCGGCGACAAACTCCGCGTTACTCATAGGCTGTGAGAGTGAAGAAACTACTTGATGCTCCACCTGTCTGATAGGCATTGCCTTGTTCTTCTTCCCTTTCTGCACGGTAGTTGGCTCTGCCCTCTGTTCCGCCGATGGCTGTCCTCCGTTCTGACCGCCCATGTACTTTGCCGCCAGCTCGTAGGACTTCTCCATAAGAGCCACCTGCTCGTCCATAGAGGAAGCCTTGCCCCTCTCGCTTTCCAGTTCCGACTCCAGCGATGCGATGCGCTCCAACAATTCGTCCATCTCCGCATTGTCGTTTTTCGGCTGGTCGTAGAAGTTTCCGAGCGTGGCGTTCAGGTCACGGTAGGCGGCTGCGGAGGACTGGATGGTCTGCGGCGTGGCTGGCTTTGCCCTTTCTTCCTTGCCGCCCGGATTGGCGAGGTCGAAGTCCACTCCGTTCTCCGTTCCCGCTATCTCGCGGTCGAACATGTCGCCCAGCTGCCCGATGGCACGGTTGCGGCTCTCCTGACGCTCTTCCATCTCCCCATGCTCGTAGGCTTTCAGCTTGTCGCCGATAATCTGCCGGTTCGCCTTGTCAGCGTCGGGCATCTCGGTGTTGTATCCGTCCGTTCCCGGCGGTTGCTCCTTGCCGGAGGACGGGGCGAATATCAGCCACATCGCCCCGATGAACACCAACACCATAGCGGGCAGCACGATCATCTTCTGCCGTTTCAGCCGTTGCGCCTCTGTCAGCGGTTCGCGCTCCTTTTTCGGTTTCCCCGTTTCGGGAGCAGCTTTGTTCTCTTTCGTCGGTTCATTCTTTGTCTGTTCCATATAAATAAGGTGTTAAGTGATTGCCTGTTTCCGCCGGGGTCGGCAGTTCCACCCGTCCGGCGTGTCCCGTTTCCATATGTGAGCCGTCGTTCCTGCCGATGTCATAGACGGCTCTGCCGAAGGTGTAAAGGGCAAGCACCGCGAAGGCGGCGAACATCCCCAGCACGATGCGGCGGCGTGTTTCCGGCGGCAAGCCGTCCAGATACCCTTTGAGACTTGCCGCCAAGCGTTTCCGTTTGTCGTGGAGTTTCCAATACATGCCCCACATTGATTTTCTGATACTTTTCATGTCCTGTTACCGTTTGATAGTCTGTAAATCCTTGTTCTCAATGATGGTGAAACCCTCGATGGTAAAACCGTTCGGGTTGTCATCCGACCGCGATGCGTTCAGCAGGCGGCAGGTGGTCACGAGGCTGCGCTCGGTGACGTTGCTCTGCCGGATGATTTTCTGTGTGGCGTAGGTCACGGCACGGTAGGGATAGGCGTTGAAGTCGCACACCACGCTGTCCACCTTCAGCACTTGGTTGATGTTCCCGGCGATGATGCGGTTGTAGTACCCCTTCTCCGCGAAGTCCGAATAATAGTGGTACACGCTCTTGTCCGCCAGCAGCAAGGCACGTTTCACGTTGTGTTCAATCGCGCTTTTTTCAGGTGATAGCGTGAAGAACATCTCGTGGAAACGGCGCACATGTTCCCGTGCCTCCGCCGGGCGGTTCTGCGACAAATCCTGAGACAAGGCGAGCATCAGGCTCTTGCCGTTGTCCAGCACATAGATTTTCTCCCGTTGCTTCTCTGCGAAACGGTAGGAGTTCCACACGCTCCACACCGTCACCACGGCGCACAGCGAGAGGAAGACGATACCGAACAGGCGTATCTGCCTGAACGATGATTCGATGTTTTTAAGTGACTTAAATTCCATTGTTGTTTATTCGTTTTTAATTGTCAGTTGATTATTTCAGCAGTTTCCCGGCACGTCCGACCACGTTTCCTGCGGCTGCACCCGCCACGCTGCCCGCCATGCTTCCGGCTCGTCCCGCCATCTGGTTCACGTTGCGACCGTAACCGCCCATGCCTCCGGCTTGGATAATCCAGCCCGCAACGGTGGGAATGGTAAAGTAGCCGATGATGCCGATGCAGAGGAATACGATATACACCCCGTCGCTCGAATCCAGCGAGAAGTTCGGGTCTGCCTGCATCCGCTCGATGTCGTTTTGCAGCATCAGAACCTGTATCTTCGCCAGTATGGTGCTGAACATGTCCGATACCGGTAGCCACAGATAGACCTGTATATAGCGGCATATCCACTGCGTGAGCGTGTTTTGGAAACCGTCCCATACCGACAGGGCGAAGGCTATCGGACCGAGAATCGCCAGCACCACGAGAAAGAAGGTGCGGACGGTGTCTATCACGAGGGCGGCGGCTTGGAACAGCAGTTCGAGTATCTCGCGGAAGAAGTCGCGGATGCTCTTCTTCATGTTGTACATTCCCCGGTCGATATACATTCCCGCCATCGTCACCATGTCGGAGGGCGACCAGCCGAGTTCCTCCAGTTGCTTGTCAAATTCCTCGTTGGACACGAGGTAGGCGGTTTCGGGGTTGCGTACCATCGCCTCGTATTCCAGTTTGTCCTTCTGCTCCCGGTATCGGTTCATGTCCAGCGTTTCCGCCTCCAGCATCTTTGCCGTGCCCTGTACGACGGGTGAGAGGATGCTGTTTATCGTGCCCAGCACCACAGTCGGGAAGAACATGATGCACAGACCGATGGCAAAAGGACGGAGCATCGGGAATACGTCTATCGGTTCAGCTCTCGCCAGCGACTGCCATACCCGGTAGGCGACGTAGAACAGCGCACCCAGCCCGGCGATGCCTTTCGCCACACCAGCCATGTCCCCACACAGCGGCATCATCTGCTCATAAAGTGAACGTAAAATCTGATGAAGGTTGTCGAACTTCATAGGCTACCAGTATCTTTCGTTCATGTTCCCGTACAGCCCCATGATGCGGTCGAGGTCGTTCTTCTTTTTCGCACGCAGGTAACTCACGGAGATGTTCTTGTTCGTGTAGTAGCTCACGAGGTTGCGGTAACGCTTCATCTTCGAGTGGCAGCGTTCCACCACGTCCATGCGCTCCTTGTCGGTCATGGAGAGCGTGGTGATGTTCACCACGTTCCTGAGTTCCGTCAACACTTCGTTGCTTTCCTCCAGCAGTTTCGTGTAGCCGAAAGCGATTGCGGAAAGCTCTTCGGGTCTGAAATTCCCGTCACGGAGCATCCGTTGGAAACTGTTCACATAGATGTCTGTGATGTCGCCCACCATCAGGATGGTCTGCTGCACCTTGCGGGCGTCCTTGACCAGATTGTTCACCGATTTGAGGGCATCGTAATACTTCTTGCCCTGCTGATAGATTTTCACCGTCTCCTGAAAGTTGCTCACCATGTTCGTGGCGGTCTTGGAGGTATGGATGATGTTTTTGGAGGCATTGATGATGCCCTGCGCTAGATTGCCCGGATCGCTTACGACCCACTGTGCGCTTGCCCTGCCCGCGAAAAGCAGGCACAGGCAGATAATCATTGTTATTCTTGTTCTCATGTTACTTTGGATTTTAGTGGTTGTTATTCTTCGGTCGGATGTCCCGGCTGCGGCTTCACCCGCACATAGTCCCCGTTTGGCGAGAAAGTCAGCACATCCGTGGCCTCGTTGTAGGACACGTCGATGCGGAAGCCGGTGTTCATGAACAGGTTGCCGTTCTCCTCCTGCAAGAGATAGGTTTCCGGCTTGAGCTTGCGGCGCAGACCGCTACGACGGAACACCGTCACTTTGTAGGCTTCGCCCTCCTTGTAGATAAGCACGTCAGGTTTTCCCTCCACGCTCTCCCAGTTCCCGCACAGCATGTCGCGGCGGTTGTCGGCCACGTCGCAGGATTGCAGCATCATGACCGCCAATCCGATAAGGCACTTGCTGACTTGCAGCATTTTCACTTTTGGTAAATTCATACGCGTTTTTCTTTTTTGGTTGATACATTCTGTTTTTTAGTTATTCCTTGTTTCTCCGCCTTTCGGCAAGCTGCCGGATGGCGGCTTCGATGTCGTCGCCCAGCTTCTCCGCCAGACGGTAAACCTCCACTTTTTCCGTTTCCTCGGTGGTGTACGCCAGATACTCTTCCGCGCTGACCTCCGTGGCATAGACCGCCGACTGCGTGCCGCCCAAGCCTATCCACACCTCCTTGTAGAGCCGTGAAGGGTTGTTCGCCATGTTGATGGAGAGTATCTGCGACTTCTCCTTTTCCGTCAGTCCGAGCAACGCCTGTATCTGGTCGAACTTGTTCATATATTTCCTTTGGTCAAGCAGGATTTTACAATCCGAGTTGTTGATAATGCTCTCTTTGACCACCGGAGAACTGATAATGTCGTCCACCTCCTGCGTCACCACGATTGCCTCGCCGTAATATTTTCTGACCGTCTTATACATATAGCGCAGATATTCAGCCATGTTCGCCGATGAGAGGGCCTTCCAAGCCTCTTCCACGATAAGCTGTTTCCGCACGCCTTTCAGCCGCCGCATCTTGTTGATGAAGGCTTCCATGATGATGATGGTCACGACGGGGAACAGTTCGCGGTTTTCTTTAATCGAATCTATCTCGAAGACGATGAACCGCTTGCCGAGCAGGTCGATGTTCTCCGTGGAGTTGAGCAGGAAGTCGTAGCGTCCGCCCCGGTAATACTGCCGCATGGTGGTGAGCATGTTGTCGATGTTGAAGTCGGACTTCTCCACCTTGATGTCACGCTGTGCCAGTTCCTTGCGGTAGTCGTCACGCATATACTCGTAGAAGGTGTTGAACGACGGCACGATGCTACGGTCGGATTGGATGCGCTCAATATAGGCACTCACGGCACTGCCCAGCTCGCCGCTCTCCGTCTTTGTCACCTTGTCGTCCTCCGACTTCCAGAGCGTCAGCAACAGGGTCTTGATGCTGTCCTTCTTCTCCACGTCGAAGATGTAATCGTCGGTGTAGAACGGGTTGAAGCTGATGGGCTTATCTTCCGTGTAGGTGAAATACACACCGTCCGCTCCGCCTGTCTTGCGTCGGATCATGCCGCACAAGCCCTGATAGGAGTTTCCCGTGTCCACCAATACCACATGTGCGCCTTGCTCATAATATTGGCGCACGAGGTGGTTCATGAAGAAAGACTTGCCGCTGCCCGAAGGACCCAGCACGAACTTGTTGCGGTTGGTCGTGATACCTCGCTTCATGGGCAGGTCGGAGATGTCAAGGTGCAGCGGTTTTCCCGTGAGCCTGTCCACCATCTTGATGCCGAAGGGCGAGAGCGAGCTGCGGTAGTTGGTTTCCTCTGTGAACAGGCACACCGCCTGTTCGATGAAGGTGTGGAAACTCTCTTCCGCCGGGAAGTCCGCCGCATTGCCGGGTATCGCCGCCCAGTAGAGTGTCGGGCAGTCGATGGTGTTGTGGCGCGGCACGCATTCCATGCTTGCCAACTGGCTGCCCACGTCGTTCTTGATATGCTTCAGTTCCTCCGCATCGTCGCTCCACGCCATGACGTTGAAGTGTGCCCGTACCGAGGTCAGTCCGTAGGAATGGGCTTCGTTCAGGTATTGGTCTATCCACTCGCGGTTGATGCTGTTGCTCCTTGAATAGCGAGATAGCGACTGCATGTTACGGGCGGACTTCTCGAACTTCTGCAAGGTTTCCTCACTGTTGTCTATCAGCACATACTGGTTGTAGATATGGTTGCAGGAGAGCAGAAGCCCCACCGGGGAGGCGAATGACAGTCGGCAGTCACTCCGGTCGGTGGAGAGCTTCTCGTAACGGGTGTCGGTAGCCACCTTGCCCGGCAGGTCTTCCGCGTCGGAGAGGGTGTGCAGACACAGGCGGTTGTCGCCGATGCGCATCTCCCTTGCCGAAAGCTCGATGTCCTGCAAGGTGGTGTCACCTTCCGGCATGAGCGAGAAGTAGCGTTCAATAAGTCCCGTCTTTCCCTCAGTACCCACAATCTCATCGGTGGAGAGGCGGCGCAGCCTGACAAGCCCGCTGTCGTTCATGATGCGCTCGAACTGTTCGCAGGCTTCCAAGAACTTGGTCGTGGTTTCCCTGTCCAGCTCCTTCGGGATGATATGTCCCCGGCACAGCGTGCTGAAATTGCTCTGCATCCGGTTACGCTCCTTTGTTGTCTTGGTCAGGTAGAGGTAGCAGGTGTGTTTCAGGTACGGACGCTCGTTGAAGTGACGCTCGAAAGAGCGGCTTAAAAAGCTCATGTCGTCCTTCTGAAGCTCCGGTTTGTAGCGTTCCTTGATGAACCAGTCCTGTTTGTGGACGACGGAGTAGTCCGGCAGCACCTTGATAGCCTTGCACCAGCAACTGTGTATCGCCTCGTACTCCGCACCCGTCACGGTGTAAAGTTCCGGTAGTTCCACCTCGAAAGCCACCGTGATGTCGGCGTCCTTTGAGATGATGCAGCCATGCTCCACCGCTAAAAGTGGGAACCTGTTTTCCAGTGTTGTCATTTTCGATGTATTCCTCATTGTCTTTCTTCCTTTCGTTGTCGTTTGAACAGACGGGTTATCCGCCGCCGGTTGATAAGGTATCGGGGATGGCTCCGTGCCGCTCCTAATTTCATCAGCCCGTGTTCGCCGTACCGGGCGTTCAGCGCGAAGGTCTGCCATACGAGGACGGAAGACGATGCCGCGCCGAAGCCGATACATATCCACTGGTCGATGCCGACCATATAGAGGATGACGAACAGGACGAAGAGAGCCAGCAGACCTCCGCAGAAGATGAAGAGGTACTGTGCCTTCAAGCCCTTGAACTCTACCGGACGGCCGATACCCTTGTTGATTGGGTATTCAGCCATACATTATTTATTAAAGGAAGAATGAGCGCAGGATGGTGGCGGCAACAATCAGGAAGATGCACGCGCCGAACCACGAGGCGGCTGTCTTGCTGGTGTCGGGGTCGCCCGATGAAAACTTGCCGTACACTTTTACGCCCCCGATAAGCCCGACGACTGCACCGATGGCGTATATCAGTTTAGTTCCGGGGTCGAAATAAGAACTCACCATAGAGGTGGCTTCGTTGATGCCCGCGATGCCGTTTCCCTGCGCGAAAGCGGAGGCGGTTGCGGCGATGACAAGTGCCGCGGAGAGGATTGCTTTTCTGTTTTTCAAGATGTTCTTGTTCATAAACTGTTCTTGTTTTTTGCCGTCAAAAGGGTGGATGGTCCTTTGTCGGGCGGTTGATACTTTGTTTCTTTACTTTGGTTTTAGTGGATGCCCGTTTGTTTCCACGGACGTGGGCGTGTCCGTTGCGGATGGGGATGCGCCTTGCGTTTCCTCGCCGCGTGGGTTGATGTCATTCTTTCATGTTCATTTCTTTTATTGTTGTCATACATAGTTGCGAATGTCGAACTCCTCGATGTTGTCCGGCACGACGAACTCCTTTTCAGATTTCTTCAGCCGAATCTCGATAAGCCCCTTGATGCGGATGCCTATCTCCGAAGAGCCTTCCATCATTTTCTCGTACAACTCCGTGCCCTCCATGTCGGTGAACACCTTAGCCGCCTTTTCACGTTCCGCCTGTGTCGCGTCCGGGTTTTTGGCGGTCTTGCAGGCGTCGTCAATCTCGTCAAAGCTGCTGCCCGAAGCCCGTGGCGTGTCCGAGGCGTCCTCTTCCGGTTCGTCGTCCCCGTATCCCAGTTCCTCCGGCGGTATGCTCGTGAAGGTCTCATCGAGTTTTTCCTCCGGGACTTGTGCCGGGCGGGATGCGTTTCCCGTTTTTCCGTCGTCAAAAGTAGCCTCTTCCTCCGACAGCTCAATGCCTTTTTCAATAGTGGCGGCTTCTTGCGTCGGTATGGCAGCGGTTGTCCGGGTGGATGCCATCCTGAAACGGCTCTTGCCGATGATGTCCGCCTTTTCCGCAGGGACTTCCTCGTGTGCCGCTATGCGTTTAGCCTCATTCCCGTCCAGTGACCGCCATAATCCGACAATGCCCTTGAAGAAGCGGACAATCCGCGTGTCCATGATGCGCTCGTAAAGGAGCAGGAACAGGAACCAGAGGTTGCAGCCGACCGATACCGCCAGCAGAATGTCTGTCATGCTGATTGTGTAATTCATATCCTTCCGTTTTTGGTTAGAATACTGAATTGTAATTTCGGGCATAAAGGCTCTTTATCGCATCTTCGCACTGGTTGAAGTGGTGCGTCAGCACATGGTCGATGTAAGCGGACAGCGTAAGCCGGTCATGCCCGATTACACGGGTGATACGCATGATACGCTCGTGGTACTCCGGGCGCACATACGCCATCTTCCCCTCACGTGCCTTTACTTCCGGGTCGCGGATGAACAGGCGTTCATAGTCCTTCTCACTGCATTTGCCGCTTACCGGGACAGGCGACAGTATTTCCACACTCGCCTGCACTTGGGTAAACATACCTCCGCAGTCTTGCTGTGGTCTTTTTTCATTCGGTGTCATTTCTTTTTCCATTTTCAAATCAGATCTTCACGTTGTTTCTTGTACAGTTCGTTGATTCTCTCCTTGTGCTGTTCCAGATGCTGGCGCAGCACGGTATCCACATATCCGCCTACTGAGATTTCCCCTCCGGCGATGTCGTTCACGATTCTGAGGATCTTGCCGTGGACGTCACGGCTGATATAGACACATTGGCGGGTCTTTATCTCGTTGCGGCGCAGGAATAGCTCGTTGTAGTCCTCGTCCTGCCTTTTCCGGCGTCCACTTTCCCTCTGCGCTTTTTCCCGTGTTACGGGTTGCACAGGAGATGGTTCCGGTGCGGCGGTGTCCTCTTCGGTCGGTGCAGCTGCGGGTACTTCCTGTGCGGGGCGCAGTGTCCCGTCCTGTGTGCGCCGCCCGATGGAGGCTAACAGCAGTTCCTCGTCGATGCCTTCCGTGTTCACTTTCCTGCTGCCCATGCTCACTGCGGTCTGATGATGTCGCTTATCTCTTCGGAAAACTCTCGGATGCCACTCCCTTTCAGCAGTGCCGTGTCCATCGGGAAGATGGTGGAGCGGAAAACGCTCTTGCGCTCTTCCGAAAGGTCACGGCGGAACTTCTTGCTGTCGGGCAAGCGGGTGGAAAGTACCGGAAAGCCCATTTCGGCTATCACTTCCTCGTAGATGCCGTACAAGTCGTTCCTCTCCCTGCCGTCCACCATCGTCCAGAACAGATGCAGCCCCTTTGTTTTCGCCTGTCCGGTAGTCATCAGCCTGTCGCGGAACATCGTGACGAATTTCAGGGTACTCTCCACGACAAAGCGGTCGGCACTCAGCGGAGTGAAAATGTAGTCCATCTGCGAGAGCGTCTTTATCACGCCGTTGCTTCGGAGTGTGCCGGGCATGTCGAAGAACACCACGTCGGGTTTCACGTCCTCAGTGGCAATCATCCTCTCGGCATCGTCGAGGGCGTTCACCGCATTGCTTTTGACGATGGTGTAGGCGTTCTTTTTGATCCGGCGGAAATGGTCGCAAGCGAGAGCCTTGAAGTAGGTGCTGCTGTCGATAAGCCCCATTTCGTGTTCGCGCAGCCCGTGGATGCTGTGCTGCGGGTCGTCGCAGTCCACGACGGCGACATTGTAGCCTTTCACGTTGTGCAGGTAGCTGGCGGCAAGTGCCGTGACAGTGGATTTGCCGATGCCACCTTTCTGTGTTGCGAATGCAACGAAGATTTCCTTACTCATAGTTCCATTTATTTTAATTGTTGATGATTTGTTTTTCTGTTTCCATACGGATTTGGCTGTCGCACCATCCGCTTCCGTGACTACACACGCAGGCGGGTCGTCGCGTATCCGGTTCTGTGGTGAAGCGGTGCGTCGGACAAATGGTGATTGACGACATTGCGTCATGAAGTCATTGAATCCATACGTCACCGAATTGTCGGAGAACCGGGTTTCCGACGGTTCGGGTATCCGTTTCGGCAAGTATCCGAAGAAGCGGATTTCCGGGTATTTGAATGTTCCGTTTATCATATCTTCAAATCGTTCGTTTCTTGAATCATGCTGCAAATAAACAAGTATATTTTGGAACCTGTATCACTTCTCCGGCAAGTGGCGGCACGTTGCGCCGGTTGGCAGTCATTGACCGGGTCAAGCATCTGTCCGATACCGCTTTAAGGGCGTAACTTTGCACCCGGACAGCAGGGTTCGCCGATGACGCGCGGCCCGGAGTCCTGAAAGGTATTTTCCCAATCCGTCCCCTGACGGATTTTTATGTTCACCTGAACATAGCAAGATGTCTTTTCAGCCGCTCAAAATATTTTGAGCAGCCACGAAAAGCACTTGCCCTTGCAGGGGGCGGGCTTTCCCTCCGAAGTCGGGAAGCCTTTCAGAACTGCGGTGCTGTAATCCGAAGCGGCGGCTTATGCCGTCAATCCGCTAAATCCAAAGTAATATGAAAGAGAAAAGGAAAAGCAAATCAGGGAGAAATCCCAAACTTGATCCGGCGGTGTACCGGTACACCGTCCGTTTCAACGAGGAGGAACACAACCGTTTCCTCGCCATGTTCGGAAAATCGGGTGTCTATGCACGGTCTGTTTTCCTCAAAGCGCACTTCTTCGGGCAACCGTTCAAGGTGCTGAAGGTGGACAAGACGTTGGTGGACTATTACACCAAACTGTCGGATTTTCATGCACAATTCCGTGCCGTGGGTACGAATTACAACCAAGTCGTGAAGGAACTGAGGCTGCATTTTTCAGAGAAAAAGGCGATGGCGTTGCTCTACAAATTAGAGCAACACACCGTCGAACTCGTGAAACTGAGCCGCCGGATTGTGGAACTTTCAAGGGAAATGGAGGCAAAATGGTCGCAAAAATCAGTGTAGGAAGTTCGTTGTACGGCGCGATTGCCTACAACGGGGAGAAGATTAACGAGGCGCAGGGGCGGCTTCTCACCACCAACCGCATCTACAATGACGGTTCGGGAACGGTGGACATAGGCAAGGCGATGGAGGGTTTTCTCACCTTCCTGCCACCGCAGATGAAGATCGAGAAGCCGGTGGTGCATATCTCTCTCAACCCGCACCCGGAGGATGTGCTGACCGATATTGAGTTGCAGAATATCGCCCGCGAGTATCTGGAAAAACTCGGTTTCGGAAACCAGCCTTATCTTGTATTCAAGCACGAGGACATCGACCGCCACCACCTGCACATCGTGACGGTCAACGTGGACGAGAACGGGAAAAGGCTCAACCGGGATTTTCTCTACCGCCGCAGCGACCGTATCCGCAGGGAACTGGAACAGAAGTACGGATTGCATCCGGCAGAACGTAAAAATCAGAGATTGGATAATCCGTTGCGCAAGGTGGCCGCATCGGCAGGTGATGTGAAGAAGCAGGTAGGCAACACCGTGAAGGCTCTGAATGGGCAGTACCGTTTCCAGACGATGGGCGAATACCGTGCGCTCCTTTCCTTATATAATATGACGGTGGAGGAAGCGAGGGGCAACGTGCGCGGACGGGAGTATCACGGGCTGGTCTATTCCGTCACGGACGACAAGGGTAACAAGGTGGGCAACCCGTTCAAATCCTCGCTTTTCGGGAAGTCCGCAGGCTATGAAGCCGTACAGAAGAAGTTTGTCCGTTCCAAATCGGAAATCAAGGATAGGAAACTGGCAGACATGACGAAACGCACCGTCCTTTCCGTGCTGCAAGGCACTTATGACAAGGACAAATTTGTATCCCAACTCAAAGAGAAGGGCATCGACACCGTACTGCGCTACACAGAGGAAGGGCGCATCTATGGGGCTACCTTCATCGACCACCGCACGGGATGCGTGCTGAACGGTTCGCGCATGGGTAAGGAGCTTTCGGCGAATGCCTTGCAGGAACACTTCACCCTGCCATACGCCGGACAACCGCCGATACCGCTATCCATCCCTGTGGATGCTGCGGACAAGGCACACGGGCAGACCGCCTACGACAGTGAAGATATATCGGGCGGTATGGGCTTGCTCACTCCCGAAGGTCCGGCGGTAGATGCCGAGGAAGAGGCTTTCATCCGGGCGATGAAGCGCAAAAAGAAGAAAAAACGCAAGGGCTTGGGTATGTAATCAGAGTATCAACAATTAAAAAATCAATGTATGTCACAACAAGAAGACGATTTGAGGGCATTGGCGAAAATCATGGATTTTCTGCGTGCCGTGAGTATCATTTTAGTGGTCATGAACGTGTACTGGTTCTGCTACGAAGCCATCCGGCTGTGGGGCGTGAACATCGGCGTGGTGGACAAAATCCTTCTGAACTTCGACCGCACGGCGGGGCTGTTCCATTCCATTCTCTACACGAAGCTGTTTTCCGTCCTTTTGCTTGCCTTGTCCTGTCTGGGTACGAAGGGTGTCAAGGGTGAGAAAATCACTTGGGGGAGAATCTGGACAGCATTTGCCGTCGGGTTCGTGCTGTTTTTCCTGAACTGGTGGTTGCTGCCCCTGCCGCTGCCGCTTGAAGCGGTGACGGGACTGTATGTCCTTACCATTGGAACGGGCTATGTCTGCCTGTTGATGGGTGGTCTGTGGATGAGCCGCCTGTTGAAACACAATTTGATGGAGGATGTTTTCAACAACGAGAACGAGAGTTTCATGCAGGAAACGAGGCTTATCGAAAGCGAGTATTCGGTCAATCTGCCGACACGTTTCTATTACAGGAAACGCTGGAACAACGGTTGGATCAATGTAGTTAATCCCTTCCGTGCGTCCATCGTGTTGGGTACGCCGGGCAGCGGCAAGTCCTATGCCGTGGTAAACAATTTTATCAAGCAACAGATTGAAAAGGGCTTTAGTCAATACATCTACGATTTCAAGTATCCCGACCTATCTACTATTGCCTACAACCATTTGCTGAACCACCCGGACGGCTACAAGGTAAAGCCGAAGTTCTATGTGATCAACTTCGACGACCCGCGACGCTCTCATCGGTGCAATCCCATTCACCCGGATTTTATGGAAGATATTACGGATGCCTATGAGAGTGCCTACACAATAATGCTCAACCTCAATAAAACGTGGGTGTGACCTGTAAAGTCACGTAATTGATTGTTAGACAGTGATATTAATTGCATGATTTAACCCGCTGTTCCGTCAGCGGTAGCCTACTATAAGGTGCATCTCCAGTGATGGGTTGTGCCAAGCTTATAGGACAAAGTACACTTTCCGAAAGGACAAGACTGAACCGTGAGGGAATGTCAAGGACGGTTAGTATCATACCGTTGAGTGGCGAGGCTGGATAGCATGGTTAACGTAAGTGAACTGACTTTAGCCGTCGTAAGGTTTGAAGGAGCGCAAGATACTTTAGCTCTCACCAAAAGGTAAGCAGTCGGATAACCCTTGCCCATGTTGGGGTTACACGGACACAGCACTGCCGGCGGACTTGGCAGAACCTAAACTATCCGTTTGTCAATTACGTGGAACAGGGCAAGCCTGTATCTCTCTCGTAAGAATGCGAGTAAGCGAACCGCAAGGCAAGCCGAATGGGGTGCAGGTATGAGATAACGGAAAAAGCGAATGCCACCCTGTAATGGGGTGGATACGGATTGAATCAACATCACGGGTTGTTATTGGTGACATCATCCGACACGAAAGTGGGCAGACTTCCGTATATGGTAACTCTTTACAAGATAACTTTTAGAACTTTCAAAAGGAGGAAAGCAAATGAACGAAACTAAAACATCGTGTGCGCCTGCTGATAGTAGGAATCTAACTTGGGACGGCATGGACTGGTCCAAGTGTGAAGCCTATGTCCGAAAGCTACAAGCGCGTATTGTAAAGGCTCAAAAGGAAGGCAGACATAACAAGGTGAAAGCCTTGCAGTGGATGCTGACCCACTCTTTTTACGCCAAGGCATTGGCGGTAAAGAGGGTTACTTCCAACAAAGGGAAGAAAACGTCTGGAGTAGATAAACAGCTTTGGGATTCTCCCAAGCGCAAGTACAAAGCAATCGGTGAACTGAAACGTCGTGGTTACAATCCGCAGCCGCTTCGTAGGGTTCACATCAAGAAAAAGAACGGTAAACTCCGACCGTTGGGAATACCGACAATGAAAGACAGGGCGATGCAGGCATTATATCTCATGGCATTGGAACCGATAGCCGAAACGACAGGCGACCGCTTTTCTTATGGTTTCCGCAAGAAACGCAGGACAATGGACGCTATCCGTCAGATTGATACGGTTCTAAACCGCCAGCATTCCCCCGAATGGATTTTGGAGGGAGACATTAAAGGCTGCTTCGACCATATCAGCCACGACTGGCTTCTTAATCATATCCCTATGGATAAGACGATACTCAGAAAATGGCTGAAATGTGGAGCTGTATTCAATGGCAAACTATTTCCGACAGAAGAGGGTACACCACAAGGAGGTATCATATCACCGACACTTGCAAATATAGCACTTGACGGACTTCAACCACTCTTGGCTGAAAGATTCAAAAGATTATGGCGCAACAATAAGACATTCCACTACAAGGTAAACCTTATTCGTTATGCGGATGACTTTATAATCACAGGTCGAGATAAGGAGCTATTGGAAAACGAAGTCAAACCTATCGTGATAGAATTTCTCAAAGAAAGAGGGCTGACCTTATCCGAAGAGAAAACTACCATTACGAACATATACGACGGTTTTGATTTCTTAGGTTTCAATGTGAGGAAGTTTGGCAAAAGGCTATACACATCCCCGTCCAAAGATGCACAGAAACGCTTCAGGGCAAAAATCGGTGACATCGTTAAAGGACATAAAATGTGTAAGCAGGAATCGCTGATACGAATGCTTAATCCTGTAATCACAGGTTGGGGCAACTATTACCGATATGGTGCATCAACCGATGCTTTTCATGGTTGTGACAATCACATTTACAATCTCACGAAGAAATGGGCTTTACGTCGCCATCCAAAGAAACGCAAGTCTTGGGTTGCAGACAAATATTGGCATGAAATTCGGGGGCGTAAATGGACGTTTGCATGGAAATATGAAACCAAGAGCAAGAAAGTGAACTACCTGACCCTTAAAAGGTTGTCGGATATACATTATACCCCGTACAAGCAAATCAAAGGTGAGGCAAACCCTTTCGACCCGGAATACGATGATTATTTCTTTCAGCGAAAGGAGCAACAAATGCTGGAATCTCTCAAGGGACGTAAGTCTCTCTTATATTTATGGAACAAGCAGAACCGGATTTGTCCGTTATGTGGCAAGGAAATAGATTGTACAAAAGCATGGAACGTCAACGAAATATCTGTTGGTGGTTCGATTGTACGGCAACTTGTCCACAACAACTGCTACAAGCGAAATAAACGAAAATGTTGAAAGTATGAGCCGATTTCTAACAACAAATAGAAATATTGAGTTGCTTGAGCCGTATGAGGGGAAACTCTCATGTACGGTTCTTAGGGGAGAAGGGGGCAGCAATGCCCTTGACTTACCCGATGTGCAAAAGCAGGGCGACTTCTTCGTGGAGTCACCTATCATTCTGTTTGCCAGTATTATCTGGTATCTCAAAATCTATCAGAACGGGAAGTTTTGCACGTTTCCCCATGCTATCGAGTTTCTGAACCGCCGTTACGAGGATATATTTCCGATACTGACCTCTTATCCGGAGCTGGAGAACTACCTTTCGCCGTTCATGGATGCGTGGCTTGGAGGGGCTGCGGAGCAGCTCATGGGTCAGATAGCGTCGGCAAAAATCCCGCTTTCGAGGATGATTTCACCGCAGCTCTACTGGGTGATGTCAGACAGCGAGTTTACGCTGGACATCAACAATCCCGAAGAGCCGAAAATCCTCTGCGTGGGTAACAATCCCGACCGTCAGAATATCTACGGTGCGGCACTCGGTCTGTATAATTCCCGTATCGTGAAGCTCATCAACAAGAAGGGGATGCTGAAGTCATCGGTCATCATCGACGAGTTGCCCACAATATACTTCAAAGGGTTGGACAATCTTATAGCTACCGCCCGAAGCAACAAGGTTGCCGTGTGTCTGGGCTTTCAGGATTTCAGCCAGTTAGTGCGTGACTACGGGGACAAAGAGGCGAAAGTGGTGATGAACACTGTCGGCAATATTTTCTCCGGTCAGGTGGTGGGGGAAACAGCCAAGACGCTCTCCGAGCGGTTCGGTAAGGTGTTGCAGAAACGGCAGTCCATCTCCATCAACCGGCAGGATGTTTCCACCTCCATCAACACGCAGATGGACGCGCTCATTCCACCGAGTAAGATTTCCGGGCTTACGCAGGGAATGTTTGTCGGTTCTGTATCCGACAACTTCAACGAGCGTATCGAGCAGAAGATTTTTCATTGCGAGATTGTGGTGGATGCCGAAAAGGTGAAACGGGAAGAAAGTGCCTACAAGAAAATTCCCGTCATTACAAACTTCACGGACGAGGACGGCAACGACCGCATGAAGGAAACGGTGCAGGCGAACTACCGGCGCATCAAGGAAGAGGTGAAGCAGATTGTGCAGGAGGAACTGGAGCGTATCAAAAACGATCCGGTGCTGTGTAAACTGCTACCAGATAATGAGACTGTCTAACAAGTCCCCAAAATTGAAAATTATCCCTATCGAAGTTTGAAGTGACCCCCAAAAGTTGGATACAATTTTTTTGGGGGGCACTTCAGTTCTGACGGGTAAAATCGTAAAATTCGGACTTGTTAGACAAATACTTACGCGGTTTCAACCTCAGGTACTGAATCTATCGAATTGACAAATTTAACCAATTGCGGATCTGAATCTTTTTGTATGAGGTTTCGGAGACTCTTTTTCAATTCATAAGCATCATCCCCTGCTGTATTTATTAAATCCATATAAAAATCTTTGTTTTGCAGAATCAATGAACGGCATGCCCCATCGGAAATTACAGGTTTCACTATTTTATCAATAACGTCTCCAGCTTGACTTTTCAAATTACCATGCGATCTAAGCCATGTTTCGAAAAATTGAAACTTTATTGCATTGATAGTCTTTTTACCGATGCAGAAATCATTTCTTATATCGGTAACTGTCGATTTAATTTTTCGTTTATCCAATCTTTCAACTATATTCTTGAAACAATTAGGGAAAGGATTCAAACTTTGAGTTCCAGAAGCAATATCCATCAGAATCTTTTTGCCAAATTCAGTCAAGTTATCTGGCAAGGATTTGATTTTAGCCAGTAAATGTTTTATTGCGACAAACCAATAATATGATGTATGTGCTGTTCTTTGGGCGTATAATGTATCAACACTTATTTCAGACAACGCTTCGAACGCTATTTTATTGATATGATCGGTCAGGACATTGCTTATTTTAGTGGTCAAATCGTAAAAAGATGCGTCAGGAATTACATCTTTAATATTGTTCTTAGTGATATACTTATCCAAATCGGTATTCCACTCTGCTAAATGCTCGATAAATACCTCATCCGTTACACCTATTCTGTTCTTAATATCTTCAAATTGGGGCAATATGTCTGAGAGCAATAATTTATAGCCAAGTTTATGATTTACCATGTATTGTAGTGTTTCATTTAATAGCGGTATATTCCATCCCACACTATTTACTAATAAGTCTCCATGATCCACATAATAGTCCATGAGTTCTGCAACATATTTTATATCTCCACCCTCTATTAAGGAAACGGAATGACCATGTGCCAATTGCATGGCGACTAAATCGTAATATCCAGACTCTTTAATGTTTCGGCCATCAGTTTCTAATTCAGAATGCAACTGATTTATGTAGGTTGAATCTAACGTTACAGGTAAAGGTCTTTCTTCGTCAGATGCCAATAAACGATAGGTTGTAAATATAGCCCCTATATTATCTTTATTTACATTCTGTTCATCAATGCAATTCGTGATCGCTTGCAAAAGCGTTGGAAACGTATAGGTAGAATTATCTTTTAACGTTTTTACAATATCTGCATGGTCGAAATTATCGGGTAGTAAGTTTGCCAAATAATTATCGAGCGCCTCCGAATTTGTTGCTACTTGATAATATTTATATGCTTTAGTTGTCGCGTTATCCCGATAGGCAGCATCTGTTGCATTTGCAGCTTGAATATAATCGATAAATGTATTTGGCTTGACTGTTTTTGCTTCAATCAATGACGTAAAATCGCACGCCAACTTATTTTGCGCAATAAACCTGTCTATTGCATCTAACGTTTTGAAATAGTCGCCGCCATTGAAGTCATTGAACCGAACTATCTTCTTATATAATTGAGCAATCACATGGTTTTGGCTTTCCGTGTCTAAATGCAACAGCAGTTCTTGGTATTCGACAGGGAACACCTGCTTCTCTATGGATTCTTTTAATTTCAATTGTGCTATTCTTTGCCATACACGCAGAATAACATCGCTCTTTCGAGTTAATTTATGCAAACAATGTATAATCTTATCGATAAGCGCATTGTCCATACATTGTATAACTTCTTCTAATACAGTGTCAAATTGTTTATTAGTCTCTGCATATTGATTTATGTCGTGGTCTTCTTCTCCGTTGATGCAGCCTTCAATATATTTTTTCAATGGAATTTGTCGAGCATCTTCAACATCGACACCATATACCAAAGCTGCAATTTCGCGTTGTGTTTGCAGATCATTGTTAATTATTGTTTGAATGCCATTCAGATAGTCGCCGGACAATATTTGTTCTACTGGATTTGCCAGAATATCCGTCTTCTTCAAACAGAACAATGCTATGTTTATCATCAAAATTTCGTTACACCACTCTTGTTTAAGAGCGACCATCTCATTGATATATGATATAATTTCCCTAACATTGGCATTAGGATTTACCAATCTGAATATCCGATTTATAGTTTCTTTCGCTTCATTTTCTGTTTCTCCAAATGCTTCAACAAACAGTTTGTTGAATATACTTCGATAGTCGGTAATAACAGGAGGAGCAACACGATAAACAATAGGGAAAGTTTTATTGATAAAATACTTGGTCAGTTGTTTCGTTTGTTCGTCGGTCTCATCTCCGAATGCACAAGCTAAATGTGTTTCATCGAAAGGAATAACAGCCCAAACATTTTCAAAACCGCTATCGGCGAAGAACGTATGGATAGAAGACCATAATTCTTTTACTTTTTCAGCGGGGAGACGATCCATGTTGTCAAAAACAAGGACTAATTTACGTTGTCCTTTTTCCTTGATAAAATCAGAAATGTCTTGCATCCATGTTTTGAACTCGTAAACCGTTGGTTCGTCTTCGCTCAAAGTCTCATAGCAAACGTCCTTTTCGACTTTATCTTGATAAATAGCTAACATATAACTCCATCCATATTTATGATCTTTGCTATATGCCCATTTCCAAACGCACAATGCAATAAGAACTGGCAGTGCAGCTATGATAATAGACAATAAAGAAAACCACCATGTTGTGGGTGTAGGTTTTACTGCATACGCAATAAATGTAAATATCGGAGTTAAAACTGCAACCAAAAATGCCGCAACCATACCATTACTGATAAGGGGATATTTTTCGGTTACGGTCTCCGTTTTACGGGCTAATAAATATTTCAGCTTTTCAGACCATGATACGGTTTTCGTACCTCCACCTTTGACTTTTATTGTTGCATTTCCAGATAGGATACCATCATCAATAAGTTTGCTTGTAAGCAATTCCAATATAGAGCGGCGTTGCAAGTCCTCTTGATGTCCCCATGCGTCATACTCAAAAAAGTAATAGTCGTCTGATAATTCACGTTCCAACATTTTAACCACGTTGGATTTTCCAGATCCCCAAATACCTTCGATGCCGATAATTCGAGGTAAAGTACATTCCTCATCCAATGAATCATTCTGACAAAAATGGCGAGCAATAGTTTTTGCCAACCTTTCTTGCGAACCTCCATCGAATTTGTCAATACCACACGGTTTATTTTGGATAAACCGCGGATATTGCTGTTTGGATTGTAGTTTTGTTTCCATATACGTAATTTATTGATTATACGAACTCCAAATAATTCTCCCGATTTACCACATGAAACTCGGCATAGGGATAGGCTTCTTGGAAGGCTTTCGGTGCGGCCGGCATTTTATTTCCCCACTTGAACTCCAAGGCGGTAAGACTGTCGGCACTCTCCTCAATCAGGTCGATTTCCTGTTTGTCGTAGGTGCGCCAGAAATAGAACTCCCTGTGCAGTCCCTCATTGAAGTTCGCTTTGCGCCGCTCTCCGATGATGTAGTTCTCCCACAGCGCACCGACATCCTGCCGAATGGCCAGCGGTGAGAAAGCCCCGATAATGGCATTGCGAATGCCGTTGTCGTAGAAGTACCACTTGCCAGCTTTTGTAACCTCCTTGCGTAGGTTACGCGAATAAGCCCCCAGACGATAGATAACGAAGACCTTTTCCAATAGGTCGAGGTATTTTTCAACGGTCGTCTTGCTCATGCCGAGTTGTTTACCTAACTCTTCGTAAGAAACTTCGCTGCCCAACTGAAAAGCTATCAATCGCAGTAGATCGCGCATCTTGCTCGAATTTTTTAAGCCGTCAATTGCTAAGATATCTTTAAGCAGGTATGCACCGACAATATCACGTAGGTAGTCTGTTTTACGTTCATAGTTCTCCATCATTACTACTTCGGGATAGGAACCGTAAATCAAGCGCGCTTC